>Ga0334722_10000895_pt1 | contig 40722 bp, 38 predicted proteins | sample C3_bottom_MG_FD_207210 | JGI IMG/M metagenome (GOLD analysis project Ga0334722, IMG submission 207210) | Sediment microbial communities from Yellowstone Lake, YNP, Wyoming, USA - C3_bottom | ecosystem: Environmental > Aquatic > Freshwater > Lake > Sediment | place: USA: Wyoming | collected...
ACCGCCGGGTTCGGCCCGTCCAGGCTGAAGCTGAGCACCGCCTCGTCGGGCTTGAGCCGGTTGAGCAGATCGTGGTGCAGATAGCCGTTTGAGTCCACGGTGATGGTCTTGTAGCCTAAGGTCCGGGCATGGCGGATGCCGTGGATCAGGTCCGGGTGCAGGGTCGGCTCGCCGCCCAGGAAGATGACGTTGCTTTCCTTGTGTGGGTCATAAAAAAGGGTGAGCCATTGTTTCATGGTCTCGCGGCTTACGGCACCGGTGCCGTGCTGGGCCGGGTTGATGTAGCAATGTTTGCACGCGAGATTGCAGGCGGTCAGGATGTGGAAGAAGATGTTGCGTTCGTGGGGTTTAAAATGCAGGGTCTTGGCGACAGGCTGTTTCATGGCGGCGCGGCTGTTCAGGGTTGGGCCAGGGTGTATTCTGCCAGCAGGCTGCCCTGCCAGTAGTTGTTTTCCGGGCTGGTGAAAAAGGACTTGAAAAGCTCCAGGCTTTCCTGGCGCAGGACATTGGGCAGGATGCATACCTCCGGCGCCATGGCTTGGTACAGGGGGGTGAGGCTCATAAGCTGCAAGCCCGTGCCGCCGCCCATGGCGTCTTCATAGGCATAGACAAAGGTGCGGATGCCGTTGAGCAGCATGGCGCTGTAGCACATGAGGCAGGGCTCCATGGTGGAGTAGACCGTGAGGGTATCTCGGGCGATATCCGGTCTGCGGGCAAGCAAATCCCTGAGGGCGACGATCTCGGCATGGTCCAGCTCGTTGGCTGTCTCGCTCTGGCTGTTTTCGCGCCGCCCTATGGCCACCGGTTCGTCTCCGGCAACAATGACGGCGCCCACTGGAAATTCGTTGCTGGCCAGGGCCTGTTGCGCTTGTTCTAGGGCAAGGCGCATGAATGTTTCGTGATTCATGAAAAACCTTTCGGTAAGGGGATGATTTTGTCTTACCAGTCTGCCCGGAAGCCGTCAAGCCGGAAAGCGGACGGAAATCCGCGATGGGGAGTATCAGGGAGTGCTTGAAAAACGCGGAAAAATAGGGTAGTGAGTACGGCGGCAGATCAACAAAGACTGAGGAGAAATCGATGAACGCGGAAGATGTGCAATGCATTCCCTATGAGGTGGCCAAGAAGCTGGTCGGCGCGGTGATGGAAGAAGAACACCTGCACGAGACCAACCGGCGGGTGTTGACCGTATATGGCACGAACGACCAGGAGATTTGCTGGTTTGATGCCGAGGATATCTTCGCCGAGATGGCGGACAGCGAGGGTGGAGTTCCCAAAAATGAAGACGACATGAAGGCCAAGGCCGTGGAGCTGATCCTGCACCAGATTCCGAAATGGGCGGTGGAGGATCTGTTGAGAAAGATGGGGCTGGAAAAGAAGTAAGCGGCAAAAGGCAATGGATTCGCAAAAACTGCCCTGCGACAGGCTCAGGGTGAACGGATAATTTTTTCGTATGCCTTGATCGTCGCCGTTAATACTGCTCGTGCTGAGTCTGTCGAAGCACCTTTTACTCCACCCCAGGCGGCATGGGCGGGATTTTCTCTCCGCCCAGCACATAGCCGCCGTCCATCCGCAGCACCGCCCCGGTCATGTAGGTGGCGTCCCGCAGCAGAAAGAAAACCGCCGCGATGATTTCCTCGATCTTGCCGGTCCGTTTCAGCAGGATATGATCGCGGATGGCATTCTGTTGTTCGGCGCCGAGCAGACCCCAGCCCCGGGTCTGTTCGGCGTGTCTGGTTTCAAAAAAACCCAGCATCAATTCATTGACCCGCACGGCGGGAGCGCCCTCCCTGGCCCAGGTTTCCGTAAAGGAGGAGACGGCGCGATTGGCCGCGCTGTAGCCATCGTTGAAGATCAGGCCCGCCGGACCGGAGCGCCCGACAATCCCGGCGATGGAAGACAGGGTGATTACCGCAGCCTCGGGGTTTTCCTGCAACAGGGGCAGGGCGGAACGTATGACCCACCACTTGGCCCGCAGGGTGGTGGCCATCTCCAGCTCCCATTGTTCCGGGGTGTAGGGGCCATGCACAACCGGCATGCCGCCGCGTTCGATGTTGTTGATCAGGATGTGGAGAGCGCCGTAGCGCGCTTGGATGGTGGAGAGCAGCTCCTGGATGGCAGCCGGTTCGCGCAGGTCGATCCTGATCGCCAGATGGTTGCCGTCAATGGCGGCAAGCTCTTCCTGCATGCGAGCGGCTTCTTCGGGCCAGTCATGGTGGGTGAGCACCACCGTGGCTCCGGCCTTGGCCAGGGCGAAGCCGATGGCCTTGCCGATCCCCTTCGCCCCTCCGAGAACCAGGGCTATTTTCCCTTGAAGTTTCATCCGCTGTCCAAGCCTCAGGCTGCTGTCTGGGGGTTATCTCTTTTTGCCGGAGCTGTTTTTCTTGGGTGACGAATCCGGGGATTTTTTTGTTTTTTCTTTGCCGACTGGAGAAGTGGACTTTTTTCCCTTGGTCGGCGATGAAGGAGTCTGTTTTTCTGATATTTTTGCCAGCTTTTCCTTTTTGTGGCCGCGGGATTTATTTTTTCTGCTGGATTTGGTGTCGGACGGCTCTGTGCGTATGGAGAACAAGGGGATGCGGGTTCCGGCCCGGTCTAAATGCAGGGGTTCGTCACTCAGCTTGTAGGCCGTGGTCTGGTAGGGGATTCTCAGGTGTTGCCCCAGGGAGAGCCGTTCCCGTTCGAGATTGTTGGCCTTCAGCAGGGTGGTTTTGCTCACTTTGTATTTTTTGCTGATGGTGGTTAGGGTTTCTCCGCGTCTCACCTCATGGTCGTTGAATTCGGTGATCGTAACCGGGTGAACCCTGGGAAGGTTTTTGATTACCAAAGCCTTCTTGCCCGGCGGCACCCGCAACGGGTAATCCGCTTCGGATGGCGGGGTGATGGCCCTGGACAAATGCCGATTAAGGACGAGAATCTCCTCGTCGGGAAGGCCGCAGGCCAGAGCCACAGCCTTGAGGGAAGTGCCGCGGGGCACACAGACAGTCTCGTAATCCAGCGGCTCGTCGTAATCGATGTCGTCAAACCCATATTTTTTAGGGTCCTTGGCAATCATGATGGCGGCGATGAGCTGCGGAACATAGAGCTTTGTTTCCGACTGGATATACTGGCTTTGGGCAATCTCCCAGAAATCGTCGGTGTCGGACTGCTTCATGGCCTTTCGGATTTTTCCTTCCCCGGCATTGTAGGCGGCAACCGCCAGATGCCACGAGTCAAAATCCTTATACAGTTTTGAAAGATAGGCGGCCGCTGCCTTGGTCGATTTTACCGGGTCGCGCCGTTCGTCAACATAGTTGTTGACCGTCAGGCCGTAGTTCTGGCCGGTGGCCCGCATGAACTGCCAGGTGCCCACCGCGCTGGCCTTGGAAGAGACCGTGGTGTTGAAGCCGCTTTCTATCATGGGCAGATAGGCGAGATCCAGGGGAAGTCCCGCCTTGGTAAACTCTTCCTTGATCATGGGCAGATACCGGGCCGAGCGGGCAAGCCAGCGGGCAAAGGTCTTGTGGTTGCGGTTCTGGAAAAGATCCAGATAATATTCCACCTGGTCATTCATCTTGAGCGGAAAATCGTAGGGCTCGACCTCCTCTTCTGTTGTCAGCAAGGGAAGCACATCCCAGGCGCTGAGTTGCGCCAGTTCACGTATTCCCGGGCTTACCGCCAGTTTGAGCGCTTGGGGGTCGGTCTCTTCCGGGGCAGGTTTTTCTTCCCGTGGGGAACTTTCCTGTTTCAAGGCCGCGGTGGCTGCTTTCTGTTTCGGCGTCCTGGGTATGGGGTCCGGGGCGACCATGGCAATGCCTTGGTTTTCCAGCGGGACGCAGGCGGTGAAGCCGCCCATAATCAGAGCGGCCGCCGCCAGGATGAGAAAAAGCCTGGGAAGGGGAGGAAGGGGAGACCTGAAAACCTTTGGATGAGTATGCAAACCGTGTTTCCCTGCTGCGGTGCGCCGTCGTTTTGTAACGGCTCCTAAGTTTTCTGACGTCAACCCGATCGGTATGCCTGGGAGAGATCATCGAATGGTTTTTACAGATTTGGTTCACTTGCCGGATTTTTCCAGCGGAGAAAACTATCATGACACACCAGAATAATGCTCAGCCACTTTTACAGGACAACCCCCCTTCCTGCAATGAAAAAACACGGCATTGTCCGAGGTTGCGCGTGTTTTCGTTAATAATTCAGGTCGGTTACGTGGTTTTTCTCCGGCGAGGTGTCCTGGCAATCTGCCGATGAGGCTTCTCGGCCCCGGCAGAATTTGTCGGTAACACCACGAAAAAACTTGTTTTTTTGCTATTGTTTCCACTACAACATATGGTGTTGTTTGCAGGAAACGCCAAGGGGGGCTTGGGTCGAATACGAACAGGAACTTTCGAACGAGGAGCGTGAGCATGAACTGGAGCGGCATGACTATCGGCAAGAAGATTTCTTTGGGTTTTGGGCTGGTGCTGACATTGCTGTCTGTTTTAGCGGCGACAAGCTATTGCGGGATTGGAACGATCAAAGGCGATGCCGATGAGGTGATTGGGGGAAGCCAGCTCAATGCTGAATTGGTGCAGCGGGAGGTGGATCATCTCAACTGGGTGGCAAAGGTAAGCGGGGTGCTGCTCAATGGCGGCACCGAGTTGAGCGTGGAGACCGACCCCCATAAGTGTGGGTTTGGCAAATGGTATTACGGGGAAGGACGCGAGCAAGCCGAAAAACGTTTCCCTTCTCTCAAGGGACTTCTCCGCGAGATCGAGGAGCCGCATAAAAAACTTCATGAATCGGCGGTTGCCATCAAGGGAAGCCTTGCCAGCGGCGGAACCAGCGCAGCCATGGCCGTGTATACCGCGCAGACCGTTCCGGCGCTGCAGTCCGTACAGGGTCTGCTGAAAAAGATTCGGGAAGAGGCGCGCGGTCAGGTGCCCACCGAACAGGCCATGCTGACTGCCGTGGCAAGGACGCAGATGTGGGTTGCGGTGATTGCCATTGTGGCCTTGGGCTTGGGGCTGGCGGTGGCCTTTCTTATTGTCCGAGGGATTTCCGCAGCCGTCCATCAGGTCAGTATGTCCCTCCATGAGGGGGCGGAGCAGGTGGTTGAGGCGGCGGGGCAGGTTTCCTCCTCCAGCCAGACTCTGGCGGAAGGCGCTTCTTCGCAGGCATCGGCGGAGGAGGAGACCTCAGCCGCCATGGAAGAGGTCGGCGCCATGATCAAGCAGGATGCCGATAATGCCCGGCAGGCGGACGAGCTGATGAAGGAGGCGAATCAGGTTATTCAGAGCGCCGATGAATCCATGAAAAAACTCACTGCCTCCATGCATGAGATCTCGGCGGCCAGCAGCGAAACCCAGAAGATTGTGAAAACCATCGACGAGATCGCCTTCCAGACCAACCTGCTGGCCTTAAACGCGGCCGTAGAAGCAGCCAGGGCCGGTGAGGCCGGGGCCGGATTCGCAGTGGTGGCCGATGAGGTTCGCAACTTGGCCATGCGGGCGGCGGAGGCGGCGAAGAATACATCGAATCTCATCGAGGGCACGGTGCAGAAAATCACCACCGGCAACGTGTTGGTCAGCGAAACCAGCGAGTCGTTCTACGTTGCCTCCCAATCCACTACCCGGATCGGCATGATCATCACCGAGATGGCCAGTGCGGCAAGCCAGCAGGCCGAGGCCATCAGCCAGGTGACCAAGGCCATCCACGAGATCGACGCCGTGACCCAGAGCAACGCGGCGGCTGCGGAAGAATCCGCCTCTGCCTCCGAAGAGCTGAACGCCCAAGCGGAAATGATGAAGGGCTTGGTGGGGCAGTTGCTGGAAATGGTGGGCGGCGAGGCAGAAGCGCGGGAAACGGTGCGTCCCGCCAAGCGTCGGCATCCCTCGGCCTCGGGTTTTGCCAGCCCCAGAAAGGCCGTCACCCCAGCGCGAAAGGCCTTGCCGCCAGCGGCGAAGAAGCCCGTCAGTCCTCGGAGCAAGGGGGCAAGGCCGGAGGAGATCATCCCCATGGGAGATGATTTTGAGGATTTTTAAGGGAAAATCGGGGGCATGACATCCCTCAGCCAGCATTGCGAGAAACAGGCACGGATGCTGGCGCGGCAAGAAAAAACTTGCAATATTGATTGATGTTTGCGCAGTATGGAAGCATAATGTGGCACCGACTCGTTATTTTCTGTAGGGTTTTGCTTTTCTCGTTTTGCAAGGAGTGCATATATGGCAGCTGGTCATAAACCATTGTCCGATCTTCTGGATGAAATGGCCTTAAAAATTCTGATGATTGAGCCGGGCGATCTTTCCATTGTCGGAGAGCTGCTTGACCTGATCGAGAAGTTGTTGCCCGGTCAAGCCGCCGCGGATACGCCGATGGTTATTCAGCGAATGGCCGCAGCTTTCAAGGGAGCCCTTGAAAAATTCATCATGGGAGAGCTGGCTGATTCTGCAGAAAACTATGATTTTCTCGGCCAGTGTATTACCGAGATGCAGGAATCGGCGCGGAAAGAAGGTCGGCCTGGCGAGAAAATTCTTGAGCAGTTTTGCGAAAATATGAAAAAGATCGGCTTTTCGCTGCAACCATCGGCGCTTCTTGGAGCCAACGATGCGGCGTCCGCCGGGATGGACAAGGCTGGAGAGGCTGCCCTGGGCGAGGACGCATGCGCCGTTGCCTCGCCACAGATCGACTCGATCCAGGCTCAAGCTCCTGCTGCGGAGGCGCTGCCGGATTTTCTCCAGGATACGGACCTGCTGGCCGGGTTTATCGAGGAAGCATTTGAGCATCTTGAATCCATCGAGGTCAACGTGCTTGAGCTGGAACAGAGCCCGGATGACCAGGATATTATTAATAATATCTTCCGGCCCTTCCATACGATCAAGGGTGTTTCCGGTTTTCTCAACCTGAAAACCATCAACAGACTTGCCCATGCCACGGAGAATCTTCTGGATGATGTGCGCAATGGCAAGCGATCCATGGATTCCGCAGTCATTGACATCGTTTTGACCGTTGGCGACGCGCTGAAATCCATGGTTGAAAACATCAAGGATGTTCTGCAGAATGGGCCTGCCAATTACAAGGATACCGATATCAGCGGCTTTCTGGCGAACATCACCCAGCTGCAAGAAGGAGGAGGTGAGGCTCCATCGGTCGAACCTGTTTCTGCTCCGGTTGCGGATTCTCCTCCAGAAATTTTTGAGCCTGAAGAGGCGGAGCCGTTGGCAAGCGAAGAGGAGGCGGAGTCAGTTGCCGCCCCGTCCAGGCCGACCCCTCCCACCAGAGCCGCGCAGGTTGCCGCCGCCCCGAGAGCCGAGCTTCCGGCAGGTCCGGCGGCCCGTCCTTCCGCAGATTCGGCCCAGAAAAAAATCGGCGCCTCCATCAAGGTTGATGTGGAAAAACTTGATGCCTTGGTGAATGCGGTGGGCGAACTGGTGATCATGCAATCGCTGGTCCGCCAGAACAAGCTTGTTTCCCGGATCGCCGACGCCAAGCTTACCAAGGATTTTTCCCAGCTGACCAGGATCACCTCCGAGTTGCAGCGCACGGCCATGTCCATGCGCATGGTTCCCATCAAGCAAACCTTTGACAAAATGATTCGTCTGGTCCGGGATCTTTCTAAAAAATCAGGGAAAAAGGTTGACCTGATCATGGAGGGCGCCGATACCGAGATTGACCGCAACATGGTGGAATCCATCTATGACCCGCTCGTCCACATGATGCGAAACTCGGTGGACCATGGCATCTCGCCTCCGGCTGAACGGGAAAAAGTCGGCAAACCGGAAACCGGCACTGTTTTTCTCCGCGCCTATCAGAAAGGCGGGAGCATGATGATCGAAATTGAGGACGATGGCGAGGGGCTGAACACCCAAAAAATCCGGAAAAAAGCCATTGAGCGCGGATTGGTGAGCGAGTCTGATAATCTGTCTGATTTTGAATTGAACAACCTTATTTTTCTCCCGGGTTTCTCCACGGCGGACAAGATTACCGATGTTTCCGGCCGCGGGGTGGGTATGGATGTGGTGAAAAAAGCGGTGGAAAAGCTGCGGGGCAAGGTGGATGTGCAAAGCCAGCCGGGCAAGGGATCGCTGTTCACGATTCGCCTGCCCTTGACTCTGGCGATCATCGACGGAATCATTGTCCGGGTCGGTACGGAACGGTATATAATCCCGACCATTGCCATTCAGGAATCCATGCGCCCCGATCGAACAAACTACAGCACGGTGCATGGCCGGGGGGAGAACCTGCTGGTGCGTGGCGAACTGGTGCCCATTATCAGGCTGTATGAAATTTTTGGTGTAGAATCGACCAATACCGACCCCTGTGAGGCCATTGTCGTTGTGGTGGAAAACGAGGGCAGGCGTCGCGCCTTGATGGTTGACGAACTTCTGGGCAAAGAGGAAGTCGTCATCAAAAACCTCGGCGGTCTTGATGTGCCAGGGGTTGCGGGGGGAACTATTCTCGGGGATGGCAGGGTTGGTCTTATTCTTGATCTGGCTGGCGTTATTGCCAATAAGACGGATTGAGATTTTTCGTAAACAGGCGGAAAGTTGGGAATGTTTTCATCCCCAAGGGTTGAGGACTCGCCCCGTGGGCCTTTCATGAAAAAGGAGAATGTTGATGGAAGCAGTAAACGTAGCGCAGAATTTAGGCCAAGGGGCGGAACTGGCTGGGAAATATCTCACATTTTCTTTGGGAAATGAGGGATATGGCGTCGGAATCCTCAGCGTCAGGGAGATCATCGGGGTCATGGAGATTACGGCTGTGCCGCATACCCCGTCTTATATCCGGGGGGTAATCAACCTGCGGGGCAAGGTCATTCCCGTGCTGGACCTGCGGCTTAAATTCAGCATGAATCATAAGGAATATGACGAAAGAACCTGTATCATCGTGGTCGAGGTTCAGGGGCAAACGGCCCCGGTGCAGGTCGGCATGGTTGTCGATTCGGTTTCGGAAGTCCTGAATATTGCCGCCGGTGAAATCGAGCCTCCGCCTTCCCTTGGTTCTTCGTCTGAAACAGAAAATATTTTGGGCATGGCCAAAGCCAAAGGCGAGGTCAAGATCCTGCTTGATGTGGACAAGGTTGTTGGCGAAGGGATTTTGCAGCAGTTGGCCTCCTAGCAGGTGGTTTTTCTGCCAGGATAACAAGGGGCGGCTTTTGTGGTATTGAACAGTGACGGATCAAGCGGTATTCGCTATCAACAGCTCAGCGATGGGTTGTTCCAGAAATTCAGTGATCTGGTGTATGAAAAAACCGGGATCTTTCTGAAACCGGAAAAAAAAGAGCTGCTGAACGCCCGCCTGGGTAAGAGACTGCGGGCCACGGGGATAGAGTCGTTTAAAGAATACTATGCGTATGTCATCCACGATAAATCCGGGGATGAGCTTGTTCACCTCATCGACAGCGTCTCCACTAATTTCACTTCATTTTTCAGGGAAAACTCCCACTTCGAGATACTGACCTCCACTGTTTTGCCCGCTTTTGTCAAGGAGGGACGGGGGAAAAACAAGGAAATTCTTTTCTGGTCCTCCGCCAGTTCATCCGGGGAGGAGCCGTATACCATGGCCATGGTGGTGGATGATTTTGTCTGCCAGCATCCAGGGACGCGCTATCGCATCATGGCCACGGACATTTCCACCCGGGTTTTGGCGCAAGCGAAGCGGGGGGTGTACACCGATGAAAGGATTGCGAAGGTGCCAAAGGCCTTTCTGAAAAAATATTTTCAGAAAGGGGTGGGCAGTTCCGATGGTTTTGTGAAGGTGAAGGAAGATCTTCGGCGGATGGTGCACTTTGACCACTTCAATCTCATGGGCGACTTCCCTTGGCGTGAGGCTATAGATGTCATTTTTTGCCGAAACGTCATGATCTATTTCAACCGGGAAACCCAACAGGAACTGGTGAACAAATTTTACCAGGCCCTTACCCCGGGCGGGTATCTTTTTATCGGTCATTCCGAAAGCATTAGCGGTTTGAAACATAATTTTTGCCAGATTGATGCGACTGCATATCTGAAACGATGAAGTCCGTTGCCTTGAGGAAAGGGCTCGGGGCAATGACGGTTACAGGACAGAGAACGCATGAAGATAATCGTTGGCATTTCAGATATGAAGGTCAGCAACAAGCCGGACGATGTCCTGATTACCTATTCCCTCGGCTCCTGTATCGGGGTGGTGATCTGGGATCCTGTGGCCAAGGTCGGAGGGCTGCTGCATTATATGTTGCCGGATTCTTCCCTTGACAAGGATAAGGCGGAGGTCAAGCCCTTCATGTTTGCGGATACCGGTATTCCCCGGTTGTTCAAGGAAACGTACAAATTCGGAGCCATTAAAAATCGTTTGATCGTCAAAGTGGTTGGCGGGTCGCAAATCATGGACAACGCAGGAATCTTTAATATCGGAAAGCGAAATCAGGCGGTTGTGCGGAAAATGTTCTGGAAGAATCAGATTATGCTGGCCAAGGAAGATGTCGGTGGCACAGGGAACCGCACGGTGAGTTTGGAAATCGGGACAGGGATTACCCATTTGAAGGTTTCTGGAAGAGGGGATTTTGAGTTATGAGCCGTCTGGATGAGATACTTTCCCTGGTAAAGCATGTCCCGCCTTTTCCCAAGGTGGCCCATCGGGTTTCGGAGATGTTGAACGACCCGGAGGTGAGCGCCACCGCCCTGGCCGAGGTTATTCAATACGATCAGGTGATTACGGCCAATGTGTTAAAGATATGCAACGCCGCCTATTTTGGTCTGCCCCGCAAGGTTTCCTCCCTGGATGAAGCTCTGGTTATTGTTGGGAATGACACACTTAAGGATATTATTATTACCAGTAGCAGTGCCCGTTTTTATAAAGGCGCCGCCGGAGAAGGCTACAAGCTGGATCAGGGAGATCTGTGGAAACATTCCATTGCCGTTGGCATAATGGCCAAGGAATTGGTCAAGTATGTCAAGGGGGTGGAGCCGGGAAGCGCTTATACGGCTGGGCTTTTGCATGATATCGGGAAACGTTTTTTGAGCAGTTTTGTCGCCGATGATTTTAAAAAGATCATGATGAAGGTGGTTCAGGACAGCTGTTCTTTTGTTGAGGCGGAAAAGGAGCTGGTTGGGGCATCCCATGCCGAACTTGGGGGGATGATTATGAGTCAGTGGGATTTTCCTAAGGAGATAGAGCTGGCTGTTTTGCAGCATCATGATTCAGATGCCCTGGACAAGGATCCTCTTACCGCGATTGTGGCCTTGGCCAATGCTCTGGTTATCAGTATGGGGATCGGGGTCGGGGCTGATGGCTTGTCAGTGAAAATGCAGGGTGGGGGCTTGAAAAGGTTTGGCATTACCTCCACGCACCTTGAACTCTGTATGGCCAATCTGTTCATGGAGATCGACCGGGCTCAGGAGCTTTTTCATATTTAGACGTTGTTGTGCCGTTCGTGCCATGTTAAATGGCACGGTTTTTTGTTGCAGATACTGAGCAGGATTAAATTCATCCCCGGAGTTTTCGACAGCCTGCTGAGCTGGGTGGAACAGATGGGGAACAGGGCAGCGCGAAAAGCGGCGAATGTCCAGATGGAATAATTTAAGGAAGTGGGAGAGAGGGCGATGGCTTTCAATATTTTGGTGACAGACGATTCTGAAACCATGCGGGCCGTGATCAAGAAAACCGTGAGCATGTCCGGGGTGCCTGTCGGAGAGTTTCATGAGGCGGCTAATGGCAAAGAGGCTCTGGCTGTCTTAGCGGGAACCTGGATTGATGTCATTCTGTCAGACATCAACATGCCGGAAATGGGCGGGATGGAGCTCTTGAAAAAGATCAGCGAAGATGAGGACCTTAGAAAGATTCCCCTGATCTTTATTACTACCGAGGCTAGCGATGCCCGTCAGGAAGAAGCGCGAAAGCTCGGGGTCGCAGGTTATGTGAGAAAACCGTTCCAACCCGAGACCATCAAGGCAATCCTCTATGAGGTGCTGGAAAAGGCCTATGCACACAGGCTGGAAGAGAAACCGGACGAAGAGTCTGGTGAAGAAGAGAGCGATTTTTAGGATCAATTACGGATACCTAGACAGACATGGCCATTTTAACAACAATATTGTTTTGCGGCAAGCGGCTTAGAGGAAGCATTCCATTTGCAATCACGCGGAGAAGGGGAATGGGGCTGGGCGACGGCGCCGGTTGCAGATGGATGATTGAAGATTGGGAAAAGAGCCGGGGAGGATTGCTGAATGGATGAGGATTTGCGGCGGGTCATATTTGCAACTTTTTCAGAGGTCTTTGAGACCATGTTTTTCACCTTTCTGGAGCCGCTTGAAGAGGCACCAGAAAAAGATAAACTCGCTTGCGGCAAGTTTATTGCGGCCACGATCGGTTATTCCGGCGGTTGTAACGGCAGTTTTCTTTTTTATTTTCCATGGGAGCTTGGCAAGAACATCACCGTGAATTTTCTCGGGGTTGATGAGGATGGGGTGCCGGACGGGCAGATCATGGACACGGCCGCAGAAACGGCAAACATGGCCATCGGCAGTTTGCTGGGCAAATTGGACCCAGGGGGTAAGGCCTCGCTGGCTATTCCTCAAGCCCGGGTGCTTGAGGAGTTTTCTCCCGAGACCCTGCTCGGCATGACCGGGCTTTGCATGTTTAACACCGAATTCGGGATTCTCTGGGTTGTCGGAACACACGCGTAAAATGGGCAAGTCCTGGGAAAATGGAGTTGTTTTTTTGAGATACCAGAAAGACAAGAAGAGATCATGAGAAAAATACGCGTACTTGTGGTGGATGATTCCGCAGTTGTTCGCAAGGTTTTCAGCGAGGAATTGTCACACGAAAAGGACATCGAGGTTGTGGCTACCGCGCCAGACCCCTATGTGGCGAGAGATAAGATCGTCGCCCTCAAGCCTGATGTGGTGACGCTTGATGTGGAAATGCCACGGATGGATGGCATTACCTTTCTTAAGAAGTTGATGCGTTATTTCCCGCTCCCGGTCATCATCGTCAGCTCCCTGACCAAGGCGGGCGGGGCTCTGGCCATGGAGGCCATGGACAGTGGGGCTGTCGATGTTATTTGCAAACCGGGCGAGGCCTATTCTGTCGGCGACATGAGCGCCCAGCTTGCCGAAAAAATTCGGGCTGCTTCCCATGTGAACATGGAGCAACGGGCCTTGCATCTTGCCACGGTTCGTCCTGCCGATGCGCCCCGGCTTTCCCTGACCAAGACGACAAACAAACTGATCGCCATCGGCGCTTCCACCGGCGGGACCGAAGCCCTGAAGGATGTGCTATCCCAGTTTCCGGCAAATACGCCAGGGATCATGATTGTTCAGCACATGCCCGCCAACTTTACCACCAGCTTTGCCGAGAGGCTGAACAGCCTTTGTCAGATTCGGGTAAAAGAGGCGCAGGATGGGGATTCCGTGGTTCCTGGCACCGCTTTGCTTGCGCCGGGGAATTTTCATATGGTCTTACGACGGAGCGGCGCCAGGTACTATGTCAATATCAAGAGCGGGCCGTTGGTCTGTTATCAGCGGCCTGCGGTGGATGTCTTGTTTAATTCGGTAGCTGCCTACGGCGGTGCCAACGCGGTTGGCGTTATCCTCACCGGGATGGGCAAGGATGGCGCTCAGGGCATGTTGAAGATGAAAGAGGCTGGCGCGCAAACAATCGCCCAGGATGAAAAAACCTGCGTTGTTTTCGGGATGCCCAAGGAGGCCATCGCTGCCGGCGGAGTGGACAAGATCGTGCCGCTGCTCGATATCCCCGCTGAGGTTATGAAGATGCTGTAACCCTTGTGGCTACAGCCTGTTGCTGATTTCTCGCATCATGGCCAGTTGTTCCAAATGCAGCAGGTATTCCTTTACGGCGCACCCTCCGGCAAACCCTCCCAATCCCGAAGAACCTACCACCCGATGACAGGGCACGACAAGAGCCAGGGGATTGGCGTTGCAGGCTTGCCCCACCGCTCGGGCAGCGCCAGGGTTGCCCATGGCTTGAGCCAACTCCCCGTAGGTTTTTGTTTCTCCATAGGGAATTTCGGCAATGCAATCCCATACGTGCCTCTGGAATTTGGTGCCTTTTTCCACAAATGGCGATCTGGCCGGTGGCGGAAAATTTTGGCGGTGCCCTTCGAAAAATTCCATAAGAAGATTAGCAAAATAATGGTGGCCGGTGCTGTCTGTTATGCCTGCGGCGCCGAGGTGTTTTTCCAGCCACTGTTTTGCTGCCGCATGTCTTTCCGGGGAGAAGGTGACATGGACAGGGAGATTGTCGAGGCAAATGACCTGGCCGCGTATTTCCTGGAAGGCGAAGGTGAAATATTGAACTGATGGGGATGACATTGTTGTTTTCAAGGGGCTAATCCGGCACCGTGTTTAATGGGAAAGACGGCAGCGCTCGATAAGAAAGGAAACAAGAAGAATCCTTTATCGCTGGCTTTGTGAGTTTTTTTGTGGTCGGAAAAACAATAAATCAACAAGATAGATGAATAACCTCAAAAAAAACTTGATTTTGTAGGCAAGTATAAATTATAGCTAAATATAGATCTAGTAATTTGAAATTATAAGCCTTTTTTTGAAAAAAAATTTCAACCGGAATGTGGACAAATTATGGGTTCTTTTTCTTGTCGATATATTCTCTCTGTTACCTTGCTTGTTTTTCTGCTTGCTTCTCCGGCAGGTGCGCAAAATCATGTGAAAAAACATGTTAAAAAGCATGTGAAAAATGCAAAGGTTGTATCTTTGCGCTCGTCGTACAAGTTTGCGCCTGATCGGGGAAAGATGACAGCAAAGCAGGAACGGTGCGCAAAGGTAGTCAAGCGTGTTTCCGCAGAAGAGCCTAGAGGAGAATGGGCGGGAGAAGAGAGCAATGCCGCAAACGCGGAGTTGCAGGGGAAACTCACCTGTCGCAGCGCTTATATCATGGATGCCAGAACCGGCAGGGTTTTGTACGCTCGCAGTGCTGACAGACCTGGTCAGCCGGCCAGCACCATTAAAATCATCACCGGACTCATTGCCGTTGAGAGTTTCAATGGCAATGAGATGGTGCGCGCCAGCGCCTATGCCGCGAACATGCCGGCTTCGAAGGTCTATCTGAAAAAAGGAGTTTCTTATCAGGCCAACGATTTGATTAATGCTGTGTTGCTTGCTTCGGCAAATGATGCCAGCGTGGCTTTGGCGGAAAAGGTTGCCGGTTCGGAGCAGGCCTTTGCCAGATTAATGACCAAAAAAGCCGAGGCCCTTGGCGCGCAAAATACCATTTGTAAAAGCGCCAATGGCTTGACCAAGGAAGGTCAACAGACCACGGCCCGTGATCTGGCCACGGTTTTTAACCGGGCCATGCATAACCCCGAGTTTGCCGAGCGCATGTCAACCGCTCAGGTGCACACCAGTGACGGCAAGTTGTTGCGGAGCCACAATAAGGCCTTGTGGACTCTGGACGGGGCGGTTGGGGGAAAAACCGGTTATACGGTGGCTGCGGGTAAAACCTATGTGGGTAAATTCCAGCGGAATGGCCAGGCTATTATTGTTGCGTTGCTGGGCAGCGCCTCCATGTGGGATGATATAGCCACCTTGGTCGAGCACGGATTTGCCAAGCAGGAAATGGCTTCACGGCTACCGGTGGATAACACCTCCGGCGGTCTACGGGTTTCGCAGGTCAACCAGAAGAGCATGATACGATAAAAGAACATGTCCAGTACTCCATGTTGACCGGGTAATAAGGGAAAAGCCAAGTTGTAATAATGGCCGACATAACAGGATCAAAGCCGACAGGAATCAGCCTGGCGGCTTTTTTTGTTTGAAACAAGCAGCGTGGAACCATGATTACTAAGGAAGAGGTGAGGGCAGATTTCCCGGATGCGCCGGAGGGGAAAGCTTCTGGTAAATCTGCGGAGCTGGTGCGGCGTCTTGAGCGGTATCGAGAGGCGAAAAGAATATTTGTCGGGCCTACCGCAAGATTGCAGCAGATCAGGATTAATGCCCTGACGGACGGCAAGGAGCTGTTGGTGCCAGCGCCAGGCTTGAAGGAGGGGTTCTATCTCCTGGCGCCGTATGAGATCCCCTTCAAGCATTTGAGTTACGCCGTGGGGTACAAAGGTCTGGTTCAATACGGTCGGCGGATTGCGGTGGAGGAGTTGTGTCAGGGGCCAGTCGGCCTGCTGATTACCGATTGTCTGGCCGTGGACCCGGCTGGATATTTTGTCGGGGAGGGCAAGGGTTTTTTTGACCTCGCGGTCGCCATCCTCGCCGAACTGCAAGGGCTTTCCCCCGAAGCGGAGGCCTACGCAGTGGGAGGGCAGGAGCAAATTCTTGCCCAGGAAATCGAGCGTGCTGCCTGGGATATCCGTCTCAATGGTTTCATAACCCCTGACGGCATTGCCCTGCATAAGCCAGGCGGCCATGCTGGCCAAAAAATTTTGTGGGACATGCTCCCGCCGAAACGAATCCGCAAGATTACCCCGCTGTGGAAATTGGCCATGCAAATCAAGGATGCCATGAACGTGGCAGCAGAGAACACCCAGTGAAGGCCGGGGGCTTCTTGTTCCCGGGGCAAATCTGCGTAAGCTTGTCGGGCATGCCTGCGCCCGTTTTTTGTCGAGGCTCTTCTTCTTGACCGGGTTGGGGAGAAGGGGTACTCTGGCTTGACTTGTATCTTACAAAATGAAACAATTCTTGGTGGCGGGTATGGATGATTTTCAAAAACAGGCTCTTACGGAACATCTCACTGAGTTGCGCAGGTGTCTGATCTATTCCTTGCTCGCCACGGTGGCAGGATTTGCCTTGTGTTATTCCTACAGCAAAGAGCTTGGTCAGTTGCTGTTCAAGCCCCTGTATGCGGCCATGCCTGAAGGCTCCAGCCTGATTTTCACCTCGTACCAGGAAGGGTTTTTTTTTATCTAAAGCTTTCCCTGGTTGCGGGGCTTCTCGTGGCCAGCCCGGTGATCTTTTACCAGATCTGGCGATTTGTCGCCCCTGGCCTGTATCAGCATGAAAAACGGGTGATTTTGCCTTTCAGCCTGCTCTCCTCGCTTTTCTTTTTTGGCGGCGCGGCCTTTGGCTATTTCGTGGTTTTCCCTCCTGCCTTCAAATTTCTCCTCGGCTACTCCAACGATTTCCTAAGTCCCATGCCCACGGTGAAGGAATATTTTTCCCTCTGTCTGCGCCTGCTCATCGCCTTTGGGGTTATCTTCGAACTCCCTATCTTCATGGTCCTGTTGGCAAAAATGGGTATGGTGAATGCGGCCTTCTTGAGCAGACACCGCAAGTATGCCATCCTGCTTTCCTTTATTATCGCCGCCGTCCTCACCCCCACCCCGGACGTGATCAATCAGTGCCTCATGGCTTTTCCCCTGATCGTGCTTTATGAGGTGAGTATTGGCGCGGTCTGGTTGCTGGGGAGAAAGAAGCTTGCTGGATTTGGCGAAACCGGGAAGCCTGGGGAGGCGGGAGAGTAAGTGCTGTGCATGCCAGGCAACGTTGGTTGGTTTACTGGCAAATGGACAAGAAAAATAGGCCTATTCGGCAGGAATCGTACCCAAAAAGAACAGTAACAATTTAAACGAGGACGTTGATTATCTTTCCGTTTGTTTGTGGCGGCGTGGGGCGGATGGCCTTCTGTTGCTCAGCCTGGGCCGAGTTTACTCTTTCTGCTGCCCGCTGTTCTTCTGTCTGGGCGGCCTGCAGGTTTTTCTGAGCTTGTTGTTCATCCGTCTGGGCATCCCGGGTTCTTTGCGCTGCATCCTGGCGCTCTTTCTGCGCTTGCCGTAAATTTTGTGAAGCTCTCAGGCTCTCCGAGGAGTTTGTTCTGGTAAAACCAGAGGTGGTGGCCGATGGTGGAATAGCTTGCATCGCAGAGATAATTTCCGGCGTCATATTGCCCTCCCCCAACACGGATGATGGAAGATGTGCGGAACTGTTTACCTAGAAGAACTCCTCAGTTTTTCTTATTATTTCAGAAAAATAATCATTTGTCCAGCGTGAAGCAAGTGTTCCACCATTTCTGCCCGGCACAATTTTGAAGAAGTAGGTCTCTCCGAGCGGGATAGCTGTCTGGCCATATCTTAATGGTTATGATTGGCGGAATCCCCGAAAAGTAGCGTCCTTGGTGAGATAGAGTTGTTCTGTTTGGGCGTGCATCGAGATCTGTTTTTTGGTGAAGTAGTTGGCGAGTAGAGTTTGGTTGGCATCCATTAGCGCCCGGTGGAATTCGTCATCGGTCAGGTCGGTAAAGTTGACCGCAACCAGATCCGAGTTAGTGTGCTTGTTGGCGTAGAAGTCGTTGATATCTTTAAGTAGCCCCTTTTCGATAGCATAATAATAGAGCGGGGAGCCTGGGTAGGGCGTTACCGGACGTATTGTTCGCATCTGGGATCCGTCGTCGTACTTGAGGAGAAAATCAACACCCTGCTGTAAGGTTTTTTTGTTTTCCCCTATGTTGCCAAAAATGATATTGAATCCCGGACTGATGCCTGCGGCAAGCGTATTTTCAATTCCCTTTTGGATTTGTTTTGTTGTGAGTGCTTTGTTCATATTTTTGAGAATCTGGTCGTCATACGCCTCGATGCCGTAATTGATGAAAACGCATCCTGCTTTTTTCATCAGTTTTAATACATCTGCCTTTGCGTAATTGAGGCGTCCGTTGCAATCCCATTTGATATTGAGCTTGGCCTTTAAAAAAGCATTGCAGAGTTCTTCGGTTCGTTGTTGCGATGACATCAGGAGTTCATCGGAGAAAGCGATGTAGCCGATCTGGTATTCGCGTTTGAGGTATTTGATTTCTTCGATGATTGATTCGGTGCTTCGAGGTCGGAAGCCTTCATCCATTCTGTAGCAGAAATTACAGGTAAAGGTGCATCCTCGCCCGGAGAGAAGCGGCATACAGAACTCATTGTTTGCGATGTGAGGTAGCCGCAGCAGTCTGTAAATTTCTATAGGGAAAAGGTCATAGGCCGGCCATGGTATACTGTCGATGTCGTTGATCAGCGGTCGTCTTTCGTTAACGCTTACAGTCTTTCCATCTCTAAAGGCTATCCCCCGAACTTTTGTGATATCACCTTTGGTGCTGAGTGTGTCCAGAAGTTCAATGATGGTTTCTTCCCCTTCTCCCATGACGACAAAGTCGGCTTCGGTTTTTTGGAGAAAATATTCGGGTTCAGGGGTCGGGCCATGCCCGCCGATGATGAAGTGCTCTGGGCGTTTTTTTGATTTGTTGATGGCCTTGGCCAAGGCAAGGATTTTTTTGTGCTGGTAATAACCAGCGATAACACTGATGCCGATAACATCGTAGTGATTTGCGTCGAGATGTGCGGTCAAGTGTTTTTCTGGGTAATGGTGAGTGTCCTGGTTGTATATCGTGATTTCATGTCCATTGTTTCTCAGTACAGAAGCGATGTAGGCAAGACCTTGCGGAAACCAGTGGATGTAAGAGTCGTTGTCGTAAACAACCAGCAAGATACGCATAGGGAATTCCTCGGGATGATTTGTTTTTTTGCGGCTAATCGACGGGGCGAGTCGTACACGGTGGTTAGAGCTTTAGAAAATCCTTTATTATCTGGAGGCCAACCTGACCACTTTTTTCAGGATGAAACTGACAGCCATAAACATTTTGTGAGCGAACCGCCGCAGTGATGGGTTGCCCATTATAATAATAGACGGCCAGGATATGTTCCGGGTTTGTTGGCTTGGCACCAAATGAGTGAACGAAGTAGACATTCGCACCCTTTTTCGTTTCTGCCAAAATGGTGTTTCGCCAGGAGGTTTCCTTATTTTCTGGGGGGAATATTCCACTCCAGCCGATGTAAGGTACTTTGTGAAGATATCCGTCAGTTCCAACGGCAGGGATCGGTGAAACACGACCGGCAATGATCCCAAGCCCTTCATGTTGCCCGAATTCTTCTCCGATTTCATGTAGAATCTGCATCCCTACGCAAATCCCGAGAAATGGGCGGTCTGTGTCGACGAATTCCATGAGAGCTTTTTGGAGACCTCTCGTTTGTAGTTCAAGCATACAGTCACCAAAAGCGCCTACGCCGGGAAGGACAACGCGGTCAGCGAGAGCAATCGCCTTTGGGTCAGCGCTTATTTTTGCCTCTGCCCCGCAAAATTCAAGGGCGCGTGCTACGCTACGCAAGTTGCCTACGCCATAATCCACTATAACCGTATTGGGCTTCATGGTTGCCGGACCGAGATGCCGTTTGTCAGCGCTGCCTGTCGGATATCACTGAGGGAGAGGCGATCGTAGTGCAGTACATCGGCCATGGCCACAGCGTTAGCATGACCTTCTTTGGCTACGGCCAGAAAATGGTCGATGCTGCCCATGCCACCGCTGATGATCAGAGGAATGGAGATGGCGTCGGAGATAGTCCTGCACATCTCGATATCAAAACCTTTGCGGGTACCCTCTTGGTCCACCGAGGTGATCAGTATCTCGCCAGCACCAAGATCCTGGCCCATGCGAGCCCATTCCAATACATCTCTGCCTGTTTTTTCTCGACCGTTGTCTGTATATGCTTCCCAGCTGCCGTCACGCTGTTTTTTTGCCTCGATGGAAAGAACCATGCATTGTGATCCAAACCGTTTTGCTACCTCGCTGATGAGTTCTGGTCTTCTGATGGCAGCGGTGTTGATGGCGATCTTGTCAGCCCCGAACAGGAGCAGCTGTTCTACGTCGTGGAGCGATCGTACGCCGCCCCCCACGGTCATTGGGATAAAGATATTTTCGGCTGTGTAACGGACGAGGTCGCTGAGATTGTTCCGCTCATAAAGGCTTGCGACAATATCGATATAGAGGATTTCGTCTATCCCCTGTTCGTAATATCGTGTGGCATAAGCCTGCGGATCGCCAACGACCCGCAGGCCTTCGAGCCGGACGCCTTTGATAAGGTTGGGCGCCTTGATGTCGAGTCGGGCTATAAGGCGGAGGTTTGTCATCTATGCAGGGCTAGAGTTAGCTGTGCTGTTGCCATACAGTATGCCGTAGTTTCCATTGGCCGTTCTCTTTTTCCCAGAGGTGGGGAGATCTGAATTTGTCACAAAGACGCATGAAGTAATCATGATCCATGATGGGTGCTTCAAAATGTTTGCTGGCCATCGGAAACTCTGTCGCCGGGAGGCTCAGATATGTATATAGGTCGTTGATGAAGCGGTGCGGAAATTCCCCATCAAACCGTTTTACCAAGGCGACACCCTCTTCACGGGTGATATCTCCGGAGCGGATTTCTTGAGACGTATCGTAGGTGGCGCGCCCGATGCCGAATTTTATGTGTGTCGTGTAATAATGGAGATCGTCCATTTTGTCATCTATGCTGTTGTACTTGCTGTAGGTGCCGGGAGTACGCTCGGGAGAGGCTTCGAACCCGCCGTGCTCAACGGAATAATAATAGCAGCTTTGTGGATGCCATTTCAAGTAATAGCCCAGATAATGTACCACTATTCCTTTTTTTTGCATGAGGTTGGGATCAGCAGGGAGATATGGGACAATATCATTGTGTTCCACCCCGAAGCCCGTTTTGAGGTCGCTGAAGGGAACGCCGCCTATTCGGACCTTTTCTATCTCGTTTAAGGCAAAGAATTGGCTTTCGCGTTTTGCACTCACATTGTCGGCGATGGGGTTACCGTATTCGGCTTCGTTTTCTCCGTAAAAGACCAGTGGGATGTCCATAAGAATGGCCATACGCGGGGCCAGATTTTTCTGGCCCAACACAAAGGGCTGAAAGGGATGGAACAGGTTCTCCAGGGCAAGCCTCGTGAACAGGCGGTGAATCCGGCCATTTGGTGTGCAAAGAAAATTGTCTACTCCGGAATGAATCCATGCCTGCATATTTCGCCAGCCCCATTCCGTATAGATGTGTGGAGCCCAGGTGACGGTAAGGGGATGCATGCCGTACTTATACTTGAGGATATGAGCAGCATAGAAGCTGTCTTTGCCGCCTGATCCAGGGACGAGGCAATCATAGCGGCCATCAGTGCGTCGATGGCGATTACAGAGATCCAGTAGTTCTTTTTCCCTCTCCTGCCAGTCAATGCTGGTAGTCTTGTGTTCTTTGAAGCGACAGGCATCGCAGATTCCGTCCGCATCAAAATTTATAGTCGTTTTTTGAGTGTCGGCCGAACTGGTATGTTCCACCGTCGAGTTGGGCCGCTGATTGGAGATCGTGCATGAACGGCAGAATTTGACCTCCTTCGGAAGGCCATATTTTGCCGTCAGCTGTTCTTGAGGTTGCTCGAAAAGCTGGAGATCTATTTCCTCGCGAGCCTTAAAGTGCCATTGTTCCGGGACACATTTCGTCTCGATTACTTTTAACTGGGGAGGATTATTTTCTTTCTTGTTTTTAGTAAAGTCTATGGACTTTTGCGGTATCGGACCCATGGTGGTTCTCCTTTTCTATTAAAAATTGAGCGCGCTGAAAGTCCTGTAAGGTGTCAATATCCAGAGACCGTTCCTGTGGCATAACACACGCTACGGTTTCGTCTTGTACAAAGCTATCCTTTTGGGAGAGCCATTCTGATTGTGCCACATAAATGGCGCCGTTAAGAACGAAAATCTTGGGGAGTTCCTGGCGACGTTGGGGGCGGTTTGCTATGGGGATAACCGGCTCCATCCGGCCATCTTCGGTTACGGAATACATCCAGCAAGGGTTTTTTTCGCATTTTGTAACGGAGACGCAGGCTGGTGCGTTTAACGAGAGGCAATGTTCGAGGCAATTATCAATGTCCTCCGCAGATCGAAAGGGGGACGTCGGTTGGAGGAGGACGATGTATTCATAATGATTTCCAATATTGCCCAGGGCATGGTGCACCGCGTCCATTGTGGACGCATTATCCGAGGCAAGTTCTGCTGGCCGGATGAAGGGACATTCGCAACCATACTGCAATCCTATCCTGATGATTTCTTGGTCATCGGAGGACAGGATGATTCGATCTATGTAGCGGGAGTGCCTGGCAGCTTCAACGGTCCAAGCCAAAAGGGGTTTCCCCCCCAAGATCCGAATATTTTTGCGGGGAAGACCTTTGGACCCACCTCGGGCTGTGATTAGGGCAAGGACTGTGTGACCGTCGATCATGCAAAGACCTCTGGAAATTCGGCATTGGCTTTTTCGAAATCCGGCATCTGGCCGACATCTATCCAATATTCGCGTACTGGAAATGCCGAGGTCGAAAGTCCTCGGTCCACAAGCCAATTAAACAGTTCTGGCATATCAAACAGGGTATTTGGGGGGATCAACTGTAGGGTTTCTGGCTCGAGCACATAGATGCCGGCATTTACCAGGAAACGCCGACTCGGCTTTTCCGTAATGCGGGTAATGCGTTGTTCCTGAACTTCAACAACCCCATAAGGCACTTGCATCTCAAATTCACGGACACACATAGTCGCCTTGGCTTGGTGTTGTTTGTGGAAATTCAGCAGATGGTGAAAGTTGACCTTGGTAAGCAGGTCGCCGTTCATAACGACAATCGGTTTAGAGGGCGTCTCTGGCAGGAGACTTAGTGCTCCTGCGGTACCCAGTTTTTTATCTTCTTCAAGGTATTGAATGGAGATTCCCCATTGTGAACCATCGCCGAAGTGACATTTAATCATCTCCGCCTTGTAGTTGATGGAGAGAAAAATTTTTCTGAACCCATAGCTGCGGCAGTTCTCAATAATCGTTTCAAGAATCGGTTTATCTCCTATTCGGAGCAGTGGTTTGGGGCAGTCGTTTGTCAACGGGCGAAGGCGGGAGCCAATGCCTCCTGCCATGACAACGACCCAGTTTTCAAGTTCTTCAGTTTTAATCATTTCGTCCATGATGGCAACATGGACCACTTGGTCGTCGGCATCCAGAACGGGGATATGACGGTGGCCGGTCAGCTTCATCGTAATGAGTATGCTGTCCTGACTGTCGCCATGTCTGGCAATGGTCGGATTGATATTCATGATTTTGGTCACCGGTTCGTCAAGGGGGAGATTTTTCAATACCGCCCGTCGAATATCCCCGTCGGTGACTGTTCCCATGAGGCGTGAATTCCCGTCAACAATCAGTGCTGTTTGAATACTGCTTGCATCAATTGCCTTGATGGCATCATGGATGGAATTAGAAGAGAGAATAATTGCTTTTTTCCAGTCTTTCATGATGTTGACTCCTGCCTCAACCCAGATATTGCTGAGTTTTCCGCCATCTCGATTGACAATGGCGCTGATTTTTTCGCACAGCGGGATAGTGGCGATTTGCCACCAGCCAGTGCTTATAATTAGTATCGGTTGTTTTGCGAAAATATTGAGAGGATTTTGCTAAAATCCCTCACTTGGCCGAAGGGGAGGCGGATATATCTGCGGGGAAATCGTAGAATTTTTTTTTGAGAATGCCGGTGAGATCGTATTCCTTTAATTTTTGAAAGATGGCCGTAGTTGTTCCCTTTTTTTCATAAGGGTTGCAGACGGTCTGTATTGTTTTCTGAAAAGAGGAGGAGATCGCCAATTCTAAAGCATCCACAATGGCTTTTTCTCTCGGCTGGCAGTCAATCACGCTGTTGGCCTTTATCCTACCTTTCTGGCGATCTCCGATATTGATAGTGGGAACCTTGAGGCTGGGAGCTTCGATGATCCCGCTTGAGGAATTGCCGACTACGACCGTTGCCTGCCGCATGGCACTTAAATATCTCAATTGTCCCATGGAAATGAAAGAGCAGGCGTCGTCGGGATGTTGCTCGACAAAACGGTCAATCATCCGGTTGATCGTTTTGCCATCCATGTCGGCATTTGCTTTAGTGAAGATAATTCTAAATTGGGGGAATTTTTTTATTGCCAGTAGAACTTCCTGAAATTGTTTGCCTGCGGTGTTGTGTTCAAGGGTCGTTGGATGGAAGGTGACCAGGAGAACAGCATCTCCGAGGCGAAAGTTTATGGATTTTTCCAAGGCTTGGCGGTCCAGGAGGGGAAGTGATTTGATGTTTTCAACCCCGATGGCCCCCACGTTGAAGACGCGTTCCGGTGCTTCTCCCAACTGAATAACCCGTTGGCGGTATATTTCGGTGCTGGTGAAATGCAAATGACTCATTTTGGTTATCGCGTGGCGGAATGCCTCGTCGATGACTCCAAAGGAAAGTTCTCCTCCATGCAGATGGGCTATCGGGATTTTGCATATCGTGGCGGAGGCAGCCATGGCAAAGGCTTCAAAGCGGTCGCCTAAAATAACCACCAGGTCGGGTTGCAGGTGGCTTAAGGTTTTACTGTAATTGATCAGTCCTAGACCGGTAGATTCGGCGATGTCCACGGGAGTGTCGGAACTGAGCAGGATGTCCACCTTGGCATCAATCTGGAAACCATCATTTTCGATTTCTCGGTAGGTGTTGCCGAACTCCGGGGAGAGGTGCATGCCGCTGGCGAGAATTTGCAGCTCTAAGTCCGGTGCTTGGGAGATCTTCCGCATCAGGGGCTGTAGCAAGCCGTAATCAGCGCGGGTGCCTGTGAATACGCAAATTTTTCGCATAATGACCTAAAAAAATATCAGTTCATCTTTGGCAAAGCTTTGCGGGGCTGGCTTGCCGATCACCTGATCCCAGCGCATAGGGGAAATCCCTGTGCCCGGTCGCTTAACCGTGAGGTTGAGGTCGCTCAGTATTTCGCCCTTGCGGATGGCCTGTGCCGCCACAATACTTTTACGGGCGATGTACCGATTGCGCAGCTCTGAAGGGGTTGGTTTCTTTTCTCTCTGGCCGAGGGCGATCTCGATGTTGCGGATTGACTGAACCATCCGTCTGAGTTCCTCCGGTTCCAGAGAAGCCTGATGATCCGGGCCGGGCATCTTTTTGTCCAGGGTGAGGTGTTTTTCAATTATTTCCGCGCCAAGGGCCACTGCGGCGATGGGGACTTCGATGCCAAGGGTGTGGTCCGAATAGCCGACCCGAAGGTGCAGGGTGGCGCGCATGGTTTCCATGACCCGCAGATTCACGTCTTCGTAGGGGGTGGGATACTCGGTGTTGCAGTGCAGGACAGCAAGCCGCTCTTGCTGGGTGCCTGCCTGCAACAAGGCGGCAACTGCCGCCTGCACTTCGGCAAGGTCTGCCATGCCGGTGGAGAGAATTAGGTCTTTGCGCAGGCCGCCAAGTTTACGGAGGTAGGGGAGATTGGTAAGTTCTCCTGATGGAATTTTGAATATTTCCAGACCGAGATCTGCCAGAAAATCGATACTTTTCAAGTCGAAGGGAGTGGACATGAAGAGAATGTCGTGCGCGGCGCAGTGCGCTTGCAACGCAATAAAGTCTGCCGCGGAAAGCTCGAGCTTCTTGAGCATCTCAAGCTGGGTTTCGTCCGTCCCGGTTGTTTTCTTCTGGTAGGCGGCCTTGGGGGCCGAGGCTGCCACAAGGTTTTCCGCCCTGAAGGTCTGAAATTTTACCGCATCGGCGCCGGCGTTTGCCGCAGCCTCGACAAGCTGTTTTGCCAGGGCAAGCTCACCGTTGTGGTTGACCCCAGCCTCGGCAATGATGAATACTCGGTCTTGCGGCAAGATCATGTTGGCTTCACCCAGCTCAGTTCCGGGAGATTCTGGTACACGTTTAATCCTCCGGCTACAAAGGATTGTGCACCGATGCTGAGGTATTCCCTGGTCATAACTCTGCTGCCGATAAAGGTTTGCGCGCCAACCTCGACTCCGCCGTTGATGATGGCGCCGGTGGCGATGTGGCAGTGGTCATGGATAATCGCATCGTGCTCTACCAGCGCGTGGGAGTTGATGATGCAGTTGTTGCCGATGCTGGCGCCGGCATTGACTGTGGCTCCGTGCATGACGATGCTGCCTTCGCCGATGCGGGCATGGGCGGAAAGATAGGCCCGAGGCGAGATGATGGTGGCGATTTTGCCGCCAGCCGTTTTGAGTTTTTCGTAGATGGCAAGCCGGGGCGCAGGGCTTTTGATTTGCCCCACCGTGATTAGAAAATGATGATTTTTGGCAAGCTGCACGATCTCTTCATCGGTGCCGATGATCGGATAATCAAAGATCCGAGTGCCAACCAGCTCGGCCTTGTCAAGGATGCCTGCGATCGCATAATGGTCTTCCTGCTCGATAACATCAATGCAGGCCTTGCAGTGGCCGCCGCCGCCGATGAGGATGAGGGGATTTTTCATAGGCGCACACTGCTCGGGATGTTGACAATTCTCTCCGCCAGCCAAGTTGCGTTGGCAAGCTCGTCTGTCTGGCAATGGTCATAAATCTCCAGCCGGTTGAGCAGGGTCCAGGCCGGGCGCGTTTGGACTCCGGCCTGGTTGCTTTCCGCAAGAAACAGGTCGCGGGCTGTGCAGTCTTGAAGCAGGATCGTGTTGAGCCAGTAGTTTGCCCTGGTGCCTTCGGGCTCGGCAACAAAATCTATTGTCGGCTGGCTGCGGAAAAAATTCCGATACAGCGCGGCCAGTTCCCGTTTGTCGGCCAGAAAGCGGTCGAGATTTTCGAGCTGCGCACAGGCCAGGGCGGCATTGAGGTTGGGCATGCGGTAATTGAATCCTATCTCGTCGTGCTCGTAAAGATAGGGGTGCGGTTTTTTTGCCGTGGTGGTGAGATGCTTGGCATGCGCGGCCAGCGCCTTGTCGTTACTGACGATGGCGCCGCCGCCGCCGCAGGTGATGGTTTTGTTGCCGTTGAAGCTGTATACGCCGAGAATTCCGAAGGTGCCGGTCTGTTTTCCCATGCAGGTACTGCCCAGGGATTCGGCGGCGTCTTCAATCAGGAAAAGATTATGCTCCCGGCAGAGTTCCGCGATTTCTTCGATCCGGCAGGGATGGCCAAAGGTGTGCATGGGCACGCAGGCGCTTATTCGTCTGCCCGTGGTCTTGTTGCGGCAGGCATTTCCCGTCTGTTCGGTGTGCTCTTTTAAAAAAGCCCGGAGAGCGGTGGGGGAAAGACCCATGGTGTCGCGGTCCACATCGAGAAATACAGGCTGCGCCCCACAGTAGGAGATGGCATTTGCCGTGGCGACAAAGGTGAGGGGCTGGGTGATGACTTCATCCCCTGCGGCAACGCCTGCAACCAGCAAGGCAGCATGCAGGGCCGAAGTGCCGTTTACGGTGGCAACCGCATGGCCTGCGCCGGTGTATTCGCGCATCATCTCTTCAAACTGATCGACAAACTTGCCCACCGAAGAGACAAAGGTTGAATCGATGGTGGCCGTGAGATACTCCTTTTCCCTGCCGATGAATTTCGGTTCGTGCAGGGGAATGAACTCCTTGCCCGGAAAAAAGGAGCGGATCTGGGAGATGACCGCTTCAAACATTATAGATGTGCGCCTTGTATTTGTTGAGGTTTGCCGGGTTTGAAAGCCAGGCAATGGTTTTTTCAAGCCCCTGGCGCAGATTGTGCTCAGGGGTAAAACCGGTCAGTCCGTGTATCTTGGTGTTGTCGCACCAGAGCCGGAACACCTCGGACTTGGAGGGGCGGAGCCGCGTCTTCTCGGTCACGATCTCAATGTCGCTGTGCATGAGTTCCTTGATGGTGTCCACAACCTGGCCCATGGTCACCTCTTTGTTTGAGCCGATGTTGACGGTTTCGCCGACACACTGGTCGCATTCCGCCAAGGCGATGAAGCCGCGGCAGGTGTCGGTGACGTAATTGAGATCACGGGTGGGGGTGAGGTCGCCGAGTTTTAGTTGCGATGCCCCCTTGGCAATCTGGGTGATAATGGTGGGGATAATCGCCCTGGCGGATTGGCGGGGGCCATAGGTGTTGAACGGGCGGGCGATAACCACCGGCAGTTCGAAGGCGTTATAAAAGCTCATCGCCATGCAGTCGGCGCCTATTTTCGAGGCGCTGTAGGGCGACTGAGGCTGGAGGGGGTGTTTCTCGTCGATGGGCACATACTGGGCAGTGCCGTATACCTCCGAGGTGGAGGTGTGAATGATTTTTTCGCAACCGTTTTCCAGCGCCGCCTGGCAGATGTTGAGGGTGCCCTTGACATTGGTGTCCACATAGCTGTCTGGGGCCACGTAGGAGTAAGGGATGGCAATCAGGGCCGCCAGGTGGAAAATGGCATCCACGCCCTTGGTGATATGTTTGCAATAATGCGGGTCGCGGACGTCGCCGGTGAGTATTTCGACCTCGGCCAAGCACTCGAGGTCTTCCAGCCAGCCCCAGGAGTTGAAGGAGTTGTATTGACTGAGAGCCTTTACTTTTGCGCCTTTCTTGACCAGCATCTCAGTCAGGTGCGAGCCGATGAAGCCGTCGGCGCCGGTGACAAGAATGGTTTTGTTTATTATATTCATGGGATGCTTTTTTGTTGTGCGTGTGAACTATTGCACGCTGGTTGTTGTGGCCTCGATGGCCTGCATTTTCTCCTTTAAATGGAGGTACGCCTCCCTGGCTGCCTCCAATTGTCCGGTAGCCATATAACAATCACCGATTTTTTTGAGTAAGTGGACACGTTCCGGCAGGATGGTGAAACATTTTTCATAGGCAGCGAGGGCATCCTCATGTTGCGCTGCTTCAGCCAGGGAATCACCGATGCCCTCCCAATATACCACATACGCGCTGTCCAGAGAAACGGCTTTGTCCAGGTGGGTTATGCCCTGCGGGTACTGTCCCAGGGCAAAATACATATCAGTAAGATTGATATGCAGCGTCGGGTCATCCGGCGTCAAGCGGAGAGCGTTGTTGAATGCCTCGATCGCCTCGGAATAGTTGGTTTTTTCTGCCAGGATAATTCCTCGAGCGCGATGGAATTGCGCGATGCGCTCCGGACCGAGGATTTCGGCAAGACGTTGGCTGGCAGCCAGATCGGCAAGCCATCCGTCAATCACCTCCATGGCCTTTCCTGCATTTTTCGGTTCAGGAGCCTGTTTGATCGCGTTCAATGCCTGGTCGCACAGGACAACGAGGTGATTCCCGATTCCCGCATGTTTCGGTGCATAACGGAGCCCCTTGATGAGCAGTCTCCGGGAAGTTGCCTTGTCCATCTCTTTGAAGAAAGCCGCATATTTTATGTAGGCGTCTCCCTGCTTTTGGCGGAAGGCTTCAATTTTTGTGGCGTAGTCTTGGTCTGTTGCCACAGCCTTGGTAAAAAAAGCTTCCGCCTGTGCATATTCGGTGTAATGCGCAGCGACCCAGCCCTGGAGGAAAAGTACCTCTGCCGATTCCGTCCGAAGTTCGGTGAGGCGGCGAATCAGCGGACGGGCGAGGTTCAGGTTTCCGGCTTCATAATAGAGTTGCACCAGCGCAAGTATTGTCTCGGTGTCGTCATTGTCCGACCCGCTTGCTCGCAGGGTGGTAAGCAGCTTTTCTTCCGCCTTGAGGAAGGTGACATCATTCGCAAGGGTGTCGGTCAGTAGGGGAAGCACCTCCCGTCGAATTTCATTGATCTGAAGAAAACGTTGGATGTTTTTCTGCAGCCATTCAACATAGCGATCCGGGTTATTGGCGAGGGAGTCGATGACATGTTTCTGCTGCTCGCTCCGGCGAAGACCAGCCATGGTGACCTCCTGAAGCAGGGGCCAGATGCCGCTTTCATTGTCGAGTCTTTTGTTGAGTTTGTCCAATTCCTCGACCTTTTTTCTGATTGAGCTGGGGAGGTCGCTAAAAGAGCGATAACGGGCAACGCTGATTTTTGGCGTCTTGTCAAAATGTTGCAAAATATTTCTCGACAGTATGTCCGTCTTTTCGAGAATCTTGATGATGTCCCGGCCGAGTTTGGCGACTCTGTCAAACTCATGCAAAAATCGTTCTCGCCGCCGGGCTTGTTTCTGTTCGTCGGTTGGGCGTAGTTTTTCATTTATTTCTATCGGGTTCGTGCAGTAACGATCCAGCACCGTCCGAAGCGGCAGAACCTCTGTGCCTTCGATGTGCGCGCCGCCTTCGGTGGCATTAATGTAAAGGCCTTTCTGGTGTTTGATCATGTTTTCGAAGAAAAGCTTGTTGCTGAGGAAACCCCGATCTGACAACACCTTGCCGCCATCAATGCCGTCGAGCCAGACAGCGTTTTCGTTTCCTTCTTGCAAGGCATCGCCGAGGTCCTTGGTCTGGAGAACTGCGTGGGAAGAGTGGCTCTTCGTGGAGGAATAGGCGAGATCCTGGCCCACGAAAACAATGGGCGAGCAGCCCATGATGATTGCGGCGAGAAAATTCAGATGGGCAACGGTACTGGCTCCGGGAGTCACTATATTGTCGCCCATGAGACTTACCATCCATGTCTCAATGGGCTTTGCGCCGAAACACCAGAAGATCTGGTCCGCGGGGAAAAATTTGATCATCTTGCTGCTGGCCCAGGACATGCAGAGCAGGGAGGTGTCATGCACCTGTGGGGCAACTCCGGCCACCTTTTCAAAGATCAGCTCAAGGGGATCAATGGTCCCGATCAGGTGGGGCATTATCCCATGGGCAATCAGAGTCGGCAGAGCGGAGTCGACGGCGATGATCAACGCTTTTTCTTTGGCCTCCTTGAGGAGATGCACGTTCTTGTCAAGGGAAGGCCCGGCTGCCACGAGAATGACGGGCAGGCCGGTGAATTTTTCGGCAAGCTCCAGCAGTAGGCGATCGTGATGCATGGAGTTGAGATGCCGCAACCGGTTTCCCAGAAAGTCTCGTCCCAAATGGGCAACGGTATTGCCTTCGATATTGAACGAGCTGCAATGGTTGTATATCTCTTCGTGGAGTTTTTTGTACTCGTCTGGATTGAGCGAGAATGAAGGCAGATGCTGTAGGTTCTGGATGTTTTCAAGTTGCAAGGCCTTTTCGGCCGGTCGCATGGTGGCGCGCACCTCCTGGTTCGGGCCGATGCCGAAGGTGACTCGAGGGTCGGTAAGCAGTGGAGTCAGGTCCAAGGCATGCAGAGCTTGCAGAAATATTCCCGCGTTCGGTTCAAAAATAGCTAAGTGTCTGGCAGTTGGTCGTTGTTGGATCAAGGCGAGCGGGGCGTAGCCGAGGCCCATTCCGGTCAGGGTAATGATTCCACTGAAATTTCCTGCCACAGCGGCAAGAAATTGACGCACCTCGATTTCGGGATCATCCGGGATATGGAGCGGGACCCGGTTGCCTTCTCGATCGTTGACCCAAAGATTGGGTTTGCCATTGAGTGCTGGGCAAATTTCGCCTATTGGCTCGGGTGGGGAATGGGTCAAAATTTCCCAGACATGGGGGTGGTTCTTTTTTAGAGTCGCCATGTTTTTATCGAGGAAATCAGGGAGATTGTCGGGCATGGTGGCCTCTTCGGGCATGGGCGATAGTTTTTAATGGCGCTTGGTTACACTGTGATGTGCTGTTTGTTTAAGCAATATCCGTGCCATTTTGTTGGGGTGGAGATGTTTTTTCGTTGGGCAGTGTCCTAATATAAATAATGATCGGCATGATTGCCGTGATCCATGAAAAAAAACGGAGGGGATTAACGCCAATCAGGGCAGGGTCGGTCGTTGAAGCCATTTCGACAACAAAAGGTCCCGCAATCTAATCCTGCTTGGTGTGTCGGGGCTATTTTTTACGCTGGTGCCCAGAATTTATTTCATGTGTCTCTGGTCGTTCCCAAAAGATGGTCTCTTGAGGATTTTTTCTTAAAGTTATGCTTCAGTCGGTCGATACGCATGGTGAAGTTCTCCCCTGCAAACCGTTTGAGAGAATGGTTTTTGTTGTTTAAAGAAACAACTTGCATTACCGAGGAGGTGAGGCGCGGCCCGGAAGAAGATGATCGGTCAGTTCTCTTGTAAAGCGGCATGTAAATCCATGCCAACCTGAAAAAGGGGGAATGGAATCCCTCATTAAAACACCCTCATGGAGGAAACATCATGGCATTAAGAATTAACACTAACATTGCAGCCCTGACGTCCCATTTGAACATGATCAAGAATGATAACGCCTTGACCGCGTCTCTTGAGAAATTATCGTCAGGTCTGCGGATCAACAGGGCCGCCGATGACGCTTCGGGCATGTCCATTGCCGACGCCCTGAAGTCTCAGTCTCTTGGCCTTGGCCAGGCAGTCCGGAACGCCAACGACGGTATTTCCATGGTGCAAACCGCGGACGGCGCCCTGGACGAGTCCATCAAGATCGTCAACACCATTAAAACCAAATCCATTCAGGCAGCCCAGGACGGGCAGACCACTGATTCCCGCAAGGCGATTCAGTCCGACATCAACAAGCTGTTGGAAGAGTTGAACGCGATTGCTAAAACCACGGCATTTAACGGCCAGAAACTGCTTTCCGGTAACTTCACCAACAAGAAGTTTCAGGTTGGCGCCTATTCCGGTGAGACAGTTGCCATCTCCATTGGTTCCACAGAGGCCACCAAGGTGGGCCATATCTCCGCCTCCGCCCTGACCTTCGCTGGCACGGGACAGGCAGAGCTGGCCATCTACAGTAACCTGCAGAACCAGACCTATACCCTGAACTCCGTTAATATCGCTTACGACAACACCAGGGAGAACAGCCTTGGCGCGGTATCGGATGCGATCAACAAACTGAGCGACGTATTGGGCATCACCGCCAAAGCTTCGGTAACCAGCACCACCAGCAACAATATCGTTGCCGGGACCACTGATTCCACCTTTGCCATCAACGGCATCAATATCGGGGCCGTGGCTGTGGCAGAAAACGATTCCACCGGCGCCCTGGTTTCTGCTATCAACCAGAAAACCGATCAGCATGGCGTTTTCGCCTCTGTGGACCAGGAAGGCAAACTGACCCTGACCTCCACCGATGATCGGGCCATCCAGGTCACCCAGGGGACCAATACCACCGCCGTCTTGGGCGGCACGGCAAGCATGTCCACCCTGGGCCAGATCACCCTGACCCAGCAGGGCACCGGCGAGATCGTGGTCAACAATCGGGCTGGCGGTCAGGCTGTAGCCTTGCTGGATAACTTGCTGGAGACCACCGGGGTGACTTCTACCACGATTTCCTCTAGCCTGGCCTCCGGTTCAGCCATTGAGTCCGGCTCCACCATCGGTGCTTCCTCCACCCTGACTACGGGAACCGCACTTGTGGCGCTTTCCGGGGCGGTATTCACCACCGGCTCCAGCACCATCGGTTCCGGTTCCGTGCTCAACTCGGGGACCATGCTTGCTACCGGCACCACGATCGAAGGGAGTCTCACCACTTCTGGCACGACGACAGGGACCGGTACTCTTGGTAATGGTTCGGTAATAGCAAGTGGTACCGTTATCGGCTTGGGGACGACACTCCAGGGCACCTTCAGCGATGGTATTCTGGCGGGGGCAACCACTGCCGTCACCACCTTGGCTACAGGTTCTATTATAAGCTCCGGTACCATTGCGGTGGGCAGTTCTATGTTGACTGCGGATTATACCGCGAATGCCGCTACTATTGATGCCTCTGGAACGTCGGTATCAGGCTTGTACACCATCATCACTTCGGGCGGAGGCATCAGTGGTCCTACCACCTTCACCAACGGTGGCGCGACCCTTGCCATTGGTTCTAGTTTGCTTTCTTCCGGGCAATCGTTCACGGCAGGATCCTCGCTCGGTGTGAATTTCACCACGAGTGGTGCCGCGGTCACGACCTCGGCCGATATGACCCTGACCACAGGCACGGCCATTGCTTCTGGAACCGTGCTCAAGACAAACACCAATCTCTCTGCGTCGGTGTACGTCGACACTGGCACCACGTTTACCGTAAGCGGCAGCAGCATGACCCTGGCGGCCGGCTCTAACCTCACGACTAGTGGGACATTGGCGACGGGAACAACGCTTTCCAACGCATGGAAGAATGTCGGGCAAATCGACGTTACCGGCGGCAGCATGACCCTGGCAGCCAGCTCCTCTCTTGCCAGCGGTTCAGTTCTGGCGGAGGGTTCGTCCATCGGCGGCACCGTAACCCTGGCCGTCGCCGAAACCGTGGACAGCACCACCGATATGCGTTTGGCGGGCGGCTCCACCTTGGCCTCCGGCAGCACCATCACTGCCGGGACCTTCCTGACCAACGATGTCGTGGCAGCCGGTGGTACGACCTACAGTGCGGGCACCACCCTTGCTGCGGATATCGTGACCTCGGGTAGCACCAGCCTCACCAAGACCATGACGTTGAACGGCGGTTCAATCCTGGCGGCTGGCAGCACCCTGGCAGCCAATGCGGCCGCTACGGACAGCGATGCGGTTGGCAGCACTTCCGCATCGGTTGCCTATCGGCTTTCCGACGTCAACGTGACCTCGCAGGCGGGCGCGCAGATTGGTATCTCGGTCGCCGATGCAGCGCTCAAGAACTTGGACAAGGTTCGGTCTGACCTCGGTTCCGTACAGAACCAGTTGACCTCCACTATTTCCAACCTGAGCGCCACCAAGGTTAATATCGCGGCTGCTGAATCCAGCATTCGTGACGTTGACTTTGCCGAGGAATCAGGGAACTTCTCCAAGATGCAGATCCTTAGCCAGGCTGGTTCTTTTGCTATGGCCCAATCCAATGCAAGCTCCAAGAATGTTTTGAGCCTGCTACAGGGGTAAGATAGGGAAGGCTAGCGGTCCGAGGTGAAAGGTCCGAGCTGAAAATCGCAAGGGCTGGACACCGAGGACCGATCTTGGCGGAACGACAACATAAACCTCAACAGGGGCGGGAGCTGGAAACGGCTGCCGCCCCTTTTTTTGTGAAAATATTCAAGAACGCACGGGGGATGCCGATATGAATACCAGGTGAAGGAAGATCGTTTTTCCGGCAATGATGACGCAAAGGATTCGCCATGGCAACAGGAACAATTTCATCGCTCGGAGTTGGCTCCGGGCTTGATCTGAACGGCATGCTTGATAAGTTGCGTGCTGTGGACGAGCAGGTCATCACCACCAAGAAGGATTCGATCGCCACCACCAAGTCCCAGATGGACGAGTTCACCGTGGTCAACAACAAGTTGTTGACCATGAAGAGCGCGGCGCTTGATCTTTCCCTCTCCACCACCTTTCTTGCCAGAACCGCAACCAGCTCCAGCGTAAGCGCGCTTACCGTCACGGTGGCGGACGGCACCGCCGTCCAGAGCACCGCGGTTGCCGTGGGCCGGATCGCCACCAAGAGCACCTTGCAGTCGACGGGCATGGCTGCCTCCGCCACCAGCGTCAACACCAGCGGCGTCAGCGAAAATTTTATTTATCATGCGGGCGGGAAGGACATCACCGTGGCGGTAGCCAAGGACACCACCTTGAGCGGGTTGGCCTATTTGATCAACAATGATACGGACAATCCCGGGGTGACTGCGTCGATTATCAATGACGGCACAGCCAATCCCTATAAGTTGGTTTTGAAGGCGAACGATACCGGCAAAGACCATGAGGTCACCATAACCAGCCAGTTGCCGGAACTGAATCTTGCCGTGCCGGTCGACGGGCCGACCGGCGATACACTCAACGCCCAAATCACCATCGAGGGCGTGAGCTACCAGCGTCAGACCAATGCCATAAGCGACGTGCTTTCCGGGATCACCCTGAATCTAACGGGTGCAGGGAGTTCTACCGTTTCGGTGGCCAACAACAAAGACGCCGTCACAAAAAAGATTGTGGATTTTGTGGCGGCCTTCAACGACGTGGTGCAGGAGGTTTCCAAAAATACCGCGTATAATAGTGACACCAAGGATTTTGGCATCCTGGCGAGAACCACCCTGAGGGATCTGCCGTATGCCCTTGAAAATCTGATGACCTCGCAAGTTCAGGCGGACAGTAAAAGTTCGGTTACCAACATGTTCGATCTGGGCATGCTGTTTAATCGGGACGGGACTATCTCCATCGACACGACAAAACTGTCCGCCGCCATCACCGCCTCTCCCGACAGCGTTTCCGCCTTCTTCCTTGGGGACAGCACGACTGGGGTCACCGGGCTCGGGGACAAGGTCAACGCTTATCTTCGGGAGACGACCAGCGGCACTGGACAGATCAATGCGGAGAGTACTGCGGCTCAGGCCAGGATAGATGATATTCAGTTGCAGATTGATAATATGACGGAGCTGCTCAACAAGAAATATGACATGCTGACCAAGCAGTTCGTTGCCCTTGATCAGTACATGGGCCAGATGAAGTCAATGGGCACCTATCTGACCAGCCAGTTCGACAGCCTGAGCAGCATGCTATCGAGCAATTCGAGCAAGTAGTGGATGGGGTAGTTCTGTAACAATTTCAACCTGATGAGGAGGAAGTGCGCATGGTGGGGCAAAAAGTGCTGGATGCCTATCGGACAACAGAAAAGCAGGCGGAGATCCAGCCTGTGAAGCTGATCCATATGTTGTACGAAAGAGTTCTGGTTCATCTTGAGCTCGCCGAGGAAGGAATCCGGGAACAGACCCCCAAGAAACGCGGGGAAAATCTGGGCAAGGCCATTGCCATTATCACCGAGCTGCAAGCCTCCATTAAGTCCGAGGACCATTCCGAGGCTGCCCAATTTTTGCGGGGCCTGTATGGGGCAATCCTGGTGGAGCTTCCCAGGGTTTCGGTGTCCCAGGATGTGAAGGTATTGCGTCAGGCCCGCGCTTACTTGGAAAAGCTCAAGGGAATCTGGGAAGAGACCGCCATGCGGGAGTCGAACGTAGAGCTGGTTTCCGGTAAAAATGCAGGGATTGGCTGCGACGACGAGGCTGTGGTGCCGGCGCCAGCAGCAGCGGGGCCAGCCATCGCCCCACGCGCCCCGCAGGGCAAAAAACGGGGAGACTATGAGGTTTGTCCGTCTCAGATGGCTGTGGGTGGGCTTTCTGTTTCCATTTAGAGAAAAGGTGCGCGATGAAAATGTCGGTTGCGACCGAGATAATGGGCGATGCGTCCGCCAATAGCCTGTATGAGGATTTCCTCCGGACGGCGGAGAATTTTTCCATCATGCAGCAGGAGCACCAGGCCGCGCTTCTCGCTGGAAATTATAAGGATATTTTTTCCTGGGTGCAAAGCAGGGAGCGAGTCTCCGCTAGTCTTGCCCGGATTCTTGAGATGGTAGTCGCTTGCGGGCAGAATAATGCAGAATGCGCTGTTCGCGCCAAGGAAATTATGGAAAAATTGCTGGCCGATGAGGATGCGTTGCAAGAACTCATTCTGGCCCGGCAGTTGGAGGTGCAGGAACAGCTCCTGGCAATGCGCAAGGGAAAAGAGGCATTGCAGGGGTATAATATTAACAAGGGCTTGATTCCCCGGCCCAGATATCTCAGCAACAGAATGTAATTGTAGGGGAAAATGGAAAAACCGGGAGGTATGTTGTCATGGATGCCAGCGTAAATACCGAGGTCAGAGGAGTTGGCGTAACAACGGTGATGCCCGCCGTGGTAAAGGAAGATCGGGTGAAGCCCCAGGTCGCTCCGGTGGCCAAGGGCGGCGAGTCGTCCCAGTCTGCATTGGGGGAAAAAGAGCTGCATCCCAAGGCGCAGGCGCAGCCTGTCGACGCCAAGGAACTTGCCAAGGCGGTGGAGGAGATGCAGCAGCGGCTCGATTCCCTGGGCAACACCAGGCTGAATTTCCGGGTGCTTGAAAAGCCCAACGAGGTCGTGGTGCAGATCACTGATAACAAGAGCGGCAAGCTGGTAAGGCAGTTTCCTTCGGAAGATGCTCTTGCACTTCAGGTAAAGCTCCAGGAGTTGACCGGCTTGCTTTTTGATGGAAAGGCATAATACGTTGTTCTGATTCTGATCGTTTTTATGTCTTGTTAACGCGCTACCGACGCAGAAAAAATAGAGTGGTCGGCAGTGGACGCTGTAGTTATGCCCAAATATTGCGGATAGTCTGATTTTTTTCCCCTCCCTTTTCTTCTTCGATTTAATAGGTCTCTCAGAAAATATAAAAAGCGCCTCAAGCCGGGAGAAAGGCTGTAAGGCGCCTTTGTTTTTTGGCGGGCGACTTTTTCCTTGACAATTATTTGGGCCTCTCGTATACCTGATCGGCAAACTGAATCCGTGTTCATTGTGCAATTGTGCATCTTTCAATATTATCGCTACTATCATTACAAAAGGAGACTCGATCATGTCTAAGTTAGTCGCTCCCCATGGTGGAAAAGGTCTGGTATGCTGCCTGCTGCACGGCAGTGAGCGTACCGCTGAGCAGGATAAGGCCAAAGGCCTCAAGAAGATCAAAATCAGCGCCCGCGCCAAAGGCGACTTGATCATGATGGGCATCGGCGGTTTTTCTCCGCTGAATGGCTTCATGGGCAAGGCCGACTGGAAGGGCGTTGTTGAGAAGTTCACCATGGCTGACGGCACTTTCTGGCCCCTGCCCATCACCCTGGACGTCTCCAAGGCCGATGCCGATGCGATCAAGATTGGCGACGAAGTTGCTCTTGAGGCTGATGGCGAGGTTTACGCCACCATGAAGGTCAACGAGAAGTTCGAGATGACCGACGCCGACAAGAAGTGGGAGTGTGAGAAGGTTTTCAAGGGCCAGGGCGAAGAGTCTGCCGATGACAAGTTCTGGGAAATCGCGCTCAAGGACCATCCTGGCGTCCAAATGGTTATGAACCAGAAAGAAGTGAATCTGGCCGGCCCGGTAAAGGTTCTCTCCGAAGGCGAGTACCCCGCCAAATACAAGGGCGTGTACCTGACCCCGGCTGAGACCCGCGCCATGTTCGAGGAGCGTAAATGGTCTGACATTGCTGCCCTGCAGCTGCGTAACCCCATGCATCGCTCCCATGAATTCCTGGCCAAGATCGCCATCGAGGTATGTGACGGCGTCCTGATCCACTCCCTGATCGGCAACCTGAAGAAGGGCGATATTCCTGCCGAGGTTCGCGTTAAGGCCATCGATTGTCTGGTTGAGAACTACTTTGTAAAAGACAACGTCATCCAGGCCGGTTACCCCTTGGATATGCGTTATGCTGGTCCCCGTGAGGCTCTGCTCCATGCAACCTTCCGTCAGAACTACGGCATCACCAAGATGATCATCGGTCGTGACCATGCAGGCGTTGGCGATTTCTACGGCCTGTTCGAGGCTCAGGAAATCTTCGACCGCATCCCGACCAACCTGGCCGAAGGCAAGGCTCTGAAGTGCATGCCGCTGAAGATCGACTGGACCTTCTACTGCCACAAGTGCGATGGTATGGCTTCCCTGCGTACCTGCCCGCACAGCAAGGAAGATCGCGTTATCCTTTCCGGCACCAAGCTGCGTAAGGCTCTTTCCGAGGGCAAGGAGGTTGTTGACCACTTTGGCCGTGAAGAGGTTCTGGTTATCCTGCGCGCGTACTATGCCACTGTGACCGAGAAGGTTGAGGTCAAGATGCAGGGCGCTGCTTCCGGTTCCGCAATGTAAGATCGCTGTACCTGGATTTCCGTATATAAAAAAGGGGGGGGAGATGCCGAAAGGCGTCTCCCCCCCCTTTTTTTGTAGATGTATCTGGATGGTTAGAGGATTGAAACCTTGGTGCCGTCCTTGGAAAAAGATATCTTTGCCTCCCGAGCCAGCCAGCCCAACGCCGCGCCAAGGAGAGAAAGATTGCCCCGATTTTTCATGACGCTGGCGATTTTCGCCACCGGGGTCGGGCCGTTTTGGGTCAAGTACTCGAAGATGTCTCCGGCCAGGAAACCGATCTGGCTTTCCACGGTCATGCCTTTGCCCGGCTTGAACAGGGGGTCTTTCCCCGGCGCCGCGCAGGCCGTTTTTTTATGGGTGAGTTCGCTTACTTCCTTTTTAACCTTGCCGAAAGCGGATTCCACGGTTTTTTCCGCCTTTTTCGCGGCGTTCTTCACGATTTTTTCCGCTGCCTTTTTCATTTTTTGTCCGGTTCTTTCAACCGTATGGCCCGACCGTGCCAAGGCCTTTCCTACTTTTTTCCCTGCTTCGGTCAATGCGGATTTGTCTTTCTGCGCTGCCATGATATGTTGCCTCCCGTAACTCGGTGTTGTCTGGTGGAACATCCCTGTATTCAGTCTAGTGATCCTGCCGGACTTGTCAAGAAGGTTGCAATTTCGC
>Ga0334722_10000896_pt1 | contig 40709 bp, 38 predicted proteins | sample C3_bottom_MG_FD_207210 | JGI IMG/M metagenome (GOLD analysis project Ga0334722, IMG submission 207210) | Sediment microbial communities from Yellowstone Lake, YNP, Wyoming, USA - C3_bottom | ecosystem: Environmental > Aquatic > Freshwater > Lake > Sediment | place: USA: Wyoming | collected...
TACCAAGATTAAGATGATTAAGAGAGTCTCGTTTGGATTTAGAAATATTGATAACTATATTGCAAAAGTAACCCTGGCATTCATACCATTTCTGATGTTAATTCAACACACTATTTGTTAAAGAGCCTTAAAAAACTTATCCACCCTGCAATATTTGAAAGCATAAATTGAGGCTTGTGAGCGTTAAAAAATTCATCCCCCTCTATGGAGCTTGTCGTTTTATGAATTTTAGTGAGCAAGCCGAAAATTTATTTTCAAATCTTGCTCGGGTGTGGGTTTTTCTTTGTAACTTTCTTTTGCCCACCAAAAGAAAGTTAGTATTTCAATTTATTCATCAAATCCAAGTAAAATTTCAGATTGTGAATTGCTGCCAATCGCAAAGCCAACAGTTCCTTCACTGAAAACAAATAGCGCAAATAGGCTTTGGTATAATTTTTACACAACATGCAATCGCACTGCGCATCGATCGGTGAAAAATCTTCCTTGAATTTTTCATTGTTAATGTTGATTGTTTCGTAAAAATCGGATTTCGATAAATCGCCGTTTTTCCTGATAAATAATCGGCCGTGCCGGCCTTCACGCGTCGGAATTACGCAATCGAACATATCCACTCCGGCTTTGACCGCCGCTACAATTTCTTCCGGCTTGCCCAAGCCCATCAGATATCTAGGCTTGTCTTCCGGCAAGATCGGCACCACCCATTCAAGAATTTCATACATCTTTTCGCGCGGTTCACCCACTGCTACTCCGCCGATCGCATAACCATCCCAGCCTCCGGCTGGTCCGCCTAAGGCGGAAAAGTTCAACTGTGTTAATTGCTCAGCCGATTCTTTTCTTAAGTCCTCGTATGTCGAACCTTGAACTATGCAAAATAATAAAGGTCTGCCATTTTTATATTTACCAGCATTTTTATTAATATACTCGTGAAAATATTTAAAACATCTCTCAGCCCACCTCGTCGTCAGCTCCAAAGATTTCTTAGTATATTCATATGTAGACGGATATGGCGGGCATTCATCCAAAACCATAATGATATCGCTGCCTAAATTCAATTGGATTTCAATCGATTTTTCCGGACTCATAAAATGTTCCTGGCCATTCACAGGATCTGTAAAATAAACTCCCTCTTCAGTCAATTTCACGCCATTTTTTCCAAAATTCTTTTTTGCTCTGGCGCCTAAAGAAAAAACTTGAAAACCACCGGAATCCGTTAGGATCGGCCCATGCCAATTCATAAAGTGATGCAAATCGCCCGCCTTGGCAATCAGCTCATCCCCTGGCCGAAGCCAAAGGTGATAAGTATTGCCCAAAGTTATTTCCGCGCCGATTTCCTTGAGCTCCTGCGGCAAAATATTTTTAACCGCGCCCTTGGTCGCAATAGGCATAAAAAACGGAGTATTGATTTCTCCGTTTTTTGTTTTTATTTTTCCGACTCGGGAATGTCCTTCGCTTTTTATTATTTCAAAAAATTTTTTCATGGTTTTATAGTCTCTGCAATAGAGTAAGCATTACTGCACTTTCCAGCCAGTTGCCGGGATAGATAGATCTTCTGTCAATAATGTGGTTTTACTGCCGGATTGCGCAACTAAATTATCGCCCGTAAATGAATCTTTAGCTGAAAAACTGGCCGACTTTATTAAATCAACTTTTTCACCTGCTTGATCCAATGATGGTTTTATTTTTATCTGAAAAGCCACCTCCCGCAAAGGCAAGGAACTCAAAATACCCTCTCCGACCTGCATAGTTCCGATAGTCCAAGTCAATGAATTTGTTCTTTCGTTATAAACAATTTTTGCGTCTGCCGGATATGTAACATTGGTCATCACAACGCCTGTCGGAAGAACAACGTCGATCTTTGCGTCTGTTATATCATTAGAAACATTGCCCGCTTTCAGATGGATCGTATAACTGGTTTCCTGTCCGACAGTCGGAGGAATCGGCCCGGAATTGCTTATGAGTGGATCATTATAATAGCCTTTCACATCCATTATTAATTTAGATTTTAGTTTTATGTCCATCCGATTGCCGGCAATTATCTTATTCATTTCAAGCGGCGTAGATATATCGGGGCTGTCAATTTTTACCACGCTTGAAATTACAAAATTTTTGGTATTATCATTTTCTATCGGTATTACGTTCTTGACCCTGATTGAAAATCTAATAACTCCGCCTTGTCCTGGAGCAAGACTGGCTAGTTCGGGATGATCCGAAGCTTTCCATTCTATTGTTCTATTATCAGTGTCATATGCCCCGCCATCCATTTCCAAAGTAGAATAATCAAGCACAAGACTATCAAAGCTTTCTTTTATATTCACATTTCTAAGTCCTAAATCACCATCATTTCTATAATGTATTTCAAATCCAAGCGCATCTCCCGCATTGGCAGAAAAATTAGTCGAACCGTTGACTATTTGCGATATCGATAGTGGAGATGCCATAATTTTAGTGGAAGTTCCTTCTTCGTTATAACTCACAAATTGCCCTTGATCTATGGTTCCGATATACGCTGTAACATTTTTAATTTGATCCCTATCGCCCTGAAGTTTTCCACTAATAACAATCTTACCTTCCGCTCCGGCCGAAAGATGCCCGATATACCAAATATTAGCGCTTTCAGAAACCGCCGGCTCTGCTTTGGAAAAAATAAATCCATCCGGAAAATCCACTTTGATGCGGATATTTTCAAAATCTTCCGCTCCGACATTTTTATAACTAACTTGATAATCCAAGGCGTCCCCGCTCGCCATGCCTTGCGGAGCCATAATTTCAAGAGTCATCGGAGTTGAGGTTACATTTACTCCCAATTGTCCCTTGGAATCAAACTGACTGCTTGAGTTAGAAGGCGTGTACAGCAAATCCGCTTTTATATACATCAGTGTCCCTTTGGGACTGTAAGCTTTTCCGCTAAAAATAATCTTGCGATTCTCATTGCCCCTTATCTCACCAATATCAACAACGCTGACCGTAGGACTCTCAGCCTTATATGCCGAATTATCCTCGGGTTTGAAACCCTCCGGATAATTTATTCGGAGAGTCGCGCCTTCCAGGGATGCCCGATTATTATTGTTATAATTTATCTCATAGGTCAGCAACTGGCCGCTCTTGGCTTCTGTTGGCCCGTTTACCGAAACTACTACGCGACTTTCATTGAAAAGAGACTTTCTGACCTGATAAACCACAACCAGAATCAAAGCAATGGCGGCAATCGCACCGACTGCAATGCCGATCGTTTTTAGCATTTTCTTGCGATTCTCGGTCATGCCTGTTTTTTTATCTTCCCAAGCATCATCTACTGAAGCCGCCGCTTTTCCAGCGCCGACCGAGTCAACCCGCGCGTCAAACTCACTTTCATCGTGCTTTGTCAGATCCGCGTCTAGATCTTTTTTATATAATTTGTTTTTTATTTCTGCTAGTGACATATAATAATGCTTTGGTGTTCTTGTTTAACACCCTAATTATACCAAAAAATAGTGCTTTTATCAAAATTACGTCTGAAGTCAATTTCCAAATCTAAATTTCCAATTTCTAAATAAGTCCCAATGACCGAATAACAAAAACTTAAAATTTAGACATCCGTCCAATGCAATGTTTCTCGCAGAATAATTTTCAAGTTATCTAAATCTCTTCTTTCTACCTGTAATTTTGAAAGGTTTTCTATTTTATTTTTCAAAAAAATCCTGATCAGTTTTATCGATTCATTGCTGACTTTTGTCTTATTATTTTCCAGCTTAGCACAGCTGCTGCACAGGATTCCGCCGCGTGAAACGCTGAAATAATTGTTTTCCGGCAGCAGTTTCTTCTCGCAATGGACGCATTTTTCCACTTCCAGCCGATAACCCATCTCATCCAAAACCTTAAACAATAATCCGAGTGTTAAAATATCCGCCTTATTTTCATCAATTCCAAAGGCGTCCATGCCCGCCAGATATTTTTCCAAAAGATTAAATATTTTTTCATCTTTTTCTTCTTCGGAAATTATTTTCCCTAAGATCTTAAAAACATAAAAAACTTTATTTAATAGATCAAAATCTGATTTGATGTTGGGAAAATTATTAACAGCAATTGAGCCGGTTATTTTTCCCAGACCCTTGCTTTTTGCGACAAAAATTTCCGCTTGCGTGACGGATTCCAGATTGCCAGCCAGTTTGGCGTTCGGTTTGCGAACGCCCTTGCCCAAAACCCGAATTTTTCCGCCTTCAAGCGTATAAATCGTATAGATGCGATCGACTTCGCCCACATCTCGCTTATTCAAAATTATGCCCTGATATTTATAGTCCATAATTCAATTTTAGCTTAGTTTTTGAGAAAAAGAAAAAGGGGTCTGAGAAGCCAGACCCCCTTCGGTTCAATTTTCTGGACAGTTGCCAGTTACAGCATGGGATTGAAAAATCCGGTGGAGAAACCCATGTTGGGATAAACGATGAAATATGGACGCGCAAACTCCTCTCCGCAATGATTACATCTCAAAACAACGTACAGTAGCTTGCTTTTTTTACAGTAGAGAACCTCTCCGGTGTCCACGATGTCATCATCGGTGCTCTTGCACTCTAAACACCTGATCCTGCCAGCATTTGCCAAGAATTCGTTCAACTCTTTGAACTCATCATACATGAGCTTCCCGAACCTCGTTATGCGGACCTTTAGCTTATCATGGTCAAGCAGGCCGTAAACCACCAATAGCACCAGCGGTACGAAGGCGGCAATAATGCCGCTGCAAACGGATGCTATAAACACCACGTCTTTTTGTGGCCAGAAATACAGAAATGTGTAACTAAGGCCGAACACCAAGATGCCCGCAATTAGCGAACCTATCCAAAAAAGTAAGTTTTTCAAGGTACTGCCTCCTTGCTATAAGGTTTTACCTCTTTATAAAGAGCTTGAGATTTTGTCCTTCAATCTCGAACTCTTTCTCTAAATCTGATTCAATACTACCAGAATTTATCTCCATGGCAAGCACTTCCTTCTGAATCAAATTTTTCAGCTCTCCCTGAGCAAAAACCTGATCCATGCCGACATATCCAACTTGAATGCGATTATCCACTTCGTATCCAGCTTCTTTTCGCATCTCTTGAATTGAACGAATAATCTCTCGGGCATAGCCTTCGAGTTTCAGTTCTTCAGTGATTGAAATATTTAATGCAATTCTCAAGCCCCTTTCTTCTCCAATAATATATTCGCTAGTTAACTTATCGAAATTATTTACAATTAAAACATTTTTTACGTTAAGCTCCTCGCAAATAATTTGCTTCATTTCTTCTGGAAAATTATCTTTGGCAATTATCATAACGTCTTTCAACGGTTGTCTGACTTTTATTTTCGCTTCGGCTCTCGCTCGTAATCCAGAACTAATCGTATTTCTTAAATATTCCATATCGCTGTTTCTGTCTTCATCTATCATGTCTTCATCCGCCACTGGCATTTCCTCCAAATGCACCGACTCTTTGCCAGTCAAATTTTTGAAAATTTCATCTGACATAAACGGAGCGAAAGGCGCCATCAATTTCGAGAGCTCAACCAAGACATAGTGCAAAGTTTGGTAGGCTTCTTCTTTGTCGCCATCATCTTCGCTCTTCCAAAATCTTTTTCTCGATCGGCGGATATACCAATTGGAAAGATTATCGATGAATTTTGGAAATAATCTGGATGCTTGATTCAATTCATACGCTTCCATATGTTTATTATATTCTCGGATAAGAACATTAAGTTCCGATACTATCCATTTATCCAGCAAGCCCTTCGGCACTTTGAATTCTTTGGGTTCCCATTTATCAATATCTGCATAGAGCACAAAGAAAGAATATGAATTCCAAAGCATGCGGAACATTCCGCGCACCAGATCGGCTACGTCTGATTCTTTGAACTCCAAATTTTCCGCCGCCACGACCGGCGAAGACATCAGATAAAATCGCAAAGCATCCGCGCCATATTTATCAAACATTTCCATCGGGTCGGGATAATTCTTCAATCGCTTGGACATCTTCTTGCCATCCTCGGCCACAACTGTGCCATTCACAATGACATTATTATACGCCCGTGAATCCTTAATAGCCGTAGCAATCACATGCAAATAATAGAACCATGCCCGAGTCTGATCTTGTCCTTCCGCAATGAATTTTGCTGGAAAATTGGCTTCAAATTTTTCCTTGTTTTCAAACGGATAATGCATTTGCGCGTATGGCATCGAACCGGAATCAAACCAAGTATCCAACACATCCGGCACGCGCGACATTGTGCCACCGCATTTGCAGGAGAATTTAATTTTATCCACAATATGTTTGTGCAAATCAGTTACTTTCCCTCCACTTCTTTTTTCCAAATCTGCGATTGAACCGAAAACTTCCATTTCATCGCACTTATCACATTTCCAAATCGGTATCACTGAGGCCCAAAAACGTTGCCTCGAAATTGACCAATCCCGCGCGCCTTCCAGCCATTTTCCAAAACGGCCTTCCTTGATATGCTTCGGCGTCCAATTGATATCCTTCGCCAATTCCAAGGCTCGATCTTTAACTTTCGTCACCGCCACAAACCAAGATGAAGTCGCATAATTGATAAGCGGGGTATCACAACGCCAACAATGCGGATAACTATGTTCATATTTTTCTTTGGCGAATAGCAACCCGTTGTGCGCCAAATATTTAATCACTTCGATATCAGTCTTTTGATGATCCCCTTCCGGCTTCACGCTCATGCCTGCAAAATCAACGGCATCCGATTTTATCAAACCATCCATTCCGACGTGTTGCACAAAAGGCAAATTATATTGTTGCCCCATTTTCAAATCATCTTCACCAAAAGCCGGCGCGATATGCACCACGCCTGTTCCCTCTTCGGTTGTCACAAAATCACCAGCATAAATCTGCCAGCCATTTTCTTCGTTTTGCAATCCCTTGCCGACATAATAATTAAACAAGGGTTTATATTTTTTGCCGACTAGATCACTACCCTTAAATTCAGGGTTTCCATCCTCAATTGAAATTACTTTTCTCGAATTACTACTTCCTGCATCTGCTCCTATTTCCTGTGCATATTGCTTAGATGTAATGACATAATAATAAGATCCGACTCTCGTAGTATTTTTATCTGCTTCTATATCGGCCACTCTCATTGTTACGTAGTTGATATTATCACCCACCGCCAAAGCTACATTACCGATGAGTGTCCATGGCGTGGTAGTCCACGCTAAGACATAAACTTTTTTATCTTTCAATTTATCCGATATTAATTCAGGATTTAAAAGTTCAAATTTCGCAATCGCCGACAAATCTTTGATATCTTTGTAGCCCTCGCTCACTTCCTGCTGCGACAAAGTTGTTTCACAACGGGTACAAATATGCATTGAACGATAGCCTTCATAAATCAAACCTTTGTTCCACAGCTCTTTGAAAACATACCAGACAGATTCCATATACGGCAGATCCATAGTTTTGTAGGCATTATCCATATCCGCCCAGCGCCCAAGGCGCGCAATGACTTTTTTCCAATCCGCCACATAGCTTGAAACTTTGGAACGGCAAAATTCGTTGAATTTTTCCACGCCCATTTCTTCAATTTCATTTTTCCTTTTGATGCCTAATTCTTTTTCCGCAATATTTTCAATCGGCAAGCCATGGCAATCCCAACCCCATTTTCGCTCCACATATCGTCCGCGCATCGTCCAATATCTCGGCACGACATCTTTCATTGTGCTTGTGATAACATGACCATAATGCGGCATGCCTGTCGCAAACGGCGGCCCGTCATAAAAAACATAATGATTGGCATCCTTGCGATTTTCCAAAGATTTTTCAAAAATTTTATTCTCTTCCCAAAATTTCAGAATTTCTTCCTCCATCTTCGGAAAAGTCATTTTTGGATCAATTTTTTTAAACATAAATTTAAACTTATTGTTTATTTAAAACTTATTAAAAAAATAAAATTTAACTACTGATAAATAATGCCCCAGAATCGGATTTTCTTCGACTTTCAGTTTTTTGCATTTCCCGACCAGACAATCCGCGAATTCTTTTCCATATTCATATGGAATAACCTTGTCTGACTTTGAAATATAAACGTTGATACTCTTGTCTTGCAAAGAATCGATATTGTTTTTAGGCGCTAACTCTTTCCATAATTCTTGAAGTTTATCACAATCAATTCCGTTCTTCTCATATATTTTCTTTAATTTCTGAGTCCGAATCCCGTGCCACAAAGAAGCCGCAAGACAGCTGCCGGGAACTACCAAAAATAGCCTATTTATATCTTTATTGTCGTTAGCGATTAGCATAGCCGAAACCACCCCCAGACTGGGCGCAACCAAATCAACATCTTCATATCCAAAATTGTCCTTTACTTCAGATATATCTCTTCGTATCTCTTCCTTTTTATCCATAAACCCTTTTAAGGTGCTCTTTGTATCTGGCGATAATAATTCATTAGGAAAAGAATAATATAAACAAGAACTTCCGGATCTGTTGATCCTCCAGCATAGAAATTTAGTCAAAAGCAAGGCGTTGTTTCGAGCAGGCAAAATTACAACCATTTTTTTAGCGCCTTCCACATGCTTAAAATATCTTTTTATTGCAAAGTTTTTTTCTTGCTTATCCTCTGACTTTGAAAAATTTTCAAAATAATTGCTAATCCAGAGTGTTTTAATCAAATAATCGAAACTCATAATAAAACAAAAAATCCTTAAAACTAGTTTAAGGACGACAATTGCCGTGGTACCACCTTATTTCAGTTTGTAGTTCGTAGTTTATAGTTCGTAGAAAAAATTCTAAAAACTAAAAACTAAAAACTAAAAACTCTCAAACTGCTGTTACGGGCAGACCCGGGAGATTCTATTTATCCCGAGTCCTCGGGACTTTCTTTCTCCGGCATTGGGATTGATTATCCCTCAAACGCTTTTACTATCTAAATATTACCTCTATTTCAGGCTTTTGTAAACCTCCAGCGTTTCTCGGGCGCATTTATTCCAATCGAATTTTGCTACTTGTATCTTGCCTTTTTCGCGCAAAGTTTGTTTCAGGTTTTCATCCTTGGCCAGTTTCAACATCGCGTCTGCAATGTTTTGCGCGTCGCGCGGATCCACAAATTCCGCCGCGTCTCCCGCAATTTCCGGTATAGAAGAAACGCCCGAAACAATGGCCGGCGTGCCAGTCGCGAAAGCCTCGAGCACTGTCGTGCCAAAGCCTTCGTAAAGCGACGGCATCACAAAAAAATCAGCATTCTTGAAAAGCGGTACCATTTCATCTCCGATAATATAGCCGGTGAAAATCACGTCTTTGCCGATGCCCAAATCTTTTGCCATCTGCTTGTATTCCTTGCCCATCCAGCCTCGCTTGCCAGCCATCACTAACTTATAATCGCACCCAACGCCATTGGTTTTGCAATTCTGTTTGAAAATTTTGAACGCTTCGAAAAGTTTAGCGATATTTTTGATAGGTTCCAGCGTTCCCAAGAACAAAATATATTTCTCATTGCCAATGCCGTATTTTTCCAAAACTTTTTCTCGGGAAACAGTCGATTCATCAGAAAAGCGCCTGTCAAAACCGCTATAAATAACTTGGATTTTCTCTTCCGGAATCTTAAAAAAATCCATTATATCTTTTTTGGTTGAATTAGAAACTGCAATGATCTTATCCGCCTTGTTTACCATTAGATTCAGCACAGCCTTTCTCTTGGTGACAGAAAGCTTAGAAAAAACATCCGGGACTTTATATGACGCGAGATCATGAATAGTTATGATTGTTTTTCCGCGATAACTCATTGGGATCCGGCTAGTTGCCGAAGTCGTGTGGATCACATCCAGATCTTCTTTGACTAAGGTCGCCGTGCCCAGAATTTCATTGTACGCCCCTGGCAAAAATTTCTTGTAATCCGAAAACGGATAGAATTTTATTTTCACATTCGGCTTGGAAAATTTTTTTACATCTTTTTCCCTGACGCGATAGTCAAAAAACAAAACGTATTCATTCTCTTGATCCATGTCTAAAAGATGCTTGATCAGCTGATAGGTGTAATGGCCGACGCCGATCGCCTCTCCCTTTTCCGGATTTAAAATTTTTCTTGCATCAATTCCTATTCTCATATGATTTTCTTAAAATTACATCTTCTCTGGCGCTTCCACCCCGATTAGTTTGAGGGTTTCCGCCAAGACTATTCTTACTGCAGTTATAAGCTTTAATCTGGCCTTTGTCAAGCCTAAATTTTCTTCATCAATCACTTTGCAGGCATTATAGAAAGAATGGAATTTATCCGCCAATTTAATCGCATAATATGGCAGTTTGTGCACTTCATAACTTTGCGCGAGTTCTTCCACTAATTCCGTAAATTTATTCAATTCTCTGGCTAAACTCAGTTCTTTTTCATGATTTAATCCAGACAAGTCCGCCGAACTGAAATCAATTTTTGCTTCTTCGGCTTTGCTCAAGATACTACAAATACGCGCGTGGGCATATTGCACATAGAAAACTGGATTTTTCTGCGACTTTTCTTCCGCCAATCCCAAGTCAAAATTCATATGCGTGTCCGGTGAATACATTAGAAAGAAAAATCTCGCCACATCATGGCCGACCAAGTTAATCAGCTCATCAATATACACCACATTGCCCTCGCGCTTCGACATCTTGACTTCTTTACCGTCTTTCACCAAGCGTACCAATTGAACAATAATGAATTTAATTTTATTTTTTTCAATTCCGATAGCTTCAGCTGCCGCTCTAAAACGATTTATATAGCCGTGATGATCAGCACCCCAAATTTCAATGAATTTATCAAATCCGCGTTCCATTTTATTCAAAATATAGCCGCAATCTGAAGCAAAATATGTTTTTTGCCCGTCAGTTTTCACCAGCACGCGATCTTTATCATCGCCGAAATTTGTCGTCCTCAGCCATAGCGCGCCATCCTGTTCATACGTCAATTTTTTATCTTTCAAAATTTTTATAGCCTTATCCACGCACCCATCATCATACAAAGACTTTTCTGACATCCAGACATCAAAATTAATTTTCATCTTTTCATCAACTGTTTTCTTCACAATTTCATCAATTATAAATTTGGCAGACTTTTCTCCAATCAAGCGCAGGTCTGATTCTGAGCCGAATTTTTTATTCAGCTCATCAATATATTCTCCGGCATACGCCGCTTCAGCGTCTTTCAAAACGCTGTGACCAAGTTTCATCACCTGCTCGCCGGCATCATTCACATAGTATTCATTTGTCACTTCAAAGCCGGATTTTTTCAAAACTTTTGAAATTGAATCGCCTTGAAATCCTCCGCGGGCATTGCCCAGATGCAACGGTCCAGTTGGATTAGCTGAAATAAATTCGTTATTTACTTTTATGCCTTGGCCAATTTCGCTTTTGCCAAAATTTTCCTTTACCTCATTTATTTCCACAACTTTATCCTGCAAATATTTTTCAGACAAATAAAAATTTATATAACCCGGTGCCACAATTTCTATCCTAAAACCCGGCTTTAGGAATTTTCTAAAGCTTAGCTTTAGAATTTCCGCGATTTCCATGGGGCTTTTGCCCACCTTTTTCGCCAAAACCAAAGCCACGTTCGTAGAATAATCGCCGAATTTTTCATCTTTGGGATATTCCACCGCAAAATCAGCTTGATCCAGTTGAAATAAATCAGCCACTGCCTTTTGGATTATTTTTTCCAGTTCTTTTCTCATACCATAAATCAAAGTTCAGCGCTTTTTATATATTCAATAAAAAGTGTGACCTTTTTTGCATCACTCGAATTAAACAAAAATGGTTCAACATCCCCAGCTAACTCCTCCAGATTAATTTTGTCGTCAATAGAAAGTAATTTTTCTCTCAATTCCTTGCCATTCCTAATCTGCAGTTTCAACTGAAGATAATCATAATTCGGCCTAGTCTTAGCCAAAAGAAAAACGGTGTCAAAAAAATCCCGCCCTTTCATGGCTTTACGATTAAAAATTGCAAATATTTTTTGCGCCAAAATAATATCCAGAGGCGTAACATTTATTTTGGTAAAAACTTCAAATTTATTCAGAATTACTTTTTCTGGATTATATGAAAATCCATGCGGGGCAGTGTCCAGTTGAATAAGAATTTTTTCTTCCTCATAGCCGGAAAGTCCGCTGTCAAAAAGCAGCTTTGGAATTCGCACATAACAGCGATACGCCCCTTTATATACATTCCTAATTTCAACTTCATAGCCGTCCAACTCCAGCTTTTTTTTGACTAATCGCGATATTTGATCAAATTCATTTTTTTCCAAACCAAAATTATCAAAATCTAAATCCTCTGAAAAGCGAGTGTTGCCATGCACAATTCGCAGGGCTGTGCCGCCAAGAAACGCAAGTTTTGACGCAAATTCAGAATCAAAAATTATTTGCAAAATTTTATATTGCAAATACTCGCGTAAAATATTGCGCTTAAACCCTCGGATATTTTCCGGATAATGCTTCTCGATTTCTTGCAAACTAAGCATATTGCATAAATTTAATAAATTTATTCACTCTTTTTTCCATTGCCTTATTATTAAACAGAATCAAATAGCGTTTCAATTTATCCAAATCAATCTGCTTGACCGTTTCTTTATTTATTCTCAATTCTGCAAATCGGCCGTTGGTTTTAATTTTAGGATTGAAATAAAAATAATCCAGCAAAGCCTTTTCAATTTCAGCCATCTTAAAAGCATGGTTTCTATATTGAACTAATCCATACCCAAACATTAATTCAGGCCTTATCTTGCGATAGTTGAATTGCGCCAGCGATGATTTAAAAACATAGGTTTTGCGCGAAGTGATTGAGATCACAGAATAAACTCCTTCCGGAATAAGATTATAATAAGATAAAGCTGATTCCATAGAAACATACGATGGATCAAATATTTTATTGGCAATAATAAACAAACTCCGTTCATCTATCTCAAAATCAGAAAAAACATAATATTTCTTTATAACTTTTTTAATATAACCTTTCTTTTGCCATTCATTCAATCTTTGGCGATGAAAAGACGGCTCAATTTTTTTGATATCATCGAGAGAGAAAATTATAAAATCTTTTAATTGTTCTCTAAATTCTAAATATTGCATATAGCTCTCTAAAGTCCGTTTTTTAGGTCTTCTATGAAATATCTTCTCATGTTTTTTTATTTTTGTCAAAATAACCTTGCCCTATCTCACTTGATTATACCATATAGTTTATTAAATTTAATAAACTACTGAAATTACAGCGCTTCATTAAATCATAGCTCCGCTGCAGAAAGATAAAAAAATAAAGGATCTTTATATCCTTTATTTTTGCTGGCGCTAATTTTTTGCCAAGGTTGAACCTTAGCGAAGTAATTCTCCCTCCGAAGGTTCAACCTTCGGAGCTATATATCCAACCCTAGCTTATTAAACCAAAAAAATAAAGGGTTTTTCGCCCTTTATTTTTACACTCAATATCTTAAATTAGTTGCACAGAATATTGAATGTGGGAGGAAAATGACACCCATTATTAGTACATACCCCAAGCGTAATACTATTAAAACTGACGCCGCTTCCGACAGGGATTGTTGGTACACTCCCAAGAAAGCCTTTATCTATATAAGTATTTAAAATTAATTGGCCGGCAGGACAACTGAAAATGGTTGTACCCATGCCAGTAATCGAAACTTTCGCTCCATCGCTTAGTGTAAAATCCAACCAACCACCCGTAGTGCCACTGGTTTCACCAGTGCGTAAATTTTTCACAGCAGTAGCAGTATAGAGAGGTCCGCCAGTATTATCATTTGTTAAAGAATATGCGCCAACTTGCTTGCCTCCTCCCAGACTACTCGCCCATTTGCTAATGTCTGTAAGATATATATCTTTTGTATATGCATAACCGTCATTATAGAAAGTTCCCGTCGTTCTAAAGTTTCCTTGAGCCCGAAGATACGTCCCGTCGTTTGTGAGATAACTTCCACAACTTCCTCCTGCACAGATAGCGTTCATAACGCTGGTGCTGGCGGGATCTACATAATAGCCCACGTTATTGAAATCATACATTATGGGAGCATAAACAACGCCGTTAGTATAAACTCCATAATTTGATCCCGGATAATCCAAATAAGTGTAGTACCCTGAGGAATTTTCAGAAAAAACTCCGCCCGTACCTGTAAAAAATCCCCCGTATCCGGCATAATCTAACAAGCCAGCCACCTCTCCATTAAGGACGCCCCCACTAACGCCATTCCAAGCCTGCAGATAGCCGCCTATTTTAGTTTGCCCCGTTGCTCCCGTATTGATCGGCGCGCCGACATTGCCTCCGGGAGGGGCGACTGCCGGTTCAGTCCACGCGTGAACCAGTTGAAGAGAAATTCCGAGGATGGTTCCAAAAATTAGGATGCTGAAGATGTAGGCTAGTTTGTGGAGGATTTTGGTTTTCATTTATTTTGAAAATATTTGAAAAAATTTATTTCGTCTTTACAGCTCCCTGAGCCGGCGGAGTTTGCGGAGCTCCTTGAGCCTGCTGAGCTTTTTGCAAGCAGCTAGTCGCTACCAATTCCACTTTCTGGTCACCATTAAAAACAGTGAAAGACTGGCAGTTGGCATCCTGCGCTTGTTTGATAACACCGCTAATAGTGTCAGCTTTACCGGCTTGGTATGCCTCGCTAACGCCTTTGATCTTGTAATCAGTCCAAGTTATGTACCCAATGTAAATAGCAGCGACTGTTCCCCAAACAATTAGTAAATTCTTGCCGAGATTTTCCTTGTCAATCATATATTTATTGTATTTATCAATTTAAATTTATACGGATTAATTTTTAGGCAAAGCTGGAGGCGGAGGAAGCTTAGCATTATTGATTGGCGTAGGCGCTACCGGTGGCGGAGGCAAAACTGCAGTAGGAGAAGTGGCACCCCCAACAGCTGGCGGAGCCGGCAAAGCTGAGGTTGGCGCGCCCGTAGTCGGAGCAGCCGGTATGAATTGGATGGTAATTTCCGTCGCCTTGAATTGTTTCGCGTCTTTGATATTATCACCGGACGTAACCATAATCACTTGATCCGTCTTGATATCAGCCAGACTGATTTCTTTTGTATCAAACGGTTGCGGCGGAGTCAATGGCTTAGCGGGAACGACTGCCGAAGCTGATGAAGCGCTAGTTGGCGCTTGCGCTTGCATCTGCTTGTTGAAATCTGCCATTTCTTTTTGAAGTTGCGCCGGATCTTTCGGAGTCTGCTGGATGAATTTAGTGTTGCTGTCAGTTTCCACGATGCGCGTATCCAAATTCGGATCAGCCAATGGATCAAGAGCGTTGCTGACTTTCAAGGTTATGTTATTGCCATCCACTTTTTCCACTTTGCCGGAAAGAACTTTGACTTCCGCCATTCCTGGCAAGGCCGGCTGGCTTTCCGCTAATTTTTTCTTCGCCGCGTCCCAGCCGGCTTGGTAAGTATCGTTTCCGTTTTGCGCCAACGGATTAGATTTGGCTTTGGAACCGATCTTGTAGCCAGCAAAAGCGCCCACTCCGAAGATGATAACCACTGCCAGAGCAACAATTGTAATTTCCTTTTTAGTCATTTTTTTATTTTTAATTAAACTTATTAAAATTGGCTACTGTAATAGCGAACACTTTATTACATCACAAGCATTGTTGCCATCGAAATCTGAACTTTGAAATCCAGTCATTACATACCCGGCAGGGCATGACACAGCTCCAACGCCCCAACCGCAATACGATGCCTGCACAGTCGTTGCGGCTCCAAGGCTAGCGCCTCCCAAACTACTCGCCCATTTGCCGGTTGCGCCAATAAGAAAATCCGAGGCATAGATATTGCCGTTGGTGTAAACCCCCCAGCTTGATGAATCTATATAAGTGTAATATCCCGCGGTGTCTTGGGAATAAATGCCATGATCGCCTGAGAAATATCCTCCGTATCCAGCGTAATTCAATAAGCCATAGGTAGATCCTCCAGTATAACCCTGAACGTAGCCAGCAGAATTAATATTGCCGGAAGAATTAATCTCGCCATAATAGTGAAATTCATTGGTACCCATATATCCTACGTATTTAGAGCCAACATCAAAATACAGATACGAAAAAGTTGATTTGATTGTCGGATAATCAGTCCCAGTATAGCCAGTCAGGCAGCCGGCTTTGGAACAAATGCCTACACCACCATTAACACCACCATTAACACCAAAATTTCCATTCTTAAACTGCGTAGCTCCGCCTGTATTAATCGGCGCGCCGACATTGCCCCCTGGAGGCGCCACGGACGGTTCAGTCCAGGCGTGAACCAGCTGAAGAGAAAGTCCAAGGATAGTTCCTAAAATTAGGATGCTGAAGATGTGGGCTAGTTTGTGGAAAAATTTGGTTTTCATTTTTATAAATTTATTTATTTAAACTCTTTATCCCGTTAAATTTCCGCGAAGCGAAACATATTTAACTGGGATTAATTTGGTGACACTTCGCGCCAGTTTGCATCTACACATTTTCCGCAATCCTTAAAACATTGCCCGCCATTTGAATTTTCATTGCCGGTTGGAGAACAATTTTCTCCGCCATTGCAACTTCTGTCTCCGCAATAGGCGGAAACCGGATTGACGGTAACATTCAGCGTGTCAGAAAGTCCGCTGACTGAATCAGAAACATTAACATTAGCAGGGCCTATTTCATTGCCGGTAATTTTTCCCTTGTTGCTACTATTATCAACGCTGACATTAGTATTGTTGTCGGAAGTCCAGCTTATTCCCGCGGCGGAAGTCAGATCAGTCCCGTTGCAAGTGGCTTCAGTGGAAACAACCTTGCAAGCTTTGGCATTATATGAGCTTCCCTTAATCAGAGCCAAAGACCCGAGCCTTGAAGAACTGTTCGTGCAGTCATAACAAATTTTCAAACTGTAAGTCACATTGAGAGAAGCTTTGGAAAAATCAATCCAGCCCAATTCATCTGACCACGCATAGGTCTTATTATTCCCGGTACCATCCATTTTTGTGATGTCAACTCCATAGCCTGTTCCGTTCAACTTTATCCAGCCTTGCCAACCGCCGGAATTGCCGGCTGCCAACTCAGTTTCAATTCCCACAATTCTTGCCCAGCCGGTCAAATTATTGCCGGATCTTTGCGCTACGCAATTACCATCCGGACAACCGGCGATATCTGCTGAATTAAAACTGATCCAGCCAACATTTTCACTCCACGCATAACCGGTTACCGCTCCGTCAGTTGCGGGAATATTTACGCCATAAGAATTAGCTCCGCCACCAGTTGTATTATTCATGCTTACCCAACCGATGCCTGTATTATTTAATGGAGCGCCTCCGTCATCGCTGCCGCCCCATAGCCAGCCCAGTCCATTCTCGCCGGTTCCGGCTTGAGTTTTAGAAACAAAAAAAGCCAATCCTAAGACGGCTGAAATAACCAAAACAATTAAAGACAATTTTTTTATTTTTTTATTCAACACTTTTTTGTTTTTGCTTTTACCTACTGTAATAATACTACTGATTAATGCTATCGGCAATCGGAGTTATCCACAGGGCATACTCGCCTCCCTAAAGTTCGGCTTTTCCCCGTCGTCCGCGACGGACTCCTCCTTAAAGCCAAACTTTTCTCCGTGCACTTAAAGCCAAGCTTTGGAAAAATTTCGAGTGTGTTGTACTAGGAAGCTCAACCTCCCTTATGGAGGTTGAGCTTCCCCTCCCGCTTTATACTTTTCATTTTCTAATCTATACTTAGAATATGCCTACATTAGCCTTCAACAAACGCGCCAATTTTGATTATGAAATCTCAGATAAATATGAGGCGGGTTTGGTTTTGTCCGGACAAGAGGTAAAATCGATGAAATTAGGCCATATCAGCCTCAAAGAAAGCTTTGTAACAATTCGCGGAACTGAGCTGTTTTTGACCAATGCTCACATCACCCCTTACAAACAAGCTGGCGAGATAAAAAACTATGATCCGACCCAGCCCAGGAAGCTGCTTTTGCGAAAAACGGAAATTAAGCATTTGATGGGAAAAGTACGGATTCAAGGCTTGACACTGGTGCCAATTCGAGTGTATACTAAGAAACGACTATTGAAGCTTGAATTTGGCTTAGGAAAAGGAAAAAAGAAATACGACAAGCGTGAAACAATTTCCAAACGAGAAGCCGAACGAAAGATCAAAAGAGAGCTAAAAAACCTATAACCACGCCCCCAAAACGGGGATGCTTGGTTTCGACAGGTTGTACGTTTAAAATACGCAAGCCGATTATGATGGTAATATCGTTAAACTTTCTATCGAAGTTATAAGTGCAAACTTCATAACAAAAGCAAAATCAGTATTTGCGCAAGCATTTACCTCAAATTTTGCGGTTGCTATTGCATAAATCGCCTCTCCGGCGATCGCAGTAGTCATCGAACCGTCGATTTCTAATAGGCGGATCTCGGTGTCATAATATTAGAATAGTTAATCCGGTATTTTCTAAGCCGGTTTAGCAAAACTACATTAGAAATAGATTGGAAAGGTTTTGTCTGCTTATCACTTTTCAATCGAAACAAATAGGCAGACTAAGCTTGTAGAATATTTTGGATGAACAATTTTGGACGCGAGTTCGATTCTCGCCATCTCCACCGCGTAAAATCATGAGCTCTGCGAATGATTTAAGCAACAAGCAAATAATAATTAATATCAAAACCATTAGAAGAGTACCAACCAGACGGCCTTTCGTAAAAAAAGGTCCGCTCACCAGAATCAATGAACAAATCAGAGTTCCGCAAATTCGTGTCATTGACGATGCCGGAAATCAACTGGGCGTAATGACGCCTTTCGATGCCTTGCAAATGGCGCGTGAACAAGAACTTGATCTGGTAGAAATCGCCCCAATGGCCAAACCGCCGGTTTGCAAAATCATGGACTATGGCAAATATCAATACCAGCAGTCGAGACTTGACCGAGCCAACAGAGCCAAACAAAAAACAGTTGACGTAAAAGGCATCCGCATCGGATTCAGAACTGACGTACATGATTTGGAAGTTAAGAAAGATATGGCGGAAAAGTTTCTCAAAAAAGGCCATAAGATAAAGATTGAAATATTTTTGCGGGGAAGAGAAAAAGCCCACCAAGATTTAGCCAGGACAAATCTGGAAAATTTTGTAAAAACAATATCCATTCCTTTCAAAGCAGAACAAGAAATAAAACGGTATCCGAGCGGATATAATATCGTAATTTCACCGGAAATATAAATTTTAAATTATAAATTTTTTCCGCCAGCTGGCGGAAAAAATTACCGAATTTATGCCTAAATTAAAAACAAGAAAAGCAGCCAAAAAGAGAGTTAAGGTAACCGGAACCGGAAAAGTCACCAGACGAAAGACCGGACATAACCATTACAACCGCAAAGAAACAGGTCAGGAAGGAATGGAGAAAAAAGGAGAAGTCAGGCTTTTCAAAGCTGATGAAAAAAATATGTTGAGAGCTTTGCCTTCGAAAAGCGCCCGCCGATAAATAAATTGCTAAATTGTTAAACAGTTAAATGGTCAGATTGAATTGTTAGTTATATAAGCCTAGCAATTTAACAATATGACAATTTAACAATTAAAATTATATGACAAGAGTTAAGCGCGGCGTAGCCGCTTCAAAAAGAAGAAAGAACGTCCTTGAAGATGCCAAGGGATATCGCTGGAAAAGAAGTTCTCTCTATAGGTCCGCCAAACAAGCTGTGATAAAGGCGGGAGCCTATGCCTACCGCGACAGGCGGGCCAAAAAAAGATCCATGCGCAGATTATGGATTACCCGATTAAATACTGCGGTGCGTGAACTAGGCATAAAATACTCCGTCCTGATCAAAACAATGACTGACAAGAAAATCGAAGTAGACAGAAAAGTTTTATCTCAGATGGCTATGGAAAATCCGGCTGTTTTTGCAAAATTTATTGAAAAAGTAAAATAAACTTCATAAAAAACCAGACCCTAGAGAAATCTATGGTCTGGTTTTATTTTATCCCGAGTACTCGGGATTATTTTTTTTGCTTAAAGAAGACTTCTTTAGACATTCGCCACAAAGCGTAGACCGGCAGCCAGAGCCAAAGAAATCTGCGCATAATCTTGAGATCCAAAAAACTATTCAAGCTGCTGCTTAGGAAATATTCGATCGCCAACCAGACAATGCCGATAAAGATGAATATAAAAACAAGTGATATTAACATGAGTTTTATTTCAGATTATTATTAGTTAGATCATAGATGACGTCTTTTTTCTCGACAATAATTTTCCAGCCGTTTTTTTCAGCAATCTCTTTCAAATTGGAATTTGGGTTGAAGGCGATCGGATTTTCCACCATTTCAAGCACAGTTACGTCTGATTCTGTATCCCCTACGCCATAAGAACTTTCCAAGGTTAAATTATTTTCGATCAGATATTGCCTGACTACCTGACTTTTATCTTTGGTCGGTTCAAAAACCGAACCGCCGGTGTACAAATCATCATCATCTCTTTCATACACCGAACCGAAAACCGCGTCAAACTTCAAATGTTTATTATATTCATCCACAATTTCGCTCGGCGAACCGGAAACTGCGATTATATTGTAATTTTCCGCTTTTAATTTTTTTATCAAATCTTCCGCAAAAACATACGTTCGATCCTGAAAAAACGGCATGACCTCTCTGGCGGCCCGAGCCACATCATCCCGCTTACATCCCTTGATATTTTGTGAATATAATTTGACCAGGGCTTTCCTGTATTCCTCATAGGTTCCTTTGTGGTCCAGCCAATTGCTATAGTGACGCACCAACTCATTGCGTACATTTTTTTTAAAAATACCCTGCCAAACCAGTTCATTAATCAATTCAAAAGCCAGATTTTTTCGAAAAATCGTGCCATCAATATCAAATACCGCTAACTTAGTTTTTTTATCCATAATGTTAGATCTATTATAGCATTATCCTAATATTTCATAAATTGCAATGCCGGTTGCTACGGAAACATTCAGCGATTCCTTCTTGCCCCGCATCGGAATATCGACGACTGCATCGCATTTAGCCAAAATGTCGTCCTTTACGCCGTCCACCTCATGCCCCAAAATCAAAGCCATTGGAAAAACCGGCTTGAAATTTTTCAAATTAACACTACTTGTTGTTTTTTCTAGCGCAACAATTTGAACACCGCCTCTTTTTAATTTATCCAGAAACAATAACAGATCTTCAACGCTTTCCCAATCAACACTCAATTCAGCCCCTAGGGCGGTTTTTTCCAACATTTTCTCCGGTTTGGATTTAATCTCTTTTTCGGCCGGAGCCGGACGCTGCGAATAACCGCTCAAATATATCCTGTCTACCCCCGCCCCGTCGCACGTGCGAAAAATAGCGCCGACATTGTGGGCGCTACGAATATTGTGAGCAATAATATATAATTCTTTTCCTTTCATAAATTAAATTGTCAGAAACGTAAATATTTATCCCAGTATTCATATAATTCTTTGGTAGTCTGCAGATCCCGCGCGCAATAACGCGCCACATCCAGATATCTTTTTTTCTCGTATAATTCACCTATCATTGAACCATCGACGCCTTCGTCTTTCGAACTTTTTATTCCGAAAGATTTGGCATAAAAATCCAAATTGAATTTTCGCGTGGCGCCATAAAAAGTCAGCTGTTCCATCAGATCGCAATGTTCTTTTGGGTTGTAGCGATAACCCATAAAATTGCGCGATGTCCGTACCTTATTAATCGCACTGCGCATCATCAGATATGGAATATCAAACCCGCGTCCGTTAAAGGTGATAATTTGTTCGTAGGTTTTGACTATATTCCAAAATTTTTCCAAGATTTCCTTCTCACTCCCCGCTTCATATGACAAGCCATTTTCTTCAAAATTTTCAACTGATGAATTTTTATTTTGAAAAAGCACCACGCCCTTGCCGGTGTCCGGATTCAGCATGCCGATTGTCACAATTTCTCCCGTTAAAGCGTGCAAGGCCAGATTTTTGCGCACAATCTCTTTTTCCTCATCATTCTCGGCATATTTTAAAAGATACGCCTGGCTTTTTTGGTCATAAGCCTCGAAATCCCGCCCGATTGTTTCAATATCAATAACGACTCTGAACATAACGAAAGAAAATACTAATTATACCCGAATATTATTGATTCAAAAAATACCCGGATATAGCTAACATTTGAAAAATTAACTACGCTTTTAATTTCGCGTACAAACCGTAAATACCAAAAACGATAGCGATTAAGATCCACTGAGTTCCAGCCAATGATACGATGTCGATTTTAAACAGGAAATCTGCCGCTGAAATTACGACTGCAATAACAGACAATATGATTAGAATATCTGATTTTGATTTCATCATAACTCTCACCTGCCTTTCTAGTTTTCCCGATTTGGGGTTTAATTTTAATTTATGATCCACCAATCAAAAGTGGTTTCAATATCTGATGGATTTTCAATTTCAACTTCAAAATTTTCATTTTTTATTATTGCGCCAACTTTTAACGGAACAATCTTATCTGCCTCGCGGAGTGTTACGAATATCTTGCTCTCCTCATCCACTGCCGTCGTCCCGACTGTCACACTGGTTTCTCCAGCCGGGATGATAGCCTGGCCAATGGTGGCAGCTGCCGGATCAATGGCTTTAATAGCCAGCCCGCCAGCCTCCAAAGTTTGAGCTGAAAGTTGGCCGAGAATATCCACATCTCCGGTGTTAGCAACTCTGTCTAAGCCTAAGGTGAGTTTTAATAGGCCAATATCCTGCGTGTTGGCATCAAGCTTAGCCAGAGTCAAATCTTGGTTAGCGGCAGCCTGAAGTTGTTTGATTTGGTCTTGGAGAGTAGCGACAATCCCAGTGTCAGCTGTTTGTTGAGCAGTGATGTTGTCCAGCTGGGAGTTGACGTCTTTAATGTCTTTTTTGAGTTTGCTGAGGGAGTTTTCCGTACTGGCTTGCAAATTGTCGACATTATCATTGATGCCGTTAAGCGTCAGGGTATTGTTGATAGTGCTGATTTGGTCATGGTTTTGCAGGATATACAAAGTATTCTCTTCGGTTTTTTGCAGCAGACCCATGAGCATGGAACTATAGTCCAGTCCGTTAGTATGAATTTGGTCCATGCTCGGGATATCCGGCAGATGTTGGTTGGCCGTCAGATAGGTTTGGAGTTGATCGAGCGGCATCAGGTTGTAGTTTGGATCGAACACATAATCCGGCACAGCCAGTTGAGTGCCGCTGGCGACAAAGTTATCGGCGTAGACCACGCCCGAAATATTGCCGGCGCAATCAGTATCGTCCGTGTGGGCACAGATAGAACCGACTACTTTGAGGGTAGTATCGGGAGTGGCATCGCCAATGCCGACATTAGCTTCGATATCCAGCGTAAGGCCGGTGCCTAAAGAGTTTTCAATTGTCATTTGGCCAGGATAATCTCCGTCATTGGTTTCCGCTCCCAAGGTAGCTACAGGCTCTGTGGCAGCACGTTTCCTGATCAAGACCCAGTCTATTTTTTGAAACTGACCGGGATAACTGTATCCATAGATATCTAAAGTGTGGAAGGGCTGGCTGTAATCGCTGTCACTGGCAGATATTATTTCCGTTCCATTTTCAAATCCCTTGAGCTCGCTGCCATTTTTAGCAAGACCGACCACCATCCAGCCATAATTACTGCTGGAAGTGGTAGTTAAAGTAGCTATATCATCCCTTCCAGAATTATTTTTATGCAAATCGTAGGTTAATCCAATCCCATAACCGTAAGCGTTGGTCCACCAGCTGTTATAGCCATCGTAAAATTTATCACGGCCCAGACCAAACCAAAGAGCCAGCAAATCCTGGTTTCTATTAACCCGCGCGTCTACCGCCCAATTATCCGAAGCTATATTAAGATCGTCCCGAGAAATATCATTGCGATTCTCTGCGTTTTGGGTAGTCAGCACGCCGTCAATTACGCTAAAGCCAGGCCAATTTTCCGTCCAACCATTGAAATCTCCATCATTAAAGTCATCAAAAAAATCAAACACATTAGCGCCATCACTTTGTGCAGACAAAGTGGAATCACCGTATTTCATCTCAATCGAACTTGTTCCCGAAGTTGGAACTTTGACAAAAATAGTTGATGTCCCAGAAGTGTCCCAAGTTTCGATAAAATAATCCAGCGGATCACTGCCGTCAAAAAAGCGTATATCCCGTCCATCACTGGTAGAATTGGAATAATTAAAATTATCAGGAGTCAATTCAATTTTGACTTGATAATTATCTTCCGGAGTAACCGGATCTATGGAAACCGTTCTTGTATAGGTTCCGATGCCCTGGGAATCAATAATAGTTTCGCCGGCAGAACGTTTGAACACAGAAACTCCACCGTTTTCAAGAAGCAGTTCGGGATCAGACTTGTTTATTGTTAAATCGCCAGTCAGAGAACCACCGGCCAGATCTAATTTATCATCCAGCTGGATTTGGATATCAGAAGTCGCCCCGCTTAAATAACCCAGCTCGGTCAGAGTGGCTCCGCCGAAAGTCTGAGAATCGCCAAAAGCAATCACACCATTAGAGTAGATTGTTCCGGAAACCGTAAGGTCATTATTAAATTGGCTATTTCCGCTTACTGTTATGTAATCATTAAAGGTAGAAACTCCGTTTATAATCAAACTGTTTCCGGTGATCGAACCGTTGAATACCACATTGCCATTTTCATTGATAGAAGCAGATTCGGATCCATTGATGTTAAAAGAAATTGTCCGCCCGTCGATGACGGTTTTATCAGCGCTATCGCCAAAAATATTATAAATATCATCACCTGATTTTTCGCTTTTAAGCACTTGGGTTTGGGTTGTGTCATATTGAACTTCGCCTGAACCTGTAAATATTCCGTCTGCCCAAGCCATATCGGAATCAGTTCCATCAGCTCCATTGCCCGAATAATCCACGCTGTCCCCATCCAAATGCCAACCGCCAACCAGGCCGCTTTCAGGCGTTCCAAAATCTCCAAGGCCTGAATTATAATGCGCGGCTATTTCTTCTTCGGTGATGGCTCGATTGTAAACACGCGCTTCATCCATCTGTCCATTATAATAATCAGCGCCATTAGAAGCATATCCGAGAGTTAAGGAATCAGAAACAGTGCCAACAGATCCACCTGTGGTATCCTGCTTAACTAAAACCCCGTTTACATAAATACTTTTGAGGCCCGTCGGACTTTCAGCTGTAGCCACAATATGGTAAAGGCCTCCATCACTCAAAACAGCTGAATCCGTCTGTATCGGATCCCCATATTCAAAATACACACTTCCATCAACAATTCTCAATATGTAATTTGTGGCGTCGACATAATTTGCTTTTGCTATTAATGACATAGTTCCCGAAACTGATGCGGGCTGTACCCAAGCTTCCAAAGTAAACCCGCCGGTAATATTAAGCGGAGAACTGTAAGCATTATCTACGGACACATAATTATCGATGTTTCCTCCGGAATAAATACCATTGTTTGAGCCTTTGCTATCCAGCCAATCGCCATCCATTTTCCAATACGAAACCAAATTAGGCAGGTCCGAGACATCATTTTGATAATCAGAAGAAGAATAAAGATTAGAAACCGTCGTAGAATCGATGGCTTCGCTGCAAACAGCTACTTCATCCATTTTGCCTTTAAAAAGAAAGCCGTATGGCTCTGGAAAAAATTCATCACCACTAATTTGGACACGTCCGCTTGTCAACATATTTCCAGGAACCGGATGAACTTCGGAAGCAGACAAAACTCCATTGATATAAATTTTTAAATTAGTTCCGTCATATGTACCGACTAATTGGCTCCATGCATTAAGCGGTATTGTATCAGTCGTTGCAAAAAATTCCCAAGTGCCTGTATAAATTCCTAATGTTACTGTGTTATCCGCATTTAAAAATAAACCAAACGGGCCATTTGTTCCAATTATTTCCGTCGCCCTTGATTCAGTCGGATAAACACTGGCTACAATTGATATATGAACAGGATTCAAACTATCCCAATTGCCAACACTTAATATATTATCTGCTCCATTAAAACTGCCTGAGGCAGAACCGTGAAGAGGCGCGCCAAAAGGATTCCCGGAAGAACCAAAAACTCCGCAACTACTACCTACCTTACCTGCATCCCAAGAATCTCCCACTTGAAAAGTTCCATTATATCCGTTGCCCGAATAATCACCAACCGTTGTGCCACTTCCTTCGTTGAAGTGCCAACCGCCAACCAAGCCAGTTTCGGGAGAACCAGACTGGCCCGCGCCGCCATTGTAATGAGTATTTATTTCTCCAGTGGTCAAAACTTTGCTATAAACTCGGGCTTCATCCATTGAGCCAACGAAAAAATTACTAACCCAAGAACCATGGATACCAATGCCTAATTGCGCGCCATCCCCACCATCAACATTGTAACCTCCGTCAGAAACCGGTGTATTGGCTTCAACATTATCCACATGCAGCCTGATTTCGCCGGCGACGCTATCCCTGACCGCGACAATATGATGCCAGCTTCCGTCGTTTATCGGACTGGCAGAATCAATCGTTTGGGCATTTCTGGATTGGTCTAATATTTGAAACTCAACATTCCCACCAGGGATAACTCTAAATATAAATCCTCCGCCATTAGATGCGTTATCATAAGTTAAAATATTTCCGTAACCAGATTGAGTAGTTTTTACCCAGCTCTCCAAAGAAAAACTGCCGGTTCCGAAATCCCATTGGCTTTTTTCCGAAGAATCACCCATATCAATATGACTGGAATATCCATTGAAACTGCCGGATTGGTTTGAAGATGAGGCAACTTTCACCTCGTTGGTCAGCGTCAATTGGCCGTTGCTATTGATTTTTTTCAGGCTGGCTTCCGCTCCCTTGCTGCTTTCTATGAGTTTTAATTCGGGAGTAGAATCTTTGACATAAAGATTGCTGCCATAAATATCGCCAAACCTGTCTGAAAGGCTTCCGAGATCTACATCTGTGCTGTCTGCCAAGATACTGCCTGTCAGCGTTCCGCCGTCCAAGGGTAATTTAGTGTCATCACTGCCATTGAGTTCTACTCCTACTAAATTATCCGCATACACGGTGCCGAAATGGTTAGAGCTAGTTCCTAAATTAACCGAATTTGAGCTGGGTATAAGGTCAGCCGATAAATGGGTTGCACCATCCAGATACGTTAAACCATTCACCTCCAGCCCGCCAGAGATAAGCAGATCATCCGGCCCATTGAAGCCATGCGAAGAAGATCCATCGCCAACCGACAACAAGGAGGATCCCCACAGGTTGTGAGCATAGATATTATTCCAACCCTTGCCGGATTCGCCCAAATCGTAGGTATCGTTGCTGGCCGGACTGGTATTTTTGAGAGTGGTCTTGCCCTCCACTGTTAGATCAGCCTTGGAGCCGGAGAGAACCAGTGAACCATTAATGTCTCCGCCCGCAGTCGAAACTTTTTCTTTCAGGCTGGCGGCAGTTTCTGTGATGGAGTTAGCAAAGTTAGTCTTGCTTTCACCCAGAGTGGTAACCAGCTCTTGGTTGGTAGTGGCGATTTCGCCAAAGAGGTTGTTTTTGGTGTCTTTGACGGCTTTGGACAAAGTTTCAATCAAGGAAAGATGTCCCATGGAAGCCGAACTATCTGAATTGCCCATAAAGTCAGAGAAGATGCCGGCCACCGCATCGGTCACGGGAGTGTAGGCTTGCGGATAAGTCAGCATGGAGAAAATCGACAGGAAAGCCAAGAGAAAGAAGGTTGAGTAAAGAACTTTTTTGAACAAATATCCGATGGATTCGTGGTAGGTGCCTTGGGATTTCTGATAGAGGCGGATGAGAACGATGATAGCGCCCAGAGCGACGGCGATGACGGAGACATAGGCCGCCAAGAGAAAGAAGGTTTCCAGCGTCAGGATGTTTTTGAGCGACATAAAAAAGACCCAGACCGGCAGCCAAGCGGTGGGGAAAAAGACTATGAAAAGGATGAGGATGGCAAAGGAAAGCTTGAGCAGCAGATTCAAGAAAACATGACAGGAATTCATGAGGACATAGGACTCATGATTATAGCGATCTTTAAAGAAAACCCAGATAGCATAGAGCAGGATAAGGGTGAATGGCAACAAAGTGACAGTGGTGATGATGAAATTGCCCAGATATTCGAATTGAGCCAGATATCTGAGAATTGCAAAAAGGCCAAAGATGACGAAAATTAGAAAACGGCTTTTATTCAAAGTGTATTTATCGAAAGTATTGCAGGACTGAGGCTGCATTTTGGTTTTTGTTTCGTTTTGATTAGAAAAATAAAGCCAGATGTAATCCATCTGGTTTAATTATAGCATGGTTTAGGGAAAAAATCAATGGCTGATAATGAAAATTTCTGCCTAATATACAATGACTGTTGTGCTGATTTCAGCCCAGTCATAAACCTCCTTGGCTGGCCCAACTCCCAGACGCACACAACCGTGCGAAACCGGTGTACCCAAATGATTCGCGCCTTCTTTGTAGCCGTCTGGCCATTCCGGCAGCTCATGAATGCCGAATTTTCCGTCCGGCACCAGCGCCATCCAATAAGGCATAAAAAGACCATAAGCCTTCGACCAAGCCCGCGTCGCCTTGTTTCTGATCTGGTATGTTCCCTTCGGTGTCTCCAGTCCGCGCTTGCCGGAAGAAATGATAAAAGCATCCGCGGCCACGCCTTGATCGAATATAACCATTGTTTGGCTGGCTAAATTAATATCGATATATTTTCCTTCTTTTATTTTCGGCCGTGTATATCTTTTGGCCTGTTCAACCCGCAGGGACAGATCTTTTTCCCAAGTGACGGGCGCCGGCGGCAAAGTTTCAAAATTGCTTTCAAAAATTTTTTTATAACTGTCATCACTTTCGTTGCGATATTTAGCATAAATAGCCATCGTGTAATTTTGCCCGTCTATCGATTTATCCTTAGGCAATAACCTAAATTGGGTTTTTTCAGGATTGTTTTCATATGCCACTTCACTGAATGGATCAATGACAAATTTAATAAAAAAATCCTTGGTAGAATTATCAAAGTCAACCACGATCGGATCTTCAATATCCAGGACAACATCCTCGCCCTTATCCTTAGGCGTTATTGATTTAACTGACGGAAAAATACTTGCAGGAAGACTTATCTCTGTCTGTATGCTTTTGACAACTGCTGTGGGCGCCTTAATAACACGCGCTTGCAAACCATAAACACACAGGACGCCGCCTGCGATGAGAGTCACAAGCAAACCTGCCCGCATCGATTTATTAATCACATTATTCATACACGCTCACTGCCTGTTTCTATATAATTCTCTGGCTGTATCCCAAAGTTCCGGATGGTTTTGTTTTTCTTTTAGCCAATACCACCACTCCACGCCCCACAGATATATCTGGGGGAAACCAACCTTCTCCGCATAATCAACATTTGATTTCAATTGAGTAGGATTCATCGATTTGAATTGTTCATCCAAAGAATTATCAGTTGTCGCGCCGCTGATCCACGGCTCGGCTTGAAGTTCAATCACAATAGCATTGTCCTGATGCGCGAACAGCTTTATCAATAAACTTTTGAATTGAAAAAATCTCGGACCGATCGGGTATTCATAATATCCGATGCCCTTTTTCCAAATAGTCCGATACATCGTGGTGCCAAAAACATCCGCCCGGCTGGCCGCTTTTATCCACAAGCTCAATTCCCCACTATCAGTCACAATTATTTTTCTGGTATTATCAATCGCTCTGACAACAGCAATCTCGCTGTCTAACAGACTGGCATCCGGAGCCGGACATATGCCAAAAGGCAAAAACGGCTCATTTTCAATCTGCCAATATTTGATGACCGGATCACCTTTGTATCTTTTGACGGTTGCTTCGACAAATTTTATAAGATTTTTCTTTCTGACATCATCATTCTCCTTGGCCCAATCGGGAACATTGCATTCCGGCCAGCGCGGCGTCTTTTGGCCAACCGCCAAGATAATCTCCGAATTTCTTTGCCGGGCTTCGTTCAACTGCCAGTCAACATCTGAAAAATCATAAACACCTTCCTTCGCTTCGACTTGATCCCAATAGACCGGAATTCGGATTTTCTTAATTTTTAAATCATCCAGCATCGCGATAAAATTCGCTTTCCAATCCAAGCCGATGCTTGCGGCATATTTGCTGGAAAACGTCATCCCCAACTTCGCCCCGTCATTCGCATTCTTAACCGGCAGATTGAAATAGCCCAGCGCAATGATTGGCACGCTAACCGCAATAAAAATTATAATGCCGATGATTTTTAATATTTTTTTAAAAATTCCCACCGTGTTTGAATTTTATTGAAATTAAAATTATGCCCAGAGTTATTACGAATATGGATACCACTTTTTGGGTGATATCCAAAGCACTCTCTTTTTCCTGGAATATTTTCGGAAATTTAAATGACAATGCCAGTCCAAACAAAAGAATAAAAACATATTCCGTCGAAACCAAGGCGTTCACAATCGTTACGCTTCCCAAAGAAATGGCGTAGTTAGTCATTATCGAGCCTACTCCGCCAAGGGCCTTATTAACCACAAAGAGCGAGCCGGTTTTATAATGTTCTTTCTGTGGATTCCTAAAACCTCCAAATGAATTCAGGATTTTAGCGCGCCACGGTTTCACGAGCAGCAAACTGGCCGCGCCAAAAAATAATCCCAGCCTGGTCCAAATGAAAACGTTGGAAAAATTATCATGTTCAAAAAAATGTTTAAACCAGGTAAAGGCGATGCCCAGCATCACTCCGGCAATAATTGAGTACCGAAAGCCGATAAAAAATTTATTTTTATTTTTCAAGGGAAATTCGAAAGAAATAAAAATTCCGCCGATAATCAGCGCAACCACTCCGATAATCTGAATGAGCCGCAATCTTTCCGCTAAGAAAAAAATTGACAATAGAAATGTAACCACGGGAATTACCGCGCCCACGACCGGCATCACCCGGCTGGCCTCGCTTTTGTTAATGGCGAAAAACAAGGATAAAATTCCGTATAAAAATATGACACCTGGAATTATGCTTAAGATAACCTGCTTTAAACTTATCAGGTGGAATCCGAAAGGTATCAAAAAAAGGGCAAAAAGACTCATCATGCCAACATAGAAAGCATAGATTGACGGATGAGAAACTTTATTCGAGGTCAACAAAAATTTATCCAGAATAACCTCAAGGCCTACCAGAAAATAGGCAATGACCGCGATAACTAAATAATTCATATATTTCTTGTCATTCCGGCCTTGAGCCGGAATCTAGTCACAAAGCTTAGATATTAGATACTAGATTCTCGCCTCCGCGGGAATGACATTTTTTTATTATTTTATTTCTTTTAATTTTCTTCTTAATGTCCGATAATTTGGCACCGCCTCAGCCACCAAATTCCAAAATTTTTTGCTGTGATTCAACTCTTGCAAATGACATAGCTCATGCACAATCACATAATCTCGCATTTCTTCCGGCAAATTAATAATTTTATAATTAAAATTCAGATTGGCATTCTGGCTGCAGCTCCCCCAGCACGTTTTCTGATTTTTGATTGCCACCCGCTTATAGAGAAAATTATAATGGCGATTAAAAAATTCCAGCCGGCTTTTGATGACAGCTCGCGCCAGTCGCACAGTTTTTTTATAATCCGCGCTTTCGGCTTCTTTTTTTTTGCTTAAAAGATCAAAATCAACATCCTTCACCTTCTCAAAAATCCACTGGGCTTTTTCTTCAATAAACTTATTGATGGCATATAAAGGATACCATTTTGGCGACGTTACGACAAAGTGCCCGTCCGGATAAATCGCCAGCCGCACGCTTTTTGAGCCCTTGGTCCGCTTAAAGACATATTCGATGTCTTTGCCATTGATATTTATTTTCTTCTTTTGCTTACTTGAGACCATTTCGTTCAATTATTTCCTTATAAGCATAAAAACTTTTTCTCGGTTTCCGTTCCAGTGTTTTATAATCGATTTCGATCAGACCAAAGCGCGGCCAAAACCCACGCATTTCCACATGTTCAAAATTATCCAAAAGTGACCAGTGAAAATACCCCCTAATATCGATGCCTTCCTCAATTGCTTTATACACAAATTCCAAATGATCTTTAATAAAAGCGGGTCTGCGGTCATCTTTCGCATCTGCAATTCCGTTTTCCGTAATGTAAATCGGCTTCCCGGCTTTTGCCGCTCTTTTAAGAACGTTATATATCCCTTCTGGAAAAATCTGCCAACCCAAATCGCTTTGTTTTTCAATATTTTTTTTGTTTTCAAAAAGGCCGAAAAATTTTCCACCCAGCTTTGCGTTGACAAGAAATGGCTGATAATATTGAACACCCAAAAAATCACAAGAATCATTAAAGGTGTTGAAAAATCTATCGTTTGCAAAATAATCCATCAGCTTGGCTGCCAAAATATTCCAAGGAAGTCTGTTGTATGGCTTTATGTCAAACATAAAGTGCGAACAACCAATCTGAAAATCCGGCGAAACTGATTTTGCCAAGCTATAAATATTTTTCTGAGCATACATTAAATTTTTGAAAGCCGCATTGGCGCTAATTTTACTTTTAATTCCAGGCGGTTGATTACCGAGCATGTAGCCCAAGGATACTTCGGTTCCAGGTTCATTAAAAGGCATCCAGAATTTAACTATATCTTTATATTCAGTAAAAACGCGCTCAGCATATCTTAAAAAATACCTGGATGTATCTTTGTTTTTCCAAGCCCCCATTTGGCCGACCCAAATAGGATTTGGCCAGTGCCAAAGTGTCACAAAGGGCTCAATGCCTCTTGCACGTAAAGCTAGCAAAACTTTTCTATAATGTTCGATTTCTTTTTCATTAAATTTTCCCTCCTCCGGCTCGATGCGCGACCACTCAATTGAAAAACGATGAGCATTATGTCCACCAACTTTCGCCAAATCAAAGTCTTCTTCATAACGATTATATTGGTCGCAAGCTCGTCCGGAAATATAATTTTCAGTACTGAACATTTCAGGAAACTTATCTTGTTGCCATTTCTCCCACTTATCTCCCGATCCTTTCGCTAACCTTTCGGCATTATCTTTTTCCCATTGAATCCAATCATTATTCAAATTGCCTTCAACCTGATGAGCTGAAGTTGCCGCTCCCCACAAAAAACCTTTTGGAAATTCTTTATTCATATCTATATTTTACACTAAAAAAGCCACAAAAAAAAGCGGCTTTCACCGCTTTCCTATGAATTCAATTTTTTATAATACGAGCTGACATCTGATATCCACTTATTCGCCGCGGCTTGTCCGCCAGTTGCCGCGCAACTTCGCCCGCATTTCCAGACTACCATTTTTTGCGGAGTATCTATATTTTGCCCAAGTAATTTTTCAATTCGATCGCCAACGACTTCAACAGCATGCTCCGGTGAATCAAAACAGGAATACCCGGAATCTGTCGTGTTTTCTTTGCCGCGATATCCCCAATAGTTGTAACACTCTTTCCCCGCTTTTTTCGGCGAATGCTTGCCCAAATCGCTTTCTTTTTTGGCAATCGCAACGAGATATGACGAAACCTCATTTTTTCTTTTGTTCAAAGCCGGCACCATCTTTTCCATTGGCGTTTCCGCCAACATACCCGAAATTCGCGGATTATTAATAATTTCTTTTTTAATAACAGGCTCTTCCTGACAATAATTGACGATATCTTCTTCGCCTACAATACCCTTCCCGATTTTATGCAATGGATCAAGCACTTCCGGGCTGACTGGCGCATTTTCATCGGTTCTCTGCGCATAGGCCTTGTTCTCAGAAAAGAAGTAAAAAAATAGCCCCATACCGAGTATGAGAATCAAAATGCCCAATAAAATATTCTTTTGTGTTGTTTTGCTTAATCCCCTCAGCCTGCTTAAGAGATGCGGTAACGGATCAACCATAATAGTTATGCGCGGTTCGTTTTAGAATTACAATCCCCTTTTGATATTCAGTTTTTTGAACAACGCTATCCATCGTAGCAAATCTCCGAAATCTTGTCAATCAACAAAATGCTTTAAACAAGCCAAAAGAGCTGTTTATGGCTAACCTAAGGCTCGAAACCACAATCACAAAAAACCAACCGTATTACGGTTTTTTTCTTTATTTAAGCCTTAATTTGTTTAAATAGACGGTGTCTACACAAAATACTACCCGTTTATTTTTTTGAAGTAAAAATCCACGTCTTCTTTCCATCTTTTGACATCAGCCGGATTGTGTCCCGCGCAGGAGCCTCCGCACTTCCAAATAAGCATTTCTTCGGGCGTTTTGAAATCCTGAACCTCATTCAAATTTTGAATCCTATCGCCCACCACGTCTACCGCTTGTTCCGGCGAATCAAAACAGCTATAGCCGGATTTAGTCTGCTTGTATGTTCCGCGATAACCCCAATAATTAAAACAATCCTTGCCCTCGCTATTCTTGGGAGAAAACTTGCCGAGATTACTTTCGTGCTTAGCAATCGCCACTAAATATGAGGCGGTGCCGGAATTACGCTCGGCAATCGCATCCACCATCTGAGCCATCGGCTTATTTTCAACCAATTTTTCAATATTCTGTTTGATCACAAACTGATCAATGCTATATTTTCCGGCTAAGATATCTTTTTTGCCGGCATCATCAATTTCACATCTAAGCCCATCATCCGCCATAATTTCTTTTTTGGGCGCCATTTTCGGCAAAGTATTTTCTGTCTGCTCTATGAATTTGGGCGCTTGTTCTTTAGCTAAAGCATTCCAATTAAAGTATTGATAGAAAACAAAACAGCCCATTAAGCCAACTAGCAGCACTAAATTAGCCATTCGGTCTTTGGGACTCACGCATTTTTTGGCTATACGTCTAGCTTGTTTTATTTTGTTTTTGCTGTTATTAGCCATAATAATACAAAAATCGGGCTTATTCACCCGATTTTTGTTAAGTTCTTGGCTATCTCAAGCCTTTATGTATCTATTATAGCAGATTTTTTAGTTCTTGTCGAGAGGCTGATTCATTTTAATTCTTATTCAGCTTATCGAAATACATACTCACGTCGCTAATCCATTTGTTAGCTGCCGCCTGTCCCCCAGTCGCAGCGCAATTCGAACCGCATTTCCAGATAACCATCTTGCCGGGCGTATTCAATTTTTTGTTAGAAACTAAAAATTCAATTCTTTTCGCGACAGTATCAACCGCATCCTTTGCGCTGTCAAAACAAGAATGTCCGCCGGTGCCGACTGGGTTTTTCCCGCGATATCCCCAAAGATTATAGCAATCTTGCCCTTGATACACCGGGACATGCACGCCCCAAGAGCTTTCTTTTTTCGCAATCGCAATCATAAAAGCGGCTACGATTCTATCTTTCTTAGCTATTTCAGGCACCATGGATTCAATCGGATAACCCTTAACCATATTCGTCAATTCCTTTTCAAAATCAGCATTGGCTTTCTCGCCTGAATTTTCCAAAAGCTTTGTCACATAGGCCGTATCAATATTATCCGTTGCCACACCCTTTAGGTTGCTGGCATCCACAACATTATTGCCGGCATTGGTCGGAAACCCCATCGCAATCTGTTGTCCCTGGCTGCTAACCGCCGTTTCTTGAATCGCAGCGGAAACATTTTGGCCCAGGTACTTATAAATCATCGTCATTGTCAGCATTCCAAAAATCACCGCGCCGACAATAGACAAATTCCACATTCTTGCCACTGAGACTCCCTGAACTGTTCCGCGAACCAAATCCTGAAGATAATTTTTGAGGCTGGAATATCTCCTCTTGATGTTTATATACGTGATATCGCGCTGACCGATCGAATATATCTTGGTTTTTTCAAAATTTCTGCTGAGAACGCTGTCTAACCGATTGGACACCCGGACTATCCGTTCGCCCTTTTCCATCTTGCGATATTCAGCGGGCGTGATATATAATTTTGAATCTTGAGTATAAAAAAATTCTGTTCTTCCCTTTTTTGCGAACAGAACCGAAGAATTTTTATTTGTCCTAACAAGCCTAACAAACGGAAGATCTAAAAATCCTGCCTTTTTGTTTTCTTTGTGGAGGCTATCTAAATTAAATTGCTTCCTGCCTGCCGGCAGGCAGGTTTGTTTTTCACCCATTCAAAAGCATTAAAAAAATTTATCTGCTCTTTGATAATTATATAACATTTTGCCTTTTTTGAATAGTCGCCTTGGATGCAGCTTTTTTCTATTTAATTCCAGCCTCTTGCCTAAAAAAAGCTTCTACATCCGGTGTCCCGACATAACACTTTCCCTTGGCGTATAAAAATGGAACGCCCATCTTATCCTGAGGTATTCCGCATTCCCTGGCCCTTTGTGTCAACACATCATTATTAGCGCTGTTATGCCAAACTTCCAATGAATCGAATTTAACCTTATCGGAAATTTTGTTCTCCGCCAGGAATTTTTCCACATCTTGGCAATGCGGACATTCCTGTCCGAAGAAAAATATTATGTCAGATGTTATCACCGTCGCAGGCGCATTTTTGGCTTGTTCGGAAGAACTCCAAAACCACAATCCCGCCGCAACTGCCACGATTACAACAAAAAGGATCGCCATATTTTTTTGCATAGATTTTATTTAACTACTTAATTATACTATCCAATCTCCTTCTTTGAAAATAAATGGCACCGCCGGCTAAAATCATGGCCAGACTCAGAATTTGCCCCAAAGTTACGTAGCGCAAGATAAACCCGATTTGTTCATCCGGCTCCCGAAAAAATTCCGCTGCGATTCTGGCAATTCCATAGCCAATCAAATACATTGCCGTAAAATATCCCCCCCCGAATTTTGGTTTATTTCTTATAGTCAACAATATTCCGAATAGCAAGAAGCCTTCCAGCAGGGCCTCGAAGAGTTGTGACGGATAGCGTAAAAGTGGTCCGGCGCCGGTCCACAGCGGAAAATGCATCCCCACCCAGCTGCCCGTCACCCTGCCGTACAATTCCAGATTGAGAAAATTCCCGATCCGTCCGAAAAAATAACCGGCGGGAATGGCCGGAACAATGAAATCAGCAAACTTCCAAAAATTCACCTTATTCTTTTTAACAAAAATAACCGTCGCAATCAAAACCGCTGCAAGTCCCCCGTGATAGCTCATGCCATAAATTCCGGTCAGAGCGCCGGTCGAAAAATCATACGGGGAAACTATGGCCAAAGGATTATGCAAATAATACGGAAGATTATAGAAAAGCACATAGCCCAGCCGGCCGCCGATCAATACTCCCGACAGGGCGTACATCAAAAAATCGAAGATTAACGTTTGTAGTTCGTGGTTCGTAGTTTGTAGCTTATTTTGAAATTTACTGCTCTCTCTGTCGTATTTAATCCTATATCTCAACAATCCGTAAACCACACCAAATGCGACTATATACATCAAAGAGTACCAGCCGATAGAAAAAAAACCGACAGTGAATGCGGTTGGGTCGATATGCAGCGGAATATTTTGATAATAATCCAGAATATTCATCATTTATTAAATTCTTTCAATTGGCCCCTGAATTCTAAATAATATATATCCCACAGGGCGACAAAAAGCGACATAACGACTGGTCCGACAATAAAGCCCGAGATTCCAAAAAGCGCGAGACCTCCTAAGGTTGAAAAAATAATCATGAGCGGATGCATCTCAGTGTCCTTGCCGACTAATTTTGGCCGAAGGATATTATCCAGAGAACTGATTACCAACCCGCCAAATATCAAAATTATGATTCCCTGCATCGTGTGACCGAGCAAAATCATCACGATTCCGACCGGCAACCAAACAAGCGCCGATCCAATCGGCGGAATAACTGAGGTTATAGTCATTAAAATTCCCAACAAAATCGGCGAGGCTACGCCGGTAACCAAGAACACCGCGCCTCCCAAAAAACCTTGGATGATAGCCAGGAGAGAGCTTCCTTTGATTGTCGCTCTGACAATCGAATTAAATCTTTCAATCAAGATATTTTCATAACTGTCTTTCAGCGGGCTGAGCTTCATTATCCTTTTGATGAGCTTTTCTCCATCCATAAACAAATAGAACAAAGAAAAAAATGTGGCAAATGTGACAAACATGATATGCGCTACGCCTTGATAGGTGCTTTGCAAAATGAAAAGGGCGTTCTGCGAAATATTTTTAACCGCATTGATAATGGCATCCTCATTAATCAATTTTTCTGCATTAATGAATCTTGCCAACGGCAACGCAGCTAGATTGCTTTTTGTCTTGCTGATAATATCCATAATCGGATTGGAATTATCTGAAAAATAAACTATCATGCTTTGTACCTCCTGTACCACGAGCGTTGATATGAAGATAACCGGAATTAAGATAATCAAAGCAATTATCAAACACGTAAGGATCGAGCTTATGACCTTCCTTTTCCCGGTGATTTTAATGAAGGCTCGGTAAATAAACCCGAATAAATGAGCCAGTATCGCCGCAATCAAAAATGGAACTAAAAACGGCTTTAGGATAAAGTATGCCAGAAAGGTTATCCCAATCAGGACAACAAAGAAGAAATATACATTGTAATTTTTGAGTTGCATATGTTTACCCCCTCACCAAAAGCTTATAGACGGAGGTAGGATTAATTTTTTACACCCGCAAGCCAAATTATTTTGGTGTGGGGGTTTATTGGATTATACCATTTTTTGCCAGATAAAAAAACAATCCCTCCGCCAGCTGGCGGATCGGGATTGTTTCAATTATCTGGACAAGCTAATTCGCTATGATTATTGGGGAAATAGCACCTTTGCCGTTGCTGGTAATTTCATTCGCTTTTCCGTTAAATGTCAGGTAGCTATTCCATAGGCTGGTACTTCCGGAAATTGATAGCCTTTGAACCTTGGCTATGCCGAAGTTATCATTGCTGATAATATTTGATTTTTCAATATTGATTCTTCCGGCAACTCCCCCAAACGAAACTTCTATTCCTTCCCTGTTATTCGAGCGGATAGAATTATTCTTTGTCCAAATATTCGATCCGTCAATGCGAAGCTTCATGCCGCTCTTATCATTATGATTTATCTTATTATCAGCTATCCATGCTGAACTTCCTTTTTCGATATCGATTCCATCCTTATCATTGCCGGTTATCTCATTGTCAACGATGGAAAGTTTTCTTTTGCCGGAATAAATTCCCGCTCCGCCATTGTCCTTTATTTCGTTCTCGGAAATAGAGACTGTCCTTGATTTTTTAACATCATCAGCTTCTATGCTTATTCCGTCATGATCATTATTTTTTATGACACATTCGATGATTGAAGCCTTGGCTTCATCACTAACCCTGACACCTTGGCTTCCTTTTTGCAGAGTCACCTTGTTGATCGTGGTGTCATCTGCCATTTTTACAACCGGCTCATCTCCATCATCCGCTTCAATTACCACATCATCCTTATCTTCACCGTATATATCAACACCGTCTTTCATTTCTACATTTTCTTTGTAGGAACCTTTGGCAATATGGATTTCCGTATCTCCATCTGCTTTATTCATCGCCTTCTTTATGGTCTGGTATGGATGATCGCTTGATCCGTCTTGCGTGCCGGAAGCGTCGGCGTCAACATACAGTTGATCCTTATGGCTGGAAAAAACAAAGCCTGGCAAGGCAATTAAAATAATTGCGATGACAATGGCAACCATTGCCTTTGATCTGTTGTTTTTAGTCATAATTTGGCTTAAAATAGACATTTTTTTGTCATTAATTTTTAATATATTATTCTACTCTATTCTTATATTTTGTCAACCCCGCGCTAACTTTTTTCTGGTTTTTAGTTATTTAGTACAAGGTGCTGAGCAAAGTTAGTGCAGGGACAATAGACATAACTCATTTTCCTTAAAATTATATATTTTGATACAATACAACTATGTCAGAAAAAATCATGAAAATTATAAAATATTTTTCCTTGCTTACGCTGGCAATGCTGATTTTGCTGTTGGCCTATTCCTTTGCCAATCATAAAAACGCCAGAAATGATTTGTCTCAAAAAAACGATACGAACCAACCTCAGGAAAACGGCGTGTCACAACCGATTGAAAAAACCGCTTTTGAAAAAACCAGAGGGTATGGAAAATTAGATTGCCAAAATTTTCAAACTAATCCACTTGCCGGACAAATATTTAAGTTGATCAATGCCGACCGGAAGAAAAACGGCAAATCGGAACTCGCGTGGAACACAAAGCTCTGCCAGTCCGCTACGCTCAAAGCCGCGGATATGGTCCGATACAGCTATTTCGAGCACGTTTCTCCTAACCTCGTCACGCCTTGGCATTGGATGGACATGGCTGGATACAAATATATTTTTTCCGGCGAAAATCTGGCTTTGAATTATTACACGGCCGACAGCGCCCACACCGCGCTCATGAACAGCCCGGGCCACCGCGCCAATATCCTGAGTGATAATTTTACTGAAGTCGGCATCTCATATGATTGGGGCAAAGTCGACAGCCAAGACGCTTTTTTTATCGTCGAGCATTTCGGCCAGCCGGCGCTGGCCAATCCCCCAACTAAAATTGTCTGTACTGATATTGAAAAAGCTCAGAAAAATATCAAGGAGCTCAACAATCAGCTGGATGAAATAAATAATTATTTAGACAAAGCGCAGGATATATTGAAACAGTATCAGGCTGCCGGCCAGAACACTAAGCCAGTAACGGATTATATCGATGATCTGAATAATAAAAAGAAGCAGGTTAAAAAATATATCCAAGAAAATCAGAGTTATCTGGATGGGTGTAAAAAATTATAAACAATCTCCTTTTTAAAAAGAAAACAGCCCCCTCGTTCGATGACGATTGGGCTGTTCAGAGTTTTAGTTGCTGACTCTTTATGCGAGTTATCGCG
>Ga0334722_10000897_pt1 | contig 40698 bp, 77 predicted proteins | sample C3_bottom_MG_FD_207210 | JGI IMG/M metagenome (GOLD analysis project Ga0334722, IMG submission 207210) | Sediment microbial communities from Yellowstone Lake, YNP, Wyoming, USA - C3_bottom | ecosystem: Environmental > Aquatic > Freshwater > Lake > Sediment | place: USA: Wyoming | collected...
AGATTATTGCTGCTGTGAATGAACTCTTTGCGAAATAGTGTAAAGAGTCCAAGGTCTCTGAACGTTAGATTATTCTTTATAAGAAATGATTTTAATTTATCATGCGCATTAGCGACTTCTGCAGGATTATCATTAAGTGAAGGATCAGCAAGTCTTGCTAATTTACGACCTTTGTCTATGAGCTTACTTTTACTCATTGTTTATTTTTTTTTTCTGTATTTGTTTATGTTTATTTATTCGTTCGTTATGTTTTCGAACCCATTTGGCAAAATTGTACATATCGATTGTGCTAAGTTCTGCTGTTGATTTACCCAATTCATCTGCATATCGTACCATTAAAAAGCACGCACTATCCATAACAATATATTCATGTTCATGTTTATGATTCATGTTTATGATACTGCTTTTTCAATTTGTGTAATGACTGATCGTAATATTGTTAAGTTAGATCTGATAATTGCTTGTTGAATCAAATGATTAACATTTTGATGTGTATCGGGATATTGAGTAGCATCCTCATTAATGAACTTTGAAAACATTTTATTTTTAACTGCTGCATTAGTATTATCAGCAATATTGGATACATCTGCAGTATGTTCAATAGTATCTGTACCTGCAGGCATATTCATAAAGTTATTAATAAACATAGGGATAAATGAATCAGGAGATGGCATAAAAGCCGTAATATAATTTTTATCGAGAATATTAAGCTCTTGCATTGCCGCTTGTTTAGTTAGAGCATTTTTAAGATTGCCAGATACACGACTAATTACATCTTCTAATAGATGTTCAAGCGTATCGCTAAAATTATCAATCATTAAGGTTGTATTAAGAGCATTTAGATTATTATCATTATCATAGTGAATAATAAATTGATTTGCATGTTGAAGTAAACGATAATATTGTGTTTGTGTTTGTGTTTGTGTATTGGTTGATGTTGGATCTTGTGTTATAAAAATTCCATTAAAAGTGTAAATCATTGTGAACCTCCTTGTAATTATTTAAAGTTAATGTTAATGTTTATCCTCAACCATCCTTATGTTTTTGCATCCATAGGAATTGTAAGATAAGAGTAATTGCATGTTTCACAAATTTTATGAAGTCGCTCTTCAGTACCATGTTTAAGTGAAATTGAAAATCGATTATCATTTGCATGATCAGTTCTACAAAAGCTTGTCATGATTGCATAGGATCCACATTTAATGCAGATTTCTTTTGAAGCTTTACGTTGATTTAAGTATTTTTTGAGTATTGAATATCCTTGTATCGCCAGGCCAGTTAGTTCTTTTTCGAATTGTGTATTAATCAGTTCATTGTTATTTTTAGGTAACATGATCAATCCTTTCTTTGATGAGCGCAAGCAGAAGTATGTTATAGGTATTAATATCAATTAGTTTTTCGCGCCACATTTCGAATGTTGCAAGCTTATCATGTTGTGATAAATCCTTGATAAGTTTCTTGACTGATAGTAGGTGCTTTATTTGAAGCGATCGTAGATACTCCTCCGGTAGACGATCTTCTAGTTGAGCGCCTTCCTTGAAATTAATCAAACGATCACTATCTTCATTTTTATCTGCATATTCTTCAGCTTTTGCAAAAAGCAATTGTTTTTGATAAGATTCAATTTGCGCTCGAAGATCTTCAAAATCCTTTATGTTCATGTTTAATACTCTCCAATTTATTTGTTTAATTTATTTGATCTTTAAAAATAATAAACTAATTTTTTATCAAAGTAAACAATTATTTTTTTTATTTTTTTATAATATAATTATGGTATGGTAATGGTATAGATATGGATAGGGATGATTATGAAATGATTATGGGATAATTATGGGATATAAACAATTATTAAATATTGATATAAGCTTATTGATTTGGGTAAAGCTTCCAATATCAACAATTTCAAGAAGATGTTCAATCTTTTTGGCTGTTGGAAATTTTGTAATTGCTCGATCACGTGCATTTGTATATGTTTGATATATACTTATGTTATGTTCAAATTTCTTTGAATCATTGGCATATACAAATTGTTTATACATTGGCATGTTTACAGATCGTGTATATAGTGATCCTATGTTATAATATATATTGCCTGATGTAAGATGTGGGTTAAATGTCTCATTGAGCTCATTAAGTATCAGATGATACAAACATTGCCATTGAAACGCATCAATAGGAAGGTTAGTAAGGAGGTCTGAAGATCTGGATGTTATGATCATGTGTAGTTGTTGTTTACGTATAAGGAATTGTAGCTGAGTGGTACATGGAATATCCTTATGTGGAGATAGCAAATCATTATGATTGTATATTGATAATACACATTGGCGTGTATCAGGATCAGCAATTAACTTATGAATAACGACGGGTATTTGACGATGTAGACGCGCCCCATAAGCTCCTGTTAATATGTTTTCTCTGTCCGTTATGTAATTACTTGCCATTTCATTATTAGTAGCATATTTATTCAATGGTTTAAGCATTTGATGTGTTTGATTTGAACCTGATAGTATCCAGCAAAGTTTTGCAAGAGCAAATGTGATTGGAAATGCTTTTGAAGTTTTCTCAGAATATATGCTGATTATTTTTGGATTAAAAATAAATGTATAATTGATTAATTCAGTTGAACCTGTTCGTAGTAAATGTTTATAAACATGTGCAAATGATGGTATTATTAATTGCATGTTATAATCCTCCTTGAATTATAATTACTTCATAAGACTGCTATTTCATCAGACCCATCTCTAAAAATCGAGTGATAATATCACGTAGACAGACTTGATTTGGATAATCCTTACGGGTTTTTATGTAATTGTATATTTGTTTACGAGTAAGTTTCTCATGATATAATAGCACTGCAAGCAAATTGATTGTGTCCCCTTGCATGTGCAATTGTAATGCTTTATCTTTTGCTAAGAACCATTCATGTAATAAATCAATACGATCTTTATCCCAAAATAACTCATTGGTACCATTAAAATGATTGCGAATAATGGAAACTTTTGTTTGTTTAATATATATTGGATCTGTAATTATGTCAATATTTTTATCATACCATTCATAGAGGAATTTTTGATCAGGAATATCCTCATTATTGTGTTCATCCTTATATTCATCCTTAGGTTCATCCTTATGTTCATCCTTATGTTCATTATCATTATTATGTTCATTATCATTATCATTATTATGTTTATGTTCATTATCATTATTATGTTTATGTTTATCCTTTTGAACTCTAAGGGACTCGTTTAATAATTTTCCTGTGTTTGAATCAGTCATAATATCAATTGCCATTTGTCTAATTAATGAAACGGTTAGAACTGAAGCATACGCAGGATATGATTTGATTGATTTACGTACTTCATCTTCATTAAGACGATTTGTCGCAAATAATAACGCGACAACTTGTTTATAGTTTTCGATATATTTAAGTTTAAGTGTTTTGTCCTTAACATTAAAACGTGTTAGAAGTTTATCAAGTTTTTTATTATTGTGTATTAGTTGAACATCTTTAGAATCAAAACATACTTCAGTTGCGGCCGATTGCATTTCAAGCAGATATTTTGTCGCGATCTCATCTTGATCATCAAGTCGAGTATTACTTGTATCATCATCTGCATCATCATCATCATCTGCATCCTCTTCATCATCATCCTCTTCGTTATCATTATCGGCATCATCATTTGTATCATTTGTATTATCAACTTTATTTTTTCCATACATTCGTTCTGTTGTATGTTTAATAGTTTCACGTTCTTTTTTATCTTCTTGTTCAGTTGTAATAATATGTGTAAAGTCTTTAGAAATTTTATCAAGAATATCATTAAAAGTTTTTTCGTTTATCTTAAGAAGTTTAATGATTGAAGGTATTTTTGATGTTGGAACAATTTTAAGAAAGACCATTTTCGCGAATTCAGTCGCGAAATTTTTAGGTGTTGCATCAAGCATCCATTTCTTTGAAGCTTGATCTTTATAAATATCTTCAATTAACATATCTCTATATCTGCCAAATTCATGCATATGTCCTTCAAGAAATGTGGGTGCGGCAGTAATAAAATCTTGTACATTTTGGACAATTTCTGTTTCTATAACGCCTTTAGTTTGACGCGCGAACATTATACCTTCTTGAGTTGTATAACAATATGAACCATATCTTGCAACATAATCTCTCCTTATTAATTCACCATTAATAACTTGTTGTGCGATTTGCCGTGAAAGTTTAGGATCATTTTGATCAAATCGAAGCATGGCATTAAAAGCAAGAAGAGAAAACATTTTATGTTTATCTAAAAAATTACAAATTTTTAATAACCATGATTTTTCTAAAAAATAATATTCAGAATGATCAATAAGATTAAAAGTATATTCTGAAAGATTAAATATATCATATTTATCTTCATTAAAATATTTATTAATATCTCTTTTTGATAGAACATCAATTAAAATTAACCCAGATGTTTCTTTATCAATAGCAAGTACGGCGCCATTATTATGTACTATAACTGTATTTTTAATATTATGTTCTTGATCTTCATAACCAAGATCTTCTTTTTTCCAATTAATTAATACTATTTTCATTATATCTCCTTAACCATTCTTGAAATTGTGGGGTTTTAATACATTTGTAGTATAATATTTTATTTTTATAACCTTGAAATTGACCTATAAGTTTTATTAAACAATCCATTTGTTCTAGTGTCATCATTATAGTTGTAGCTAAATTATGAGAAATATTTAAATGTTTACTCATATATAAATTATTTATATTTTTATGAGCAAGATATAAAAGTTTTAATAATTTATTAATATCAATTTGTTCTTTAAGTTCTAAAAAATAATACATCATTTGTTTTTCATTCATAATAGTTTTCCTATTGGAAAGTACGCATTATTTTTTAAATCAATAATATTTTGAAATTATAAACTAATTTTTTATCAAAGTAAACAATTTATTTTAGTAATTTATATATAATAACTAATAATATTTATTGGTTAATATATATCATTCTTTTTTTAATTTTTTTTTAGATATATAAAAATAAAGAATGATATATATTAATCAATAAAATCACTTATTTTTATCATTTTTTATTGGAAACTATATATCATTTACTTTATTTTTGATGTGTGTGCGTAAAAGAAGATCCTGTTGTATAAAATTATAAAAAACTATGATATGTTATGGTACTATATAGTAGTAGTAGTAGTAGTAGTAGTAGTAGTAGTAGTAGTAGTAGTAGTAGTAGTATAGTATAGTATAGTATAGTATAGTATATCATAATATAACATATCATAGTTTTTTATAATTTTATACAACAGGATCTTCTTTTACGCACACACATCAAAAATAAAGTAAATGATATATAGTTTCCAATAAATATATTTATTTTATTAAAAAAAGAATGATATATAGTTTCCAATAATTTTTTAGTGTACATTTTCTTAAACATGAGTTATAATTTTTTCTACAGTTAAATTTTTTCAATCTCTTTAAGGAGGAGACAAACCAATGGGAAAAACTCTTAAGTCACTTGCCAAAAAATTACTTGAAGAAGAAGCCATTGAAGGTGGAGAAGGTGGGAATGATCGACCACTTGATGAAGAGTATGATCCACTCACAGGATTACGTGGTTCACGATCAACATTCAGATCACCTAATGCTAGAGCAGTTGATCAAGAAACAATCGCGATTGATGAGTTATTATCTAGTGTACCTAAGGCTCAAGGGTTCTACCTTAAACTTCTGAAGGAAGTACGTCCAGGTCAATTCGACTATAAACTTCGTATTGATGATTGGGAAAACTGGACAGATCTTCAAGATGAGGTTGCGAAGATTGTACGAGGATATTCTGCAGATCCTAAATTCAGAAGTCGATGGGGATCAGGATTATATCAGATCATTGTACATAAAGAAAGAGGTATGCGTGATACTGGAAAATATCATCCCATATACTTTCACATTGATGCTATGGAACCTGATCAGAACATGTCTCTTAATATGCAAAATATCGCCGCAGTTAATCCTACAGAAACAATCCAAACAAATTTAAACATGCTTACACAATTACTTGATGTTGTAAAAAAGGGCAATCCAACACCTGAAGATCAGAAAGCAGTCTATGAAAAACTTGCTGATCTTAAAGTTGATCTAGCGAAAAATGATTCCAATAACAATACCAACATGATGAACACGGTAGTTAGCACATTATCAAATATGCTTACTGCTCAAAATAATAAACCAATTGATTCACGTCCATCTGCATTACAAGAACTAGCGACACTTATTGCTGCGCTTGCTCCTACAGGCGCACTTGATAAACTTCTCAAACCTGCTCCAAATGTAAATCCAACTGAAAATCTTCTTCTAGTGCTTAAACAAGCAAAAGAGATGGGATTAATTCCTGATGCAAATAAAAAAGAAGATATGTTTGATATGCTTACAAAACTTCGAGGTGCTGGTTTACTTCCTGATCTAACTGCACGTAAAGAAGTCGATCCTATTGAAAAGACTTTGGATATGATGGGTAAGATTAAACCTCTAATTGAACTCTCTATGGGTAAAGCTCAAGAAGCATCCCCATGGTTCAAACTTGCTGAAGCATTTGGTCCACATGCAATTAAACTGGGCGGGGAAATTGTTGGAGCGATACGTGAAAATTCCAAACGTCGATTTGCACCAGTCAATCCAAACATTAATCCAAACATTAACATAATTCCAAATTCTCCAAATCCTTCAGTTGAATATATACCACAAACATTTATGCCACCTCCACCTCCTGTTACGCCTACAATATCAACATCAGGAGTTTTTGATGATGAAGATGAACGTATAATGCAAAGATCAGAAGATTTCATTAAACGTAGAAATGCGCAATTAAAAGTTAATGAGCCAAACATGCCATTAAATGGCATACCATTAAATGAACAACCCATAGATAATCAATCCCCATTTGATTCTGGCCCACAAAGATCACCATTTGATTCTGGTCCATCAATTGATCTAACAAATCAACCTAAACCTGTTAATCAACCTATTAATCAACCTATTCAACCTAATGCACAGGAGATAGCAATAATGCAGGTATTTCAACAAATGAAAATAGCACGTGATCGTAATGATCCTGCATACTTTCCAGTCTTACGCGAATTAATTTTACAACAAGCTGGAGATGAAATGTATGATAATATTGTTAATGGTTCAGTTCCAATGATGCAACTATTTTCTCAGATTCGATACATAGCCGGCACATGGATTGATGAACCGCAAACATACAATTATTTCCAGACATTTATTACGTGGGCAAAAAAACAACAAGAAAATGAAATCATTGCATATTGTTCACGTTGTGATGAAGAGATCGTCTTCGTTGATCTCAATAATTGGAATGCATCTAATAAAAAGTGCATGACATGTCAATCAACATTAGAATTAGTTCAAAGCAATGAAACCCAAAACAATGAAGCACTTGATACTAATCAACTGGTAAATGTGGATACTCATGGTACATCAGATGTCATACTTCCTGGAGAGTAAACATAAAATGTCATACTTTCTGGAGAGTAAACATAATTATGTCTAAACCTGCTTTTCCATCATATTTTCGTAAACCAGAAATTGTTGAATGTACTCCAATTATGTGTTTTTGTTGCAATCAACCCATGGTTCGTTATGATCAAAATCGATACAAGCTTATCTTATCATGCGTTGATTGCAACATAACCATTCAAATGAAAACCAATGAAGTAATACTTTATAAAGAAGAGCTTATGATTCATAAAGGAGAACTTGATGATTCAACAATCAATAATGACAACATCGAAATCAATAATGACAACATCGAGTCAATTAATCAATCATAACATAATTAATAATATTTCAAATCCAAATCCAACACAATTTATACATACTCTATATTGTGTTAATTGCAATCGTAAATTATTGGATGATTTAGATGGACTTTCATATAACATTAAACTTAAATGCAATCGTTGCAAAGCAAAATTTGTGATTAGTAAGAATAACCAATAATGACCAATAATGATCAATAATAATCAATAATGATCAAACAATATTTTTATTTTTTAGCTGTTTACAAACTCTTGAAATTAGTATATAATTCATTACAATGTTTAAACTTTACGAAAATATTTCTTCTTATAGGAATATTCCAATGATCAACCCTGAACATTTATCGGATTGTCGTCGTTGTAATGGTCAGATGCGCTTTACACATATTTATCTTTCTGAAAATGCGCAACATGAACCGGCTTATAAATGTGTACAATGTGGAAATTATGAATCATTAATCATTACATATAATCGTTTAAGTCAATTACATGCTCATGTATAGGTGTATATAATGCATAGGTACATATATAAATAAATAATTACTAATCCACTAGATGTGATTAAATCAATTAATCACTAGAATGTAGGAAATATAATGTCATACGATCCTTATGAAACACAATCAATCCTGAATCATATTCAGCAATGGAAATCTGCTGGATATACTCGTGCACAATCACTTACCAAACTTCGCACACTCTTCCCATCCTCATCTTTTGCAAATCTAAATAAATATCTTGATCATGTGTATAAAAGGAGCAATCCTATGCTTAAATGGCAACATGGATCTGATTATGAGTCAGGAGTTGATTACGTTAGATCCTCAAATAAAAAATGGATAATATTTATTCCTTTTTCAATAAATTTAATGTATAACAATGGCGGTTTTTTTGATAAAAAAGAATATATTTCTTATGTAAAACGTGGAATTAAATATTTCGTTCAGTGGGATCGATATGATATAGACAGTGATCCACATCTTAAACCATTTAAAGATGAATCTTCTGCAAATGCATTTTTTAAACATTTAAAGCAAACATTGAAGTAGGAGTCCCATGCTTAAATGGTACATTGAATCAACTGATGTAGGTAATTCTTATGTTTATATTGATGAATATGATAAATGGCAAATTTTCTTTCCATTATCACTTCAAGATATTTCTGAAATAGCTGAATTTTCTGATCTACAAAAAGAGTATCATCATAAAAGAAAACATTATTACTACGTTCAGTGGAATCGTGTTGGTGGTAAAAGTGTTCATGAAAGATGGTTTACTAAAAAATCATCTGCTCGTATTTTTATTAAAAAACTTAAATTAACATTGAAGTAGAGGTTTTTATGCCCATGCGTAAAGGATGTTCATCTAAAGTTATTGGCAAAAATATTAGCGACATGCTTAAACATAAACATGGACATCGTAAAACATACACACAAAAACAAGCCGTGAGAATTGCTCTGGACGCTGCGCGTAAACAGGGTTGTTCAATTCCCAAATCAAATCCTCCTAAAGAAGCTTTATCATGGTTCAATAAAATTTATGATGCTGGACGCTACTATGCAGGCTTAATCAATGAGTCAATGACATCATCTGAAGCGAATACATTTTATAAGTCTTCATTACGTGATCTTGAAAATGCTAGCAATACTGTATTCAATAAAGTTGAAAAGAACCTTTTTCTTGAGGGTTTCATACATAAACTAATTAATCACTAATCTTAGGAGTATTGTTATGGCATCGCTAAAAACAATTAGAGATAAAATTAAAACAGGAGAATCACAAGGCAACAAAGCAATCAAGTTACTGCAAATGGCATTTACTAATTTAATGAGGGCACAAATATTAGCAAGTAAACATCCTAAATATGGTGAAGATGAAAATGTAGCTATGGTTATATCTGATGCTGAGTTTGCTGCAGAAGAATTACTTGATGCTCTTCGTAAAGAAATTGGTTACTAGTAAAATTACTAACCTTAAAGGGAAGAATTATTATGGCAGAAAAATTATATCTACTTACTGGTAAAATCACTATTGATATTTATGAAGAGGTTTATGCGCAAAATCCAGAAAAAGTAATGGACGGGTTTTGGTCTATTATGGAGGATTCAAATAGTACTCCAACGGAAATTCTTGAAGATGGGACTTGGAGCAAAGTGAAAATAAAACAAATTAAAGATTATCCATCTTCCGGATATTAATGAAACAATCCAAAATCAAATTAGCCATTGACATTATCAATGAAATACTTGATGACACAAACATCGATTATGACATACACATATATAAATATAAACAGCCTAAAGGTAAAATTTTATTAGGTATCACATTTCCAAACTTGCTTAGTAAACGTTCTGCTGGAATGTTAGCGCGTCATTTAGCAAGACAAATTGAGAGTTATGCAACACATGTACTTCGCACATCTTGGAACACTTGGTATGCTGCGTTTGATATTGGTACTAAAAATTAACAATTAATAGGGGGTATTTATGAGATCAATTCAAGTTCAAACATTAGTAGCAGTTGAAAATTTAGAAGACCATTATAATATAGTTCAAAATAAAATTGTTATTTTAATGAAACGACATAAACGACATGCTCAAAAATCCATAGAAATTAGAGAAGTGTTTAAGAACTTGACTATTGATATGAGCGCGGCTGAAAGCGCTTTAATTGGTTTAGATAGTTCTTTACAACAATACATTGAAATAGTTGGAGAATAGCCATGCCGTTATATTCTTTAGATATTGCTTATGAAACACAGTCAAATTTAGATCGTATCATTAAATATATTAGCAAACATGCTCGTATCAAAAAAATAATTCCACATGGCCCAGAGGGATGGGTGGCAGAATTCTTCTTTCATACATCTGCTGCAAATGCACAGAAGGTTCTCAATCATCTATATGGAAAATATGAACAACATGGTTTAACTGTTGAGGATATTCAAATTAGGAGTAAGTTACGTGGCTAAAAAATCATACCCGCTGCTTGAAAATTTAATCGCGATGAAATTGATTTATTTAGATGAAAATGAATATGTTGGCATTGCTTCTGATGGAACGGAAGTTAATTTAGGGTATATTGGAAATGAAAAACGCATTGAATATTATTTACAAAGTAACCCAACACCTAGTACATGGTAAGGAATAAATAATGTTTAGACACTACAATAACCCCCTTGGTTCAATTGACAACTTAAATTCAATTGACAATTTAGGTTACCCGACTAAGCTCATTAATATTGGATCAGGTGAAAATGCTGCGCGCAATACGATTGATGAGATGATCAAGATTATTAAGGAGTCCTCTAATAATCCGTATGTTCGTAATACGGCTGAACATATTGTTTATCAATGCTCCCCGCGTGATACCATGGCAGAAGCTGCGGCAATCTATTATTTTGTTCGTGATCATTTACGATATGTGGGCGATAACATTAATTTGGAATATCTTCAGACGCCGCCAATGTTGCTTACAAAAATTAAAACAGGAGATGCTCCATCGGGTGATTGCGATGACCATACCATGTTAGTCGCTAGTTTACTGCGTTCAATTGGCATACCTGCACGTATACGTATTACATCATATATTCCTAATGGTGAATGGACACATGTATTTCCTCAAACATTTGTTTCACGTCGTAATACAGGTTTAGGTATAAATAATCATAATTATGAATCCAAACAATGGATTACTGTCGATTCAATACACAACGATAAACCCTTTGGATGGGACACAAGCTCTAAAGCAAGTCGCATTAAGGATTTTACAATTAACTAGAGGAGCATAAATGGCTAATCAATCATGGCAAAGATTAAATAAAATTATTATTGAGTTAGATAATTTCCATGGAAAACTTAGTGATGCTAATTACATCTATAATTTAGAATCACACGCAGATGAACGCAAAATTATTAAAGCAATGGGTCATATTGTACGTGCACATAATTTCTTAAAAACAGTAAAAATACTATAAGAGTACTTATGGCTAAACAAAAAATGATAACAGTTAGATTAGTTCCTCAAAATGATGGGAATATTCTTTATTATAGTGTTCATGAAAACAATAAACTACTTGGAACAATTACAGATCATGATTTGATCTGCGCTTTTAAAAAATATAAAACTAAAATAATTGATATAAGCGATAAGTACCATACTTTTAAGTTTCCTTTAAATATTTTAGATAAAATTATGACTCCATACAATTATTAATAATTAAGAAGATATAAAATGAAGTCTAAAGTACTTGTTGCTTTATTTATTAATTATGGTCTTCATAGTGGAAATGCTACTCCTATAGATCTAAAAGTATTTGGTAATCATAAAAGTAAAAATGATTATCTTACTAAACATAATTTTGAACTCTTTAGGAAATATGGAACTGATGAAATTTGGATTCACTCACACAATCAAAATAAACAAGTTGAAATTTCTTATGAAAATATATTATAAGAATCTGATCATGATTAACTCAAGGTAGCCATGGAAAAACTAATTACAAGGATTTTACTAATCTCAAGTTTAATTGGCATACCATTTGGGATTTATTTCTTCTTCGATGATCATTATGCTAAAGCTTCTGATGTTGCTCAGGTTCAACAATTAATTCAACAACTTCAGGAATCTATTAGTTATGATCATCTTATAAAACAACGCAGCGATATTCAACAGCGTATTTGGGCAATCTCAGATAGATATGAAGATACAAATAAAGCTCCTATCACTATTAAGGAAGAATTACGTACATTACAGCAAGATATTATCAATCTAAATGACAAGATCAAATTACTTGAGTCGAAAGGAAAATAATTATGTCACGTGTAGAAGATAAGTTATTTGACCGTATGAGTTATAACCGGACCCTTACCATGACGTTGCATCGATGGCCCCTTATACTAAAGAAGAGAGACAGTTCCTTGCAAAATTACAAGTATATTTTCCAGAAGATGTTTTTATTTTTCCAGAAGAGGGTTTTAAAAGTGGTTTTAAGATTAACCCTCCGCAGTGGTTTATTCTTAAAAAAAATCAAACATATTATCTTATCGATACAGAAGGATTTACTTATGTTCGTTATGCTGGAAAGTTAACCGGTATATAAATGTCCGTTAAATTTGAAAAGCCATTAATTGGCATTGAATGGGAACCTCAAGTAACTTTGCAAAAGTATCCCAATTATCTCGTTAATGTTGTATGGAGCAATATTCCAACAATAAAAGTATCACGACAAGTAGACCATATTTATCTTCTTATTCCTAGTTCATTAAAAAACATGCTTAAAGAAAAGAACATGTATGTTGATGTTGGCAATATGGAAATTTATACAGATCCAGTTGATATTAAACATTTAAATGCTGAAATTGCTAAACGATATAAACTATTTAAAGAGTTCTGGGTACTTGTCGCAAGTAGTATTAATCAGATGATTGGAGTCTTTTTGCCAGCATCAAATCGCGAGCCCTTTGTAACTAAACATATAAGTATGTCGTATATGGTAAAGCCTGAAATTACCCGACGTTTAATCGAAGAGTATCGCGCTGGCAAGCAACGTCGAAATCCCTATGAACCACAATTTGATATTAAAGGTGTTATTGATACATATCATAATACTAGAATACATATCACAGTCCCATATAATTTTCAACATTATGAAGCTCTTTATAAATCCTATCTAAAAGCTTATCATCGTGATTTGTTATGGTATGTATTCTATAAAGGAAAAGATATATACACAGACTCCGCGACCAGGGCCTATGTACGTAATGAAGATAACCGTATTCAATCTTGGCTTAAAGATCTTAAAGGATGGCTTCTTGAATATGCTCAAGATAATCCAATGAATGAACCCATCCTCTTGGGAATTGCGACACCAACAACATTTAAAGAAAAACATAAGTTAATTTAATGGGCTTATAATATGAAAATTTCTATACAAACACAAGTTGCGTTTTATTCAGTTATAGTTGTGTTTTACATAGTTATGATTTTATCATTAATTGATAATATCAATAGCCGGCCGCAAACATCGAATGGAATACAAATTATTCATGCTGGAATTGAACATAAGGAGAATAGATAAAAAAATGAGTATATATAAACGAATGATGTATAACCTGCCATTGTTAATCTCGACATTGCTTATCATTGCGATGTTGGCATTAACATCACACAGTTCAATACAAGTTATAAGCGGCCTGGCAGTCGCTGGTCCGGGAAGTACATGGATCAATCTTCAGGATGCATCAGTGGGCACACCAATAACATCTGGAGCAGCTGCTTTTGTCCCATTTGGGTACAATGGCACAACCTATGATGCTTTATATACAGCGACTAGAGGCAATACGGTTGCCGCGACTGGTCTTGGAGTTAGTGTCGCTTATGGTGAGTTCTTAACATCATTGCCTACATTAACAACGGGTACGTATGGCGCAATTATGCTTGATAGTTCTGGTCGTATTATTCTTGGAACAAGTACAGCATCAATAGGAGTTGTAACATCAGCGGGTTCTAAAACACCTGCTGATGCATTTGCCATTCCAACAGATGGAAGTGATACATTATCATTCATGATGGGTTTAAATGGAAGCAGTACGTATGATCGTTTAAGATCAGTTGGAAATAGTGCTGATGCTGTAACTGCAACTTCGCTTGGAATATTAACCGGGGTATCATATCAATATGGGTTAAATTCTGGTGGTACATGGGATCGTATACGTTCAGGTGGTAATGCTGCAGATGGTGAAGCAACAATATCAGTTGGTTTAGCTGAATCTGATGCGTATATAAAGCTGCTTAATGGGAGTGGGACATGGGATCGTGGAAGGTCAGGAGTCATTACAGGTCAAGCACTTGTTGATTGGTCATCGACATTATCAAACAATATTACAACAGATACGACAACTGCTGTAAAAGCAACAGCTGGAATTGTTAATCGTATCTTTGTAAATACTGCCGGCACGACAAGCACAGCCGCGTTATATAATATAGCATCTGCTGGATGTACAGGAACGCCTGCATCTGGTTATGTCGCGACACTGGCGACAACAACCGCGAACGCTTCAATTGAGTTAGCGCACACATTTACTTTAGGAATATGTGTTGTCACTGCTAGTGCAGGCGCTGCGAATATATCAATATTATATAGATAAGGAATAATCATGAAAATTATGAAAATCAGACTTATTGATTTAATGATTTTTATAGCTATTATAAGCATTATAGCCGCTATTATCTTGGGACATTAATTATGAAAGATACAATTACATTGAAAGGATAAGATGCTATTATTACAAATATTAAAAAAACATTTATTTACATTATTTGCAGCAACTTTTATTTTATGGGGGTTATCTGCACATTATTGGATCACAACACAAACAGTAAATGCAGATGATCTGTCCTCAATGATATATTTCTTACCAGAGCATAAACAGATGGTTCTGGATAAGCAGCATGAGATGATTGCAAATGCAAAAAAATCAATTGATGTAGCAGCGTTTGGTTTTACAGTTGGCAATCCCATGATTGATGAGCTTGTATCTGCATGTAAACGTGGAGTTAAAGTACGTTTGTATCGTGATAGAGGTCAATCGACACAAAAACTTTCTGCTCTCGCGAATAGTCAAATACGAGCTGCATGTGGTAAGAACTCTGTACGTCTAAAAAAAATAACACAACCAATCATGCATTCAAAATATATAATAACGGATAATGTAGATGTAATGTGGGGTTCATATAACTTTTCTAAATCCGGCCCATCTCAAGATAATGTCGTTGAGACAAATAATAATGGTGAAATCTTTGAATCGAACTTCAATATGATATGGGCTACTGGAGTTGTAAGATAATTAATATGGCAAGTACTCAAATACAACGAAATAATACATCATTTTTAAAGAAGCGATTAATGAATTTAATTATAATGGTTCAGCGTCGGGTCTTCTCTGATCAATATCGAAATCAGATAAAGAGACATGGTCAATTATATCATGATGACCGTTTGTTTAGTTTACTCAATGAGTATGATGAAATTAAAGCAGAATTAAAAATACGGCCATTTAAAACATATGATCCTGATCAAAAAAATATTTCTGAATGGGTTAATTATTGTGAACAGCAAGGATTTGATACTTCACACACATCTCATAACATACTCAATCTTATGAATGAGAAACTATATCATCAATATATTAAACATAAAGGTTAGTTATATCATGAAAAAACAATTATTCAGGATCATACTCTTAATAATGTTATTTCCATTATATGCTCTAGGTAATATCATAATGGGATCATCAACAAATACATCAACACCTTACCCACTTGTAACAACTAACGCTGCAACATCAATAGCAAGTACGACCGCGACACTAAATGGTACTGGATATAATTATAATTCGGTTGGGTTTAGCTATTTTAATTATGGCTTAACATTAAGTTATGGTAGTCAAACATCTCAAGTATCGTTTACAGCAAATACGATAACGACTGCATTTTCAAGTAATATTACAGGATTGACTGCGGCAACAACATATCATTTTCAAGCTTGCGTATCCAATAGTGCGGGAGTAACTTGTGGTTCTGATTTAACATTTACGTCAACTAATCCAGCGGGCATAACTTGGACATCGAGAGTATCTGCCGCAGATAATAACTGGCAATCCGTAACCTACGGCAATGGACTATTCGCGGCCGTATCCTATGACGGCACAGGCAACCGGGTAATGACATCTCCAAATGGAATTACTTGGACAATTCGGACCAGTGCTGCAGATAATGCGTGGTATGGTGTCGTTTATGCCAATGGATTATTTGTAGCCGTTGCTAAGTCGGGAGTAGGTAATCGTGTTATGACTTCACCAGATGGAATTACCTGGACAACAAGAGCAAGTGCGGCCGATAATGGTTGGGTTGCTATTACCTATGGCAATGGCCTATTTGTAGCAGTATCTGATACTGGTGCAGTCGTTAGCAGGGTAATGACATCTTCTGATGGAATTACCTGGGCTAGTGGACCTGCCGCAACATCTAATGGTTGGAAGAGTGTTACCTATGGCAATGGAGTATTTGTAGCAGTGTCCACAACTGGTACTGGTAATCGAGTAATGACCTCTTCTGATGGCATTACATGGACTTCTCGCACATCTACCGCAGATAATGACTGGCAATCCGTAACCTATGGCAATGGAGTATTTGTAGCAGTGTCCACAACTGGTACTGGTAATCGAGTAATGACCTCTTCTGATGGCATTACATGGACTTCTCGCACATCTGCCGCAGATAATCAATGGGCTAGTGTTACCTATGGCAATGGGTTATTTGTTGCCGTTGCTATAAGTGGTTTTAGTAATCGTGTTATGACTTCACCAGATGGTATAACCTGGACAACAAGAGCAAGTGCGGCGGATCTTCTATGGTATGCTGTTACTAGTGATGGCACTATTTTTGTAGCCGTTGCTCAATCTGGCGCAGGACATCGTGTAATGACCTCCCCATAAACGGGTTATAACATTATTTAAACTAAAGGATAATCATGATCATATTTAATTTCCCAAGAAATTTTTGATAGTGTCGAACTAATTTATGATAAATTGGTTGCATGTTATACCTGGATCAAACTATCTCATTGTACAATTATATCAATATAAGGTATAATATATCTATGAATAAACAGGCACCACGATCACCCATAATTCCTAACATTGAATCTTATGATACATTTGCTGGTATTCCAACAAAGTATTGGAAGATTGGTTTAGGTGTTGGCATTGCGGCAATATTAATTTGGTCATTCTATAAAAAAGGGGATATTTATTAATGCTACATGATGATGATATTGATATATTACGAATGAGAGCAGCCACGCAGTATCATCTTCCTGCTTATGAAGCAATAGTATCTGATCCAGCAAAGGGTTTAATTCCAATTACGACAGTTATCGTACTATCATTTCTAGGTTTACGTTGGTTAATGAAGTCATAGGAGCTTGTATGTCGATCAGTAAAAAAACATGGTATAACCGTTTGACTAACATAGGTGAGGTGTGATCATGGCAAAATTCAAGAAAAAGATTGATAAAGTTATCATTAAGGTAATTTATGATGAGGGATTTAATGTTCGTGATGATTTTGATGATCCTCAGCTCATTAAAGATCTTGAATCAGGTCAATTGTCTCCCTATGGGGTTGTGGCTTATGCTACTATTCTGATTCCTATGGGAGATCATTGGGTTATTCAAAAGATCTCTTCTGGCGGGTTATGGGGAATTTTGCTTGATAATAGCGAGAGTTCTAAGAAGTATATAAAAGAGGTCGCGGAAGAACAAGTTGGAGAGTTGATGGTTATTTTGAAAGCCCTTGGCTATCTTCAAGCTTTTAAGACCTTTGGTTTTAATAACTATAAAATAAAATATACTTAAGAGATTTATATGGCAAAAAAATATTTAAAAGGAGTGCGCTGGCTAATGAAAGGATCATATTAATGTTACATAATACACTAGGCCAATTAGGTGCTGATTATAAATTTGCAACAACTGTGCAATTCAAACCCAGGTCTCCAGGTTTATTAAAACTTTACGGTATACTAGGAAATCGATTTTCTCCTTATGAAGCATCACAAATAGATCAAATGATGAAACAGCAAGAAGGTCCTTATACTATTATACAAAAAACAAGTGATAGTGCAGGAAATATATATTATATTATTGGTGGTCAATCAGTCGAACTTGTGAATGAGTCATTATTACGTATTAAACCTTACATTGATAAATTTAGTGATTTTAATTATACATTGTCTCAAGCAATTAAGGAGGCGGCTGGTGATGTTGGTACTGCGGCAGCAAAGATTACAGGTTTTTCTTTAGAGGTTGTTTGGCAAGCTCTTAAGCCCATGATGCCATATATAATCATCGGTAGTGTAGTATTTGTTGGTGTAACATATACATATAGTAAGGGCGCTAAAAAGGTTCGTCAAGCGATAACAGGAGTATAATGAAAATCATTCGTAAGAGAGTGGATAGCGGTGAAAAAGATATAAGAGGTAGAGATAGGCGAAAAGACTATGATTTTTTTGTTATTGAGAATAAAAATAAAATAAAAATAGCATATAGTAAAGGTGAATTAAGATATGTTAAAGCACAACAGACTGATCGACTAAGAACAAAAGTTGCTTGGCGCTATGATTTCAGTTGGGTCCGAGAAGGTTTAGTAGAGTTCTTTAATCTAATCAATTTTAATTATAAAACATATCGAGAAAGCCTTTCATTTAATGAGCACAGAATCTTATTTAAGGGTGTTTATGACTCATCAGGTTCTTTTTCTGCTACTGATATAGAAGAACATTTAATTTCATTTTTAAAACATGTTGGATATAATTAATGTTCCAAGCATATCAACCACAAGAAGAATTAAGTCTCGAACCTCAGTCGATTGTACTTGAGCGACCAACAACCGTACTCTGGTGGATATTGGGCTTTACACTTTTATTTCTAGTTAAATATCCAATTAAACATAGGAGAAGATAAGATGTATTCAAATTATTCAGATGAACCTGGTTTTATTCAAACACAACTTGAGGCTGTTCAAGCACGTCTTCAAAGTCGTGTAGGTACATTTCTTCAACTTAAGGTCGCACTAACACAACTTAAACAATCGATTGACACTAACATCTCAAGTAAAGCAGCAGCCTTATATACACGTCAAGTTTCGCTTGAAGATCTTTTGACAATCAATATGGATAAGCTTAAAAAGTTACAAGCTGTTGGTTTATCAATTGCAGCAATTCCTGATATCGCTTCAATTGCAAATTTTGCAAATGCTATGGAATCTCAGATAAAGGATGTTGAAAACTTAAATGTACAATCAACAGGTATTCCTGCAGTTTCATCAATGACAACATTTGCGCCTCCAATGAAAACAGTTGCATTATTTATTGGGGCGCTTGCAGTTGGATTTATTGCTTATAAGGCAATTAAATAATGCTGACAAAAACAAAAGAAAGATACATCAAGAAATTACTTAATGAACTTGATGTTGCTTATCAAGAAGGTTCTGTAACTTTAGCTTACGTTAAACGCGTTGTTGATCGATATGGTATTAATGTTAAGACGATGACAAAACCTTCAAAGTTTACATTACAACGAAACACAAAACAAATAACAAAATCAAATCCAGTACAACCCAACGGATTAGTTAAAATTTATGATAAAATTGAAAAAATAGAAGCACAACGTCATAATGAATCAATTTGGCCGGGAGAACATTTTACCCATTCATTTAAAGGCTCTTCAAAAGGTGAGGTTTATGGTATTCCTAAAAATGGTATTCTCCAATTATCTGATGGTACGCAAATTAAAGTAAAAAAGGGTTCATTATTAGTTCAATCAAAAAATAAAAAAGAACTATTCAAATTTTTCCTTTATGATTCAGATATTGATGGCAGTATAAATGAATAATAACCAATTATTAATCAATTATTAATCAATTAATTTGGTTGTTTACATTCGATGGGAGGTGGTATATAATTATAATATAATTTTAATTGTACAATTAAAATATTATTAACCAATAAGTAAGGAGAGTGTTCAATGTCAATAGTCAATGAACCATTTCTTGTAAACCCGCCCAAAAAAAAGCGGCGACATAAATTACTTGCCGGACTCGGCAGTATGCACAGACCTCTGGTTTTTGGTCCAAAAGGTGGGCCTTGGAAACGATCGCATCGTTCTAAAAGAAAGCTAGCTACATTACAAAACCCTTTTGGAGAGTCACTCATGATTGCAGGAGCAAATCCGAGACGCAGAAAAAGGCACAATGTAAAACGCAGGAAGCATGCTTTTAGCGGACTTCGGATGTTTGGAAATCCGATACATCGGAAAAGGGCAAGAAGGCATCGGAGAAATCCGGCAATGGCTTTAGGTAATATTGGCCGGATCACCGGTCTTAATAAAATCACAGGAAATATGGGCAACATCGTTACTGGTGGTATTGCTCTTATTGCAACACCTGTGATTGCAAGAATGACTGGTTTTGATAAGCAGCCTTGGCAGAAATATGGAATGCAAACCGTCGTCGTGCTTGGCGGAAGCGCACTTCTTGGGATGTTTGGCCCAACTCGTCGGTACTCTGGCGCATGGGTTATTGGCGGCGCTGCTGGTATCGCTGCAGAACTTCTAAGACAGTATGTCATTCCTATGATTCCTGGAATGCAAGCATTCAGAGGATATGATGGATATGATAACTATACACCTGGTTATCCTGCCTTTGGTCCTGGTTATGTTCCGTTAAACGCTCTCAGTGGAGTTGGAAACGTTGGAGAACTTGGGTATGATACACTCGGAGCTTTCCCTGATTCAGGTGGTTATGCTGGCGACGGTTTTGGCGCATTCCCTGATGCAGGATCGGCCTATACGCCCTTCACCCCTGAAGAAGGTACAAGCGTATATTAATAGCATACGTTAAACATTACATTAATCAATTCTGATTAATGCCCTAAATCAACCAGATTGGTTGATACTCAGTGTCCATAGTGACCTAACTTATTTCACCGGCGTTGGTGATAAGTCAAAACCTTAGAAGTTTTGATGTTATAACTTATGTGAGGGTTAAATATGCGTTACGGTACCTATGCAGACGGGACACCAATGATGGTCGCTCCCCAAACACGTCAACCTTTTGGCGTGTCACAAGATCCGCTTCAAGCTCAAAAATACAAGACTCAAAGAGCCAATCAGCCAGAAGATTATTATCAGCCTCTGTATGATCGGTCAAACATTGCTACGGCAGTTCCGACGCAAGTCTCTTTCTTTGCGACACCTCGTGGACAGTCTGCAACATTGTTAACAACAACGGCTGCCGCTGCCGCAAAAGTGAAAACATATCGGGATACCAATATGGATTCAGCTTCTGTCGCGACGACCAAGTTATACAAAATCGTTGGCATTAGCATGGCATTCTTTCATCAGACCAAAGGTTTGGTGACAAATCCGGCTGATCGTGAAATCATTACTAACGGCGGGTACCTTCAGTTCAGAGTTGTGGATAAGGACATTCTTTATTTGCCCTTAGTCATGATTCCTGAAGTTAATCCGACAATGGCGCTTTCAACGACTGCGAACGCAACATCGGTTGCTGGCGTTGGATCTGGCGGAGGCCCTGGTATTCCAATGTTCAAATTGGCGATTCCGGTTACCATTAATCCGTTTGAAAACTTCACGTTCAATTTCAATTTTGATACGACTGCCGCACTGTCTGCAACGATGGACGTTCTTATTGTCCTTCATGCATATATGAGGAGACCGTCGTAAGGTTAAAAACCGTCATAAGGTTGAAAACCATCATAAGGTTGAAAACCATCATAAGGTTATAATAACCTTATTATTGAATATGGCTGGTCATATCATAATTATTGATATGATCAGTCATAATCATAACTATTAAATGATTGGAACATAATGATTAAAATAAATGGCACTAAAGGAATTTGGACATTAGGCGAAGTTATTGATTTGCTTAAAGATGCAAATGTTCCATTTAAGTTAATTATCGATCCTATTTTTAATAATTATGAAGTTGAAACTGATGCTAACCCTAAATCAGAAGTTGTCGATAAGGCAGTTAAGGTCGATAATGTAACATTGCCTGGCAAACTAGCTGATAAGATAGGAGACAAATAAGATGGCGTTAATATTTTCTTCAACATCGATTGCAGTAACAGTAGGTACATCATTAACTGTGACGCATGCTCTTGGAGTTGCTCCGACATTCACAGTTCTGACAGTCAAGTCAAACTCAACGACTGCTCAGGTATATGTTGTTGGAAGTAATTCTCAAATCGTCTTGCTTCAAGGTGGTGGTGGAATTGCAGCGGCCGTAAGTTACGTTGATATGACTGTTGTATCTGCGCATAGTATCATCCAGTAACACGATGTTAACTAGCAGATTGCTAGTTTGATTATCCATAGCCCATCGACACAAACATAGTGTCGATGGGCGTTAATCGGGATTCCGAAATGACTATTCAAATAGCGTTACAAGACAACTACATACTTCCAATCACATTAAAACCAATTTGTCTAGATCTTGGCGCAGGACATAGTTCTGTACATTTAGACTCTTATCATGTTCTCTCTGTCGATGCTCGTGTTGATTATCATCCTGATATACTTTGTGATTTACGTAAAATTCCATTGTCTGATGAATCTGTTAGCGCTATATATTCTTCTCATACCCTTGAACATTTTTGTTTCAGTGAAATTCATGATGTCTTCACTGAATGGTTACGCATTCTCAAAATTGGCGGTGACATAACATTACGTCTTCCGGATATTACTTATGCGGCAAAATTAATCATGAATGGGCAATATGATAATATTGCTCAAGCGGTTCTTTGGGGTCAACAGGATTACCCATTGAATTTTCATAAAATGGGATTTACGCCAAAGTTCTTGGCAAGTTTTCTAAAACAATTTCCTGTCACTGGCAAAATAACTACACCCATAGAATATGTGCATGATATTCTTTTTTCTGGAGCAAAAACAAATGGCTAAAGATTATTTTGATTTAGGAAAAGATGAAGGTAAGGCAGAGGGTAGAGAATTATTTGAGATGCTAAAAAAGAAATCTAAGTCTATAGGCATTTCATCTAAACGTGATCAGAAAAATTTTCTCGATGGCTTAATTGTTGGAGTGTACGACGAGTTTTACAAAAGAACTCACTAATATTAACTAAACATCAAGGAGGATGTTAACTATGTTTAAAACTATGGAAAGTACAAAATTATTAATTATTACACCTGTTTGGAATCAACTTGAATTTACCAAACAGTACATTGAATCTTTACGAGAGTTTACTGATCAAAGCGCTTATGAGTTGTTGATTATTAATAATAATTCAACAGATGGCACATTAGAATATCTTGATGAAATTGAAAAATTATATAATAATATACATATCATTACAAATGAACAAAATGAAGGATGGACTGGCGCATGCAATCAAGCATTTAAGTTAATATCGCCTGATCTTAATCTATCTTCAAGTAAAGTAATGTTTAATGATTGTACGCACGTATTGCTTGCAAACAATGATATTTTATTTGAAGCTGATTGGCTTTCAAAAATGTTAAAACGTTTTGATGATCCTGATGTTGGCATTGTTGGGCCAACTTCAGATTATGTAGCAGGTCTTCAAAGCATTCAATATAATATACTTGGTCTTCAAACTGAAACAACAAAGTTTATTATTGGGTTTTTCTTTATGATGAAACGTGAAGTACTCGATAAAGTCGGTCATTTTGATGAAAGCACCTTTAATAAACTAGGCGGCGGTGAAGAAATTGATTTTTGCATACGAGCAACAAAGGCGGGATACAAGTTTCTTATCGCGCGTGATGTCTTTATCAAACATTTTGGCAGCAAAACATTACAGCACTTATTTGACAGTGGAAAACCAGGAACAGAGGCTTATAATAAATACTGTTCAGATAAGGATCAACTTCTTGTTGACAAATGGGGTAAAGATGTTATTGAAAATCTTTATACATTTGATCCTGCGAAAAGGCTCAAAATAATGTGGGGTCTTCCCATGCGTACAGATTATTCTGGTCATAAGAATTTTTGGATCTCTTCAATTATGTTAATAAAGCCAGGACATTGGGAAATTATTGATTGTACACGACAAATTATATCTGATTCACGAAATCTAATTGCGCAAAAAGCATTAGAACTAGGTTGTACACATATTCTTTTTTGTGATGATGATCACATATTTCCTGCGGATACGGCAGTGCGCTTGCTTGAACATGATGTTGATATTGTAGGGGCATTAGCTTTTAAACGTCGACCGCCTTATGATCCATGTATATTTAACGCGATTAAAAATGAACAGACAAATGAACTTAATATGGTTCATGAAGTTTCGATTAAACAAGGTTTACAAGAAGTCACAGCTATTGGTTTTGCTTTTGTGCTCATTAAAGTTGAAGTCTTTCAGAAATTAGAATTTCCATGGTTTGTTTACGGCGATAAATCTTTAGGTATAATGGTTGCTCAAGGCGGTATTGGTGAGGATATGAGTTTTTGTGTTCGAGCTCGTAATGCCGGATTTAAAGTTTATTGCGATACTGATCTTATAGTTGCACATATTGGCGATCAGCAAATCGTCGATGAAGTAACTTATCAACAATATACGGCAGAACAGTCAGATCCAAAAATGTTGGTTAATGGAACTATTATCATTTAATAATCAAACAGTGCTAGGTACAGAGAGACTTAGCAGACGCCGATACGATAGAGAGAATGATTACCTCCTTGGCATTTACTCTATTGTATCGGCAAACTATAAAAGGAGTACAATAAATGAGTAGACCTAAAGATTATTATAATCTTGGTGAAAAAGAAGGAAAAATATTAGCTAAAGAATTTTTTAAAAAAATGAGTTGGGCAGCTGCTCATCGAGGCATTATTCTTAAATCTGATACAGATGCTTATTCAGATGGTTTATTTGTAGGAGTTTATGATAGCTTCTACAAACATGGAAGACGGTAGTATCAATAACAACAAATAAGTCCTCCTGGCAGTGGAGGCGAAAGGGAATAAAATGAGATTAGGACAAGCGGCAGCACCAGCAGTTATTACATCAAAAAAATCACAACAAGATTTCTATAGAGAATTTTACGCTTACAACGCAACCTTTTTATCGTTAGCTGCGGGTACGGTTGGTGGTAATAATGCATTCGTTCCAAATGAAGTTCGTATTGATTCTGATAGCGCATTTGAGTTTGTCAAGACAATTCATCGTGTTGCAAATCCAACGACCTATGCAATTACGAATACAAATGAATTCCGTTTACGCTACAAAGATGATGCATCAGGTCGATTTCTTATGAAAGCCTCTGAACATTGTAAAACAATTTCAGGGACGGCCGCGGCAATGACAATTCCAAACGGCGATATATGGGATAATAGCTTTATGCCATTTATTTGGCCAAGACCATACATCATTGCTGCATCTTCAACATTTACGGTTGAGGCTGCAGATAATTCTGGAGTTGTAAATAACATTTATTTATCATTCCATGGAAATAAAGTCCGCAGCGGTCAAGCACCCTGGACACGTAAAAAATACAGATCGTATGTACCTTACGTTTATCCGATTGCGAATATTTCTTCAACAACATCTGTACCATCAAATCCAGTCGCCGGGACAATTGTTATTGGAGCTAATAATACAGTCTCATCGCCCATCGCGACAGATTCTGATGCTGATTTCTTGATCTTTAAGATCACTGGAAAACGAACAGGTCCTGCGCTTGTGACAATCAAAGATGGATCCACTGATCGTCAATGGATGGATCAAGCAATGCACATTGATAATCTAATTGGCAATGGAATGTTTCCGAATATACTTCCATCACCAAGATTTATTGAACGTGGGAGTGTCATCAGCACGTCAATACAGGATCTTTCTGGAGCGACTAATAGCATAGAATGCACCTTTGTAGGAGTTAAGCTTTTCGAGTAAAATTATGAAAACTATTAAGTGTAGAATCTGTACTCAAAAATGGAATAACTATATTAGTCTTGCAGCTCATATAAGATTAAGTCATAGTATTACATCTCAACAATATTATGATAAACATGAAAAAAAGAAAAATGAAGGCCTTTGTTTAAATTGTAAAAAACAAACAAGATTTAAAAATTTACATTTTGGTTATAGTATGTTTTGTAGTCATTTTTGTAAAGCTCAAGGAAAATTTAATCCAAGAGCAGGCGCAACACTTTCAAAAGAAACACGTCAAAAAATAAGTGAAGGTAATAAAGGAGAGCACAAAATTATTGATTGTTTAAACTGTCAAAAAGAAATTGATATTCCTGTAAAACGTAAACGTAAGTATTGTTTACATAGTTGTGCTACATCATATCGCAATAAATATGAAGATAACCCTATGTTTAATAAAAAATCTCGTTTAAAAAATGGAAAATCACAAAGAAAACGTTTAAAAGATAAACAAAATCATCCTATGTATGGTAAGTACCATTCTATAAAAGCACGAGAAAAACAAAGTCATGCTGCTGTTATTAGAATATTAACGTCTGGAAAACAAAATATATGGGATCATTGTCAATCGGGTATTTTTTATTCTATTAAAAATAAAACTAATATTCGATATGATTCTGGGTTTGAATTAAAATTTTATAAAATGTTAGAACAAATGATTAATATTACAAAATATAAACGATGTGATTTTTCTATTCGATATAAACATAATGATCGATATAGAAAATATATTCCAGATCTTATTGTAAGTTCATGGTGCTATCCAGATGAAGTAGTTGAAATAAAACCATTATGTTATGTTAAAAATGAAATTAATGTACTTAAAGCAAATGCTGCAAGACGACAAGTAAGAAAACGAAGCATGTCATATACGATTTGGACAGAAAAAAATCTTGCATTAACAAATAAATTATTAACGCATAGAAAAAACTATTAATAGATAAAGTATTACTAAGGAGTCGTATGAGCAATGGTAATGGTAATGGGTTATATATTCGTAAGCGTCGATATTTGCCGCCAGATCTTAGAGCGAAGAGCCGTTTTTCAGTTATTGGTGGTGGGGGCGGTAGTCTTCCTGCTAGAGCCGATCAACCAGGGCTTATGACACCTGCTCCATTATCTGATTATGAATTACAAAGTTTAGCATATCTTAAAGGTACGAACTACGATCTTGATATTATTCGAATGATCAATGTCATTGGCCGTACAATTACGCCACGTGTATATAGTGTTACAACGACACCAATACGATTGATTCAGGCTACCGATCCTAAGGGTTATATCATACTTAACCCATCAAGAACTGCTGGTCTAACTTCAACAGGAACAATACTTGCTTCTGCAGCTTACTTAGCTCTTGCGACAAGTAATACACAAGCAACTCCAATTGGTGTTGCAAATTATGATCGGATGATGCTCTATCTGAATATTACTGTTGCTGGCGGTGGGACTGTTCGTATTGATACATTAACACAAAATCCTTTAACGAGTGGATGGGCAACATCTCAAAATGATGTTTTTACAGTACCTTCTGCGACTGGCGAATATTATGCAAATCTTGGCAATATTGGCGTTGATACAAACTTTGCGATTAAGTATACAATTGGCGCAGGTGGTGGAGTTACATTTTCTCTTGCCTATGTACTTAAGGATGGCCTAGCTGGTTCTGAATCTGGTGTTAGTCGTACAATCTATTTAGGAAATCAAGGTGTAAGTACAACGGCAGGATTCGATCTTCTTGAAGGCAAAACATTTGAGAAATATTTTCTGTCTAATTCCGAACTTTGGGCAGTTAGTGGAGTAAGCGGCGGAATCTCAATTAAAGTGCTTGAACTCGGTTAGTACATATATATATATATATGCATAATACTGTATTAAGGATACTCAATGTTTGATTTTATAAAATGTATGGATGATGTATTTGGAGCAGAGGGAGGAGTCTCCGATAATCCAAATGATCTAGGCGGTCATACTGCTTATGGTATGACACAACATACTTATAATCAATCACGAATTAATCGTCACCTGCCAATTCAGGATGTTACGCTTGCAACTCGTGTCGAGCTGATACAAATTTATCGTGAGGAGTTTTGGATTAAATCGGGCTGCGATAAGCTGCTAAACATAAATAAGGATCGACTTGCTTTACTGCACTTTCATGTCACAGTACAAAGAGGTCCATTCAATGCCGTATGTATGTTACAAACAACTCTTAATGTCAATCCACCAACTGGGTTTTTTGGCAATATAACTTTAAATCTTGTATCACTGGCTTTAGAGGATAGTTTGATATATTTGTACTTATCGAAAATGAAGGCGCATTATCTAGAGCAAATTGTTAAAGTTCCATCGCAATCAGTTTTCAAAAAAGGGTGGCTTAATCGTTTAAATAAAATTGCAACAACAATTAATAGTTCCTGGCATATTGATATTAACGCGGAGAATTAAAAATGTTTGGCGATGGTAAAAGTCCTAGTGAGATTTTACAAGTACTGAGTAGGTCAGTGCAACAACTGATTAATTCTGGTGCATCTAGTATAGTTCGTTTTACAATCAAGATTGATCCAAATCAATTCTATGCAGTTGAAAGATTTACAAGTCCATCTGGTCAACCGACGGCTTCAACTTCAGGAGTACGTTGGATAACTGATATGGGCGGTAAAATAATTTCACAATCAGGTAATCAGGTTGTTGCTGATATTCCTATAAATAAGATTAATGATTTAGCGTCACTTCCAATGTTTTTATATTTTGATACAGGGAGTTCTGGTTCAGCCTCGGCAATAAAAGCAAAACAAGCTCCAGTTATATCGAGTCCTGTTACATTAAATATTATGTCATTTTTAAAACAAGAACAATTCGGCTTACCTATATGGTCATGGTTTGCAATTGTTGGAGGGTTAGGAGTTATATGGTTCGGTATACGTAAACGTAGAATAATATAAATAATAATATGATAGGAGAGTGCTATGTTTCATAATAATATTAATGGTTCTGGTCCTGCCATGTGGGGGCAAGTACAGAAGGCTCTAGTAACGGCACAAACATCAAATAAATCAAATTTAAGTGAGGCACAAAAACAGCAATTACGCATTATAGCAGATTCTTTGAATCAACAAGTATCTATTATTAAAAGTATGTTTCAATAATAATGATGGAGGTTTGCAATGGCTTTTTGGGAAGCAGAAAGACAAAGATTAAGTGGATTTGGGATTACACCTGCTCAGACAGCAGCAAGAAAAAAAGCGGCAGATCGAGCTAAGGCTCAAGCGGCTCAAACTAAAGCTCTTAATACTGCGCCTACAATTGCATCAACTACAAGTGGAGTTGATCCTAATACAGTTGCCGCAGCAGTCCCAGCAGATGTTAAAAAACCGACTGATGTAGTATTGCCTCCCCCGTCAAAAGCGAAAACGCAAGGTCTGCTTGCGAAAGTAAATCAGAATATCGCTCAAGCTAAAGTCGCGACTGCCCAAACTAAACAAGCGATTAATCAGGTTGTATCGACTCGTAGCAGTCTTAAAGGTTTTTTTGGATTTGGCGCGGCGAATGTCCCGCCCCGGCAGAAAGTTCAAGCGACTCAACAAAATAAAAAGGCTGCTGATAAAGCTAAAGTTGATGCTAAACAAGCAGTTGTAGTGTTACAGCAAAATAAAACCGCTCTTGCTCAACATCGAGCGGATCTCTTAAAAGATAAGGCGCAGATTGTAAATGAGAATGTAAAATTAAAAGCAAACATACAGAAAAAAATTGAGCATCGGGGTAACCTTAATACAAGTTTAGCAGCTATACCAAAAACTACAACTGAATCAAAACAAGTTCAAGTTAATTAGGAGTATATATTATGTTTAATAATGCAAATGGGTTTGGGGTCACACCTAATCATTTACAAAGTGTAATAAACACTGTTATAAAAAGTTTTGAGACGCAAAGAAAGAAAAGAGCCTCTCCAGCAGAAATGAATGAGATGTCTTCTAGTGTCAGACTTGCTTATGACCTAGTCAGGCAAACAAATTCAAAAATAAATTTTTCTATGTCAGAGGCTCAGGAAGATGCTGCTGCAAAAACAATTATTAAAAATGTTGCCGCTAAATTTGGGATAATTTTATAATGATCACAGAAATTAAGTTAGATTATGAGGTTAGACCAGTTACTAAAGATGTTTTAAAGGAAGTTGTTGAAATGTTAGTTAACGGTTATGCAGAAGAATATCCTGCTTTACATACTTATAATTTTGATACTTCGTATAGATCTTTATTAAGTTTTATTGGGCAAAAAAATATTATTTTTAATTATATTTTAAATAATACAAGTATTATGGGAGCTTTTTGTGCAAATACTTATATCCATCCGTTTTCTGGGCATAAAACATGTAATGAACTTTTTTGGTACATTAAAAGAGAGTTTAGAAAAATGCAATTAGGCAATAAATCTTTTTCTTTATTAGAAGAGTGGGCTTTAAAAGAAAATTGTACTGTGATAGATATTGCTTGTCCTGATATTGAAAATAATAAAGGGCTTAAAAGATTTCTTATTAGTAAAGATTTTAAAGCGCACAATACTAATATGATTAAACATTTAAAGGAGATTTAACATGGGATGCGGAAGCGGTTTATCAATGCAAGGAATTTCGAATGAGGCTTCACGATTTGAACAAAGCACTCTTAGGCCGATATTTAAAACAGTGGTCAGTGTTATTTCTAACCCTGCATTTTTAATAGGTACTGCTATTTTAGGTCCTGTGATGGGTTTAGTCGGTGCGGCCCTAACACAAGATCAACAGCAAGCTCCTGTCGTTGAGCAAGCGGCTCAAGATAATACTGTAGATATGACTGCTGTCGATGAGGCTCAGGCCGCGAATGATGCTGCTTTACTTGAAGCTCAGCAAGCTGAAGAGGCTGCTAATGCTGCTGCTCAACAAGCTGCTACGGATGCTCAAGCCGCACAAGATCAAGTTCAAGCATCTACTACTCTTGATACTACAGATACGCCATCAGTTTCTACGCCATCATTCATGCCTTCTGGTGGAGGCGGAGGTGGTGGAGGATTTGGTCCTGTGCCTGATGTATCTGCAATTGAGGCGGGTGGACCACCTCCATTTGAACAACAACCTATATTTGATCAACAACCAATGTTTGATCTTAAAACTCAATATATGCAATCACAAGCTTTGGATCAGGAATTTCAAGAACAATCCGCACCTATAACAACGCCACAGGAATTCTTTCCTGAAGATGAGACAACTCAATTAACGATCAGTGATCAACAATCATCTGATCAATCATTTGAAGGATTTGGCAGAGTTATTAATTATCCTGAAGCTGAGGATATTGGTTTTTCTAAAATTCCTTCTGCGATGTACACGCCATTAATTGAATATGATGAATCACATGCTCCAAAGTATGTTGAAACAGGCCCATTACTTCCTGTACATAATCGTATGAAGGCTGATTTAGAGCGACCATCTTCTGGATCAGGTATGCCAACAAGGGGTGAGATCATTCCTTCTTATAATAATCCTATGTATGCGATTCAGGATATTCCTGATGATATGCCTAGTCGACTTATTGATTATCCATCTCGTGGACATCAGACGTCAATGCCCATTCGTCGAAGTGAATTACCATTAAGTATGCCAATACGTACAAATTTTGGCAGCGCAGATCGTCCAAGCCCATTTAATGAGATGCTCAAAGACCTGCGATCATTACAGGACCATCTGCAACAATTAATTAAGAATGCAGAGTCATATTCTAAATATAATGCACGATTTTCTGGTATGGTTAGCATGCCTTCTGTTATGGCACCTATACGTAAAAATCTTGATGAACTTGAGGAAGCGACTAAATATATTAAAAGAAGTCGGAAGAATAATCGGCCTGCAAATGCTGAAGAACATGAACAATCACGTTATGCTAAAAAATTAATTGATGATTTATCAGATGACGTTAAAACTCTTCGTAATACGATTGAGCAAGCTGGAGGGTAAATCAATGCCCAAAATAATTGAATGTGATAAGGATGAGTCAGGAACATTTGTTCCTAAGGCAATAAGAGAATCAAGACAATCATTGCCGCCGATTAAACATGTAGTTATACAACGGCAACGATCCAATGATAAAAATGATAAGATTGAGGATTTTATGATAGGGGTTGATGCTGGTTTACAGATATTTGAACATATTATTGAACGTCTTAATAGAATGACAAGGAGCAAATTATAATGGAAAAAGATCGGCGATCACTTTTCACATCTCAAGTGTCAGTTGGCAATCTTATTCAGATTATGGTCACTGTACTAGGGTTAGCTGGATTTTATTATGATTTAAAAGCAGATGTCAGTTTAATTAAACAGGATCAAAGTTTTACTAAAACTTATGTTAGTGAAATGAGAGAAGGTTTTAAAGAATTTAAAGTAGATGTATCATTATGGGAAAATGAAAAGAATGCAGATATTGCTAGATTAAAGGCGGATGTTGATAATTTTAAAAATGAGCATAAACGGAATCGTTAAAAATGGCCCTGCATAAAATTGATAAATTAAGTCTTGAGCATATTATTAAGAGTATTGATAATACATTATTTAATATTCAGGATAATGGTGTTTATAATTATCTTCTTGATGTTCGACAACTTCTTGTTGATTTATTAAAAGGAAGAAGCACATAATGCGTGATGGTTTCCTACAAAAAGATAGCAAAGAACAGCGAGTATACGGTCTGGAATTTACATTAACAGATGTTGATGATCAAGCTGGTTTTCCGCACTATTATGGGTTTATAGCGTTTAATGGATCCTATTATATTATGAAAGAATTAGCTACAGGATCAGTATCATATTCTAAAAAAGAATTCGGTTCACGTGGATCTTATTCACAAGCATGGTCAGGTCGAACAAGCTTAATGTACTCGACATGGGATAGTACATTCTAATTTATTGAGGTTATCGTGATTACAGAAGTTAGAGGTTTTCTCAAACAATGGCCTGGAAGTATATTTCAGGTCAACCAGACCCAATCGCAAATTTTACGGAGTATTCCGATATCAGTCTATAAACCCGGCGATAATATTCTTGTGCCCGGTCTGCCGAATAAAATCATTCGTGTGAGTGCGTTTAATTTACAAGGATCGGGTGCGGTAAGCGCGAAGTTTAAAGACAGCTCAAGCATAGATTTGACCGGGGCATTTAGCTTGACATCGACATTATCAGCGATTGGAAACAGCCTGACTCAGCCGTCATATCTGTTTAGCTGCGCGACAGGCAATAATCTAGTATTGAATTTAAGCGCGTTTATAACGGTGTCGGGTTTTATAACTTATTTTTATGACAGTGTTGGGGCTTCAACAGATAATACATGGACATTGAATGATTCAACGCCTGTATATATGGGCATGACATTCGGTTCTTAATAGGAGATTTTAATGAGCGATTCAATTATACAACTGCCATCAACTTCACAGAACACAGGCCCATTAGTTCGTGTTAATCAGCGTTCGATAAGCGGCCAGAACGTCAATGAACACTTTAATATTATTACCGATCAGTTGACGCTGTTTTCAAATATCATTAATCAGGCTGCTCCAGCATTATCCACTACATATACATCAACAGTTCTACGTGCAAACATTGATGGTTATGATGTTGTAAATTTTATTGTAAAGTCTTCAGGCACAGGAACAACAGCAATAATTGCTCGTTTATGGGGAAGTCATGATGGTATAACATGGTTTAATGTAGCTCATCATGAGTTTTGGGTATTATCACCTCAAGCAGGTGCCATGTTTGAAGGTTTCATTGAGTGGAGACACTCTTATAATTATGTCCGTTGTACTGTAAGTACAGATGCAGTTCTAGCACCATCAGCTTCGATTGTTGTTGATGCCTTAATTGGCACTAAGTTTGGAGGCGGGTTTGGCAACCATGGTATCGCGATTAATTATTATGGGTCTATACTTGAAGGCGCTCATGATGTACGTGGAGCATACTCAGTTCAGTTTAATGGTGCTGGAATTGCAACAGCAAACTATAATTATTTAGCGTTATTTAATCCCGCGAATAGCGTCGTTAGTCTACGTATTGATTCAATTATATTACAAATGATGAATATTGCTGCGGTAGCAACAACCTCAGCGAGACCATTAATTATATCAACAACGACTACACAATCAGGAGGAACCGCTCAAGTACCACGAAAATTAAAAGCGTTATTTCCCGCGTCGTTAGCTAATGCCGCAACGGTAAATCCGGCTGTAACTCTTGATTCAATCATTGGTGGTGCATTAAATACAAATATGAACACTACTTCTCCAAGTATATTTACATTTACTTCTAGTGTTGGAAACCCATTCGATTATGATAAACTATATTTATCACCAGGCACTGGCTTAACAATTTATACGCCTATTGCTTTAAACGTAAATGATTATATTTTATGTACAGTAATCTATTCAGAAGAAGTATAACTAATAAAGGAGAAATGAAATGAAAAAATTATTGTTAATATTATTAACATTATGCTTATATGTTTCTACAAGTTTTGGGTTTGCTGTAGACCGGTCTGTAACTGCAACAGGAACTTTAGGATCAGCTGTTACAATTACATTACTTACTGATGGCATCACTCCTCATTATCTTAACCATTTAAAGATATATAAATTTGCAACAACTGCTTTAACGCTGGGACAACTCCAATTGTTTGTACAACAATAAAGTATCATGGCATGACTTTTCCTATGCCTAGTGATGCACAAGCTCAAGGCACGATTGAAACTAATCTTGAAGATTTGACAGATGCGGTAGGGGCTCCTGATGCTTCTGATTTAACAATAACGTGTCCAGCCACAACAAATGTAATATGGATAATTACAGTAACATACGCGTATTAAATAATACATTTAAAGTATCAAAGGAAGAAGTAGGCACGCGAGAATCTGAATTACCAATTTAATAACATTAACATAAGGAGCTCTAAAATGGAATCTCAAATTTTTACAGCATTACTTGCACTTGGTGTACCTCATGTTACTGAGTTACTTAAACGTACCTATGCGTTATTTAGTAAGAATGCTCCTGAATCAGTTACAAAATTAAAACCACTCGTTGCGGGAGTTGCTTTAACATATTTATCAAATAAAACAGGAATGCCTCTTCCTGATAACCTGGTTAATCTAACGACTGATCCAACAGTTAACTTAATATCAACAGGAGTTTTATTTGGGACAGTCGGTCATTGGTTAAGTTCTTTTGCAGGCAGCTTAGCATCACATATTCCTTCAAAAACAATTAGTAAAGTACTATCGATATGTTTAGGAAAATATTAATGTATGAATGGTTACAAAAATTTATACTGATGTATGCTGATAACCATATTATCTGGTTGACAGTTACAATTCATTATTAAGGAGGATGTTATGAAAATTACAAATATTATTTTAGCGATAATCATGGGATTGACATTAACATTATCTGGTTGTGCGGGTATGAAACCAAATGATAAACTAGTAGCTGATGTAGTTTATACAGAAGCTCTTGGGGCAGCTCTTGATAATAATCCACAATATAAGCCAATGATTCTTGATCTTGCAAAAGAAGCAAGAGAAGCATTAGCAGCTCATGAAGATTCTGTTATTACAAAAAACGGGGCGTCAAAATGGCTGATTGCCCATCTAACCGCTAAATTTGCAAATGATGCAACAAATCCAAGAATCAAACGATTATCAATGATTATTCTATCAAAATACATGCCAGGATGGGAAAATAGTTTTATGGCCCTTGTATCCGCTGATGATCGAGCGACTCTTGAACATGTGATTGATTTAACAATTTTAGCAGCATCATAAAATGGGCATATCAAACATGTTCAATGCTCTTGAAGTTAAAAAGCTTTCAAAAAAGCAAACAGAAAGTTTTATAGAACAATTAGATTCAGTAGTTAAAGTTAAGGATGGGCTTGTTTCTGAGTCTATTTGGTTGCTAGAACAGCAGATTATAATGTTAGAAAACGAAGTTAAAAAACTTAAGGAGATCTTATGTCAGTAAGAGTTAGAATGGTTTTAAGTTCAATTAAAGAGGTAAGTTATTCACCAACATATAGTCAAAAGAGCCTATGCTTTACTTGTCAATATGACACAACTACTGAAGAGGGTAGAAGATTTCAAAAAGCAACCCCTTCAGGAAATGCGGAATTTCAAATTGACAACCCAATAGCTCTTGAACAATTTAAACTTGGTGAGTCTTATTATCTTGATTTCACATTAGTGCCTAAACCAGAATGAAGATAGAAGTTATATTAGCAAATCCAGATTTTTGTGATGGATGCAGATTTATAAAGGCAGGTGGCGGTCTATACGCTGGTGAATATGCTGTAGAATGTAGTTTATTAAAACTTAATTTAAAAAGATTAGAATATCATATAGTTCGATTAAGAGAGTGTATTGAGGATAATAAATGAACATTGATTTTAAAGAAATTTTAGAATACGCTGAGCTATCCTCTGTTGTCTATGCGTCAGATAACGTGATACTAGCAATTCATCCAAATGCTATTATTAGAGAAGTCGTTGATCTAGGACTTAAGGTCTTTATACTTCCTGATCATATTAATAAAGTGTATTGGATTTCATGTCGTGGCACTGCTAATACGGAAAATATATGGGTTGATTTAAAATACACGAAGTCAACGCAAAATCTACTTGATATACCATTACATGAAGGATTTTATAAATCAGCGATTGCGATATATGATAAAATCCTTCATGATCTTCCAAATAATACTTATCAAATAAGATTAACCGGTCATTCTTTAGGAGGTGCTATTGCAGTTATCTTAATGATGCTATTATCAAAAATAAGAATAATTGATAAGTGCGTTACATTCGGTCAACCAAAAGTAACAACTAAAATAGGAGTCATAAAATATAAACTGCTTCCATTATTACGTGTTATTGAAGATGAAGATCCAGTGCCGCTTATTCCTCCATTAACATTATGGACTGCAATTAATCATGGAATGTATCGGCATTTTGGTAAAGCTTTAATATTAGCAGAAGATGATAGCTATGAGTATCTTGACGAACCTCAAGCTGAAAGTATTTGGAGGTCATCATTCTGGCTTAAACTTGGCAGAGAGGACACAAAAGAGCATCGTATGTTAGATTATACTGATAACATTAAATTAAAAATAGCAATACCATAACTATAACATAGGAGATCACATGAACACTGAATTAGGGGCGGTTGATACAGGCGTCTCAGTACTTAAAGATATAAATATTAAGAATGCGTCAGACATTCTTACTAAAGGAACTAAAGCTCAGATTACGCATTTGTTTAATGTATATAATGCTGTAGCTAAAAAAGGAGGTGCGGCTCTTCTTACTACGGCTGAGTTACAAAGCGCTCTATCTTCACGTGGATTTAAAGGCTATGGAAGTTTTGGTGAATGGTATGATACTGCATTAAAGATTGGTAACGGTCTTGCTACTATAGTTGGGGCTGTAGGACCGACTATACTTCAAAAATATCAAATTGATAAAATGCCTTCTGCTGTACCCGCTACACCCGCAGCTATTGCAACAGCCACAGCTCCTACAGTTATAGGAGGTGGGACTGATTGGATAACATACGCCATGTATGGTGGAGGTGCTTTATTAATTGGTGGTATTGCTTTTATGTTTCTTAAAAAGAAAAAACGTAAATAATTAGGAGCTTATGTTCTCATCATACGGTCAAGTAGCGCCACAACAGTTTACTTCACGACAACAACTTGAGACATTTGTAAGGGCTCAATTGATTGATAGAGGTTCACCCCCTTTTATGGTTGATAAGCTTTTTGAGCCCATCATGTTACGAATTATAGCAGATGGCGTAATCCAACAAAAACAACAACAAAGAGCACTCAAAGGATTTTCTGGAATGTTTGATTTTCTCAGCGTTCTTGAGCCTCGTAATGTTGTAAAGCAAATCAGTCGTACTGTTGAAGAAGTTAAAAAAATAGTTCCTGAAAAAATTGCTCATTCTGCTACACAAGCATTAGCAGCACTTAAGCCCATAGGAGATCTACCAGGAAACTATATTGCTGAGATTGGCAGAGTCGGACAAGGAGTTAAAGAATCTGTACAAGATATTTACGCAGAAAACTTCGGATCTAAGCATGACTCACGCATTCCAACTAATGATGAGCTGTTAAAAGCAGGCGATATTGATGGCAATGGATTTATACTTACAAATAAAATTAATCGCTTGCTTCCTATGGGAGTATCAGTAAACTTCATCGCGCAGAATCAACAGATGATGGGATTGACTCAATGGCATGAAATGAATTATCAAGTAAACCATCTTCTTCCATGGCTCATTAATAATAAATGGATTATCTTTGACAAAAAGTCTCAACGTTGGAATATGCCGTTTAGAAGTTCTATAGGACAGATGAATGGAACAGGTCGTGTAGGCACTGGAGATTTTGATATTGGTATTTACGGGTATCATAATTTAAATGATGAAGCAATGGTAGGAACAGTTACAACATTCTTGCCTATTTTTGCTGCGACTGATCAACAAAAAGCAGATTTAACAAATACGGTTAATATGTTATCTGATAGTGTTCAACGTAAGTCAGGAAGAGAGTGGAATCGTAATGCAACAAAGATTGCTGCCTCTGTTATTGCTATTGTTGTTGTCGCTGTATTTGTTCCTACTGTTGTCGGAGCCGTATTATCAGCAGTTAGCATGGGATTAAAAGCAGTTGGAGTCAAAGGAGAATGGACACCGGATGATATTTTATCCAAACAATTAGTTGATGGAACCGTAGGAGCCGTATTTCCTAAATCAGTTGAGCTGCCTGATACATCAGCTAATCTTGACGTAGTCTTAAATAATCTTAAATTTAATCCAACACTAACTCCTCAACAAAAGGCTAACGCTACTGTTGTCATTAATAAAAGTCAAGAGGCTCAGACTAAGAAAAAAAGTAAGGCTCTAGCAATCGCTGCTGTTGTTGGCACAAGTCTACTTATTCTATAAGGATAATTATGTTTTCTAATTTTGGCATTCCACAATTTGCTGCTAAAGAGCAAACAATTCAAAAGATTGTTGATGGCGCTGCTGAAGCATTTGGAGTTGATAGCAGAATTATAATGGCTGTCATTGCGACTGAATCATCATTTGATCCTAATGCTAAACGCTATGAATCAAGATTAGGGGAGTCTTCTTTAGGTTTAATGCAAATACTTCCGTCTACAGCTAAGTCAGTAACAGGCAAGATTTATACTGAAGCACAATTATTAGATCCTTATACAAACATCATGACGGGCGTTCAATATTATGCACAGCAGATGAAAAAATATAATCATCCAGTTGATGCCTATGCGGCTTATAATGCGGGCGCGGTCTATCGTGATAAAAATTATGCGTATGTTAATCAGAGCAATGTTAATAATTTTATAGGATGGTTAAATAAATATACTGGTAGTTCATATATGACCGCCATAACTAAAGAGACTAGACTTGCTCTAAATATTGGAGGCATGCTTGCAGTAGGAGTAGTATTAGCCACTATAGCATATTGGCCCTCTTCTAAAAGAACTTCTATGCAGTTAGCCTAATGTTTCAAACAATTTCACCAGAAGGCATCAATATAGCCATCCGTCAAATTAAGAGGTGGGTAGTAGCTGCAGAACAAGATAAAGATCCTTATGTGAAATACTTACATGCAACTTATGCCACTGGAAACATAGATCTACTTCGTGATATTATATCTGACATCGAAATAATGAAGGCAACAAATATAGATATTCTTAAACTTCGTAATAAGGCAATAACACTTCAAGATATAGCTCAACGTCTTATACAATCTAAATAATAACCAATACTACTTCTCAATAATTATCTAAACTAATATACATTTTTTTGTTTACTTATTTACATTACTATGTCATAATATATTTATTAACTAACACTAACCATTATCAAGGAGGTTTCAAATGTCACAAAAAGAAAAGTATTCAGCTCAAGTTATCAAATTAAAAAAAGAGGGTTTATCAGTTTATGCAATCGCTGCTAAACTTAAAATCTCACGGGGAGTTGTAAATAATATTTGGTATACAGCATACCCTACTGCAAAAATGAAAGCATCTAATTATATGGGGACTGGCGTAAAAAAGGCTGCTAAGGTTTTAAAAGCTAAGGTACCTAAGAAAAAGACGACCAAGAAAAAGGCCGCTTAGTCCTTCCCATCCTCTCCGTCATCCATAACATCGGATGACGGATTTTTTTTGCCTTCCATCTATTGCACATTACTATC
>Ga0334722_10000898_pt1 | contig 40698 bp, 36 predicted proteins | sample C3_bottom_MG_FD_207210 | JGI IMG/M metagenome (GOLD analysis project Ga0334722, IMG submission 207210) | Sediment microbial communities from Yellowstone Lake, YNP, Wyoming, USA - C3_bottom | ecosystem: Environmental > Aquatic > Freshwater > Lake > Sediment | place: USA: Wyoming | collected...
GACAAAGACGCCGTCCACTGTGTAGACGACTATGACATCGAGCAGGCTGTCAGACACAAAGACCCTTCCGTTTCTTACGGCAATACCTGAAGGACTGCGCAATTTGTCGATACTGCCGAAGCCGGCTTTGTAGTTTCCGGCGGCATCAAACACCTGAACTCTCGCACCAGGAGTATTTCCGACTGCGCCGTACGTATTCGCAATGAGCTGCCTGTCTGCTACATATATGAAGCCGGTTGCGCCGTCTACAGCTACGGCCTGCGGCATATTAAATGACTTGTCGCCAATGCCGTGCTGGCCGATCGTAAACAGGAGGGTTCCGGCATGGTCGAATACCTTTACATTGTCTGCCACCATATCGGAGACCAGGATTCTTCCGCTCTGGTCCACTGCGACACTCGACGGCATCACAAACTCACCAGGTCCCTTGCCGAGGCTCCTGATATAATTCATATTTGCGTCATAGATCCGCACTTCGCCGGGAAGCTGCCTGGCAATGTCGCCGGAAGAGTACTTGCCCAATCCTATATAGATTCTGCCCTCAGAGTCTGAGGCGATGGCAGATGGAAAATCAGCCTGGAAATCCCGGATTTTCTGCCCCCTTGCATCAAGAAGATGGATCACATTCCATATCGGAGACGATACCAGTATCTGCCCGCCCGGAGCTATGGCAACGCCATGAGGATCTTTGACGCCGTCAATAGCATACAGCCACGAGTCGGCCGACAAAGCCGGCGACGCAACAAGCAGCAGCATCAGGCAGCTCAGCACCAATTTTGATAGTCTCTTATGCATATAAATCCTCCTTCAAGGCAATTGGGGTTAAAAGTATATACTGTTTATTTTGTGTGACATGAGGTACAGATGGCACTTGCCGTATTATCCCTGATCATGAACTGCAATCCTCCGACAGTAAAAGGTGTGCCATTATGTACATCGTGGCATGAGGTGCACTCAACCATGCCGTTAACGAGTTTCACAGGAGCCGTAGGATTAGCAAGAAATCCAAGCCCTCTGTTAGCCCAGGCCATTGAAACAGGATGATCGTTACTCAGATTTACCTGACCTGGAGCCAGCGGATCTTCATCGCCAATGTTTACAAATTTAGCCAATGAGCCGAGGTCGCCAATCCTGCTGGCACCGACGACCACAAGAGGGGCGCTTCCTGGCCCGGGGGTATTGATCAAGGCATTGATTGCGCTGACGCCATCATGGCAACTGAGACAAAGCAGAGATATCTGTGACGGTGTAGCAGCCGGGGTTGAATCCATTGTTGTACTATTGTAAACAGTAAAACCATTGGCAGTATTCAGGTTTCTATTCCAGAGCGGCTGAACCCCCGCCGCAGCCCCGTGAGGAGTGTGGCAATACACGCAGGGTTCGTTATTATCCCCAATAAAGCCGCCGCTAAAATTGGAGCCTCCGGTAGCACCGGTAAGGTCATGCTTGCTTCCCACAACTCCAGCGTAACTAATTGAAAATAGTAGCACAACGGTGAGCGAGACAAGTGTCGCTACTATCATACTCCGGCTGTTATTTCTTAACATTAATTAATCCTCCTTAGCAAACTGATGTATATTCATGCAATATTTGTACCATATTCGGGTCAATTTCTTCTGTTTTTTGCCAGTCATCTTACAGTTTTTTGCTCGTATTCTTGCTCGCAATAGTTTTACCTGTATGCTCCGCCCCGTGGCAGTTCAGGAAGCAGTTGACCTCCTGCCCGATTTTGCTGTATTGCACCAGACCGGATTTTGACCGGGTGACCACGTCGGGATTGAAAACAATCAGCCTGCTGTTGTTGCGACTTCCATGGGCGCTATGACAGGTCTTGCAGGAAGTGCCCTCAAATACGATATGTTTTTTATGATATTGAAAGCTCTGGTCACCCAGAATGCTGTCTCTGCGGTGGCAGGTATAGCACAACTCATATGAGGATGCAGACTCCGGACCATCAACTGTCCTGTAATTGCTGCGCAACATATGTTCAACGTCAGTCCCGTGCGGAGAGTGGCAGTCCGTACATTCCATAGTCTTGCCTGAAAACGCGGGTATGATACTCTTACTTCTGTCTCTGACAACCCTTTCAATAGGATGATAGGATGTGTTGGACGTGTCAAAATCCTGAAGCGTATCCGGACTTCCGAACGGTCTGTTGGCATTATCAGAATGACATTTATAACATATTTCAGAGATCCTGTCCGCTTTTCTCCGGGCAGGGCCATGGGAAGACTGGCCGGTTGCACCCTTTGTAGGCTCGCTTTTTTCGGAGATATGAGGCGCATGGCAATCGAGGCAGCTCACATGCCGCGGAGTTGCCGCGCTTTTCTCCGGAAGTATCTCGTCGCTCCTGTGCAGTCCGGAGGTTTCATCAACCGGATGCCGGTATCTCTTTTTCAGGGCAAAGTAAACATCGGTCGTGGCCCCGGAAGAAAGCCCGGATTGTGTAACCCCGTGGCAATCATAGCATAATTCCGGAACTGCTTTTCTGAGCATCTGGGTCCCTGGTCTGCCATGGCCGCGGTGACAGGCCGAACACCCATAACTCACCTTGAGGCTGTCGCCATGGGTAGGTATACCGGAATAGACCTCCGGCGCAATAAACTGACTGAGTATAATGAGTATAAACAGAAACAGAGATAATTTCAGCTTCATGGACAGGTCCCCGGATGACAGGAAGTGCAGAGGGCTGAAATATTTCCGGGATGCCCTTTAGTCGGGGCCGGACTGCCTGTTCCTTTAACAAGAAAATCTACGACTCCCTCAAGATGGGGATCGTGACAGGAAGTGCACTGCACACCCTGAAAATAGGTGAAGGCCGTAGCGGTTGTCACGGGCTTGCCCGTACCGCCTTTATACGTATTGGAGGTCGGCTTGAGTTTAACCGGATCACCGGCGGGCGGATATTGCAAGGTATAGGCGCCCGGGGTCGTACATAAATTCTTGTCGTTTATCAGGGTATCATTTACCGCAATCGACACCGGATGTGTCCCCGAAAGATTTGTGCCAATATATCCGTAAGCGGTTGTGGGCATATTCCCTCCTGCAGTCCCCTGCATCGTAACTGAGCCGGAACTTCCCGGGCCGGGCATATTGACCAGCAGGCCTATGGCAACTGTTCCGTCATGACAACTCAGGCAGAGCTTTGAGGCCTTGTCCGGAGGCTGGACGGTAGACAGAAGTCTTGGCCATCCCGTCGACACCGAGGGCAATTCCGCCGGCACATAATTATGAGTGGTAAGTGCATGGTTCCAAAGCGGCAGTTCTGTTGTAGCTGAATGAGGGGTGTGGCAAAACACGCATATCTCGGTCTCGACCGTCGCTTTTATTGTGCCGGGACCGGTCACCGAAAGGTTATGCTTTGTATTTGCTATAGCCGGCTGACAAACTTCGGGCTTCATGAAAATATACCCTGACAGAACAAGCAGGGCCAGCATGAGCATTCTCAAGTTCATATTTCTGTGAAATATTCTCATCATTATAAAGTCTGCCTGCACCAGCCGGCAACCGCCACCCTGCCTGCGCAAACAAGGGTAATTATATAGAATGTCCGGTAAACGTGCAAGCCTTAATGCCCCCTTTCCAAAATAAGTCGAAATGCCTGAACGCGCATATTATAGGTGTCTGTCACATAAATGTTGTTATGGTCGTCAATGGCCAGACCGAGCGGCATGATAAAATTACCGGGAATCCGGCCAGTCTCTCCAAAAAAAAGAAGCAGTTTTCCGCTGCTGTCGAATATTTTTATCATGTCCTGCGCGGCGTCAGCAACATAAATATTTCCGAAGCTGTCGACAGCAACGCCTTTCGGCCGTTCAAACTCAGCATAGGTATCACCATGCTTTCCGAACTTGCGCAGGAACCTGCCGTCCTGATCAAATATCTGGATCCTGAAATTCAGCGCATCCGTAACATAAATCTTTCCGCTCTGATCAACGGCAATATGGGTAGGATAATTGAACTGACCGTCGCCATCACCCCTTCCGCCGAAATCAAACAGATGCCTGCCCGTGAGGTCCAACACCTTGATATCCTGCGCTCCGGTATCAACAACAAACACGCGGCCGCTCTTATTATCACAGACGATTCCGGTAGGCCTTTTAAATAATCCGTCTGCGCCCAGCACTCCGGTAAACCGGCCATCGGCAGAATAGCGGTTCACCTTTGAGGTTTCCGAATCGGTCACATAAACATTTTCTTTTGCATCGACTGCAACAGCAACAGGCATGATCAGCTTTCCATCACCCTCAGTCCCGAAATGTACGGCCCTCATGGTCTTGAGATCAACCACCGAAACCCTCGGGATGCCCTGGTCCAGAATATATAATCTGCCGGAACCATCGACAGCCAGGCTGTTGGGTCTGAGCAGATAGGGAAGGAGTGAACGATCGCTGACAGTATCGAGTTCTTCGTAAAGCTCCCGGGATTCTTTTTCTCCTTCCGGCAGAAAAGCATACAGGGACCACGCATATTCTATCCTCGGCGTCTCAGGGGGAGGCGGCCAGACCAGTTTTCCCGCAAGGGTGTCATCAACCTGTGCCTTCAAAGCAGTAGTGCATCCCGAACTGAAGAGGTAAAAGGCGATCGGCAGCAGCCAGAGGCTGCAGACCGCTGCCCGCTGTATGGTATTGCGATTCCTCTGAAGGAGCGCCCTGATCACAATCTTTTTATCACGGCCTTGCTGCGCAGTTCAGAGAGATACTGCTCTCTGGCCTTTTTCTCCCTGTCAGCGGTGACGTCTTTAATCAATTTGGCCTTGACCTCCGAAAAAGCGAGTTGTTTTGGCTCTTCCCTGCCTTCAAGATAAAAAATATAAAAACCGTATATTGTGTCAAGAATACCGGTCGTCTCTTTGGCTTTCAGCCTGACGACCTCTTTGTCGATCTCAGGCAAGAGCATACCCGCATGAATATAGCCTATTTCACCGCTCTTGTACCTGTACTGGTCTTCGGAATAATCCCACGCCAGCAGCCCGAAATCACCGCCTGCCCTGATCTTTTCCATTACTTCTGAAGCCTTCTTTCTTTTCTCCTCTTTTTCAGCTGCTGTCGCATTGGAAGGCACCATAATAAAGATCTCCCGAAGCTTCATTTTTTCGGGCTCCATATATTTTTCCTTATTACTCTCATAATATGCCTTTGCGTCTTCCTCGCTGAACGCGGACGGCTTAACCACCCTGTTTTCCAGCATGGCCCTGATAGTCAGCATGCGTTTTATTTCACTCTGCAAAACGGAAAGCGGAACGCCTGTTTTTTTGAGCTCCGCACTGAACTTTTCCTCGCCTCCCAGTTTTGTTTTAACCTTGTCGAGCTCCTTCGCTACATCCGCATCGGATACAAGAATCTTTCCCTTTGCATCCTGATATATCAGCTCATTATCAATAAGAATCTCTGTCGCCTCTTTGCGGAGTTTCTCGATAATCTCAGGTGAAACAGAATTGTGATAGAGCATCATCCCGGTCCTGCCGACCTGTTCAAGCAGATCTTTTTCCGTAATCATAACACCGTTAACACTCACAACAGGCTTACCGGAATCCGCAACTGAAGCGGGATTTGCATCCGGTGCTGCATAAGAGGCAACAGGTAAAAAAAGCGCAAACATTATAGAACATATCTTTTTCAGCATTGTATAATCATTCTCCTTTATTGCCAGAAAGGCCGTGATACCTTAAGCAGGATCTTGTCCTCCCTGACCCTGATATTTTCAGAATAATCGACCGTGCGCAGATACTCAAGATTCAGGTACAGCTTTCGCAGGCGCCAGGAAACCACGGGGTTAATGGTGTAAGTCGCTTTTTTGTTTCCATCGAGCATCTTTGTATAGGTCGAGTAGACCCGCAGCAAAATATTCCTGCGTGGTGAGGCCGCAATTGTGTTATATAACTTGATATAGGTGCCGTTTAAATTATCCTGGAATGAACTGTTGTCGCGACGGAGGCTCCAGTTGTCAGTGACCGATCCGACCTCGCCGACCGAGCCTCTCTGGCGGGTAAGGCTTGCACCAAACGTCAGGCTTATTTTGTTAAAGAGATTCGTGTTGAGCGAGTTGTCCCAGCTCAGGGCATTGCCACCGTTATAGATGGTATATTGGGCCGTCGAATCAAAAGACAGATTGTTCTTTACATACTGAAATCCGGCCTTGAATGTATGCGTAGTATAATTTGCAGGCCGGCTGCCGAATATCAATTCATTGCCGGATGAAAAGCTGCCGGATGATTGCGCAAACGTGTATGCTGCCATGAGGCTGGCCATCCGCGAAAGCATATATCTTGAATTCAGATCAAGCCCCAATGTTCTCTGCCGTGTCCCGATATCAGCATTGGCGTGAAGACTCAGATGCAGTTTATCGTTCACCGGCATGCCGGCCGTTGCGGTGGCAAAGGCACCGTAGTTGGCAGCCCCGATGCCGCCGCTTTCATATCTGAGCCCGAACCTGTAGACCGTCTGGAGTCTGCCGAACCTCTTCGACGAGCCTGCATCAGCCATAAGCGATGTACCATTGTCCGAACTGTTCTTTACGTTGGCACCCTCAACAGCTATGCGGTTGTAAGCAGCCGAAAGCCTGTAGTCCCACAGCTTATTTGCAAAAAAGCCCTCGTAGGTTGATCTCGCGTAGAGATTATTGAATTTGTCTGTGCCATAGTCGTTGACATCATACTTCGTCTCGAATCTCAGGGTTGCTCCATCCTGAAACCCTGTTCTGAAGTCAAAGGAGGCATCGTACCTCAACTTATCGGTTGCCCCGGTGCCCTTTTCCTTTGAATTGAAATAATCAAAATTAAGGTTATAATCCGTAAGAGTTTTTGACAAGGGGACCTTGCCCGAGAACCTTAACGCAGAGGAATAGCTCTCGGTACTCCTTAACGCACCGAAATCTGTCTTATATACATCCCTCTGAACATCGAGATGTGAAAAAAGCGGCAGAATAATATCGAGAAAATTACGCGGTTCAGGCTTTATCTGATTGTTCAGATTTCCCGTGTTGTTGCTGTTGTTGTTATTGCTGTTGTTGCTGCCCTTCTTATTGTTATTCTTATTGTTATTATTATTGCTGTTATTGTTGTTGCTGTTGTTGCTGTTGTTATTCGCGTCGTCGTCAGTGTCACTGCTGTTGTCATCGGGTTGCTGTTTATTATTCTTCACATTGGCCCTCTGCTGCATTGAGGCATACAAAGAAGCAGCGCGCATGCTGTTTAATATGAGTTCTCTCCGCGGCCTGGTGTAGTTAATGCTCAGGGACTGCTGGTTGAGGGTATAATCCGTATCCTTCGTATACCTTGCGCCGATACTGAAATTCAGCGGTCTGGTCCTTAAAAAATTCATATCCAGGGCAAGGGTCTTTGCGTTGCCCTGGCTGTAGTCTCCACTCCCGTGAAGCCAGTCGACCTCGGCTGTATAGGTCACCAGCGCAGGATGGAAGATATAGCTCTTGAAATTGAGTCTGAAGTCCTGATTAAAACCATAGCGGCTGACAGCCGCCTCATCGCCGGTTTTTGTGCTGGTTCTGTCATATTCCAGGGCTACTTCGCCCCAAAGGATATAGCGCCTGGCAAGAAGATATCTTATCTCGGCCTGATCGTCTTTCATCTGTGCCCCGGCCGGCGCAACAACGCCAGGCGCGAACATAAAGAAAGAGAGACTGCAGAGCAAAGACAGGCAGCGCAGAATGACAGCTGCCCTTACCCTGCCCTGCTGACCTCCGCTCCGCACAATCCTGCTTAAGAAATTACCTGCGACTATCAAACAAAAAATAATTTGCCTCCGGACATATCCATGTATGTTAATATTTATCCTCACGAAAATTCCAACGTATCAATAAATCCGCGTTTCCACTTCAGACACAAAGGCTTTCCCAAAACAGGTGCAGACGCATATAAATCCCACCAGTCCATGCGGGATAGCGCGCACGACAGCGAAATATGACGCAGGCGCCTGCGCACAAAAATAGATGACTCTCTGGTTCTCCGCATAATTATTGCCCATTAGGAGGGTATGTCCTGATATACATAATAAAATAGCAAATTGCGTGCCTGACACGGATAAGAAGATATTATGAGAAATTGGAGACTGCCAACAGGTGTGATCTTTTCGGCTTCAATTACCGTAGAACAAAAGCGTCTGGGAACAAAAAAAAAGGGGCACAAAACGTGCCCCTTTTTTCAGAAATATCAATGTTTACTTAGTAATGTGGCAAGTGCGACACATTGCTGAGTTGACATTTGTCATTCTTAAGAAGTAAACCTCTGTTGCTGTTGGTGTAGCATAAGCCACGTTATGAACATCATGGCAGGTCGCACACTCAACCCTGTTATTGGCAGCACCGACAGTGTACAAAGGTAACTTAGCGGCAATTACCGCTGCAGGTGTAGCAAACTCGCCGGCAGGGCCCTTAGTATTGTCATAGACAAATCCTATCGGGTGATCATTGGACAGATCGGTACCAACGTTTGCAAACGTGTTAGTTGTCCCCGCGAAACCAAGGGCTGCTCCGGCAGCAACTGTCGTGGAATCCCAAGCACTTCCAACCGTCGTGCCAGGCCCAGGTGCATTGACAACGGTTGAGGTAACACCATTATGGCATGTCAGACACGCAATTGACTGAGGCGCATTTATGTCACCTGCAGCAATAGGCCCCATATCAAGGGTTGCGCTGGAATAGGGGGTGTACGTCTGGGTAGCCTGACTGCGGTTCCAGAGCGGACCGTTAGTGCTTGAAACTGCACCGTGAGGGGTATGGCATGCTACGCAACCGCCGGATGCAATATTATGCGGGGTCCCTACGATTGATGCAAAGACAATACCGGAGAGCACCAACAAAAGACAAGATACTAATAAAAAAATCTTCTTCATTCATTTCACCTCCTTCCTTTAAGAAATTATCCACCATACTAGTGAATTATGAAATTATATAAATGCAAATAACATACCACATGAAAAACCTTCGATACACAGGCCTAATTGGCTGTTTAGCCGCACGCCACGCCACCAATCAATGCGGAATAGCACGCACTATCAGGAAAAGTGCGTGCTATTCCGCACCACAGGCCCTGTATGAAGATCACGGCCCGCCTTCTTTCCCGAGGTACTGGATGACCTTGACCAGCTTATTGCCGGTATCCGTGATATATATCCTGTCTTTTTCATCGATAAAAATATTGGTAGGCATGAACATTCTCTGCGGACCCCTGCCCGGCTCTCCGACCGCGAGAAGCAGCCGGTTCTGCTGGTCAAAGACCTGGAAATTGCAGAACTCCGTATCCAACCCGTAGACATGATCTTCAGAATCAACAGCAACCCCGACCAGCTTCGAAAAATTGCCGCTGGATAGGCCGGTGCCATACCCGATCTTTTCGATGAATTTCCCGTCAGGGCTGAACTTTTTTATATACCTGTTGAACATATCTGCAACATACAGGTTCCCGGCCCTGTCGAGGGCAATCTGGGCGGGGACATTAAACCCGTCATCCTCCTCAGACCTCTTGCCCTCCTTGCCCACAGAGAAAAGAAGCCTGGACTCATAATCGAACACCTTCACCTGCTGGAGCTTGGTATCACCTACGTATATCCTCCGGGTGTCGGGGTTTACCGCGACGGTGACCGGTCTCAGAAAGGTCCCCGGCTGCTGGCCTATTACGAACTTAAGATCCCCGGAGTCCTTGTCATATGCCAGCACCTGCTTGGGACCGCCGTCAGCCACAAAGAGAAGACCATTTTTATTATCAATCGCAAGCCCAAGCGGGATCACTACCTTTCTTATGCCTGAGTCCCCTATTGTCCTGAACTTCTTCTTTTCGAGATCAAACACAAAGACCTTGAGCATCTTGATGTCCGAGACATAGATACTGCCCTTGTTGTCCGCAACAACGCCCTGCGGTCTTTCGAGAAATACCTCCTCCTGCTCCCCCAGGAACCTGAGCATGTCCGAATCTTCGAGGTCTCTGCGTCCCCTGTATTCGGCAACGAATTTATACCTCGCCTTTTCAGGGGGCAGCGGCCATACTGCCTCACCTTTCGGGACAGGCTTCTGCTCAACACCCGCACAACCCGACAGGACCAGGCCGGATAGTATGACTAAGGCACAGACGGTTAATTTTCTGATCATATGCTCATCCTCCGTAAAAAATTCAATTTATTCTTTCGAATATCTGGACCCGCCGGTTAAGCTGGTCGGCAACAAATATTCTTCTCTTCTGGTCCACATATATTCCGGCGGGCAGACTGAACTCGCCCGGCATCGATACCCCGCCGGACCCTACAATAAGCAGAAGTCTGCCTTCTGGATTGAAAATCTGAAAGTTATTAAAGGCAGAGTCGGTCACGTATATATTTCCCTCGGCATCAACAGAAATGCCCTTGGGCCTCGTAAACTGGCCAGGGGCATCGCCCATGCCGCCAATCTGCCGTTCATAAACTCCTTCGCTGCTCAAGATCTGTACGCGGAAGTTCATGCCGTCAACAACAAAAAGCTTCCCAGCCGGACCAACTGCTATGTCCGAGGGATAGTTAAACTGTCCCGGCCCGCTTCCCCTGCTGCCGAAGCCGAAGAGATGACGGCCGTCGTCAAGGGAAAAGACCTCGATCCTGTGTGCCTTGGTAGAAACAACATAGACCCTCCGGCGGTCATTATCAACTGCCACCCCGGACGGGCCGTTAAGGATACCCTTCCCATACTGGGATATCAGCCGGTCATCCGAATTGAATACCATCACCGTATGGTACCCGGAATCGGTAACGTAAATCCTGCCGGCAGCATCGACGGCCACACAGACAGGCTGCTTAAAGGGCTTCTCCTTCAACCCCAGAAAAGATGTTTTGGCTGCCTTTTCATCAAAGACAAAGACAATGCGTCTTGCGGTATCTGTCACAAATATCTTTCCTGTAGTGTCCGTTGCAACGCTGAAGGGCTTAAGCAGGTCGTTGGAACTCCCTTCGCCCGCGAGAAAATCAAGGGCATCGGACTTGAGTGCGAGGTCTTTATCGCCCCAGATACTCTTTACATATCTCACCCTGGGTACGTCAGGCGGCAAGGGCCAGACATATTCCGAGGGTTGATATCTGGCAGCAGGCGGAGGGGCACAGGAACCTGCAAGTCCGCAGACTGCACCCGCAACGATGCAAAGGAATAGCCTCATAGAGATATTCATCCTAGGCCCGATTCTGAACCCTGATACTAAACCTTGTGACAATGCTGACATAGCTCCATCGGCATCTTTGCCTCATAGCGGTATAGTTTCTGCCAATCGGAACTGTGGGGAAGGTGGCAGCTGACGCAGTAAAACTCCCTGTCCGGCCTGAGGGGGTCCTTCACTGTCTTCTTCTGTTTCTTCAGATCCCCGATCGGATGACCTCCCCTTGCGGAAAAGCCCGATACGACATGCGGAGTTTTCCTGACATCGCCGTGGCACTCCAGACAGACCTGGACGCCCCTTTTGAGCAGCAGCCGCTTTTCATTGGCCACATGAACTCCATGACAACTCAGGCACATGCCTGCAGCAACAGGGGCATGTACGTTTTTCTTTTTGAACGGAGCCATATCATGACAGGTTGCACAGAGATCCGGGACAACAGCTGACAGCAGATGTTCATTCCCGGAACTGTGTGGAGAATGACAGGACAGGCACAAGCCGATCTTTACCGGAGCATGGACCTCCTTACCGGTGAATTTACTCTGGTCATGACATTTAAAACAGAGTTCAGGCAGCTCTGCTACCAGCAATTTTAAGTTGGCCGAGGAGTGAGGGTTATGACATCCGGTGCAGCCTGCGCCCAGGGCACCGTGGACAACCTTCCCCTGAAATATCTTTTTGTCGTGGCAGCCATAACAGAGTTCTGGTTCGCCGGCAGAAAGTCCCTTGGTATATTTGCCTGTATTTTTATGCGGGATATCTCTGGTATCGAGCGACGAGTGGCATGATTTGCATCCCATCTGCACCGCCGGATGAACAACCTTCCCTTTGGACAACTGCTCATGGCAATCGAGACAGTCAGTCTCCTTTGCCTGTGCAGCTTCTGCGGAGACAGGCATCAGGGGAAGAATAAACATTGCTGCTGCAAGTAATAAAGAGGCCATAAATTTCAGCATGGAATATCAAATCTCCTCTTCAGATTAATCGTTTCTCTAATATACATCATGCTTCACGCAATTCTCAAACCAGGTCTGAAGACGAGCAGTTATTTATCTGGAGGCGTCGCGAACACAACGCAACCCCGTACTGTTTGAATTTGATCCCGGCCTTTCAGCCCCTCTCAGCGCAACTCTCAGCCCCATGGCAGGGGAAGCCCAACTCCCGCCCCTGAACACTTTTTTCTGGCCGGACACGGGGCCTTTTGGATCTCTTGACGGGGATTCTCTGTAGTAGCCAGGGCTGTACCAGTCGGCACACCACTCGGCCGCACTGCCTGCCATCCCTGATATTCCGTAACCGTTGACAAGATTATCCGACACATTCGACGTGGGGGCAGGGAGAGAGTTGTCCGCCCACCTGTGCCCGAAAACAACCCCGTTCGAGGGGGTCGGTATCTGGTTGCCCCATTGGAACTCATAGCCCTCCAGGCCGCCGCGGGCAGCCTTTTCCCATTCGGCCTCTGTAGGAAGACGCCCGCCCGCCCATCTGCAATAGGCGTCTGCCCCAAACCAGGATACGGTAAGCACGGGATTGTTTTCGAATCCTGACAGGGCAGCATAGCTGCCGCCCTTCCTTCTTATTTCAGCAGGGAACCATTTTTCCCTTTGCTGGTCCTCAATATCGTCCTGCACGACAATCCACTGCTTTATTACGTCCTGAGCCGTTTTTGAAATAACCGCATTCAAAAAAGAAGCAAACTCAGAATTCGAGACCTCATATCTGTCCATATAAAAAGCGCTTACGTAGACTTTATGCACCGGCTTTTCATCGTCCGGATATTTCCCCCCCTCGGAACCCATGGAGAAATCCCCTTCAGGAACCAGTACCCTATCTGTTGTATTATCATGTTCAGCAGCGGCAATACAGATGCCGGAGAAAAGCAACAGGACAAGAAGTATCACGACAGGGACAGATTTTCTCTTGCAGGATGCCCCGGTTGAGGGGATGAGCTTAGGTTGAAATTTCATAACTTTTATTATAATATAACGATTATTAATGAAAAATACAGCCAAACTCTCCCTCTTGATCATACTATTGTGCAGTCTGGGCTGCGCCGCGGGCACTGAAAGCATAAGGGCTGAAAATCCTGCACAACAGCCGCTTGCAATCAGAAACCTCAGAACTATGAGCAATGAGGCCGTTACAGATCTCGCAGGAAAGTGGAGCGGGGGAGAAGTCTATGTAATAGTCCACCCCTCTTATTATCTTTTTTTTCACGACAAACCCTTTTCTATTGCTTCGGCCGACGGGAAAAACATTGTCAGCTCATTTATAGAAACCAAATATGCTGAAACAGGCCCTGTTATCATGCTGATGAAAGAATATGAAAAGGCGGAGCTGGATTTCATATCCGCTGCCAGGGAAAAAGGCATACGTGTTATTTTTCTTATTCCAGGCAATTATTCCAATTCGCCGCGTTACCTGTACACCGAAGGTCCTGACGAATATACCAAGTACCTCAACGGGCTGACACAGGGTTCGGACAATTTTGTGTATCTGGAGTCCATGAGCGTAAACACGGGGAAGATGTCTAAAGAGCATCAGAGTCTGTTCCTGAACTTTCTGAAACAGGCAGATATCCGGAAGGTCTATGTAGGAGGCGGTTACATAGGCAGATGCCAGAAAGAATTCTACAACTTCCTTGCGCATAACTGGTCAAAAGACAACATTGCAATCATACCCGAGATTTCCGCTTTTTCTCCTGATGATCTCACCGATCCTGCGGCAAAAATGCTTCTCACCTCTGACCTGAAACTGAACAAGGCAGCCGTAAGCGTCTTTATTGCCAATGGCGGAGTAAGGAACCTCAATGCGGACAACAAGCCGAATCTGGTAAATACCCCTCTAACAGATATTATCCGGTAGCACGTTCATTCGATCCGGCAGGTCTTGCTGTTTACCACAGAATCATATTTTCCTGTTCATTGCCCTGCAGAACCCTTTGCGAACGCTCTGGCGGAAGCTACTTGCCGGCGTAGGGAGAATAATAGTTTTTTGTCCTTACCCTGCCATTCCGCCCACCGGAAGCAAATTCTCTGGCATTCAGCGCAAGCTTGTTAATATTGACAATCCCTTCAGGGGAGATCACGTCAGCATACATCCTGGCCGACATATCAGACGGGGCAAGGGCCGATATTTCAGGCATTATAAAGAGACTGTCTTCATCATAATTTTTACCGAGCATGCGATAAAAATCCTCTATGCATCTGCCCACATAGCCCCCGCCTAAAAGGATAGATTTTGCCTGAACTGTCTCAAGGAATCTGAAAAGAGTTTTCCTGTCCTTTGGGTCGAGCGCCCCTTTGTTGGGTTTACTGGAAAACAGGTAGAGGACTGATTCTGATTCATTCGACACCTCATTGATATAACGCATGTATTCATCCCGGGGAAAACGGTTCCGGTACTCATCAATCCCTTTGTATGCCCCGGGGAGGATAAAGATTACCAGTTTCTTTTCTGTCGTTACGTATTCAAGGAAATCATGCATAGCTTTTTCCTGTGCCTTTGCAAGCATGGCCCGGCCGGAATACGACGCCTCGGAAAGGAACGTGCTCATCGCACTCTTCCCGCTGGAAGAACTGCCCGGGACCCCGAACTGCATCGAGTCATCAAAGAAAAAATAATAGGCAGGATGCACAATAACGTAAACAGCGCCCTTATCAAGATATTTGGCAAAATCCGCATAATCCTTTTTCGGGATTTTGTGCAGATTCCTGATCAGCGGTTTCTGGTATGCTTTCTCTATCCACTCCGGAGAGGTCTCAATCGCTGCGTTTCTGAGTTCGATCTTCTCAATCAGGTCCGCATTCCGCAAGACGGGCGTCTCCCCGTTTTCACCCGAGGTCACCGATGGGGGCTGAATACCCGATGAAATGGAGCGGGCACAGCCGCCGGCTGCCGTCATGGCAAAGGCCATTAAACCTGCACAGACGCAAATAACGGATCCCGCTCTTTTCACCGCATGATATTGTCTTGCCATTCGATACAAAGGCCGCATTTCCATAGGCATTCGGCCAAAAACCGGGCGTGTCACCTGTATTTATCTTCCCCCTGTTTTCGTTAAGGCCTCGGACGTAGAAGCTTCATACCCCTTTGCCCATGGATACAGCGGCTGCCAATAACGGATTTCACTGAGGACCTCATAGTAAACATTGTATTTGGGGAGTTCTTGAGGATACAGTCCTTTTCTGGCAAATATCAGCGACTGTCCGTCCAGATATATGACGGCCCAGCCCGGGTCTTCATAAAGCCCCCTGACAAGGGGTATGATCTCTCCTGACATGGGATCGATGGCAGGGGTTATGACCGAGGCAATACGGTACTCCTCAAGGTATTGCCGGCCTTTTTCGCTATAACCCATGATATTAATATATCTTCCGTAAACTCCGGAAATCAATTCTCTGGTGTCGATGAACATCCTGTATGAAGGCCACAACCTCCATTCCAGGTACCCTCCGGATTGCATCTCATTAAAGACAGGCTGGGGAATCTTCTCCCTGGCCATGAAATCCGCTGCTGCAACAGGATACGTCATAGTATACAATACAGTTTTTATGCCGAGATTGTTTTCATGGAGTGGTCTCAGGGCAATGAAGATTATAAAAACGGGAATAAGGGCAAGCTCGGCAGCTCTTATTCCCCGGACCTTTGAAAAGATGGTCTCCTGCATGAACAGGGTTATAAAAAAGGTACCGAGAGGTGCAAAGAAATATATATATCTCATGGACCAAAGCGAAGCCCCTGCTGCCCCCGCAAGAAGAATACACCAGGCATATCTCCTTTTAACCAGCAAAAATACAACAGCCGGCACGGACAATACGATGAGAACCCAGTACGCAAGCCAGCCCGGATCCGACATGACATATCTCAGGATGACAAAGGGTGAACGGTATTCCATGATATTTGCAGTCATGGCCCCGCCTTTTACAAAGAAATCCGACAAAGCGTTGAAAACACTCCAGTGGTTCGGGTTGAGATACGTTACCAACAGTGCGAGAAGACTGCTTGCGAGGAGATGAAGCCTGAGGGGTTTCAACCTCTCTTCGAAACCGCTGGCTAACACATAGGCCAGAAGGTAGACAACTCCGACAATATATCCGGGATGCATATTTGCAGCGATTAACATAACCGGTATATTCAGATATAAGAGCAGGCCTCTTTCTTTTCGCAGGGCCCACTCACAGATAAAGACGTTCAGGAGGGAGAGAAGAAAGATGAATATCTGCGGCCTGTCCGAATCTTCAACCGCAACCTTTGTTGCAAACGCAAGCAGCAACAGCAGCAGCAGTGATGTGCGCGGCCCCGAGCATAGCCGGATTAAACAGATTGCGCAGAGCGCTATGGCGGCATAGAGGAGTCCCCGGAAGACGATCATGCCTTCAAGCCCGAAATTCCGGACAATCCCCGCAAAGATTATCTGCGCAAGCCAGTACCCCTTCAGCAGCATTGCAGGGCGTCCCGGATAGTTCGGATCGTCAGGGACAGCAGTATAGGTAAGGGGGTCCAGAGCAGGAAGACTCCCGGTGCTTGCAATATACTCTCCTGTTTTGAGGTGCCAGAAGAAGTCCAGCGAGTTTATCGGAATGATTGCAACAGAAAAAACGAGTGCAGTTAATAAAATTACAGAGACAGAATCGGTCATTTGCTTCATTATTTTTTATTATAACCGATAAGCCGCCGCAAAGATTAAAGCCCCTGATGCCGGTATTATTGATACATCCATGGCAGTGAAACGCAGCGAAATAGAGTCTGGGCATAAACTCCACTTTTTGTCTGTCATTCCCGAAGTTCTTAATCGGGAATCCAGTGTTTTCAGCAGGTTCTGGATCCCCGGGTCAAGCCCGCCTGCCGGTAGGCAGGCCCGGGGATGACAAACCCTGCTTTACACACAGACTCTCAATATCCAGATTCTGGTATAATAAAAATCATATACATTATTTTTTCAATGGGTACAGCCCGGGAGGTAGAGCAATGAAAGAGGCTATTGAGACGGCCATCAAGATGGAGACGGATGCCATAGCATTTTATAACGAGGCTGCTAACAAGACACACCATCCTTTTGGAAAAGAGATGTTCAAGGGTTTTGTCAAAGATGAAACACGTCATCTGCGGATGCTCACGGAAATATTCAAGGGCATCGACATTCGGTTCGAATTCATCCGGCCGAAGGAGACGATCAGGACCGTCTTCAGCGAACAGAAGGATGCAATGATGCAGCGGGTCAAGACAATGGAAAATGAGCTTGAGGCAATAAAGATCGCTCTGCATATGGAAAAAGACGGCTTTGACTACTACAAGGCTGCTGCCGCGAAGGCGACAGAGCCAAAGGAGAAGGAGCTTTTCGAGCGCCTGGCGGTTGAGGAAAATGACCACTATGCGATCCTGAATGAGACATATACATTTCTCGACAATACCGGCAACTGGTACATGTATGAGGAACGGGGCATCATCGAAGGATAGTGTATATGAAGACGATTGCATTTCTCGGCAGCCCGAGAAAAGACGGGAATACAGAGCTTCTGCTGAACGAGGCGATCAGGGGGATCGGGGAAAACGGAGGCACGGTCAGGACCTTCAACCTGAACGAGCTGAAGATAAGACCCTGCCAGGACTGTGGGGGCTGCGAGCAGTCCGGCATCTGTATCCTCAATGATGACATGAACGCGCTGTATGATGAGATCAGGACCGCCGATCGGATCATTCTTGCCTCGCCCATCTTTTTTTTCGCGTTGAGTGCTCAGTCGAAGATCCTGGTCGACCGCTGCCAGAGCTTCTGGTGCGAAAAATATCTCTTAAAAAAACCGATTCCCGAAGGTCCGTACGGCAGGAAAGGTCTGCTGCTTCTTGTCGGGGGCATGAAAAGGGAGATCGGCGTTGAATGCGGGGACGCTTCTGCAAAGGCCTTCTTCAGGACGATCAGCGTTAAGGAGCATAAGGTCCTCGGATTCCTGGGCGTAGACGCAAAGGGGGCCATAAAAAATCATGCCACAGCGTTGCAGGAGGCTTATGCGGCTGGAAAAGCATTGATGAACGACTGATGCTCTCTTTGAACATTAACCTTTATCGTTGAATTACAGCAGAGAGGAATCCCGCAATAATTCTGCAATGACAACAGGATCATCATCGATCACGTAAACGCAGTCATGGCGATGTATGGATTTAAGAAAAAGGCTGGCAGGCTGCATGAAATGGCTTGAAGGCGCTGCAGGCAGAATTTTTTCGGGATTCCTCTCCGCTGCCCGGCTAAGCGTCCAGGTATTCGATCCGTAAGTTATGGAATGCCCGGTTCCTGAATATATCCAGCTGTATCCCACCCTGCGCTGCAACCAGCACTGTTCCTTCTGCTTTAATGATACCAGCAGCCCTATTAGCGACATGTCGCGCGGGAATGCATCGAGACTGCTTGATACGATGGAATCCCGTGGCATCAGGGAACTTGATATAATGGGCGGGGAACCCTTCATCCTCCACTGGATGCCGGATTTTATACGGGAGGCTGTCAAGCGGGAAATCGCGGTAAATATCAGCACAAACGGCAGTATAATTTCTGCCCTGAGACAACTTGACGGCATACGTGCGGACCTGCTGACAATCGGCATCTCGCTGGAGGGCAGCGCCCAGGGCACTCACGACCGCCTCACCGGTTCCCGAAACTTTATGACAGCAGTCGAAGGCCTGCAATGGCTGCTCGGGGCTGGACTCCATCCCCTGGTAAAGACCGTGGTGAGTGCGGATACGATTGATGATATTCAGTCGATAATCGAATTGATCCGGCAGTTCGGCGTCCGGCAATATTTCCTTATTCATATGGACCATTTTTCAGACGATGCATCCTGTATGGAAAAGGCCTTTGGCTATCAGAACTATATGCAGATTACCGATAAGGTCATTGCAGACAACAGGGATATGGATATCGGCAGGGTGACCGCTTCCTGTTTTAACGGGACAGCGGCGGCAATGAACCTGCGCTGCACCGGAGGCACAAAAAAAATCGCAGTCATGCCTGATGGTTCTGTCCTGCCCTGCAATCTCTTTCAGGGCTTCCCGGAATTCCGACTCGGGAACATCTTCTCCGATTCCCTGCCGCTTATCATGTCGCACCCGCAGCTGGACTACTTCAGAACACGGGGAGAAAACCATTGTACTGTCTCGGACTGCGGCAACAGAGTGGCCTGCACCGGAGGCTGCCCTGCACATGGCTACTACCACTATCGCAATCCCGACGCAGTGGATATCCGCTGCCAACCACACAGAACACGAACAGACCTCTGAATGCAGCACATCCAAGCCTGAATTGCTGCCGGCCAATTCAGGCTGCCGGTTATGCGCCTGCTTCCATAGCTTTGAGTATAATCAGAGACCTGTTAAACCCGGGATGTCCGGGAAACCTGCCGAGTCCGCGCATTATTTCCGATCTCATTTCCTGAAAGAGCATATTCCTGGGGATCTCGGGAAGCTCTGCCGGCAACTCTTTCGTCAGGATTGCAATCTGACCGTCAAAATATACCAGATGCCAGGCAGCATCTTTCACGAGTATCTGCATCAGAGGATATATTTCCCCTGTAAAGGGGTTGACGGTGCCATGGACAATCGTCTTGATCCGATAATTATCCAAAAGGGCCTTCCACTCGGGAATACCGAAGAATGAATTCATATTCCCGTACAGAATACTCATATACTGGCGATAGATGTCGGGGTTGAGGACACGCGTATCGACAAATGTTTTATATTCCGGATACAACCTCCAGGCCATGTATCCGCCGCTGCTTATATCATTGTATATGTTCGACGGAAGCGAGTTCTTCCTTATAAATTCGACTCCCCTGACCGGGATCACTGATTCATCCACCAGGACACCTGTTTTAACAGCCGCAGCGAGGGGGGAAAAGCATGACAGCAGGACGACCGCCATGAGGAGAGCGGTCCTGACATACAGCCCTGCAGTCAAAGAGATTCGGCTGCTCAGCCATAGAGCGGCCACCGGCACGGCAATGATCATGAAAAATATGCCGTATCTCATTGACAACAGCGCAGCAGCGGAAGTTCCTATCAACAGGAGGCTGTGTTCAACAGGAAGGATTCCTGATTTTCTTTTGATGCGCGTCACGATATCCGTCATGACCAAAACAAGGCCCCCTGCGACAAACACAAAAAGAGGATACCAGTTCCAGCTGACGTAGTTAAAATAGGTAATCGGGGACTGGAATTCGAGTGTCTCATTCAGGACCAGGCTGTCCTGGGCCGCGATAAACATGGCCAAGGTATGATACGTCACGGGATTAGCAAGCGTAAGCAGAATCGAAATACTGTAATTAAGCAGAACCGGATATTTTTCCTTCCAGGGTCTTTTCCCGAGCATAACGCCTATGGCGTAAATGAGGATAAAACAGATGCCGACCATAAAGCCCCCGTGCATATTCGCCCAAACAAGCATGAGCAGCGGCAGTGACCAATGACCTTTGTTTTCGGTCCTTGAGGCTTCAAGACTTACAAAACATAACGCAGCGAAGAGAAATGAAAAAATCTGCGGCCGTGCGCCAAGGTAATCCCTGATAAAAAACACCAGGACAACAAGCATAAAAAATGAGACCACCTGCGAGGCCCCGCGCCTGTTCAAGTAACTCCAGAGTGCAAGCAGGATCAAAAAAAGGACAAGCGCCTTGAATATTATCGTCCCTGCAGCCCCGGTATACGCGTAAACGAGATACAGAAGGATCTGACTCAACCAGTAGGACTTCAAAATCACCGGGGGCCGGTCGGGAGCTTCCTGTTCGTTCTCTATAGAGGTAAACGTAAAAGGGTCCTTATCCGGAAGACCCCTGTTTTCCAGAATATATTGGCCGGTCTTGATATGCCACCAAAAATCGAAGTCAGACAGCGGTACAGACCACCAGGAAAATGCCAGGAGCAAAAGCAGGAAAGAAAAGGACGTTACAGCCAGCCAGCTGCGTCTGATAAAACTGACAGGCTTAGCTAATACAGACATAGGAATCCTTCAACAAAGATACGATGCACTTCATGGAGCAGGGCATCCCGCTTCCGGTGATGACGGGCTGGATATGCAGGGCCGGCCTGTAGTCAGCCACTAATTACCGATTGAGATACCGTCAGCAGTAACCGTCCCGTTACTTATGACCAGTGTGCCGGCGAGATCAGAATACGGCGCCTGCAATGTCTTGAAATCGCAGCTCAGACCGCCCTTCAGGGTTACATCCTTGCCGGGCGAGCTGAATTCCAGCAGGCCGAGGGAATATGTCATATTCGCCCTCAGATCGAATTCACCTGCACCTGCAAGCGCTGAGTACGCGGAGCCGATCGAATCAAACGTATCATTAAGAAAAAAGACCGAGTGATTGCTGCAGGCGTCAAACTTCGCGGAGACGTTAACCGTGGTCCCGCCGCTGGCTGACGATACAGAACAGGGTGACACGTTGCCTGAGCAGGCGCCCCCCCATTTGACGAAGGTCGAAATATTGCTGCCACCATTGTTAATCCCGGAAGCCGCAAGACTGACACTGGTATTTACCGGGAAGTAGGCGGCACATGTATTCCCGCAGGATATCTCTTTCAGGCTGCTTTCGATCAGGCCGGTACCGAGCGGCTGGACCGCGAGCTGCCAGGAAGTAGGAGCAAAATTAAAGTTCAGGGTCAGATCGCCCCCGCCTATCGAAACTGAGGACACCATAATGTAGTAGGTTGTTCCGGCAGTCATGGGTATACTCAAATATGATTGCAATACATACGGAGGATTAGGATTCTGATCATCATTGCAGCCAGAAGGGACCTCGGTTAATGCCCCGCAGGCCCCGGTATAAACAGAGAGGATAGTGTCATAGTTGCTGCCGAGGGTATCAATCACTGCAGTGCCGTTATAGGCAGGAGAAACCGTATACCAGACCGAATTGTACATCCCGGCGCCCGGGACTGGACTACAGGATGGACTCGGTTCGTTGGGGAGGGTATCAACAGTTGCGCTGCTGGTATTAATACTATCGCTGTAAGGGGAATAGGATATGACTCTTGCCGAACCGCAGGCATCATTAAGAGGAATAAGTGGGCGTAACAATGCTTCATTCTCTGTTGAAACCGTCGCTAGTGCCACGGCAACACTGTTATGCCAGGCAGGATCATATCCCTTTGACGGCCCGTCAAAGAATACATCATAGGTGCCCGCAGGAAGGGCTATGACATTATATTTGCCGTCTGCACCGGTTGACGCGGAATCAATCAATATGCCGCTCTGGTATATTTCTACGGAAATACCCTGCAGTACTGCCGATGTTCCAAAGTCGGTCACTGTCCCGGATATACTGCCGCCCTTGACCATATGTGCATTAATCCCGGGAGTCTCTGCCGGAGCCGATACAAATACAGGAACAACACCGTTAACACCATCATACCACTGGCTGAGGTATCCAAGAGAATAGCCATTGAAATAAACATGATAGTTGCCGCCCGGAATATTATCGATCGCATAACCTCCTCCGGCATCGGTAGTTCCGGCGGCTACCAGAGTCGTTTCCGTAGGATCGTAAACGTCTACCGAAATACCAGGCAATACGGCATTGCTGACGCTGTCGGTCACTGTCCCGGATATCTTGCCCACGAGGTGCAGGGTCATGGGGATTGTCGTCATACTGCCTGATACCACGGTCACGGGATCAGCTAATGCATAATCAGGCGCGCTGACATAACACTTGGTCTGATAATTGACTACTGCGCCGTAAAAACAGACCCTGTAAGAGGCCGCGGCAGAATAAAGGAAGGCAACAGAGTAGTGACCGATACCATCGGTAATATCAGACCCGCTGACGCTCCAACCGGAGGCAGCTGCATAGGACCATACATAAACCGGGACTCCGGAAACGCCATTCAGACCATCGGTCACTGTCCCGTCAATCCCCGTAGCCGCATAAAGCCTGGCAGGACTGATCAGACACAGCAGGGATATTGCCAGCAGGGCAAGTACGGAAACACGATATCTTCCTGTTGAATACAACAGCCAGTCTTTCATTTCGTTCTCCGGGTTCATTCTCACGATGCTATCGGCTGCAGACGCCATAACCGGCAGCTACGCACCCATAATTAGAATCTATATATAAACTCCACTTTCTGTCTGTCATTCCCGAAGTTCTTAATCGGGAATCCAGTGTTTTCAGCAGGTTCTGGATCCCCGGGTCAATCCTGCCGGCAGGCAGGCTTGAGGATGACAAACCCTGCTTTATACACAGACTCTAATTAAATATAACAGGTAGGCAGTGTCAAAAGGAAGTTGTATCAGAAAACGTATCAGGACATCGGGATCGTCTGCAACGGAACTTATTATTTTGCTACGCATTCCCCGCCGGCATACCTTCCCATAATGATCCGGGACCGTGATATCTTCATACAGTCGTAGTCCGGTTCTGCCGACGAGTCAAACCAGACTGTGCGTATCTGCGAAATCATACCGCGCTTGTCAAAGGTCAGGCCGTTGCCAATGCCGTTTTTGCAAAGGAGATGGGCCAGAGGCTTTGGAAAGTTCGGCAGCAGGCGGTCGCCGCTGTCGTTGCTCCCATTCCCATTGGTATCCTCGGTGATAGAATAGGAAAAATCGTTAAGCACGGCAAAATGATGCCGGTTTGTCTGTATCGCCAGCAGACGCGCCCTCATAAGATCAGTGTAGAGTTCGCAGGTTGCCTTCTCGACCTTGTATCTCCCCATCCACCCCTGATACGCAAATGCCGTCGCCGCGATAAGAATTCCGATAACCCCCAGGACGATTGAAAGCTCGATCACTGTTGCCCCTTTTTCCTTCATAAGTCCTCCCCGGTGGAAATGATCTGGAGATGATTTTCAGGGATAGAGGAAAAAAAAGCACCTGTCAGAACTGACAGGTGCTTTTTTCGTGTAATTATGGTTTAATATCGGGTTTTATTTATGATGACACTGCCTCAACGTCAATCTTTGTCCTTGTTGTTCTGATCTTCTTTCCCGTTATCCTTCTGATCGTCTTTCTTCTCCTTCAGGGCTTTTGATATCTCATCCAGCCGTTTTACGATCTTGTTATAGAGCGTCCCTTCAGGATATGTCCCGTCTTCCTGCATGACTCCGGCAGGCATTCCCGTGAATATTTCGAGCCCCTCCTCGACACGGTCGATGGGATAAATGGTGAATGTCCCCTGCTTAACCGCATCCACAACGTCTTTTCTGATCATCAGGTTGCGGACGTTCTTGCGCGGCATCACAATCCCCTGGGTCCCGTCCAGTCCCCGCGCCTTGCACAGGTCGAAGAACCCCTCGATCTTTTCATTGATGCCGCCAATAGGCTGGACATCGCCGGTCTGGTCCATCGAACCGGTCACCGCAAGATACTGCTTCAGGGGGACATCCGCAAGGCTGCTCAGAAGGGCGTACAGCTCAGCGCATGACGCGCTGTCGCCTTCGACCATATCATACAGCTGCTCAAAGGTGATTGAGGCCGAGAAGCTTATCTGTTTCTTCTTCGCAAAGGTGCTGTTGATGAAATGCGAGATAATAAGGACAGCCTTGTCGTGTATCTTGCCGCTCATCTTGATCTCACGATCGATATTGACAACTCCGGCCTTGCCGGTATAGGTGCGGGCGGTAATCCGGGAAGGCTTGCCGAACTGATAGTCGCCGAGGCTCAGCACGGCGAGCCCGTTAATCTGTCCGACCTTTGCGCCCTGCGTATCGACAATGATGGTGCCTTCAACGATCATCTCCTGAATCCGTTCTTCGATCTTGTTCGACCTGAAGACCTTCTCATGCAGCGCCTGTTCGACATGGCTGTCGCTGACAATAGCGCTGCCCGCTTTCCTGGCCCAATAATTGGCCTCACGCATCACGTCGGCAATATCACTGAACCGGGATGAAAGCTTCTCCTGATGATCGGCAAGCCGGGATCCGTATTCGACGATCTTCGACACGCCGGTCCGGTCGAACGGCATAAGACCCGCCTGCCTGCAGGTGCTTGCCACAAACGCTGCATACTGGTCGATGGTTTCTTTGTCCTTTGTCATTCTGCTGTCGAAGTCAGCCTTGACCTTGAACAGTTCACGGTACTCCTCATCAAGACCGTAGAGCATATAATACAGAGAAGGATTGCCTATCAAGATGACCTTGACATCCAGGGGTATCGCCTCGGGTCTCAGTGTCGTCGTAGAAACCATCCGGTACTGCTCCCATACATCCTCAATCCTGATCTCCCTGTTCCTGATGGCCCGCTTCAGCGTATCATAGGACATCAGGTTCCTCAGCAGGTCGAGGGCATTAATAACAAGGTAACCGCCGTTGGCCTTATGCAGCGCCCCCGCCCTTATCATCGCAAAATCAGTGACCGCAACCCCGTACTGGAATTTATATTCAACCCTGCCGAAGAGGTTCAGATACGTCGGGTTGCTCTCAAAGATAAAGGGGGCGCCCTTGGCGTCTTTGTTATTGACCAGCACATTCACCGCGTACCGGGTAAAGGTCGGCTCCTGCTTCTGCATTTTGAGGAACGGCATCTGAGGCGCCTGCTCCTCCTGCGCCTTGAAATCATCAAGGTGCAGCAGGATATCTTCGGTCATCGCCGTCAGATAAGAGGTGATTTTTTCCTGGGTGCTGTATTTGTGCTTCAGGTCATCCAGCAGGTGGCCCACCACGGAAAGGGCTGCTTCCCGCTCCAAATGGGCAAGCTCTGTTTTGACAACCTTCTCATTCTCCCGCACCTCCCGCACCACGTCATTCAGCCGCTCCTGGAGTTCACGTCCGATTCCGTCGATCTTCGCCTTGGTCTTATCATCAAGCGCCTCATATTCTTCTTCGGTCAACGGCTCGCTGCTCTTCTTGACCGGGACGATCATCAGGCCGCTTACCGACTTTCGTATGGAGAAACCCTTGGCCTGCGCCTCTTCCTCAAGGCCGGCGAACATCGCCTTCTGCTTCTGCTGAAATCCATCGAGTATCGTGTTGCGCTGTTTTTCATATTCCTTTGAGTCGAATATCTTCGGGATCTCGACCCTCAAAATCTTGACAAGCTCCTCCATCTCCCGCTGAAAAATAACCGCTGTGCCGGGTTCCATGGCGATAGCCAGAGGGATGTCCGCGTCTTCAAAATTATAGACATAGCACCAGTCAGAAGGGACCGGCTCCCCCGCGGCTTTTTTTGACAGGAGAGACCGTATCGTCGTGGTCTTGCCGGTCCCGTGCTCGCCAAGGACATATATGTTATAACCCTTGCTGTCAAGATCGAGTCCGAAGTCAATGGCGCTGAGCGCCCTTTCCTGTCCTATCGTTCCCGTGAGTTCAGGAATATCATCGGTTGTGGCAAACGTAAAAAGTTCCGGATCACAACATGAGTACAGCTCATCGCTTCTTAGTGGTTCAGTCATTGCATCCCCCTAAATAATTAACATCTGTCAATATGCTATTTAAATCAAAAAAAGCTGTCATTCCCGCAAGTGAAGCACGCTCGCCTGCCGGCAGGCAGGTCGGGAATCCTTCCTGGGAGCCACCTGAAAGATTCCGGACAAACCGGAATGACAGTCAGACGGCAAGTTTGTCATTGTCCCGAACACCTTCCGGACCTTTTGCTACGCAGCATCTCTGCCTTCGACTCTGATGCAGACGGTTTTGCCTGCAACAACCGGCAGGCGGTTAATCTCCCTGAGCGCCGAGGTCACATCCTTTTCGCGCGCCAGATGGGTCAGGACAACAAGCGGCACCGCCTTCCCGCGCTGGCTGCCTTTCTGGATAACCGATATGATGCTGATATTATATTTCCCGAGTATCCCGGATATCGTCGAAAGAACGCCCGGGCGGTCCAGGGCAGTGAACCTGAAATAGTACATCGAGATCACATCATCCATCTTCATCAGCGACTTCGGCTTCGGGGATACAGAACCTGAGCAGAGCTGGTCAGTTGAGCCACTGATGATCCCCCGGGCAATATCAGAGATATCGCTGACAACGGCGCTTCCGGTAGGCATGTCGCCAGCGCCCCGGCCGTAATAAAGAGTCGACCCGACCGCATCACCTTCAACATAGACGGCATTATAGACACCGTCCACCTTCGATATCAGATATTCCTCCGGCACCATCGTCGGATGCACGCGCAGTTCTACCTTGCCGCCGGTCTCTTTGGCGATGGCGAGCAGCTTCACCTTATACCCGAGTTCCCGCGCGAAGTCGATATCCAGGGGAGATATCTTCGAGATCCCCTCAACATGCACATCCCTGACGCTGAAGGAAGAGCCGTAAGCCAGAGTAGCGAGGATGGCCAGTTTATGCGCGGAATCGATACCTTCAATATCATAGGTCGGATCGGCCTCGGCATAACCGAGTTTCTGAGCCTCTTTCAGCACATCCGCAAACTCGGCCTTCTCCTCGGTCATCTTCGTCAGGATGTAGTTCGTCGTCCCGTTGACAATGCCGTAGACCGCCTTGATGCGGTTGGCGACAAGCCCTTCCCTTACCACCTTGATGATCGGGATGCCTCCGGCGACAGCTGCCTCAAACCCGACACGGACCTTATGCTTCGCAGCGGTCCTGAATATCTCGCTGCCGTGGGTCGCAAGGAGAGCCTTGTTTGCTGTCACCACATGTTTGCCTGCCCTGAGTGCCATCAGCACCATGTCCCTGGCGATCGTAGTACCACCGATAAGCTCGACGATAATATCGATTCCCGGATCATTGATGACTGCACGGGCGTCAGTCGTCAAGACACCCTTCTTCAGTTTTATCCCTCTGTCCTTCTTTATGTCAAGATCAGCGATGCTTTTCAGGTTGATGTCGATACCCGTCCGTTCCCTGATGACAGAACGGTTATTGATGAGAATCTTCGCCGTTCCGGTCCCTACTGTCCCAAATCCGATAATACCCACATTGATCATTTATTCAGTACCCTCTTTATTCCGGCTACGGCCTGGCGTATCCTGTGTTCATTTTCGACCAGTGCAAACCGCACATAGTCGTCTCCGCCTTCACCAAAACCGATGCCGGGCGAAACGGCCACGCCGGCCTCTTTGATAAGGTGTTTGCAGAACTCAAGTGACTTCATCTTTTTGAAGGGCTCAGGGATCTCCGCCCAGGCAAACATCGTCGCCTTCGGCGGCTCTATGTTCCACCCGGCCTGTCTGAGGCCCTTGACAAGGACATTCCTTCTTCGTTCATAAACATGTCTGATCTCCTCGACGCAGTCCTGCGGACCGCGGAGGGCGATGACGCTCGCAATCTGGATAGGCTGAAACATGCCATAGTCCAGATAGCTCTTGATCTTGATCAAGGCTCCGACGATATCCCGGTTGCCAACGCAGAACCCGACCCGCCAGCCTGCCATGGAATAGCTTTTTGTCAGCGAGTAGAATTCAACACCCACATCCTTGGCGCCGGGGGCCTGCAGGAAACTCGGAGCCCTGTAGTCGTCGTAGACGAGATCGGCATAAGCCAGGTCATGTATGACTATAATATTATTTTCTTTCGCAAAAGCGACCACTTTTTTGAAAAAATCAATACCATGCACCACCGCGGTCGTTGGATTATGCGGAAAGTTCATGATCAGCATCTTCGGCCGCGGCCAGGTTGTTGTATAGGCCTTTTCCATCTCGTCAAAAAAATCTACATTGTGTCCCATGGGCACGGTCCGCACCTCGCCGCCGGCAATGATGACACTGTAGGGATGGATGGGGTATGCCGGCGTCGGGGTCAGAACAACATCACCCGGGCTGACCGTAGCCAGAACCAGATGAGACAGCCCTTCTTTTGACCCGATCGTCACGCAGGCCTCCGACTCGGGGTCCAGGTCAACATCATAGCGGCGCTTATACCATTCACTGATCGCCATCCGCAGCTGGGTGATGCCTTTTGAAGCCGAATACCTGTGGTTCTTTCCCTTTTTAGCTGCCTCGCAAAGCTTGTCGACAATATGTTTCGGCGTCGCACCATCGGGATTGCCCATACCAAGATCAATGATATCCTCACCCTGTCTGCGGGCTTCCATCTTCAGGGTGTTGACAATTGCAAAAACATACGGGGGTAATCTCTTGATCCTGTTGAACTCAAACATGTCCGTACATCTCCTCTGCATTCATGGAACTCCTGACCAGCGGGGCCGAAGTCACATTAATAAAACCCATGCCGAGGGCCGTTATCCGCAGGTCCTCGAATATCTCGGGTCTCACGTATTCTACCACAGGAAGATTTTTTCTGGTTGGCCTGAGATACTGTCCAATCGTCACAAAATCACAGCCCGCAGCCCTGAGGTCGCAGAGGAGATGATGGACCTCGGCAAGCGTTTCGCCGAGGCCGAGCATGAACCCTGATTTCGTTGGCACGGCAGGGCTGAACTTCTTCGCCTGCTCCAGCACAGCAAGAGACCTCCGGTAACCGGCCTGCGGCCTGACACCGGGATAGAGCCGGCCGACCGTTTCAATATTATGATTATAGACATCGGGTCCGGAGTCAAGGACCGCTTTCAGGGCATCTGCCTCACCACGGAAATCAGGGGTAAGGACCTCAATTCTGGAATCCGGCAACCGCCGTCTGACAGCCCTGACGGTCTCTGCAAAATGACCGGCTCCGCCATCAGGCAGGTCGTCCCGGGTAACTGAGGTTATCACCACAAAGGTGAGCCCCATCTCGGCAGATGCTGCGGCGATCTTCTCAGGTTCCGCCGCATCGACCGTCTCCGGTCTGCCGGAATTCACCGAGCAGAAGCCGCAGCTCCGGGTGCAGTTCGACCCGAGGATCATGAAGGCCGCAGTCGGCCGGGTGAAACAGACCCCGCGGTTAGGACACCGCGCCTCTTCACAGACCGTTGCAACCCCATGCCGCCGCAGGAGGTGCTTCGTCCCGTGCAGATCCACGCGCTTTTCGGTCCTTATCCATTCAGGAAGTCTCATAATAAATATACTTAATGGAATACAGTGTCTTTGTCAACAGCACGGACAACACATTATCCTGACTCTGTGGTAAAATCAGAACCATGAAAAAATACCGGCCAATCTCCCTGAAATCTGCCTCGACCTACGCTATCTGCAGCAGGAAGAGCAAGGCCTTGATCACGGCATCTGCCGGCATCCATAAAAAGGGCGGCTCACTCCATGATTTCCTCGGGACCCTGCCTGATGCCTTTGCCGTGCGGGACTTCAGAGGCGTGGTCAGGGCGATCGCCTCGGCCTTCAGGGAGAACCGTCCGGTCATCCTCGGCATGGGAGCCCATCCGGTAAAGGTCGGGCTCTCGCCGGTCATTATCGAACTGATGCAGAGAGGGATTATCAACGCTATCGCCACAAACGGCGCGTGCGCCATCCACGATTTCGAAATAGCCCTTGCGGGCCAGACCTCGGAGGATGTCGGCCCTGAGCTTTGCAAGGGCACATTCGGGATGGCCCGGGAGACCGGGAGGGGACTGAATCTTGCCATCAGGCGCGGCGTGGCAAAAGGACAGGGTATCGGGAGAGCTGTCGGAGAATGCATCAGCAAGGGGAAATTTCCTCACAAGGCCGGCAGTATCTTTGCGGCGGCTGCCCGGCTCGACATCCCCGTGACCGTGCATGTCGCCATCGGCACGGACATCATCCATATGCACCCTGAGGCTGACGGGGCAGTCCTCGGCAAGGGGAGCATGACCGACTTCAGACTCTTTGCATCGGTTGTTTCCGATCTCAGCGGCGGAGTATATATCAATCTCGGATCTGCGGTCATCCTGCCGGAGGTCTTCCTGAAGGCGCTCAATATTGCGAGAAATCTCGGCAACAGCGTTGAAAATTTTACCACCGTCAATATGGATTTCATTCAGCACTACCGGCCGCGTGAGAATGTGCTCAGGCGGCCTACAGCCGCGAGCGGACGCAGCTATGCGCTGACCGGCCACCACGAGATCATGTTTCCGCTGCTTGCCGCGGCGGTCACGGAGGAACTTGCATGAAGGTTATTGTTGATGTTGATACCTGCATCGGCTGCGGACGGTGCGAGGAGATATGCCCGGCGGTCTTTCATCTGGATGAGGTGACCGGGAAATCGGTTGTTATCGATTCTGAGGCCTGCGAATTTGTCGGGTGCTGCGAGGCAGCCGAGGAAAACTGCCCGGTCGAGGCAATAACACTTTCAGAATAGCACCGGACAACCTTTTAATAATTCGAACCCTATACAGCACGGGAAGCTGATTACTGCAATATTTCCCGGAATTCTTCCTTCCTTATCGCATAGTTATTTATCACTGCAGCGTTCTCCGGAACGTTTCTGACGAAAATCACCGAGCCTGATGCCCTGTGCGAGAAAACAGGAATCCACTCCTGCTCCCGCAACAACGCCTCGACGAGAGGCGTAATCTCGCCTGAAGGAAGATGGGAATCAGTGATAATGTACGTGACCCCATACTTTTGGAGCAGTGCCTTCCACATCGGCTGGCCATTCACCGCTCCTGAGTCTGCCATGCTGATCAGCAACGCCTGTTGTGAAATGTTGGCATCGAGAATTCTTCCATCGATAAAGACCTTCCGTTCAGGGGCAAGTCTCCAGATGAGATATCCTCCCCAATCGTATGCATTATACATGTTTCCTGAAAGGTTATTGGAGATAATGAAGTCTGCAGCGTCAACAGGGAATCTTTTATTGCTTATCCACCTGCCCTCTTTTGCCGTGGCGATGTTTGATGAGAACTCTCCCTGCGCAAAAAAAACCGCTACAAAAATTGCCATAGGGACGAGCATTCTCCTGGACCATCGAATGATACCGTCTCCCGATAAACGTCTTCCAAGCAGCGGAAGAACAGCGACCGGAAAGAATCCCGCATAGCGGGCATGCATATAAGAATATACTCCGATTCCAAGCAAAAAGGCGACCTCCGTTATATCCGTTTCCTTCGGAGAAGCCACCAGCAGAATCACGGTAAGAGCCATAAAAAAATAATACAGGAAAATGACATACGCATGGGACATGCTGAAGAATTCGGGCAATGATGAGTATTCCTGAATGGAAGAATAACTGGGATTAGGCATCAGAGAAATTTCCAGCGCTCTATAGGTGTTAGGGTTAATGAGTGAACATAAGATGCCGCCAAGTGCGGCAATCAGCAGGTTTCCATAGCTTTGTTTATTCATAGGCTTTAATACAGGGTGCAGGAACTTCACCCCCTCCATTATGAGAAAGAGCAGTAAGGTGACCTGGCCCACACTGTGGCCGCCATGTGCATTAGCCCAAACGAGCATCAGAAGCGCAATAAAACCCGCATGCCGGTATTCAACCCTCCCCGTGCCTTTCCCAGGCACAGGAAGGACTCCAGCCTTAATTTTCTCCAGCAGAAGAAGGAGTATTCCCAGAAAGAGTAAAGACAATACCTGGGGTCTCTCGAAAAAATAGAATTTGAGAATCGAAACCGAAAACAGCACCAGAAGAGACGTGTATACGATCCCGTCTCCCTGCCGGCGACTGATCATAACAAACAAGAGGACCGCCATGAGTAAAAACCTTAGGAATACAATGCCTGCCATCCCCTGGAAGAGAAAAGCCGCATAGAGCAATAATTGGCTCAGCCAATAAGAGGTCAATATAAAATCGGCAAACGCCGTTGGCAGTTCTGGCGCAGTGAGAGAGAATACATCGTGGTCAGGAAGCCTTCCGTTTTCCCAGATCCATTGTCCTGTTTTGAGATGCCAGAAAAAATCGTTATCGGAAATGGGCTTTAGAAGAAACACGGTTGAAGCGGATATCAACACTGCAAACAGCATGATCTGCACCCAGTATTTTTTAAAGAGCTTCAATGATATCTTCATAAGACCCGGCATCGTCCAAACGCTTGTACAATACTATACTACTCATGTCCCTCACGCACATGAGCCAGCGAGGAGAGAAAACTCTCGACCAGAACCGGGTTGAAGTCCTTCCCTGCCCCTTCCTGCAGCATTTTTGCGATCAGGGGGACCTCCAGCGTTTTCCGGTAAGGCCTCTCCGTGCGGAGGGCATCAAAAAAATCTGCAATTGCAACGATCTGGCTGACGATATGCTGGTTTTTACCGATCCTCTTCGTATCCGGGTACCCGCTCCCGTTGAATTTCATGTGATGCTCAAAGGCAACGAGAGCGGCCAGGGGAGAGGCCGCCGAAAGTTTTGACAAATACATCGCACCATAGACAGGATGTTTCTTCATGTCGTCCCATTCGCCTGCATCAAGCTTTCCCGGCTTGTCCAATATCGTGTTTGCCACAAATATCTTGCCCACATCATGGAGCAGACCGGCCAGCCCGATGTCCCTGAGTGCCTCCCCGGTAAACCCGAGTACCTCGGCCTGGAATATGCTCAGGACAGAGACGTTCGTCGCATGGACATAGGTATATTCATTATGTGTCTTGACCGGGCTGACAATGCGCAGGACATTGAGCTCTTTTTTCAGCACGGAAAGAAAATCGATGACCGCATCTTCAAGGCCAATCATGTCGAGTTCCCTGAACCGGGACACCCCGGTCAGCGCCTCCCTGACCTTTGAGATTCCGCCATCAAGAAGCGCGGCCGGAGTCGCATCCCCACTCTTCAGCCTTACCTCTACAATCCCTACTGATACATGGCCGGTCGAGGCCACCCTCTCCCTGGATGCCATGCCGATAATAAAACCGGTCATCTCTGTAAGGTCAGGCGATTTCCTGAATACAATCCTGTCTATTTTCTTCTTCCTGAGCCGCCTGATGAAATTGTCGATATGGAGACCTTTTTCCACAAATGGCACATCATTGACAATGAAGCTCTCGCCCACAAGCGTAAAATTCAGGTTGTCATTCGCATAGAGCCCATCATCAGCCAGGGCAAGGGCCTTGCCCGCAAATTCGCTGACAACGGGATGTTTTTCCGAATAGAGACTGCAGCTTGATACCGCGGTTATCACGTACGATATGAACTGCGATATCTTCTCGTGGGGAGTGGCTTTTGAATTAATCTGCTGTTCCATGCAAGATCCCTTCACTGATTATCCTGATCTGCTCATTTTTTGATCGCATCCCAAATTCAAGCAACCTCGTCGCTGATCCGGCAGGATAGTGTTGGAGGCTCCGGAATATCTCCTGCTTCAGCGTCTCGGCCCCGGCACGGTTGAAAAGCGACGACGTGCGGGCGATCGATTCGAGTGTCTTCAATGCTGCCGGATCACCGATTTCTCCGAGCGCCCTGACAATGAGCGTCTTAAACCCGACATCCCCCCCAAAGAACCGTTGACGGGCAAGCAGCTTTAAAAGAGTCGGGACAATGATCCTGAAACGATACATCCCGGCAAATCTGACAACGTGGTCCCGCATCTCGGCATCGTCTCCTTCCATGTACTGTTTCATAAACAATATCGCATCGAGGGTCTTAAAATGAATCAGTGTCCTGATCGCTTCAATACAGATCTTTTTATTTGCGTGACTTGCAAACCGTCTCACCTGGTCCACATCTTTTGCACTCCCTGCCTCCCTGATGATATAGAGCATGTTCCTCACAACATACCAGCGGCCATCCCCGAGCCGAGCAACCGCGCTGGGGACAACGTCGCTGCCGAGGCTGCTCAATATCTGCAGGAGAAACTTCCTGATTGACGGGTCCTCCGAATCAATAAGAACGCACATCAGAGGATCGATCAGATGCCGCCGCTGGACTTTGACAAGCCGCTGAATCCCCTCCCGGTCATACCGTCCCCATATCTTCATCGACTCCACAAAACTGTCGATAAAGAGTCCTGAGTGAAAGTAATAATCGAGCATGCCGCGCGCTTCCTCCCTGTATCTGCCTGAGAGGCCGTGAGAGTATAACGCGTTGTAAATATCCGAGATTTCAAAAAATCTGCCGGTGCCAAGCATATCATTGACGATTTCCGTAATCCTGGTGAGCAGACTAAGGTAGTCCTCGCGCGTTGCAATCTCGACCTCGAGCATTTCAATAACCAGGTCCGCATATCTCTTGAGCAGGACGCGTTCGGTGCATAGCTGCAGGATAGCGGCTTCCGGCCTGGCTGCTTTATTGAAGTCGCCCTTCAGCATCCTTGCCAGATCACCCTTATACTCCTCAGAAACAAAGTTCGGGGAATTGTCTTCTTTCAGCAACCGGATTACCTCTGCGTCAATCTCGATATCATCTACCCTTGAGCTGTCCTCTGTCACCATTTCAAAAACCGGGGCCGCCGAGGAGGCCGTGCTGAGTTTATCGATAATATTTCTGAGGCTTTCAGGGATGAGCGATGTATTTTCGTTGACAATACCCATCAGCTTTTCGACATCACCGGCAGCCAGCCCTGAAACAAGGTGATCAATATTCCCGGCATCAAGAAGCGGATGTTCAAAAGCCCTTTTCAGAAACTGCTGTTTTATCTCAGGACTGAGATCCTCCACCAGATGAATGAACCTGCTGAACAGCTCGGTTTTGACGCCTCTGTATTCCTTCCGCTTCAGGTAGGTGGTTATCACCTTGTCATAGGTAACATCACGGGACAGGTCTTCTGATGGCTGCTCGTTCAGATATGCAGCGATCTCCTCCGGAGGAATGTGGAGCGCTATGCCCTCGGCATCGGAATCGGCAAGATTGCCCACAAGGAGGGCCTTGATATAATTGCCCCAGATATCGAGGTCAATCTCTTCCTGCCTCTCGCCGCCCTCGATAAATTTGAGCCGGGATATATCAATCGGAACAACTTTTATGTGTTTGAGTTTCCTCTCTTCCGCGGCCTTCAGCACCGCCTGTCCAATCACTTCATCCCCGGTTATCAGAAGTTCATGGAATCCGAAGAGTTCTTCGATCTCCAGCCCCATGGTAACTGTTATGGCGACGATGCCCTTTCTGTAGAGGCTGAGTGCAAACTCCCTGAAAACAGGGTTCTTCCTGTCGAGGAGGTAATCATCGATCATGAGCACATCTTTTGCTATCCCCAGCGTAATCGTATTTCTGATCTCAAAGAGTCTCTGCATGAAACCGAAGGCCCGCTGGATCGATTCGCGGACAATGGGGTGGTCACGGGGATAGAGGCCGACACTCCGCCGGGAAATGTTGAGCTCTATGACCGCATCGGTCAGCAGTTTCGCGTCTATGGGCAGTTTTTCTGTTTTTTCGTCAGTCATATCACGTGTATACAATGCTCAATGTATTTTCCCTTTCCATGATACGGTATGCGGGACGAAAACTCAATACGCCCGGATTGTTGTGACACGCATCACAGATCATGCGTCTGACAGCAGGCAAAGGATTTCCACGGAATCTCATTATCATGAACCCGAATTTTTCAGGCGATGCACATACGACACAGAACGTCCATGGTTTTCGCAGTGAAACCACGGAGAAAGTTTCCCGGGAAAAAAGCGTTATTAAGAACCGACAGAGTGTTCTTCCGGGGAAATCGTGTGTGCTTTGTCCCTGGTCTGTTCCTCACTGTTGGTATAGGTTTCGTCACCACTATTGTCCGGCAGGAGAGTGCAAAAGACCATATTGTCATTCTTTTTTGCCGGACAGGACTGATGCAATATCCATGAAAATTTGACCTGCACCCGCGATGAAACGCGGTTTGACTTTTCGTTCTTTATTGCATTAGCATCACTACGTATGAATGTACTTTATGTCCTGCGCTCATCGTCGAGACATCTCTTGTTGAAATTCCTGATTATTTCGCTCTTTTTTTTGTCGGTCTTCTTTTATTTCACAAACCCCATCAACACAATAACGGACTTCTGGTGGCACATATCGACAGGCAAATGGATAGCCGAAAACAGCGAACTTCCGCAGGACGACCCATTCTCGTACACGGCAGCCCATGGGCCTGATGCCCAGAAAGCTATCATCCTGAAGGGTTACTGGATCTCACAAGTCTGTTATTACATTATATACAAGACCGTCGGGTGGTCTGGTCTGATCGTCTTCAAGGGAACACTCTTCGCCTTAATATTCGGCGTATTGTGGAGAATTTTGGTGATGAAGGGTGTGGAACCCATTTCATCTCTTGCAATAATTTCACCCGCCCTGATAGTGGCCAAATCTTTTGAATATATAAGGCCCCATACCTTTTCTTTTCTGTTTGCCCTTGTCCTTTTCTATTTTGTCGAAAGGGGACTCGCAGAACTCCGCAAGACAGATATCGGGAAGACACGCACGGTCATTTTTTTCCCTGCAATCATGGTTGTCTGGGCAAATTTGCATCCGGGCTATATCGTCGGCATCGGGATGATCGGGATATATGCCTTCAGCGAGACTATCAAATACATGAGGAAAAAGGGTTCCCTCTCATCCGCCTCTTACAAGAGGCTTATGCTTTGGCTCGCATTATCCATACTTGCTTCGTGCATCAACCCCAACAACATCATGCCGGTCATATCACCAATTACCCTGTTCGGGTATGGGCCGATACAAAACACGGACGAATATAAGCAGACCTGGCAATATTACTCCGCAAACAATGAGCTCTTCAGGTTTTACTGGCTGTCCGTTATTGCGTTTGTGACATCCATTGTGATGATCCGCTCGTGGCGCAAGGTTGAACTTGCCCATATATTGCTTTATGGCTGCTTCGCGGTTGCCGGCATGGTATACTTCCGCTTCAGCATATTTTTTGCGTTGATGTCAATAGCTATATCAGCTCAATATCTCTCACGCCCCACGGGACCGGTCCAAAAACTCCTGCCACGGGTAGCCACTGCAATAACGATCCTGGTGGTTGTACTGACGGCTGCGTATTCTTTCAGGCATAGTTTCATTGCGGCGGGGACTCTTCCGTCCGACTCCCCATCAGAAGCCTCTGATTTTATTATGGAAAATAATTTGCCGGGCCCTCTCTTCAACCCTTATGAATGGGGAGGATATCTCATCTGGAAACTATATCCGAGATATCAGGTTTTTGTAGATGGAAGGTCTTTGGACGTTAACCAGTTTTACGAATCACTCACCGTGAGCTACGGCAGGAAGGATGAGATATTTGGGAAATACGGGATTAAGACCGTGATCTACTATTACCTTAACGTCCAGAAAGACGGCATCCCGGGTCTTATTTATTCTCTCCTGGGCGACGATCAATGGAAAATGGTCTTTACCGACAGAAAGGTTGCGGTTGTCTTTGTGAGGGCAGACGCCGCGCCCTATATTGCCAGCCTGTCCAAGGAATGGTTTACAGACGTACTCATACAGAAAGCCATGTCGTGGGCAGAAAGGGCCCCCAATAATGCGAAGGCCTGCCTTATGCTGGGGCAGCTCTATCGGGTAAAAAATGATTTTGCGAAAGCGGATTATTATTACAGGGAAACGCTGCGCTTGGATCCGGGAAATGTATTTGCAGCATACTGGATACGCAACTCAGGCAGGTAACAACCTCCTCTCAGACTCCCGCAAACCGGCCTCTGCGAAGGACCCGGATTCAGGGATTTTGAGTCGTGGAGGCGGCACTGGCAGGGAAAGAGATGCTATAATTGAGGGTTAACGATTAATTCCTGAAGGAGAATTCATGTTTCCGATACTCATCAAAATCGGTCCTCTGACCATACATACATACGGCTTTCTGATCGCAACCGGGTTCCTGGTCGCGCTCTGGCTTGCTACCAGAGAGGCAAAGAAACAAGAGGTCTCGCAGGACAAACTCATGGACCTTGCCTTTTACTGCCTTATTTCTGCAATAATCGGCTCACGTCTCTTTTTTGTCTTTACAAACCTGGGCTATTACCGGGGTCACCCGGCAGATGTGCTGAAAATATGGGAAGGAGGACTTGTTTTTTATGGGGGGCTTATCTTTGCAGTCCCCACCGCCCTGTGGTTTATCCGTCGGGCCGGACTGCAACTCTGGAAGACCTTCGACCTCTTTGCGCCGTCAATCGCTATCGGCCATGCAATCGGCCGGCTGGGCTGCTTCTGCGCAGGCTGCTGTTATGGGAAGCCCGCCGAGGGCCTGCCGTGGGCGGTTATATTTACTGATCCGCATTCGCTGGCAGTCAGAGGAGTCCCGCTTCATCCCTCGCAGATCTATGAATCAGCCGCGGAATTCCTGAACTTTCTCATCCTCATCATGCTCAGGAAGCGGCAGACCTTCGAGGGACAACTGTTCTGGGTTTATATTATGAACTATGCGATCATCCGTTCAGTCGTCGAGATCTTCAGGGGGGATGAGGTTCGGGGCTTCATCGTAGCGGGCATATCAATATCGCAGGGGATCAGCTTCCTTCTTTTTGCATCCGCCGTATTCATGCTGCTTAAACTGAAGAAGCAAAAACAGGGTCAGCAGTCATAACAAAAAAAGGCGGGAGCGTGGCTGCGCCCCCGCCTGGGAAACCAGTCTCCGGCAGCTACCATCGCTGATCATGCCGGATATAGCGATCCTCGCACAGCTCCCTGACCTGATCCTTTACCAGCCTGTCGTCCTCCCATACCCGCTCATGGATGCGTTTGCACCGGGTCCGCTCATTGTATCCGACCGGGTCGGCCCGGTAAATCCCACGGCCATCCTCCGTGCGGTATTCCACCGGCCTGTCATGCATAGCCGCCTCCTGGGAGGCCTTGTAAGAAATATCCGCAAGCGTTGCCCCGGCGATCGCACCTATGGCCGCCCCGATGATGCCGCCCCTCCATGGGTTCCTATGGTCAAGAATGGCACCGCTGACGCCGCCGATGACCGCCCCTGTGCCTGCCCCCTGCTGATGGTACTCAGTGCATCCCAGAGACACGACCAGCAGTGACAGGATAACTGCCCCTGAAGCAATTTTTCTCATAAAGCCTCCTTTTCGGCCTTCTGAAGTGATCCGGCCTCGTACCCTTTATTTATCATAAACCGTGCTCAAAAGCAAATGAATATTCCTTCACTGTCTTCCGGAATCTAGAAAAGCCCGAGGGGAAAACTCATTGCACGGTTGACATTGCGCAGGCATATGATAAGCTTTTATCAGGGGCAGATTTATGCCCGGGAATTTCGAATACGACCACTTAAAGGAGGAAGGACTATGCCTTATGCGGCAAAGGATTACAGTAAACTTATCGGGATGGAGGGGTTCGGGGAGACGCTCCTGAAAAACCATTTCACCCTCTATCAGGGGTATGTGACCAATACGAACAAGCTGGTCGATATCCTGGCACAAATGCTCAAGGATGACAAGACGGCATCGCCTGAATATGCTGAACTCAAGCGACGCTTCGGATGGGAATTCAACGGTATGAGGCTTCACGAATATTACTTTGAAAATCTGGGCGGAAAAGGCGGGATTAACAAGGACGGGAAGCTGGCAAAAAAAATAGCTGAATGCTTCGGCAGCTATGAGGCATGGGAGAAGGATTTCAAAGCTACCGGCGCCATGCGTGGAGTCGGCTGGATTGTACTCTATCACGACCCTGCAGCCGGTTGTCTTATGAACGTATGGGTTAATGAGCATGATGTTGCTCATCTTGCCGGGTGCAGTCCGATCCTGATCATGGACGTATTCGAACATGCATTCATGATCGATTATGGACTGAAGAGAGCTGATTACATCGGGGCCTTTTTTAGGAATATCGACTGGACAGCAGCAGAGTCACGACTGAAGTAACCGAAAACAAATAAAAACAGGGGGTTACCAAGACCCCCTGTTTTTATTTCTGAAAACTAATAAGTCAGCAAGAACTCTTGCACTTGCAGGTCA
>Ga0334722_10000899_pt1 | contig 40667 bp, 32 predicted proteins | sample C3_bottom_MG_FD_207210 | JGI IMG/M metagenome (GOLD analysis project Ga0334722, IMG submission 207210) | Sediment microbial communities from Yellowstone Lake, YNP, Wyoming, USA - C3_bottom | ecosystem: Environmental > Aquatic > Freshwater > Lake > Sediment | place: USA: Wyoming | collected...
ACATGAGATATCACTGCTCATTGTTCAGTTTCCGCACGAGCTGAAAGACCTGTATCCGGTTATTATAGGTGTCACAGACATAGAGCCTGTCCTGGCTGTCCAGGAACACTCCCGAGGGAAGCCAGAATTCGCCGTGACCGGTCCCGCGTCCGCCGATCGTAAAGAGGAAGTTGCCGGCCAGATCGAAAAGCTGGATGTTGTCGAACAGCGTGTCAACCACATAGATGACGCCTGCCCGGTCAACGGCGATACCTTTCGGCATGGAGAGATCGCCGGAGCCGTTGCCATGGTGGCCGAAGGACGTGAGGAATGTTCCCGAGGAATCAAAGACCTGTATCCTGAAGTTCATGGCATCGGTCACGTACAGACGACCGCCAGGAGGGGTGACGATATGGGTCGGAAAATTAAACTGACCCTCCTTCTCGCCGGGCCCGCCGAATGAAAAGAGGAGGGCGCCGTTGGGGGCAAATGCGTATACCTTGTGCGCAAGGGTATCCACGGCGTATAAGATCTTTTTGCCAGAGGCATAGGACAGTCCCGTAGGCTTCAGGAGGGCCGCGTCGCCCGCTTTTTTTATGGAGAAAAGAGGAGCTCCCTTTTGGTCAAAGACGTATATGGCGCCGTTGACGGAATCCGATACATACAACCGTGATTCGTCATCGAAAACTGCGCTCACAGGAGACTGCAGCTCCTCCCTGCCGTTTCCGTAGATCTTGAGGTATCTCCGTTCAGTGGGGATGTACAGATGGACGCATGAACGGCCCAGGTCTGCTATGGCAAGGCGGTTGTCAGGTCCTATTGCCGCTGCGACGGGTCGCACGATCGCGTTGTCTTCCTCAGCTCCTCCGAAGACGATGTATTTCAGCATGTTCGGCAGGGCGGCCCTGGTTTCCTTGAATCCCTTGATCGTTGCGATATGGGTCGCCCGCGCAATCTGCGATCGGTCGAGCCATTGGGGCGGTTCTGCCGGGGATTCGACGGAGAGCGTCCATTTCGGCGCGCAGCCCGTGAACAGGACCGCAGCCCAAAGGCATGCGAAATGACCAATTAGGTGAATTCTCATGCTGCGCGAAGTCCTTCCCTGTCGTGTTTATGCTTAAAAAAGCATTGGAACCCTTCCAAATGCTTTTATAGATTTATTGCTTCTGCTGATCCGCCCTATCCAGCAGCACGATCTTTGCTTCTTTCTTTAAGAGTTGTTCCCACTCCTGCGTTCGCCTCTCCTGGTAAGGGCCTTTCAAGGCCGCCTCGATCTTTGTTCTTGCCTCGGCGAACGTGAGCTGCCTCTCAGGAGAATATTCTTTCAATTTGATGATGTGATATCCGTTCTGCGTCTTGATCACGCCCGAAAGCTCCTGAGGCTTCAGCTTCCTGGCCGCATCATACAGTTCTTTTTCCCTGTCCTGGCGAACGATCAGATTCCGCACCACGAACGTGTTGTCGAGAACGAGTTTCCAGGGGTCCTGTTGAGGGTCGGCCTGCATTTTTCTGAGCAATGCCCGAGCTTTCTTCGAAGCGCTCTTGTCATCGTTCTTGACCAGGTACACATCGATAACCGATACCCGCTCATGCTGCACGAGCTGCTGCTTCTCCTGCTCGTATTTACTCTTCAGTTCGTCGTCAGGAATGGCCAGAAGGTCTTCCACTTCCCGTTTATAAATGAGGCTGATGACAAGTTTTCGCTCTACTTCCGAGCGAAGCGCCTCCTCCGTGGTATTGCGCGCGGTCAGGTATTCAGCATATTCCTTTTCCCCGCCCAGCGCATCCTTAAAATTGGTCATTGCGATCTCGATCTCATGAGGACCGGTCTTGATACCCAGCGTATTGGCGCGCTGATAGGCAAGCTCAAGCAGGACCAGGCTTTCCAGTGCTCTCTGTCTTCTCTGTTCCTGCGTCTCCGACGGATCGCCGGTCTTATCGGGAAGCTCGTTCATCACGGTAATGAGCGCGTCCAGGGAAAGCTCCGCATCGTTGACCCTGGCAACAACGACTTTAGGCGTTCCCGACGTTGACGCAACTGCTGTTGGAGCGGCGCGCTCCGCTCTGCGCGGATGCAGAGCGCATCCGGCGAGTACGAATACTGCAACAAGAACGAGGCTGAGCGTGCGGGTAATTCGACTGATTGATCTCATGGAGACCTCCTGAGTGATTCCTGCATGGTCGATCTTAGTATCAGAAAAGCTTCCTGTTAACTGTTACATAGGTGAACGCCGAAGAAGCGGTCTGGTCGCCGTTCAAGGTTCTGGACACGAGATGATTGTTCGATGCACTGAGCAGGATGGTTAATTTCCCCACCCTCCAGGACAGGTTGGTGCTCAGAGCCAGTGTCTCCGAATCGATGAAAGAAACTCTTCGTGCATAGGATATGCCGGTAGAGAGGTTCAGCCCGGCGCGCTGCCAGCGTTTGTTGAGCAGCAGTCCCGCAGCGGTAATATTTTCCGAGTAGGCTTTGTTCTCCGGCACGGCCCGGGTTGCGTCGTAGGTGTTCCGCTCAACCGAAACGTTGCCGGATAGGTCGAGAGTGGGGTCAAGGGGAGACTGATAGGTCGCCGCGTTCCTGAACGAGTGAGAAGGAGTTCGCAGCGACCGGCAATCGGTGTACTCGCTGGTAAAGGAAAGGGGGCCTTTCAGCACGACGATTCCCAGCATATTGATGGTGCTGACGTCTGGCCCGCCTGGCAGCAGGCCTGAACGCACCTTTTGGGTGATGAACGACCGGCTGGAGTACGGACTGACAATGTTGTTGAAGAGCGAGGCCCGCAGAGAGTAGGATTCGCTCGCGGTTTCGAGTTCAACGTCGGCGGAAACAACACTATAGGAGACGAGAAACTCGTAGGCGGTCGCGGCCGTGAACCCTGCAGGCAGAGCAGTGATGAAGATGCGGACGGACGCGCCGATAAACTGGACGCTATACTGGGCGTTCGTCAACAGGATGAGATTGCCCGTGACCGGGTCTTTCACCCAGACGCTGAGGGTCGAGACATTCACCGATGGGGAGTTAAGCGTAAAGTTGCCGGAGATGACGGCGCTGTGCGATTCTTGCAGGATCAGAGGGGCGCCGTTCCTGTCAGACAGCGATTGTCTCAGGTTGGCCGATGCGGTGAGCACACCCGAAGGGATCTTTTTTGTGTAAAAGGCGGAGAGATAGCGGCTTCTGCCGTCGGTGTTGCCGTTATTGGACACAAAGGAGGTGCTGCTGGTGCCGATTTCCGTTGTGAGGCTTTCGTAGAGGCGATGGGAAAGAGCGAACGCCAGCGAGTCTGTTTCGTTCGATGCATCATTCCGGGTTCCCTCAGCCGCAGTCCCCGTGGTGACCGCGTTCCGCTGGCGGTTGTAGGACGCTGTGGTCCGGAGGTGCCAGGGCAGATCTGATTGCATCTGTTCCGACCAGGAGAACCCTTCCCTGTCCATCGCGGCTGAAGGGAGCGAGTTCTGGCGCTGCCTGCTGCCCTCTACCCTGCTGGTAAGCAGGAGGGGGGTGAGGGTGAGCACGTTGCTGAAAAAAGAGGTGTCCTGCGTGATCCGGCTGCCCAGGGAATCCGTTGAGACGGCGCGGGAGCAGGCTGCGGTATTCGAGGTCGGCCCGATCAGATAAGTACCGGAGGCCCGGTACGTTCGGGAATCCGAGGAAGATGCGCCTGCTGTGCTCGAGCTGTCGACGGCGTCCAGGCTGAGGAACAGGGGTTTCCCTGCATACTGGAAGAGCGCGCCATGCTCGTCGGTGATGGCGTTGTTGTCGAACCCATACCGGTTGCTGGTGACGGGCTGGAAGCGGTAGGCGAACAGTTCAAGGTTATAGGGATGCTCGGGCAGGAACTTCGCCCGCAACCCGTATTCCCGGAGAGAATTGATGCTTCTTGACGAGATGCCGCTGCGTTCGAAGGAATCCTGATCAAGGCCGCCTGAGAAGTCCGCGCTCAGGAGTAGGAACCGCGGGTGATAGATGTAACTCACGGCTGAAAGATGCAGTTTTTCACGCATCGTCGTCTCCACGGAACTCGTACTCCTTCCCTCGTACATCGACTTGTTTTTGGTCCGCATCATGCCCAGTTCCAGGTCGCCGCTGTACTCAAGGATCCTCGGAACGAACAGGCCCGCTTCGGCAAAGGAAAGGGCCGGGACCAGCAAGCATACGGTCATGAGGCTGGCCGCATGGACGGCCAGCAGTCGTATGTTCGCACCGGTCATTATCACCTGTACTATTCGAATAGCCCTGTTCCTGTCCATTTCTTACTTCAATAAATAAGAGTTCTGAGAGCTATGGGCATCATGACAAATGGTACATTCCCGTTCCGGATCGCGGTGCACGTCCTGCTTCATGAGATCTTTGCGTTCATGGCAGTAAAGGCAGAATTCCCGGGCATTGGCAACAAGGACCTTCGGGTTCTGCGATTCGTGCGGATCGTGGCATACCGTGCAGCCGCCCGATGCCAGCGGTCCGTGTATCTTTCTGCCCGACAGGTCGAAGACGTGACAATAGGCACAGAGTTCCTCCAGGGGCATGACGAGACTGTTGGAGTTCCGGACATGACAGGCGTCGCAGAGCTTGGCCCCATAGGGGCCATGCTGGAAGGAACGGGGTTTTTCGGCCCCGGCCCGCGCCGTTCTTTCGGGGGCGGTATTGATGCCCGGCGCAGGTTCCTTCTGCCGTTCAACGGGTTCAGGCACACCATCGAAAAAGAAACTGAGCGTCCGATAGCGCGTTTGCGGGTCGCAGCCGCCGAGCACGAGCGCCGTGGTGATCCCCATGGCCAGGAGCATTCCTGCGCCGCGCCTCACGGAAGGTTGAAATATAGCACGGTTATTTAGTTTTCTCGGCGACATTCGGCTTTTCAACGCCGTCTTCTTTGCCGTCGTCATTCTGATTTTTCTGTACGACTGTGGTCTCGATCTTCCTGACCTGCTCCAAAAGCTCATCGTCGGTGAGGTATTTTTTGTCCTTTTCCTTCCCGAATGCGAACACATTGACCCGCCGGTCGCCGAACTGGCTGGTAACGATGACCAGTGACTCCATAATGAAGTTCGGGCTGACGTACTGTTCGAAATATTTTGTATTCGCGTAGTCCACGATCACCTTGGCCGGGAGGATCAAGTCTCCCGGTTTTGTGCCACCCCCGCCGAAGAACAAGAGGATAAATCCTTTTTGGTTGAAGATCTGGACGTTATAGAACACGGCATCCACGACAAAGACCCTGCCCTCCCGGTCCACCGCCACCCCTTTGGGTCGCGCAAAGTGACCCAGGTTGGTGCCGACCCTTCCGAAAGTGCCCATCACATGTCCGTCCCGGTCCATTTTTAGGATCTGGATCCTGCCTGCGTCGCTGACATACAGGTACCCGTCCTTGTCTATGGCCAGGTTGGTCGGCTTGTCGAGAAACTCCGACGTCTCTCCGATCTTACCGAGCATTGCCACGTCCTCACCGGTGTTGATATCAAGGACCCTGATCGCGCTGTTCTGGATGTCCGCAACATAAAGCCGGTCCTCGAACACCGCTGCGTCAAGAGGCTTCCATTCGCCGGGCGTGCCGAAAGCCTTAACATAGAAATCATTCTTATCGAACATCACGACCTGCTGCCGCACGGGGTCGGAGACATATTTGTTGCCGTCCCGGTCGATGCTGATATTGATGGGCTGGATCAGTTTGCCCAGGCCCTGGGCACCCAAGAGAGGTTCGAAGGTCTTCTTCTTCAGGTCGAAGACCATGACGGTCATGTTCGTATCGCAGACGTATATCTTGCCGTCATAGACGGCTACGCCGTAGGGTTTGTCCAGCTTCTGGTCTCTGTCCTTCTCGCCGGTGATGAAGGTTGCAAAAGCGGATCTCGGCGCTTCAATGTCGATCGATCCCGAGAATGAGGCAAGGAACTGGAGGCGCGCCGGCTCAGGCGGCGGAGGGAAAAAGGCCTGCTGTTCGGGCGGCTTGGAAGGCGTGGTAGCACAGCCGGAGAGGATGAGAAGCAAGAGTGCAATGAGTCCACGAAAAGCAGGTTTCCCGCATAGTCTGTTCATACCGTTCTCCTCTGTGGCGCAACGTGCAGAACGAACCCGATGGATCCATACATTCTCATGACTGTAATATGAATTATTGCGTTCGTCAATGATTTATTCCCTGTTTCTAAACAGTGCAACTATCGTCAAAGAAAGAAGGGGAATGACGAGATCCATTCCCCTTCTATGCCGTATCGCGAAGGTTTACTGATTTTTACCCCTTATCCCGTTGAACGGGTTATGGGGTTTTGTCTCCCTTGAGATGACAGGTCAGACAGAGATTGCTGTTTGCGTCGCTGATGTGCAGAAGTTTTTCGCCGGAGTTTCCCTTGTTGTGCACGGCATGGCAGGAGGAACACTCCATTTTGCCGCCATAGAGGACGTCGGCAACCTTGAGTGTGCCAAAGGCTGCGGTCGCGGAGTCGGCGATTTCCGGGTCCTGCGCGGCATCGACCCAGGTGAACCCGATGGGATGATGGTTGGACAGATTGCCGTCCTTACCGATCTTATATTGATCCGCGATCATGCCGCCCCCGCTGCTCCGGGACTTCGAGTCCTGCGTCGCATTGCCGTACTCGTTTACCGCAACCGTGCCGTCGTGACAGCTCAGGCAAAGAAGCGATACTGCGCCGATCTTATCGTAGTTGTCGATAGCCTGCGATTTTTTGGAGCCCGATTGAGGGGCGTCCGGTCCGTTGTAATAGGGTACAAACGCCTGGTTGGTTACCTTATGGTTCCAGAGCGGAAGATAGGTGTAATCAGCTGGCGCAAGCGGTCCTGTTCCGCTTGAACCGGCTGTATTGGTCCGGTATGCATGGTGCGGCGCATGGCAGTAGATGCAGATCCTGGTCTTGTCGTCGGCCGGGATCGCCGGGTAGCTCAATCCAGAATTCGATGGCCTGAGATCATGCACAGTACCGTTGATGCCGGCACCCGGTGTGTAGCTGCCGGTGAATGCCATGGCTGCAGACGCCAGCACAAGCACGAGCGTGACACAGAACAGCAGAACTAAAGTCCTTTTCATTTGGTAACTCCTCCCGTGTAGGATAGTTTTTTTGTGTGTGCCTTCGGTCGAAGGCGTTTTTCGGACACAATACCTGGAGATGCAAAATTCTTTACATCTACTACTTTCTTGCTTCTGCTCCAGCACCCCCGTACCGGAAGCAGAAGACGTCAGTATCCTTGACAGGCACTGGGGTAAATAGCAATTGTAATGCCACGAAGAGTCCCTTGTTGCCTGAGCATTGATAAGAGCGTGAATAGCCTCATTTTTCCGGTTTTTGTGAAGGACGATGAGATGATTTCCACCGCAATCCCGCTGACCGCGTTGGGTCAGGTGGCGTGAACTGCCCCTCCTTGCCGGCGTGAAATGGCTACAACACCCACGAGATCAGCCACGCGAAAATAAAGCTTTTTTTGTAAGTTGCGAAGTTTATAAACAAAAGGACAATGGCACAGGGATTGCTTAGTGACCGATCGAATGAAGAGTTGCCGAAACCCCCGACAAATCTCAATTGGCAGGCACGGAGGTGAATACCCGAAAATAAAAAATACGCGAGTATTGGCAAGTCATTCCGGTTCGGTAATGCTTGTTATGATTCATGAACATTCATTACTCTGTTCAAACACGATAAAACGGTAAAAAATCTCACACAAAGGTAACGAGAACGTGATGGTGATAATACCTCGCGGCATGAGTGACCTTTGTGTGAGCCCATTTTTACGGATCAACAAGCTTGCTTGTTGTTGTCCAGGGGAAAATAATGATCAAAGGAGAATGGGTATATGAATAAAAGACATGCATTTTATGTCAACATGGCGCTTCTCGCTGCTCTGGTGCTCTTCGGGGCTCCCCGGGCAGCGGTTGCTCATATTGATGTGAGCCTCAAGGCCGCATCAGGGCCTGCGGGCGGCACGACGCCGTACAGCACGAAAATGACCTGCGGCGGCTGCCACTTTAATTGCGCTACCGGTGCTTATGACGACAACAGGGCGTCCTGGTGTCAGGCGCAGGCAGATCAAAAAGATTGTTCCGTGCCGGGCAACTGTCCTGATTATGCGTCATTAGCAACATCGCTTTCCAGCCACAATCAGGGTTTTCCGAATACTTCTGGAAAAGTGGATTTCACGACCACGACGACAAAATCTCCTCAGCACGGAGCTTCCGTCGGCTATCATGGACAGCAGGGACGGAATGAGGATACCACGTCGGCCCAGAGATCCATCTGGAGCGCTCCCGCCTTCATCAGCTCTCCCGGCATGTTTGGAAGGTATTGCATGCCTTCCAACCGCCAGCTGGTCAGAAAAGACTTCGATCCGGCAAACCTCGATCCCTCAGGCAAACCGCGAGAGATGGAAATGGGTGTGCCGAACTTTGCAAAGTCCTGCGGCGTCTGCCATGCAGGCGGCGGCCAGATGGAGTTTGACCGGGACATGAACGAGTATGGCGCAGCGAGCCCTGCAGGCGACCGATATACGTGGTTGATTCCCACGGCATCGGGAGCAGGCGCACCGGTGAATGGCCATCTGGTCGATGTTTCCACATTGACCGGCAATGCCAAGGACAGGCAGCTCACCGGCGCCAATAAGGCTGAACTTGACTGCATGATGTGCCACATGAGCGAGATCAGGCCCAGCGCGGCATGGTACATAAACACCCTGGGCTGCAGTGATACGAATATGGTCGGTCCGGCGGACAACCCGAATTGCGGAAGCAGTAGGGTCGTGTTCATGGATATGGTGAACAATATTCCGACGATGATGCCTGATAACCGCTTCTCTTTCACGAACGGTGATTTTTACGACTCATTCAACAGGAATATCGCGATTTCCTACGGTTACTTCAGCGCAGCGGCATCCGCGGGACTGGGCGCCGGGATCGATCTGGCGACGGGCAGCATATCCGGCCTGCCGACAACCATCCCCGGGTCCAAGATCGCCGGCACGCCCGGCAGTGGAAACTGCGCACAGTGTCATGCGCGCAATGACGCCAATAACATCGGCGTTCCCGGCGAGGCCCAGGTATTCGGCGGCATGATAGCCGCGTACTTCAACTACATCAAACTGGTGCAACCCGGCGAGGCTTTTGACTGGGACAAGGTCGATGCAAGCGGCGCATGCACGACGAACTGCACGAATACCACCAAATGGCAGGAATACGGCTGCAAGACCGGCATGGGCAAACGGTCACAAAAAACCGGCTATGGCAGTTCCGACAGATGGGGGAATGGATTCTGTCTCATTTGCGACTCGCAGAACCAGTGGAGCAATCCCATGTCCTTCTGCGCCCTTCCCTCCATCCAGGCTGATTGCATAACCAAAACAGGGATCCCGACGTTGATATCGGACAACAGTCCGATGACGCTCGTTGATATGACGGCGCAGGGCCCGACGCCGAAACTCGTTCCCAACAAGATGCGCGATCATGACGTGCATGATGTGAGCAGCAAGAATATGACCTGCTCGTCATGCCATTATCAGTTGTCCGGCACGATCCCGGAGAGGACCATCAGCTCGGGCTCGACCATCTACACCTATCCGACGACCTCCTTTGTCAAGATGGACCACAATATGGCAAAGGGGTACAGCATGCTCGAAAAAGCGGGCGACGGATTTGAAGGCACGGTTTCCTGCGAAAGCTGTCACATCGCTGGAGAACAAACCAACCCCAACGTCGCAACACTCAATCCTCCGATCGCGGGCCACGCCGGCTTCCCGGCGCTGCACTTCGAGAAGATCGATTGCCGCACATGCCACATTCCTGCCATTTACGCCACGCCCGGCAGACTGCTGTTCAGAGACTGGACCGCAGGCGCTTACCGGCAGACCGAAGGCAGCAACGGCAATGCGAACCACTTCGAATTTGCCATGAACATGCTGGAAGGCGGGATGGCTCCCATTCGGACGACTCCCATGTGGATCACCTCGCCCGGGGGGACCAAGATAACCCCGATGCAGACCAACTTCCTTCCTATCTGGGCAGGTTCGGTGCAGAAGCTCGATAACTCGGTTATGTGGGCGCCCGCAAAGACCAGGGACGTCACCGCGGCAGTGGCGGTTGTTTCAGCAGCCAATCCCCAGTTCGGAATCAGGATAAACGGCACGAACGACCATCCTCCGTTCCAGGGCTTCCAGCTTACCGACCCGTTGAAGATCGAATCAAAAGCAAAGATCGATGCCGTGGCGGCAGAGCTTGCTTCCGCTCGTACGGGTGTTGTTGCCGAGCATTCGGCCCTGCGCGACGCGAGGATCAACTTGTATCCGCTCTTCTATGATACCTCACACGGTGTTGTTGATAAGACGTTTGCGCTCGGCGCACCGTCCAAGGGCGGCTGCATCATGTGCCACTCAAGTTCGGCAGTCAATCCGATGACGGGTCAGCCTGTCGATCCTGCAACGTACAGCCCCAAATCCGTCGGATTCTTTGACGGGAGCAAGGACATGCTGCAGAACGGGATGATGCAGATGGCAAATTATGACTGCGACAATCCCTATCTTTTCACCCTGATGACCACGGGTCAGACCACGACCCTTGCGACGCCCACCTGCGTTGAGCCCTCGCCGATAACAGGCCTGTGCGACGGCAGCGCATATGGAACCACATCGTTAGGCGCGCAGAACGGCACCATGGGTCTGTGTAAACAGCAGATCGGCGCCGGGCTGGCGCAGCAGATGGGCATGACACCAGACCCCAATCTGAGAATGGATGGCGTCGAATTCATGCAGATGATGGCGATCAGAGAAGGCGCTTCAGCGCATAACTGCAATCCCATGATGCAGATCTTCGGATTAGCCACCAATTGTGCGCCTGCTGATTACTACAGCCGTGCAGAGATCAAGCTGTATTTTGCAAAAAGCATGCAGCAGAGCTTCTTTACACCGGCAATGGCAGGACAGCCCTGGACGGACCCGGTTACCGGTCTGGCTTCGACCGTCCCGTCAACGCTGGGCAGAGTGTATGGCGTATCCGCACAGATCAAAAAGAACCCGAACAACCCGGCTCATTTGAATGTGTTCGACTTCGGAGCCACCTGCCGCAATCCTTTGACCGGCGAGCGAGGTCTTGCGTGCAGCGAGGCAATGCCGGGCATGACTAACCTCATCGACACCTCGGTGAGCGCCAACCAGCTTCTGGGCTACGATGCCGCTCAGTACGCCAAGCTCACGAACCCGGCGACCGCAGGACTGCAGGTGCCGACGGCGTCAGTAACGTATGTGAAAAGCGGCTTGACCGTGAACCTGAATGCGTCTGACTCTGTCTGTCCCAGCGGCAACTGCGGCTATTCCTGGAACTTCGGCGATGCTACCCCGAGTGGAACGGGTGTTACCGCAAGCCATACCTATGGAGCAGCAGGGACCTTTACGGTCACGCTCCTTGTATCGGATGCCGTGAACGGCACGAATGGAACAAAGTCGGTCACCTTCGATGTATCAGCGGAGAACGTTGCGCCGACGGCAGGATTCACCTCGAATCTGGGGGACTACGGTTCTCCGTCCTTCAAGACAAGTCACAGCTGGGTCGTGAATCTCACCGACACGTCAACGGATGAGTCACCGTCTACGCTTGCGATCGCGGTCAATTGGGGCGACGGGAGCATAGAACCGTTAAAAACCGGCGCAGGAAGCAGCTTCTCGCACACCTACGTCAATGCAGGTTCTTACACCATCAGCTACAAGGCGGCGGACAACGGCGGCATGAACGCGTCGATCAGCCAGCCGGTAAAAATGGTGAAGTACCTGATCAACGGCAAGGTAACCCGGTTGAGCGGCACAGCGCTCTCCGGCGTGAAAATGGAGCTCAAACAAGGCGCAACGGTTGTAAAGACCGTGTACACCGACTATCTGGGGAACTATGTGTTCACCAGCCTCAAGCCCGGGACGTACTCGATCGTACCATCCAAAACAGGCATCGTGTTCGGGGCAGTGCCTGATGCGACCGTGGGTTCCGACAACACCACGAACATCGCATCAACAAACTAGAAAAATCGGTTTACTCGAGGCAGGCGGGGCAGTTTCCGCCTGCCTCGTTCTTCGATGACAATGCGTTCCCCGCACAAAGCAGTATCGAACGGGAAACAGAGGGCAAACCCTATCGGAAAAGGCTCCAACGGACAAGCTGAGAGGTGTTGGAAATGTCGTCACGGAACATAAATAACGACGAGAATTACACGCAGCAAAAAAGCGTGCAGGAGGATAGGGAACCTTCCGCGACAAGCGATGACGCGGTCGTTTTCTGCAAGATATTCTCCGACATGGTCATAGAACGGCTCTGTCAACTGAGAAGAAAAGAACTGCATGCTGCAGAAGACCTCTCGTGCAAGGGGTGCATCATGGATTCGCTGATGAACCGCGATTATTCCTTCATGAAAAGCATCATACTGATCTCGCGGAAAGGCGGCGACGGACCGGTGAGAACGAAAGTTTCAAGCGAAGGCCAACAATAAAATACGCTGTGTGCCGCATGGGAGATGTGCGATCAACAGGTGTTTTCCGATTAACGGCCGTACGCGGCCGACCTTGCCGGCTGCGGCGCCTGGCAAGGATAAACCAGAGAAGGGAAGGATAGTATGAACATACTCTATTCCTCAGTGATGGCCGGCCTGCTTTTGACAGCACTTGTTCTGAACGAAGCGGCATGCACAAAAGAACCTGCCGCAGTGAGCGCGGATCCCGAGCGTACTGCGAAGCGCGAGCAGAGCAGGAAGATCGCCGAGGCGACGCAGAACCTTGTTGTCGCCAAAGTGAACGGCGTTGTTCTCAATATGCAGGAGCTTATTCATGAGATGAACATTATCGCCCGGGAATACACCGGGAAAAAGGAGAAAGCCATCCTGGGCTCCACGGAAAAGATCAGGAAAACGGCGCTGGATAACCTTATCTTCAAAGAATTGGCTATTCAGGAGTCGGTCAGACTGGGGATCGACGTCAGCCCCGGCACGGTCGACACGGTGATCGGACAGATGAAAACGCAAATGAAGGAGGGCTTTGCTGACTATCTCAAGGAGAAGGAGATGACGGAGGCCGATCTGCGAACGCGTATCGAGCGCGGCCGCAGATTTGAACTGGTCACTGCCCGTGAGATCTACCAGAAGATCGCCATTGACGAAGCGGCGGTCCGAAAAGAATACGATAAAAACAAAAACGCTTATAAGAACGGAACGTCGCGTGAACTGACCTACGAAGAAGCAGCGCTGATCATAAAAAGGAAGATGATGGCGCAGGTCGGCGAGGAAAAAAGGAAAGAGTGGGAGGGCAAACTGAAAAAGAACGCGACCATCGTAATAGCGGAAAAATAAGGTCGGCACTCCTGGTCGATGTTTAACATTTGGATCTCAGCGCATCTCTGTGGTCTTCACGAGGTCTCCATGCCTCTTCTGGCATCATCAAACGTCTGTTCCTTCGCTCCCGGTCTTGTTCTCCTGTTCGTCATAATGCTGCTCATGCCTTCGCAGGTCCATTCCCGCGGAGATTTCGAACTCCCTGTTCTGCCCGCCCCGGAAGCGTACGGCGATGTAGTGCTCGACAGGGTTTCGCGGAGTCAAAAGGTCGCTCCGGTGGTGTTCTCCCACCGCGTGCATCGGACTTTCTATACCTGCCGTGTGTGTCACGGGGAGCTGGAGTTCGCGATGAGTACCAATGAGAGCGGCATCGTATGCGATTGGGGAAAAATGCAGGGGAAATACTGCGCCGTATGCCATAACGGCCGGACGGCCTTCGGGCCGCTGGGGCCGGAAGGCGAAAATTGCGGCCAATGCCATAATGCAGACGAGAAGCCGGACCTGAAGAAATATTGGGAACAAAAGAGACGCCTGCCATCGTCTACATTCGGCGACGGAATAGACTGGTCAAAAGCCCTCGCAGATGGTTTGATAAAACCGAAGAAGAGCCTGTCGCGCGACGCAGCCCCGCTTGTCCTGGAACGAACGCTCACGCTGCAGGCGGAGATGTCGGGAATACCTCCGGCTGTCTTTCCTCACAAGATTCACACGGAATGGATCGATTGCAGCATGTGCCATCCCGACATATTCAACATTAAGAAGAAAACGACCAAACATTTTTCCATGGCGCGGATCCTGAACAACGAATTTTGCGGCGTTTGCCATCTGCGCATCGCCTTTCCGCTGAACGATTGCAAACGCTGTCATCCCGCCATGAGGAGATAGTGCCGGTACATCCACCTGTTCGCCTTCCCCCCGCAAAGAAAGGCCACCTCGGTTTGCTCGCATCCCCGGCTAAAACATTGTGGCAGCTGAAGCAATATACAGAGCCAGATGATCTTTTCAAATAGAACCGCTTGTTGCCGTCATCGTCTGGATCCACGGTGAAACGCATGACCGGTTATGCCGGTGAGCAGTCACCGGTCACACAAACCGCAACTGGATCCTGTAGTTGTCCGATGATTCGACACTCCACATGACAATGCCTAATTTGGTTATGCTCTCATGGTTGAACTTGACGATGTTCCCGGGCTGCAGCGGGACATGGGTCAGCAATCCCATCTCGATACTGTCACGGTAGATCAGGGTGCCGGTGTTCCGGGGATTCAGCAGCTCTCCGCAGCCGAAATCAACATCAATGACCGAGAACTCGACTTCGCAAGTCTCTTGCCGGTCCGCGGGAGCGTTGTCTTCATTTTTCCGGCGTTTCATTTGGCCTTTGATCTCTCATTCGAACTGGTCTTTTCCGGCTCCGTTTCCTTGCCAGGTGTTTTCCTGTCATAGGGGTATTTTTTATGACATCCCGGGGCGCAGCTTCCGCCTGTCTCGGATTTGACGAATTTCAGCGGCAGGCTCCATTTGCCGAAAGAAACCTTGTCCGCCATCAACTTCGGGTTGGGGCCGCCGTGGATGACATGACAGGCTTTGCAGCTCTTGCCCCGGTCCGCTCTGTTGACGTGGATAAAATGCAGGTTCTTGTTCCCGTCCCTGAACCCCGTGGCATAGTTCGTCGTGGGGTATCTCAGCAGGTCGCGGTTGTGGCAGGCGAAACAGAGCTGGAATTCGGCATCACTATAAGACACATAGAACTCCGTCGAATATGCTTTGATCAGAAGCTTGCCAAAGGGCGTGCCATGGGGATCGTGGCAGGCTGTGCACTTGCCTTCCTTTATGGGCCCGTGAAGAACGGTTTGGTCTTTCTTTAAGAAGTCCTTGTGGCAGGCGAGGCAGAGTTCCTTTCCGGTCTTCGACAGGAGCTTTTCCCCATCGCTCGCATGGGGAGCATGACAGGATGCACAGCCTTGTTCCGTTTTTATGGGCGCATGGACGCTCTTTGCCGACTTGAGTCTGTCTTCAACCTGGGGATGACACTGGTAGCAGAGCCCGGTGCCCTCCGCGGGAAAGAACTTTTTCATTGAAGAGCCATGGGGATCATGACAGGAGGTGCAGCCGCCCGCCAGCGCAGGATGAACGACCTTTTTCTTGATCTCCTCCTGCATGTCGACATGACAGATGAAGCAGAGGTCTGCGCCTTCCTTGACCAGCAATCGTTTGTTGTTCGACTCATGCGGGACATGACAGGAGGTGCAGTCTCCCGTTGCTGCGGGGCCGTGAACATATTTAAAACCACCCTTATCGGGATGGCAGGAAGCGCAAAGATCCTTGATCGGCTGGGCAAGGAGCTTCGGCTCCGCAGACTCGTGCGGATCGTGGCAGGTAGTGCACATTCCGTTCGCCACGGGCGGGTGCACGTGTTTCATGGCGCCGGACACCGGGTGGCACTGAGCGCACAACCCGGGAACTTCCTGCGTTAGCTTGAAGGTCTTTTTGTTCTTCTGGGGGTGCGGCGTACTGAGCGATTGGTGGCACGTGTCGCAGGGCTGTGTCGCGGGATGGATATTTACGGCCTTAAGCATGCCCTTGTGGCAGGCTGCAGTCACGCAGCCTGCCTGCGGCGTGGCGGCGCCATAAACAAGGGGAAGGTTCAAGAAGAACAATGACAATAGGATCGGAAGAGCGATGGTTTTATTCATAGGTGTATGCGGTTCCCTCTGCAGTATAAAAGCAATAATCGGACCACACGTTCAGGCTACCTGATCAGATAAAAAGTATCTTGACGAGAACAGGGGAAATCTCGAGCGGGACGTGAAAACGCCGCACCCCGGTACGAAGCTCTAGGGCATGAAACGAAGAATCCTTTTTCTTTCCAGACAATTGAATGTGCTGCCCCATTCAAGGTAGCGCCAATACCATGAAGTGTAAAAAAAAACGAACAACTTGTTCGCCACAATGAGGCGGGTATAATGACGTTTGATTCTTGCGAAAAGTAAAAAGAGAAGCGGGAGTGGCGGGATATAACACCAGGAAGGGGTATTTGCCTCCAGCGCCGTAGGACGAGTTTCTGGGTCGATCGGCCATCACGTTGACAGATGGTCTTTTCAAGAGCGCCCCATCAACCGGTCTACCCCCCCGTGACCCTCATAATACATAATTTGCAGTCCTGCCTTAATGGACCGTTAAAGCCTTTTTCGCAGCGTTCGTGGCGGCTCCGGCAAGGATGTCCGTCATGTCGACAGCGGGCTGAACCGAGATTCCTGCAGCCATGTTTCCATGGGAGCGCGCCCACGTTTGGACGGCAAGGCGGGCTTTGCGGATCGTATCTTCGTTGGCCCGGGCATACTCATCAAGTTCCCTGGTCTCGGCGCGGTACTGTTCCAGCTGCGATCTGATCTGCTCGGTCATGAGAGCGATATTCTGGAGCCGTGCCACAAGCTCCTTTTCCATTACATTCAGGTTCTGCGTTTCTGCGGAATTTATCGTTTTCACGAATTGTTTCAGCATCGGATCATTTTTCCAGAGCGCTTCGAGCGCTTGAGGATTTCCCGTCCGGTATTCAAACAGGAGGGAATAGCTTTTGATCGATCGCCCCAGAAGCGCCTTGCAGTAGGCCGCACTCTCCAGAATTGTTGCCGAATTCGAGTCAATGCGCTCCTGCGCTTCCGCCATCATCCGCTGGAGCTGTCCGCTGAGTTTGTCGAACGTGCTGTTGCAGGATTTTTCCGCAGCATCGACCACGGGTTGCGCCGCGCCCAGTGCCGCGAAGAGCGTTTCTTTTGAGCGGACAGACGCCAGTGCAGTGTCAAGTTCAGTACGTGTCAAATGAATGTCCGAGCCTTGGTGCTCCATCAGCGGGGCCATCAGTCTATCGATGTTATCGGCCAGCGCCCCGGCTTTTTGCGTTCCTGTAAGGTTCGAGCGGGACAGTGCGACCAGCTGCGTCGAGTAAAGGGCGAACCCGTGAAGGATCGTTTGCATATCAGCCCACTGTTTCTGGAATACGATGAAGTCTTCCCCCTGGCGAAGATAGGGTTTGATATAAAGCGGTCTTGTGGCCAATAAGGTATGCTGAACGTCATTCATCATTGCCGTGGTATTCTCCCCAAAGGGCCCCATGTCCAGGCGTTTGGAGGGGAAGAAAACCGACTTGCCGCATCCCGTCGACAGGATGAGAATGACCAGCGCTATGGCGCTCAATCCTTTCGTAACCATCTTCATAAAGAGTTTGCTCCTTCTTTAGGGGTGGTTTTCTTTTCGCTTTCCCGATTATACTCTCCTTTGGCTTTCAATCAAGACCCTTGCTTCTATCCGTGTCCAAATGATTTTTTAAGGGGGATTACTTTTTATTGTGTCTGATGGGCATGGTCAAGGCAACGATCAGGGACTGATTGCTTTGTCCAAAAAAACGGGGCCGCCCCGGGATCGGGGCAGCCCCTAAGTGATACAGGTCAAACGATCAACTAACTAATTGCACACATGCGGATAGGGGTTCGTGTCGACGAATTCGCTGACACAAGCCGGATCGCAGGGACTGCAGAGGTTTCTTTCGGGACGGGTGAACGTATGGCAGAACAGGCAGTCAATGCCGCTGCCTTTGTTGAGATGGCCGTGCATGGACTCATGGGTTCTCGGAGTTTTCTGCAGATGGCACTGACTGCAGATCTTCGCCGGAGTGTCCTTCAGCTTATATCCCAGTTTGTCCATCTTGGATACCGTGGTCGGATCCAGATTAGCCCGCATGTCTCCGTGGCACTTGCTGCAATTATCAGCGGTGATGGCCGGGGCAACGCCGTGAGTGATCAGCTGGAAGGCCTTGTTCGTAGTCCAGGCGTAGGCGCCGCTCTCTCCGATGTAGGTCAACCCGGAGGTTGCTGCTTCGTCAAAACATCCGGTCATGAACATCTTCAGGACATCGAAGTTGGTCTTGCCCGAGGTGCCGTCGATCGGGTTCTTGGAAGTATGCACCTTGAACGGATAGAGCTTGCCGTCATTGATGCCGCCCAGCGGATAGGACATGGCCAGTCCGCCGTCAATAGGATCGGTGGTCAATCCGGTCGTGCCGTTCCGGTCATAGACCCAGCTGGTCTTGTTCCAGAACCGGTATTCAGGAATAACACTGGAGCCTTTCACCGAGGTGCCGACATAGGCGCCCTGGCCTTCGCAGCCGGCAGCGCTCCAGACCGGCTTGGTCCAGTCGCGGCTCAGTTCCGTGCTGACGCCCTTGCCGTAGGAATCGATGTGGCAGCTCGTGCAGTCAACGCGCGCAACATGACGGTCAGGTTCGGTCCGTCTGCCCAGGCTCGCATGGCCGGTGCCGCTGTCCATGCCGACATGGCAGGTGACGCATTGCTTGATCCCGGTCGGGCTGCCGACATCCTCGCCGCGCATATCATTGCCGCGTCCGGGGATCTGATGGTTCGACTTGCCGGTAGCATCCGTGCTCGCATGACAGGAGGTGCAGGTCAACTTGGCAACACCCGCGGAGCTGAGATGGACATCCACCGTTGTCGCAGGATCGACCATCGCGGAAGAGATGTCGCCGCGTTTGATGCCGTCGCCGCCGCCTGCGGCTGCGTGGCATTTGGAAACGCACGTGGCGTTATTGGGCCGGGTCACGGTCCTGGCCAGAGAAAGCACGGTCTGGCCCGGCGCGAGGTCCAGGCGTATCGCTTTACGATACTTTCCGTCGGCTTCCGGCAGAGGTGTCTTATACGTATGGGTCACGCCGTCGGCGCAGGAAACATAATTGGTCGCGGTGCTGTCGACGGGCATAAAGGTCGCAAAATAATTGGTCTGGTGGCACTGCATGCAGTCCATGTCTGCCGCGGTCAGCTTTGTCTTCGACATGTCCACTTTGCCCTGGGCGTCCGTGGGAGCAACCAGGGATACATGGCATTTCAAACAGGCAAAATCCGCAAGCTGCGGGTCGGTGCAGTAATTGTTGGTCTGCTTCCATTTGCCCGAGTCGGTGGTGATATTGGGGACATTCGGCGTGGGCCCGAGCCAGGAACCATGCATGGAGTTCAGCACCTGGGTTCCCGCCGTAGTGTGGCAGGCGGTGCAGGTTGCAGGGCCGTTGTACGCGTTAATGCCCGCGTGAGAGGTATTTTTCGCAGCCGTACAGGAGGGATCGGTCGCGCAATCGGTATCAGCGCAATCGATCTTGCCGTCCAGGTCATTGTCGATGCCGTCCTGGCATGCTTCCAGGTTTGCCACTCCTGCGTATACCGCCGTCATGGTGGTATTGGCGCTCATGGTCACGCTCGTGGCCTGCGTAACGGCATAGTCCGTTCCGCCCTTCTGCCACTTTGAAAAATTGCCGCCCGTTGACGTCGCCGGCGCGGTGAGGGTCACCACCGCACCTTTGGCATAGGACCGGGTGAACTGCGTTGCGCCGTTGCCGGCGCCGTTTCTATCTACAGGGCTGACAACAATGGAGACGTTGCTCACCGGATTGATGGAGGCAACGGTCAACGTGTAATACGTCGCCGGCCTCGCAGCAAAACCCGGGGAAACGCCCAGCGTCAACGCTAAAGCCATGGTACAAAGCACTACAAAAACTTTCCTCATCTTATTCCTCCTCGTTTAATAGGGTGGATCCGCAATCACGTGCCAGTTGTTGCAATAAAGCGTCTGCAACATTTCATGTATGTCTTGGTGCACCTCCTTTCCCTGCTGCAAATCTCTAAGAGCGGCTTCCGCACGAGCGGTAGGTTAATGACGCAAACGGCGGGCCGGCATCCCCATACCATTAGCAACGTCCATGCCAGCAGGTCATTATGATAATATACGTATAATCAACATGAAAATTAGCCAGTATATTCAAGTACGAAGGTGGGATTCGGGAGATTATCCGGGGAACTCTGTCAAACTGCAGGGCAAGCCGCGGGGTCACATCACCCTATTGTGGGGTTATTGGCCTCCTAAACGATAAAACGCCTGTCTCGTGATCCGCGGTTTCCGAAGGGGACGACAACGGTATTCTTGGAATAGTGAATGCGAACGAGCTGAAGGAAGCGGTCTGAAAAGGACTCGCAGTTCAATGCCGGGCGTGGTATCATTCGACACATGAACTGCGGCATGTTTGCAGAACGAAGGAGTTATTCGGTGCTATGAACGATAACGAGAAGGACAGCCTGTTCCAATTTCCCTGCATGTTCCCGATCAAGGTCATGGGAAAAAATACTGATAAACTTTACCCCGTCGTGAGCGCGATCATGGAAAAACATGTACCCGGGCTCGATGGCGTTACCTTTGAGAGCCGGCTGAGCAGCAGCGACAAGTATTTATCGATCACGATCACGTTCACGGCACAGAGCAAGGCGCAGCTGGATGCGATCTATCTGGAATTGAACGGCCATGAACTGGTGCTCATGACGCTCTAGCAGGTTGTTGAAAAAATCGAAAAACGCAGGATTTATCATTCGGAGCACAGCGAAGAATCTCGCAGTTAAACTCTTATTGCGGAACATGACCGGACAGTTCACCCTCCCCAACCCCTCCCATCAAGGGAGGGGTGACTGTTCAATAAGTCAACAAGTTCCAGATTGCCGCGTCGCAAAAAACACTCCTCGCAATGACGCAACCGGTGTTTTCCATCTCTCTTCTGGACATTTGCAGCCGCCTGTAGTAAAGTTTTCAAACAGTTGCGGCGACATTCGTTCAGGAGGGGCATGGCTGATTTAGAATCCATTCAGGAAAAGATCATCTCCTTTCGGAACGAGCGCGACTGGGCGCAATTCCACGATCCTTCACCCCGTTAGAGACGACGCGTATGTACCATACCTATGTGCTGCAGAGCACAAAAGACGGTAAGTGGTATACGGGATTTACAGGGGATCTACAAAAACGCTTCAGCGATCACAACTCAGGCAAAGTATCCATCACCAAAAACCGTGGCCCGTTCGAGTTGATATATTACGAGGCATGTTTGCATGAGCAAGATGCTACGGCACGTGAGAAATATTTGAAGTCGGGCATGGGGAAGCGGTACGTGAGGAACCGGCTGAAGCGTTTTTTGTCTCTAACGGGGAAATAAACCTCGCCGAAGCCCTCTCCATTGAAGCAGGTGAGCTGACCTGCCCCGTTAGAAGTACCATTCATATTGCACCGAAATCAAGCTGGCGGATAGAGGGATTGGTCGGGCTGCATTTCGACTTCTAACGGGGTGAAAAAACTTCCTCTGGAAGACCACTGAGCAGTCCCGCAACCTTTCCCCGGAAGAACTGACGAACGTAAAAGAAGAACTGGCCGATATTTTCATCTTTCTCACCTATCTCAGCGAGGAATACAAGATCGATCTGCTGACGGAAGTGGAGAAGAAGATCGCGAAGAACGAATTGAAGTATCCTGTTCACAAGGCAAAGGGATCGTCCAAAAAATACACAGACTTGTAACGCTCGGATACTTTTCAACCCGAGTCTAACGTGGGGTGCTGATGGGACTGCCGAAAGAAATAGCCGAGCTGATCGAACGCTTTGAGCGGAACCGCGAGGCCTACAAGTCCGGACAGTACAACGAAATGCAGCTCCGGCAGGAGTTCCTCGATCCGTTCTTCGGCGCCCTGGGCTGGGACATGAACAACCAGCAGGGGTACGCCGAGGCGTACAAGGATGTGATCCACGAGGACTCCATCAAGGTCGGCGCGGACACCAAAGCCCCGGACTACTGCTTTCGCACCGGCGGCACGCGAAAGTTTTTCCTCGAAGCGAAGAAGCCCTCAGTCCACATCAAAGAAGATATCTCACCTGCCTTTCAGCTTCGCCGCTATGCCTGGTCCGCCAAGCTGCCCTTAAGCATTCTTTCCGACTTCGAAGAGTTCGCCATCTACGACACCCGCATCAAACCGGAAAAGATGGACAAGGCCTCTTCCGCCCGCATTCATTATTTCACCTATCAGGACTACGAAAAGAACTGGGACCTGATCACGTCGGTTTTCTCCCGCGAGGCCGTGCTCAAAGGCTCCTTCGACAAGTACGCCGAGAAGAGCAGGCTCAAGAAGGGGACCGCGACGGTTGATGACGCCTTCCTCACCGAGATCGAAGATTGGCGCGACATGCTCGCCAAGAACATCGCTCTCCGGAATGCAGATCTTTCCACGCGAGAACTGAACTTTGCCGTGCAGCGCACCATCGACCGCATCGTGTTCCTGCGCATCTGCGAGGACCGGGGCATCGAGGAATACGGCAGGCTCCAGGTGCAGTTGAACGGCACGAATGTCTATAAGCGGCTCGTGCAGCTCTTCAGCCAGGCAGACGACCGGTACAACTCCGGGTTGTTCCATTTCCAGCGGGAGAAAGACCGCCACGAGGACCCGGACAAGCTCACCCCGAACATCGCCATTGACGATAAGCCGCTGAAAGACATTATCAACCGGCTCTACTATCCCGAAAGCCCTTACGAGTTCTCCGTCCTCTCCGCCGACATCCTGGGCCAGGTGTACGAACAGTTCCTCGGCAAGGTCATCCGTCTTACCGCCGGGCATCAGGCAAAGGTGGAGGAAAAGCCCGAGGTCAGAAAAGCGGGCGGCGTCTATTACACGCCGAAGTACATTGTTGATTACATCGTCAAGAATACGGTGGGGAAACTGCTGGGGGGCGGAGATCGGGGGTCGGAGATTGAGATCGGGGGGCGGGGATCGGGGGTCGGGATTGACAATACAAACATACAGGGACCTGGAAGTCTGGCAGGAAGCGATGAACTTAACAACGGCGGTATACCGCCTGACAAAAACGTATCCGAGGGAAGAACTTTATGGGTTGACCAGTCAAACGCAGAGAGCAGCAGTCTCAATCCCCGCCAACATAGCGGAGGGGCACAGTCGGAAATCGAAAAAAGAATTTCATCACCACGTGTCGATAGCCCGGGGATCGCTGGCGGAATTGGAAACACATCTGATGCTGGCAAATCGATTGGGATATCTACCGAAACAAAATCTGGAGAAAGTATGGGAAGTATCGCAGCGGGTAGGGCGTCTGATAAACGGTCTTCTGCGTTCTCTCCGACCCCCGACCGCCGACCGCTGACCCCCAAAGACGCTTCTCGTTTGAAGATTTTAGACCCTGCCTGCGGGTCCGGATCGTTCCTGCTCGGTGCGTATCAATATCTTCTCGACTGGCATCGCGACTGGTATGTGAGCGATGATCCGAAGAAGTGGTGTCTTGCCAAAAACCCGCCGCTCTATCAGGCACAGGGCGGCGATTATCACCTTACGACATCGGAAAAGAAACGCATCCTCCTGAACAACATCTACGGCGTGGACATCGACTCGCAGGCTGTTGAAGTAACCAAGCTGTCGCTCTTTTTGAAGGTCCTCGAAGGCGAGAACAACCAGACCCTTGCGAACCAGCTCAAGATGTTCCATGAACGCGCGCTGCCCGATCTCGGCGATAACATCAAGTGCGGCAATTCGCTCGTCGGACCGGACTTCTATCAGCAGCAGACCATGCTGGATGATGAAGAGCGGTATCGGGTGAATGTTTTCGATTGGAAGAAGGAATTCCCTCAGGTCTTTTCACCCTCGCCCCGTGAGGGAGAGGGCCGGGGTGAGGGGGGATTCGACGCAGTGATTGGGAATCCGCCGTATGTGAGGCAGGAATTGCTAGGTGAGTTAAAAGATTACTTTCAACAGCATTACGAGACATATCATGGTGTCGCTGACCTATACGTGTATTTTGTGGAAAAAGGGGTTTCTCTTTTAAAGCAAGGGGGACACTTCGGAATTATTGTTGCCAATAAGTGGATGAAGGTTAATTATGGTGAACCTCTGCGTCAATGGATGAAGACTCAGAACTTGGTCGAAATTGTAGATTTTGGTGACTTGCCGGTTTTCAAAGGGGCGACTACTTATACCTGCATTCTTCATCTTAGTAGAAACCATCAGCAAGATGTCTTTAACGCTGTGCATGTTAAAACGCTGGACTTTACAAGTCTAACCGATTATGTGGGTGAGCATAGTAGTGTAGTCAGCCGGTCAGCGCTTGATGATTTGGGTTGGTCATTGGCCGATGACAAGACGCAGAAACTGCTAACTAAATTAAAAACGACAGGTCGTCCTTTAGTCGAATATGTCGATGGTAAAATTTACTATGGTGTAAAAACTGGTTTCAATGAAGCCTTTGTTGTTGACAGAAAAACGCGGAAAGAGCTGATTTCTGAGGATAAAAAAAGCGCAGAAGTCATCAAGCCTTTTCTCGCAGGTCGTGATATAAGGCGATATCAAACGCCTGGTAGTGATAAATTTGTGATATTTACGCGACGAGGCGTTGATATTAAAAAGTATCCCGCCATCGAGAAGTATCTTCGTACTTTTAAAGATCGTTTAATGCCCAAGCCCAAGGACTGGAAAGGAAAAGAGTGGACTGGCAGAAAGCCTGGCCCTTATCAATGGTATGAAATACAAGACACGGTGGATTATTATGCCGAATTTGAAAAGCCGAAAATTCTTTGGCCTGGCATAAGTTCAGAAGTAACTGCTTTTGCCTTAGATGAGAACGGATATTATGGAAATGATAATAATCAGTTGATCATCACGGGCGACAAATATTTGCTTGGGGTTCTAAATTCAAAATTGAGTAAATATATTCTTACTCATATTTGCGATAAGGTCCAAGGTGGTTTTTATAGACTAAAAATCACTTATATTGAACAACTCCCTATCCGTCCACTCAACGTAGCTGCGCCTGCAGACAAAGGTCTCCATGAGAAAATGGTCTCTCTCGTCGACCAGATGCTTTCGCTCAACAAACAATTGCCAGAAGCCAAAACCGATCACGAAAAGACCGCGCTCCAGCGCCAAATCGACGCGACTGACCAGCAGATCGACAAGTTGGTGTATGGGTTGTATGGGTTGACGGAGGAAGAGATAAAGATCGTGGAGGGGCATTAGTCTTCCCGGATAAGCGGCTTAGACAGCGTGACAACCGAAATATTTCTATGGTGAAAGCACGCTGAGGTATGTTAGAATTACTCAACAGGAGGTGGCGGTATGGCACAGGTGAGAGAACAAGTAATTGAGCTTATAAAGTCCCTTCCCGAAGACGCAACGCTGGAGGACATTCATTATCATCTCTATGTTCGGGAAAAAGTGGAGCATGGCCTGAAAGCGATTGACGAGGGGCGTTTTGTATCTCAGGAAGAAGCTGAAAAAAGGGTTGAGGGATGGCTAAAGTCGTCTGGACAGATCCGGCGCTAAATGATCTGCAGAATATTATAGAATATATTGCCAAAGACTCCGTTGTCTATGCCGAGCGATTCGGCATGCACGTAGTTCAGGCGCCGCGCATACTTCAACAGTCCCCCCTGCTGGGCCGTGTGGTCCCCGAATTCAGCGATCAATCTATCCGAGAACTCATCTATGGGTCCTACCGCATCATTTATAAAGCGACCGACCAGATGTGCTCGATTGTTGCCGTTATCCATGGCAGCAGAGATATCCTAAAACATTTAAAGCCTGGTGATTGGAATATAGAGTAGTTGGTAGATAGGTCGGGTAGAGCGTAGCGAAACCTGACCTGTCTCCGATAAGCCAAAAAAGGGGGAACAGCTATGGCCCAGCAGATAAAAGTTTGGTATGACCCGGAGAGGCTTTTCTGATGAAGCTTATCCTTTCCTGATCTGGCAGATTTTGAACGCACACTCGATATCCGCCTTCAGTTTGTTATAATCTCCCTTGCCTTGTGTTCTGATAACGACCCGCCGATAGCCGTCTTTTACACCCTCGTAGGAAGTAAGGATTCCCTGCAGCCTGAAGCCGTGCTTCCTGATAATATCTGCAACTTCCCTGATCGATCCCGCCCGGTCCTCGATCGTAACGCAGACGCGGTGTCCGCCGTGCCGCACGCCGGTGATGTCGACCAGCGCCCGGTAAATATCCTTGTCCGAGATGATGCCGGAAACTTCGCTGCCGTCCAGCACCGGCAGGCAACCGATGTTTTTATCCAGCATCAGCATGGCGGCTTCTTCCACCGGCGTGTCGGGAGACGTGGTAACGACCTTCGTCGTCATGATCTCCTTGATCTTCGTTTTAGCCAGAAGGTAGTGGAGCTCGTAGATGTCGAGCGATGTGGCTTTTGAGGGTGTGTATTCCTTGATGTCGCGGTCGGAAATGATGCCTTTGAGCCTGCCGGCCTTTACCACGGGCAGATGCTTGATGTTCTTCTCCTTCATCAAGAGCAGCGCATCGGAGAGATAAGCGTCCGGTTCAAGCGTAATGACCTTTGCGGTCATCCAGTCTGACACATACATGATGGACCTCCTTAAAGCAAAGCATTCACCTATTGGGTGAACCTCTTATGAAAGACATAATCCGCCGTTATCCGGCTCTTATCCGTGTTTATCCGTGTCCAAATGCTTTTTTAAGGTTCATACCTCCAGTACCGCAGAATCATACACCCAGGTATGCCGCTTTCACGTGGGGATCATGCAAAAGGTCTCTGCCGGTGCCTTCCCTGACGACCCTGCCGGTCTCGAGCACGTAGGCGCGGTCGGCGATGGCCAGCGTTTGCTTCACGTTCTGCTCCACGATCAGGACCGTGGTGCCCTGCTCCCGTATCCTGGTGATGATATCGAAGATCTCGCGAACCAGGATCGGGGCCAGCCCCAAAGACGGCTCGTCGAGCATCAATAGCTTCGGCAGCGCCATGAGCCCCCGCCCGATCGCCACCATCTGCTGCTCGCCGCCCGAGAGCAGTCCCGCAGGCTGCCTCCTGCGCTCGCTGAGCCGCGGGAAGAGCCCGAAGACCATCTCTTTGGTCTTTGCGCGCCGCTCTCTCGCTTCTCCGCGGAGCGACCCCATGTCCAGGTTCTCTTCGACCGTCATCTCCACAAAAAGCCTTCGCGCCTCGGGGCAGTGGGCGATGCCCATCTCGATAAGACGATAGGGGGCGATGATATGGATGGGAGCAGCATCGAGCAGGATCTCTCCTTTGCGCGGCCGAAGCAGGCCGGAGACGGTCTTGAGCGATGTTGATTTGCCCGCTCCGTTCGCGCCGATAAGCGCGACGACCTCGCCCTGCTTCACCTCGAAAGAGACGTCCCAGAGCACCTGGACATCGCCATAGAAGACATCTATGTTCCTTATCTCAAGCACTCGGCGCCTCTCCCAGGTACGCTTCGACCACCAGGGGATTTCCCCGGATCTCCCCGGGGGTGCCCTCGGCGATCTTCTCGCCGTAGTTCAGCACCACGATGCGGTCCGATATGGCCATGATGACCCGCATGTGGTGCTCGATGATCATGATGGTGATGCCCTTGTCCCTGATCCTGCGAATGATGCTGACGGACTCGTCGAGCTCGGCCGGGTTCAGGCCGGCAAAGGACTCGTCCAGGAGCAGCACCTCCGGCTGGGTGGCGAGCGCCCGGGCGATCTCAAGCCGTTTCCGCTTGCCCAGCGGCAGGCCGCGCGAGATGACGTCGCGGTCGTCATAGAGGCCGGTGAACTGCAGGGATTCGATTGCCATCTCCACGGCCTGCTGTTTGCTCTTCGCGCGGAGGAACGCTGATGCGACCACGTTGTCGAGCACGCTCATTCTGCGAAGGGGCTTCACCACCTGGAAGGTCCGGGCAATGCCTTGCCGGCAGATCAGGTGCGGTTTCGACCCCGATATCTTTTTGTCCTTGAAAAGAACCTCGCCCCGCGAAGGATGGTAAAAACCGTTCACCACGTTGAACAGCGTCGTTTTCCCCGCCCCGTTCGGTCCGATGAGGCCGAGGATCTCGCCCTGCCGCAGCTCAAAGGACACGTCCCTGATCGCAGCGAGGCCGCCGAAGAAGCGGGAGACCTTTCGAACCTCGAGGAAGCTCATGGCGTCCTCCGGGCCAGGCCCGCAAGCTTCTTCAGTTTCGCGAAATCTCCCACAATGCCGTTCGGCAGAAAGATGATGATGACGATCAGCAGGATGCCGAAGACCGTGTGGTGCGCATTGCCGAGCAGGGGGAGGGACCTGATCGCTTCTGCAAGCACGACCATGATGACGGCGCCGACAATGGGGCCGGAGAAGGTGGCCACGCCGCCGACCATGACGACCATGATGGCGATGATCGAAATGTCATGCAGCGCGAAGACCACCTTGGGGTCGATGTACCCCATATAGTTCGTATAGAACGCGCCTGCGAATCCGGTGATCACGGCGCTCAGACAGAGGGCGATGGTCTTATACAGCGTGGTATTGATGCCCAGGGACTCCGCAGCGTCCTGGTCCTCGCGAATGGCGACGAAGTAATAGCCGAGCTTCGAACCCATGATCTTTTTGACCAGCAAAAAGGAGAGTGCGGCGATCGCCAGGATGATGTAATAGTATCGGGTCTTCCCGACCCAGCTTCGCTCGCGGATCATGATGCCCAGGTCCCCGCCGGTAAGGTCGACAAGGTTCTCCGCCACGATCCTGAGGATGACGCCGATGGAAAGGGTGGCCAGGGCAAAGTAGGGGCCGCGCAGCCTCAGGCAGATGTAGCCGATCACCAGGGCGAAGAGGGTGACGACGACGATGCCGGCAGGCAGGCCCCACCAGCCGGAGATCCCGAACTTGGTGTACAGCATGCCGCTCGTATAAGCGCCCACGCCGAAAAAGGCCGCGTGGCCGAAGGAGACCTGGCCGCAGTACCCGCTGAGCAGGTTCCAGGCCATGCCGATGACGGACCACATGACGACCAGGATCAGGATGTGCATGAGGTAGCTGTTCAGGTCCAGCAGCGGGACGAGAACGAGCAGTGTCAGCGCTATGTAGGGAAGATATCTTTTCATAGGAACCTGACCCGGACAAGCAAGAACTAAAAGGCATCTCTCGCAAAGCGCGCAAAGGACGCCAAGAAAAGCTTAACCCACGGCTTGCGTTTTTGCTTTAAACCAGAAAAGATCCTGGTTCAAGGTTTCCTTTGCGCTCTTTGCGAGCTTTGCGAGAAATTCTATTTTCATCGTTTATTTTCCCAGTTTTCTGCTTTTAAGCAGTGACGCAACGCCGCCGGGTATGAAGATCAGCACCGCGATAAAGATGACGAACCGGCCGACGGGAGCCCATCCCATGCTGATATAGGTGGCGGTAAGCGATTCAAAGATGCCCAGGATCAGGCCGCCGATGATCGCGCCCACGGTCGAGCCCAGTCCGCCCAGAATGGTGATGACGAAGGCGATCAGGGTGAACTGTCCCCCGATGTCGGGGTAGATGTAATAAATGGGAATGAAAAGGCAGCCGGCCGCTCCCACGAGGGCGGAGCCGAGCCCGAAGGTGAGGACCCTCATGCGTTCTACGTTCACCCCCATGAGCAGCGCGGCATCGCTGTCCTGCGCTGTTGCCCTGATGGACTTCCCCGTGTCCGTCTTCGTCAGAAAGAACCAGAGCCCTGCCGTGATCGCGAGGGCGAAGACAAAGGAAACGCTCCAGGGAAGCGAGAGCGACAGTTCGATGGGGGACGCTTTCCAGATATCGGTGAGGTACCACGCTTTCGTGCCGTAGGAGACCGGCGTTTGCAGATAGTCTGATTTAAAAATGATCGTGGCCAGGTTCGCCAGCACCATGCCGATGCCTACCGTCAGGATGACCTGGTTCTCGGGCAGGATCGAGTCCACCTTGACCACGGGATTGATCAGGTATTTCTGGAGTCCCATGCCGAGCAAAAAGAGCGCCGGCGCCGCGATGAAGATGGAAAGATAGGGATCGATATGGAACGTGGTGTACAGAACGTAGGCGATGTACATGCCGACCATCATGAGCTCGCCATGGGCAAGATTGATGATCTTCATGACGCCCATGATGATGGTCATGCCGATGCCGATCAGGGCGTAGAGGCCGCCGAGCAGGAGTCCGGAAATAAGGGTCTGCAATAGGACTTCAGTTTGAACTGCGGTCATGAAGAACCTCAATGCGGAATGGCGAATGCGGAATGCGGAATAACGTCAAACATCACGCTGGTTCTATTCCGCATTCCGCAATCCGAAATCCGCAATGAATCTATCGTCTTTCTTTCCAACTCGGGACCGGGAAGACATACTGCATGCTGGCGTGGCTTTTGGGCCAGATGGTCTGGAACTCGCCCTTGATGACCTGGATCGCCAGGGTCTCACTGAAGTTCTGGTTCTGATAGCCTTCCTTGTCCTCGAACTTCACCGGGCCGAAGGCCGTCTTGAGGTTCGTTGCTTTCAGGGCGTCGCGAATGCCGTCCTGCGTCCAAGTCGGCGCGCGTTTCAAGGCATCGGCGGCAACATAGATGGCGGCATAGGCGGAGGCGCCGTGATAGGAGGGATAATCGCCGTATTTGGTCTTGTACTTTTCAGCGAATTCCTTTGCTCCCGGGTATTTGAGCTGAGGGGTCCAGAGCGTCGCGCTGACCACGTACTCTGCAGCGTCCTTTGCTCCTGCGATGAATTCGGGGATGGCAAAGCCTGCCGCGCCGCCCGAGAAGAGCTTCGCGTCAAGCCGGAGCTCCTTGATCTGCTTCATGATGAGCTGGGCCTCGTTCGCGTAGGAAACCGTATATACGACGTCCGGCTGCGCAGCCTTTACCTTGGACAGGAGCGGTTTGAAATCGATGGCCCCGGTCTCGAACTTTTCCTTCAGCACGACTGCCGCGCCCATCTTCGAGGCGTCCCGCTCCATGGCGTCAGCGCCCGATGTCCCGAACGCAGAGCTTTCGTACAGGATGGCAATGGTCTTTGGTTTTACAACTTCGCGGAGAAAGGAAACAAAAGCGTCGGCATAATGGTCATTGACCTGGTTCTGGCGAAAGACATATTTGTAATTCTGTTTCGTGATGGCGTCGTCGGCGCTTGCCACGACCAGATAGGGCGTTTTGCGCTCTTCAGCCACGGCGGCAACCGCTTTTGCACAGGCTGACGTGTATTCACCGATGATCAGCGGCTGTTTGTTGACATCGATAAGCTTCTCCACGATGGCGCGGGCGGTCTCGGGCTTGCCGGAAGAGTCTTCAAAGGACAGGGCGAGCTTTTTTCCTTTAACCCCGCCTTTGGCATTGATCTCTTCAGCGGCCATCTCATAGGAGTGCTTCATGATCTCACCGAACTTCGCCTGCTTGCCGGTCAGCGGCAGCGGGATGGTGAGGTCCAGGCTGTCGGCGGCCAACAGGCTGGTTGCGAACATCGTGACCACGAACAGTAGCGCTAGTGCCAATGACAGACGTTTCATAGGAACCTCCTTTGTAGTGGTGATTGCGCGAAATAGATCAGCTTAACGATTTTTGCTCATGCATGGCACAGAAGCTGGGGTGCAATGTCAAGCTCCCGCTTTGCCTATGGTCTTGATATACTCCCGGTTCAGTTTCGCTATGAACTGCACTTTGATCCCTTTGGGACAGACTGCCTGGCATTCGTAGTGATTGCCGCAGTTGCCGAAGCCCTGATTCAGCATCTCTTCGGTCATGACGCACACTCTCCGCGCGGCCTCGACCTGTCCCTGGGGGAGGACGGCGAGATGGGAGACCTTCGCCGCCGTGAAGAGCATTGCCGAACCGTTCGGGCAGGCTGCAACGCAGGCGCCGCAGCCGATGCATTCGGCGGCATCCATGGCGCGGTCGGCATCATGCTTCGGGATGAGGATGGTATTGCCGTCGGGCACGCCGCCCGTATGGACCGAAATGTACCCGCCGGACTGGATGATCTTGTCGAATGCCCCGCGGTCGACGACGAGGTCCCTGATCACCGGGAACGCCTTTGCGCGGAAGGGTTCGATATAAATAGTGTCGCCATCCTTGAAATGGCGCATATGGAGCTGGCAGACCGTGGTCATCTTGCGCGGGCCGTGGGGAATGCCGTTCACGACCTGGCCGCACATGCCGCAGATGCCTTCGCGGCAGTCGCTGTCGAATGCGATCGGCTCGGTGCCCTGTTTGATCAGGCCTTCGTTCACCACGTCGAGCATTTCGAGGAAGGACATGTCGGAGGAGATGTCCGTTGCCTCGTATTGAACGAGCCTGCCTTTTTCTTTCGGTCCTTTTTGGCGCCAGACATACAATGTTAGATTCATAGTGAAACCTCAAAAGCTATTTACCACGGAGACACGGAGGCACGGAGTAATGCTTAGAATAACAAGAAAGATAATTATTTTAAAGTCTAAGCTTCGGCTCTGCTTTTCTCCGTTAATCCGTGTCTCCGTGGTGAAAAATTATTTGTAGCTTCGTACTGCCAAATGCGCATGCTCGAACACCAGCGGTTCCTTATGCAGCTCCGGCTCTTTATCGATACCCTGATACCCCCAGGCGGAAACAAAGCTGAAGTTCTTGTCATCGCGCAAAGCCTCGCCCTCGGGCGTTGTGTGCTCCACGCGGAAGTGGGCGCCGCAGGACTCGTCCCGGTTCAGCGCGTCCTTGGTCAGAAGCTCGGCGAACTCCAGAAAGTCGGCAACGCGGCCTGCTTTTTCGAGCTCCTGGTTCAGCTCCATTCCGCTGCCCGAAACGATCACGTTCTTCCAGAACTCGGCCCGAAGCTCGGGTATCTTTCTCAGTGCTTCTTTGAGGCTTGCCTCGCTTCGCGTCATCCCTACATGGTCCCACATGAGCTTCCCGAGCTCGCGGTGGAACTCGTGAACGGTCTTTTTCCCTTTGATAGTGAGCAGTTTTTTTGTAAAGGCATCGGCCTCGTCGCGAGAATGTTCAAATTCGGAATTCTCCAACGTGACCATGCCGGGCTTCGTTTCAGCCAGATAGTTTGCGATCGTATAGGGAAGGATGAAGTAGCCGTCTGCCAGCCCCTGCATGAGTCCGCTCGCTCCGAGACGGTTCGCGCCGTGGTCCGAGTAGTTGGCTTCGCCGAGGACGAAGAGCCCCTTTAGATTGCTCTCAAGGTTGTAGTCCACCCAGAGCCCGCCCATGGCGTAGTGCGGGGCAGGGTAGATGCGCATGGGACGGGCATAGGCGTTCTCGGCCGTGATGCGTTCGTACATCTCGAAGAGGTTGCCGTAGCGCTCGCGGATCGCGTCTTCTCCCTGGCGTAGTATGGCGTCTTTGAAATCGAGATACACTCCCCGTCCGCCGGGTCCGACGCCCCTGCCTTCGTCGCAGACCTCTTTGGCAGCGCGCGAGGTGACGTCCCGTGCAGCCAGATTGCCGTAAGCGGGGTATTTCCGCTCGAGATAGTAGTCCCGTTCGGCTTCGGGAATACTGCCCGGTGCGCGCGCATCGCCTTTAAGCTTCGGCACCCATACCCTGCCGTCGTTCCGGAGCGATTCCGACATGAGCGTAAGCTTTGCCTGGTGATCGCCGGTGACCGGGATGCAGGTGGGATGGATCTGGGTGAAGCAGGGGTTGGCGAAGTATGCTCCTTTTTTGTACGCCCGAAAGGTCGCATTGACGCCGGAGGTGATCGAGTTCGTCGAAAGAAAGAATACATTGGTGTATCCGCCCGTGCAGAGACAGACCGCATCGGCTGCATAGGACTCGATCCTGCCGGTGACGAGATCGCGCACCGTGATCCCCTTAGCCTCATTGTTTACGACCACGAGGTCGAGCATCTCGGTCCGGGGGTGGAGCGTTACCGTACCTGCCTTCACCTGGCAGGAGAGGGCGCCGTAGGCGCCGAGCAGGAGCTGCTGCCCGGTCTGTCCCCTGGCATAGAAGGTGCGCGAGACCTGCGCGCCGCCAAAGGAGCGGGTCACAAGATACCCCGCGTAGTCGCGGGCGAACGGCACGCCCTGTGCAACTGCCTGGTCGATGATATTCGTGGAGAGCTGCGCCAGCCGGTATACGTTCGCTTCGCGCGACCGGAAATCGCCGCCCTTGATCGTGTCGTAAAAAAGCCGTTCGATGCTGTCGCCGTCATTGGGGTAGTTCTTGGCAGCGTTGATGCCGCCCTGGGCAGCGATGCTGTGGGCGCGGCGGGGGGAGTCCTGACAGCAGAAGACGTCCACGTTGTAGCCGAGCTCGCCCAGGGACGCGGCCGCGGATGCGCCGGCGAGACCCGTGCCGACGACGATGATGCGGTACTTTCGCTTGTTCGCCGGGCTGACCAGCTTCATCTCAGCAAGACGTTTGTCCCACTTCTGATGGAGCGGGCCTGCAGGTATGTTGCCGTCGAGGATCATAAGGTAACCTCAAATTCTAAATCCCAAGCACGAAATTCTAAACAATCTTGAATGATCAAAATACAAATTAACCATTTGGATTTTGATATTATTTCGGATTTAGAAATTCGTGTTTATATATTCTACTTATCGCAAAATCCTGAACAGAATCACAACCGGTATCGCCACATATCCGAGAAAAAGCAGCGCAGCCGTGATCGTACCCGCTTTTACCACGATCGGCAGGCTCTTGTCGTTGTTCAGTCCCCAGGTCTGGAACGAGCTCTGGATCCCGTGGGTCAAATGGAGCAGCAGTGCCGCCATGGAGACGACGTATACAAGTGCGATATTCATATGCTGGAAGCTTTGTACCACCATGGAAAGGACATCGGGCCTGCCAAAAGCATCAAGGTTCCGAACAGCAGCGATGGCGGGGTCCGTGACCTGAAAGGTGAACTGGAGGAGATGGTATATAAGGAAGGAAAAGATCAAGGCGCCGGTCCAGATCATGCTCCTCCCGGCAAAGGTGGCGCTCAGGCGGTTCGTGATCGCGTAGGTTTGCGGTTTTGCAGCGCGGTTCTCAAGCGTGACCACGATGCCGAGATAGACATGGAGAAGGACTGCTGAGATCATCGTGAGCCTGATGGCCCAGAGGAAGGGCGGGAACGCATGGAGGCCTGCGGCATAGGCGTTCAGCCAGCTCACGTAGATAGTGGAGTTACCCAGAACGTGGACAATGACGAACAGGACCATAAGCTGGCCCGTGATCGTCATGAGGAGTTTTCTAGCGACAGTATTCGTGGGTAAGAGAAACACGCTTGACTCCACTCATTTTTTTCACCTCCCCCATCAAGGGAGGGGCTACAAACGTTAAGACTTATTGCCGACCCCGCCTTCCGTCATCTTCTTCGGATCGAGCAAACGGTCCAGTTCTTCCTTACTGAGATCCGTCATCTCAGCGGCAACATCCTTCAGGGACCTTCCTTCTTTATACGCCTTTTTCGCGATCTCTGCTGCCTTGTCGTATCCGATCACCGGGTTGAGCGCAGTCACCAGGATCGGGTTCCTGTCAACAAGCCCGGCTATGCGTTCGCGGTTCACCACGAACCCGGCGATGGCATGGTCAGCCAGCAAGCGTGAAGCGTTCGCGAGGATGGTGATGGACTGGAGCAGGTTATGACCGATGACGGGAAGCATGACATTGAGCTCGAAATTGCCCTGCTGGTTGGCAATGGTGATCGCCACATCGTTTCCCGTGACCTGCGCCGCCGCCATCATCATGACCTCAGCCATGACGGGATTCACTTTGCCGGGCATGATGCTTGAGCCCGGCTGGAGCGTCGGGAGGAATATCTCGCCTAGTCCGTTTATCGGGCCGCTGTTCATCCAGCGGAGGTCGTTCGCCATTTTCATGAATGACGATGCGGTTGTTTTCAAATGGCCGGAGAGCTCGACTGCCGTATCCATGGTCGCCTGCGCAGCGAAATGGTTCCTGGTCTCGACAAAGGGGATCTTCGTTCGCCCTGCCAGCCTGCTGGCAACGATCGTTCCAAAGTCCTGAGGTGCGTTGATCCCGGTGCCGACCGCTGTTCCGCCGATGGCGAGCTGTGCCAAGCGGGGCAGGCTTGATTCGATGCGTTCGACGCTCTGGCTCACCTGCCAGGCCCAGCCGCTTATCTCCTGGCTCAGCCGGATCGGCATGGCGTCCATAAGGTGCGTGCGGCCGGTCTTGACCACATCGGAGCAGTCTCGCTCCCTGGCCTTGAGCGTTTCGTGAAGATGGTGCAAGGCCGGAAGCAGCAGTTCCGCGAGCTGGAGATAGGCGCTCACATGGATCGCAGCAGGGATGACGTCGTTCGAGGACTGGCCCATGTTCACGTGGTTGTTCGGATGCACGGGCGCGCCATGCGTCTTCGATGCGAGGGTGGCGATCACCTCGTTGGCATTCATGTTCGTCGATGTGCCGGAGCCGGTCTGGAACACGTCGAGCGGAAACTGGTCGTCCCAGGCGCCGTCTGCTACCTCAAGCGCCGCCAGATGAATGGCATGGGCGAGCTGTGCGTCGAGCAGTCCGAGACCTGCGTTCACTTCGGCGGCAACGGCCTTGATAAGCCCCAGGCTGCGGATGAAATCGCGGGGGAAGCGGATGCCGCTCACGGGAAAGTTCTGGACCGCACGCTGGGTTTGCGCACCGTATAATGCGTTCGCCGGAACCTTGATCTCGCCGAGGGAGTCTTTTTCAATTCGATAGTCAGTCATGGTTTTTAGGTTTTATGCCAGTGCCATTATCCCCCGTCATTCCGGCATGATTTAGGCCGGAATCCAGTGGTTTTTATTATGCATCAATTAGAAAAACTGGATTCCCGATAGGGTCATTCGGGAATGACGAAAAGTGTTGATACTATAATTAGGTGACGATGCTCCAATTATACCTGCTTCACCGTAGATTTGCATTCTGAATTTTTTATTCAGTCAAGGGCTCAATCTGCAGCTATAGAACATCCCGAACTGCCGGGTACGCTTGTTCCTGAATTGCGATATACTAAGGTAAAAGGAGGCGCCCTATGTCAGCGACCTGCAGCACCAGTCCCAGCTACGGCATCACCATCCGGGTGGAGATCGAGAACCGTATCGGTATGTTCGCAAAGATCGCCACGGCCATCAGCGGCGCGGGAGGCGACATGGGCGCCGTGGACATCGTGCGCGTTGAGAAGGGCAAGATCATCAGGGACATTACCGCCAATGCCCGGGACGAAGAACATGAAAAGGCTATCGTCCAGGCCATAAGGGCTGTGGCTGGCGTCAAGGTCCTGCGGATGATGGACCGCACTTTTACTGCCCACGAGGGCGGCAAGATCGAAATAAGGAACAAACTTCCCGTGCGCGACCGGAACGACCTCTCCCAGGTATATACACCGGGAGTGGCGCGCGTCTGCATGGATATTTATCATCATAAGGATCATGCCTACCGTTACACCATGAAAGGCAACGCCGTGGCCATCGTCTCGGACGGGACCGCGGTCCTGGGCCTTGGCGACATCGGGCCGGAGGCGGCATTGCCTGTGATGGAGGGCAAGGCCATGCTCTTTAAGGAGTTCGCCGGCATCGACGCTTTTCCGATCGTGCTTGCCACCAAAAAAACGGACGAGATCGTTGCTGTCGTCAAGGCCATCGCACCTGCCTTCGGCGGCATCAACCTGGAGGACATCTCCGCGCCGCGCTGTTTCGAGGTTGAGGCCAGGCTCAGGAAGCTGCTCGACATTCCCGTGTTCCATGATGACCAGCACGGGACGGCCGTGGTCGTGCTGGCGGCGCTGATCAATGTGTCGCGGCTGTTCAAGCGGGACCTTAAGAAGTTCAGGGTGGTGGTGGCGGGCGCCGGAGCAGCCGGTACGGCAGTGACGAAGATCCTGCTCTCCTCAGGGGTTAGAGACATCATTGTCTGCGACAGGTCCGGCACGGTCTACGCTGGGAGAAAACAGGGCATGGATCCGGCAAAAAAAGAGCTGGCAACAATGACGAACCCGCGCAGGGTGAAGGGAAGCATTTCGAACGCCATGAAAGGCGCCCATGTTTTTATCGGCCTGTCCGCGCCGAACGTCATCACAACGAATGACGTGAAAAGCATGGCCAAAGACCCTGTTGTCTTTGCCCTGGCGAACCCGGACGCCGAGATCGCGCCCGAGGAGGCGCTGCCGCTCGTGCGGGTCATGGCCACCGGGAGGTCCGACTATCCGAACCAGATCAACAACATGCTGGGGTTTCCCGGCATTTTTCGCGGGCTGCTCGATGTGCGCGCACAAGGAGTGAACGAGGAAGTAAAGCTCGCCGCCGCCCGCGCCATTGCAGATACCATAAAAAAAGGCGACCTGCATGAGGACTATATCATCCCGAGCATCTTCGACCGCACCGTGGCAGCATCAGTTGCGGCAGCCGTGTCCGAAGCGGCGCGGAAGACGGGAATGGCGGGGTGAGGCAGGGTGTGAGGCAGGGTCCGGGGGCCAGGGGTCAGGGTCCGGTAAAAGCGAAAATGGCAGGGTCCAGGGGCCAGGGTTCAGGGGCCAGTAAAAAGCGACAACCTTGTTCGTCGGATTTAGCCACCTGTATTCTGTACCCTGCCCCCTGTACCCCGTACCCTGAACCCTGATTTGAGGTATCCATGAACCACGACCACGACCGTTTGCATCGTGATGAAAAAGATCTGCGCAGCGTCGGGATGACCGAACTTCAGGCTGTCTATGCCGAGCTCGGCCTTTCTTTGGAAGAGCTCGACCTCCTGTCCGTGCCGCGGCGGTCCTTTGCCGTAAGCTTTCCGGTGAAGATGACAACGGGCAAGACGAAGATATTCACCGGTTACCGGGTGCAGTACAATGACGCCCGGGGGCCCGCCAAGGGCGGGATCCGGTTCCATCCTGATATGGATGAAGAGCATACTGCCGAGCTCGCCCTGCTTATGGCGCTCAAGTGTGCTGTGGTGAATATTCCCTTCGGCGGCGCAAAAGGCGGTGTTGTCGTCGATCCCCGGGAGCTTTCCCGCCGCGACCTGGAACTGGTTACGCGCGGATACACCCAGGCCATTGCGGACTACATCGGGCCGTTCAAGGATATCCCGGCGCCTGACGTCTATACCGACGAGCAGATCATGGCATGGATCCTCGACGAATATGAGCGGCTCAAGCGCGAGCATGTGCCTGCCGTGGTCACGGGAAAGCCTCCCGCGCTTGGCGGGATCAGGGCGCGCAGATACTCGACGGCGCTGGGCGGCATCCACGTGCTCGAACAGGCCATGCGCGAGCGGGGCATGGAACCTCCGGGGACCCGCGTGGCGGTCCAGGGGTTCGGCAACGTAGGAGGGAATGTTGCCCGCATTCTCGATCACTGGGGCTACACCGTCATTGCCGTAAGCGATGTGAACGGAGCCATCATGGCTCCTGAAGGCCTTGATATTTCCGAGCTGAGGCATCATAAGACCAGGAGCGGCAGTGTTGTGGGTTTTTCCGGCGCCAAGGCCATTTCCAATGCCGAATTGCTTGCCCTTGACTGCGACATTCTGGTCCCCGCAGCCCTGTCGAATCAGATCGACCGGAACAATGCCCAGGACGTGAAGGCAACAATCGTCCTTGAACTGGCGAACGCTCCGCTCACGGCCGAGGCTGACGATATCCTTTTCAACAGGGAAATCCTGGTGATCCCCGACATCCTTGCCAACGCAGGCGGCGTGGTGGTGAGCTATTTCGAATGGAGCCAGAATCTCAGTCATGATGTCTGGCCGGAAGAAAAAGTCCTGGCAAAATTGAAACAGGTCATGATGACGGCTTTCGACGATGTGAACGAGCACTGTCATGAGGCGCGCTGCAGGATGAGAAAGGCTGCCTATGAGCTGGCGGTAAAACGGATACTGCTGGCGGAAAAATTAAGAGGGAATCTGTAGTTTGCGTCCTCGTTGTCAATAATGAGCGTCATGTCCTACGGATTTAGCGTGTGCTCAAACGTAGAAGTTACAGGGGCCTCGTCTCAAAGAGGTCCCTGTCTTTTTTTGTTTCTTTTCCGGTTGGTTTGACCTAAACTGCTCAAGACAGAAGTACCTGCCACGATGCATTATTGCAGCATCCGCGCACAATCGGTAAAAATCGGGTATCTATTCAGATTGGCCTGAAATAAAAAAACAAGCCAGATGATTCTGATCTGTCATACCGCCCTGTTCGTCATTCCCGAGTGGTTTAATCGGGAATCCAGAGGTTTTCAACGTCACTGGGTCCCCGATAGGATCATTCGGGGACGACGGATATGAGCGTGCTGAATAGTTGTAAAGTCGGATCACCATCGATCACGAAAGAGGAGTTTTTCTATGGCATGGCGAAAGCTGTATGCTCAATGTGTTGTTACTCTGCTCTTGTTAACCGGATTATTGTCCTGTGGAGGAGGAGGTGGCAGTTCCGCACCGCCCCCGCCACCCTCGGGAACTCCTTTTTGGGCGGCTGACTTTAACACGAACTCCTATTATAAGCTCTATTCCAGCGTTGTCGCGACTGGGACGCACTGCTACATTTATGTGGAAAACGGCTTGACCGTCAGCGCGATCGAGGCCAATGCGATCAAGAATGAATTTGATACCAAGATCTATCCTACTATCACGGGAAAGTTTGGAAGCGAACCGAATCCCGGAGTGGACGGTGATGATAAAATATACATTCTCCTGTTGAATATCAGGGACGGATTTAATCAAGCCAGTTCACCCAGCTATGTCGGGGGTTTTTTTATGTCCGGCAATGAATATCATGCGTCCGCAAATTACTATTCCAATGAAAAAGAGATGTTCTATATGAATTTCAATCCCGTTTTGAAGTCCTATGTTTGGCCAACAGGGTTCTATACTACGCTTGCCCACGAATTTCAGCA
>Ga0334722_10000900_pt1 | contig 40665 bp, 32 predicted proteins | sample C3_bottom_MG_FD_207210 | JGI IMG/M metagenome (GOLD analysis project Ga0334722, IMG submission 207210) | Sediment microbial communities from Yellowstone Lake, YNP, Wyoming, USA - C3_bottom | ecosystem: Environmental > Aquatic > Freshwater > Lake > Sediment | place: USA: Wyoming | collected...
GCGAGGGGAAGGGGCCGTTCCGCTGGGCCGCGCTGTCGGGCGATCCGGCCGACATCGCGCGCACCGACGCGCTCGTGCTTTCGCTCTTCCCGCACGACGCGCACCTGAAGCGCTGGATCACCATGGCACAGGAGCGCATCCACTTCCAGGGACTGCCGGCGCGCATCTGCTGGCTGGGGCAGGGGGATCGTGCGAAGTTCGGCGTCGCCATCAACGACCTTGTGGCGAGCGGGGAGCTGAAGGCGCCCATCGTCATCGGGCGGGACCACCTCGACACGGGGTCCGTGGCCTCGCCGTTCCGCGAGACCGAGGGGATGAAGGACGGCACCGACGCCGTCGCCGACTGGGCCATCCTGAACGCGATGGTGAACGTGGCGAGCGGGGCGAGCTGGGTGTCGTTCCACCACGGGGGCGGCGTGGGCATCGGCAACTCGCTGCATGCGGGGCAGGTGATCGTCGCCGACGGCACGCCCGAGATGCGGCTGCGCCTCGAACGCGTGCTCACGAATGACCCCGGCATGGGTGTGGCGCGGCATGCCGACGCCGGCTACGAGACCGCCATCGAGACCGCGCACGCCAAGGGCGTGAAGCTGCCGATGATTCCGTAGCGGCCGCGCTGCCTGGTCGGCGTTTAGCTTTCCGTACGATGCTGAGCCCCAAGTACAAGCCCTGGCACCTCATCCCGTTCGTCATCAAGTACGCGCGGCTGCGCCTCGCGCGGCGCCCGGTCCTCGTCAACTTCGAGGTCACGATGCGCTGCAACGCGGCGTGCGGCGGCTGCAACTACTGGCAGACCCCGGCGGCGGAGCGCGAGCACGAGCTCAAGTCGTTCGTCGAGGCGGCGCGGACGTTCGACCCGATGATGATCACCTTCACCGGCGGCGAGCCGACGCTGCGCCGCGACCTCGAGACGATCGTCGCCGAGGTGTCCCGGGCGGTGCCGTACTGCTACATGACCGTGCTGACGCACGGGGGCATGCTCACCATCGACCGCGCCCGTTCGCTGTGGAACGCCGGCCTCGACCAGTTCAACATCTCGCTCGACTACCTCGATGCGCGGCACGATGCCCAGCGCGGCATTCCCGGGCTCGCGGCGAAGATCCTCCATCTGGCCCCGGCGATGCGCGCGGAGGGCATGAACGTGCGCTTCAACACCGTCATCCGGGACGACAACCTCGACGACATCGTGCCGATCGTGCACCATGCGCACGCCACCGGCGCCGGGGTCAACCTGTCGGTCTATACCGACATGAAGAACGGGAGCCGCGACCACCTTATCCGCGCCGACCAGCACGCGCGCGTGCAGGCCCTCATCGACGAACTGCTCGTCTTCAAGCGGCGGCACCGCGGGGTCATCAGCAACTCCGACTGGTACCTCCAGCAGCTCCCGCGCTACCTCCGCCAGGCGATGCCCGAGCCGTGCCGGTCCGGCGAGACGACCATCCACATCGATCCGCGCGGCCTCGTGCGGCGCTGCCCCGATTTTCCGGCCGACAAGCCGTGGCGCGAATACGACGGCTACGCCCCCATCGCGTGCAATGCGTGCTACTACGCCTGCCGGGGTGAGGCGCAGGCCCCGCTCACGCTCTCGCGGTTCAGGGACCTGCTGGCGTAGCAGTCCGCTCGCGCCGGCGGCACGCCGCGCCGTACCTTTCATGGCGCACACCGGTCTCGCAACGCCATCCGCAGTGCTGTCACCCGGCGGACTCCCCGTCCCGACTCCTCGGTTCTCCCGATGACCCTCGTCTTCGCCAATGCCTCCCAGGTCGTCACCTGCGCCGGCGCCGCACGCGCCCGGCGAGGCTCGGAGCTGCGCGAGATGGAGGTGCTCGAAGACGCGGCGGTCGTCACGCAGGGTGCCCACATCGTGGCGGTCGGCCCGCGCGATGCCGTCCGCGCCGCGCACCCCGACGCCGAGGTGGTCGATTGCGCCGGGCGCGTCCTCATGCCCGGCCTCGTCGATTCGCACACCCACGGCATCTTCGGCAAGCCGCGCCACGAGGAACAGGAATTGCGCGCCGCCGGCATCGGATACATGGAGATCGCCCGGCGCGGCGGCGGCATCCACAGTTCGGTGCGCGACCTGCGCACGCGGTCCGAGGATGACCTGTTCGCGCTCGCCCTCCCGCGCCTGCGACGCCTGGCCGCCCATGGCACCACGACGGTGGAGCTCAAGTCGGGGTACGGCCTCACGCCCGAGGACGAAATCAAGTCGCTGCGCGTCATCCGGCGCCTGCAGCAGGCGCTGCCGCTGCGCCTCGTGCCCACCTTTCTCGGGGCGCACGAGATCCCGCTCGAGTTTCGCGCCGCGCCGCGCTCGCGCGAGCAGTACATCGCGCTGATCGTGGACGAGATGCTCCCCCGCGTCGCCGCCGAGGGACTGGCGCGCTTTGCCGACATCTTCTGCGAGCCTGGCGTCTATACCACCGCCGAAGCCCGCGTCATCCTCGGCGCGGCGCGGCGCCACGGCCTGCTGCTCAAGCTGCACGCCGACGAACTCGAGACCGCCGGCGCTGCGGAGTTGGCGGCCGAGCTGGGCGCGGTCAGTGCCGATCACCTCGCGGCGGTCTCGGACGGCGGCATCAAGGCGCTCGCCGCGTCCGGCACGGTCGCCACGCTCCTCCCGGGCACCATGCTCTTCCTCGGTCGCCCCCGGCAGGCGCCAGCCCGCGCCCTCATCGACGCCGGTGCGGCCGTCGCCCTGGCCTCCGATTTCAATCCCGGCACCTCGCCGACGGTCAACTTCCCGCTCGTGCTCTCCCTCGCCGTCAGCCAGCTGCACATGAGTGTCAGCGAGGCCGTCCTGGCGGCGACCGTCAACGGGGCGGCCGCCCTCGGCCTGGCCGCCGAGACGGGCCAGATAGCCGCCGGATTCGCCGCGGACCTGGCGCTGTTCGACATCGAGGATGTCCGGGAGCTGCCGTACTGGTACGGCGACCAGCGGTGCCATGCCACCTGGGTCCGCGGCGTCCCGGCGCATCGCGCCGGGTAGGGTCCGTGCACGGCGCCGGCCGCCCGCGGGCGACACGGCCTCCCCCCGTTGTCATCTTCCCTGCCGGGGGCGTACTTTTCGATCCGGATGGTCTCGCCGTCTAAGGTTGTAACCCCGGTCTGGTCCGCGCGCGTATTCCTATGGCCGATCTTGCCAAGCTGAAGAAGAAGGCAGCCGAGTTCGAGGCGGCGAAGAAGTTCGACAAGGCCATCGCGACCTATCGCGAGGTCCTCGACGTCTTCGACGCGGGCGACGAATCGGACGTCGAGGTCGCGCTCTACAATCGCGTGGGCGACATGCTCATGCGCCAGGGCGAGACCGCCGAGGCCGTCACCCTCTACGAGCGCGCCGTTGACCTGTACGCCGAGGGCGGCTTCTTCAATAATGCCATCGCGCTCTGCAACAAGGTGCTCCGCACCTCGCCGGGGCGTGCGTCGGTCTACTACAAGCTCGGCAAGATCTCGGCGGCCAAGGGCTTCAAGGGCGATGCCAAGCAGAACTTCCTCGAGTACGCCGACCGCATGCAGAAGGCCGGCAACAAGGACGAGGCGTTCCGCGCGCTCAAGGAATTCGCCGATCTCTGCCCCGACCAGGATGACATCCGCCTCATGCTGGCGGACCAGCTGATCAAGGCCGAACGCAAGGACGAAGCTGTCGAGCAGCTGTCGTCGCTGTACGAGCGCTATCAGGCCGGCGGCCAGTCCGCCGAGGCCGATGCCACGCTCGAGCGCATCCGGGCCATCGACCCGGCGGCGACGCCGCACAAGGTGCGTCGCTCCGTCGAATCGAAGGCGCAGGACGACCTCATCTTCATCGACCTCGACGCCCCCGTGCCGCGGAAGTCACGGCTATCGACGGTGACGCCGGTGATCGTCGCACCGCCGGAGCCCGCTGCACCGCCGGAGCCCGCTGCACCGCTGCCCGAGCCGGAACTCGTTATCGACGCACCGGCGCTCGAGGGCATCGAGGCGACCTCGCTCGATGCCGGCGCACCGCCGGTCGATGCCGGCGCGATGCTCGGGCTCGAGACCACGTCGCTTGTCCCCGATGCCGAGGATGAGGCGGCGCCGATGACGGCCGGCGAATTCGCGGAACTCGACCTCACCGTGGTCGAGGAAGTGCATGCGCCGGCCCGCGACTCCAGTCGCGACCTCGCGCTCCCCGGCGACCTGCCGCTCATCGACACCACCAGCGACCTGGGCGCGCCGGCCGAGGAAGCGGCGACGGTCGATATCCCGCTGCTCGACCTCACCGAGGAGCCGGCAGGCCCGGAGGCGACGCCGACGCTCGATATCGAGCTGCCGACGCTCGACACGTCCGAGCCCGCGCCGGCCGCTGCTCCGGCCCGGGTCTCCGGAGCCGCCGACGAGCTCGGCTTCATCGACCTCGACGCGGCGCCCGTCGAGGCGGCGTCCGCCCCTGAAGTGGACGCGCCCACCGATTTCGGCGACGTCGATCTCGATCTGGTGGAGGCGCCGCCGCCGCCCGTGCGGCGCACGACCTCGATGGCCATCCCGATGCTCGCCTCGAGCGTCGACGACCTGCGCGAGCAGGTCGCGCAGGACCCGGGCAACTGGACGCTGCGCCGCCAGCTCGCCGAGACCATGCTCGACGAGGGCCACCGCGACGAGGGTCTCGCGATGCTCGAGGAGACCATGGTCGGCTTCGAGCGCGATGGGCAGATCCACGAGGCGCGCTCGGTGGCCGATGAAATCGTGCGCCTCAACCCGGCGTCGGTGCGGCATCACCAGAAGCGCGTCGAGTTCGCCTTCCGCGACGACGATCGCACCGGACTGGCACAGGCGTACCTCGACCTCGCCGATGCGCTGTTCCGCGAGGGCCAGGCCGACAAGTCGCGCGCCGTCTACCAGCGCGTGCTCGAAATCGCACCGTCCGATCCCCGCGCGCTCGCGGCCATCGAGTCGCTCGCCGCGATCGAGCCGCCGCCCGCGCCGGCCGAGAAGCGCCCGTCCGCACCGGCCGCGCCGCCGGCCGCCAGCAAGCGCTACACGGGCATGATTGCCGCCGTCACCGAAGAGCCGCCGCCTCCTGCCGTCCGGCCAGCCGCCACGAGCGACGACGAGTTCGTGTCGCTCGGCGACTGGCTCCGCGAGGACGAGGAGCCCAAGTCGACGCGGATGGTGGTCGAGGAGAAGGAGCCCACCGGCGACGAGGATGCCGACTTCCAGGACATGCTGCGCAAGTTCAAGCAGGGCGTGGCGCAGAACGTCGAGGAGGAGGACCACGAGTCGCACTACGACCTCGGCGTGGCCTACAAGGAGATGGGCCTGCTCGACGAGGCCATCGCCGAGTTCCAGAAGGCGCTGCGCGGCGCCCAGCTGCGGGTGCGCACGTACGAGGCGCTCGGGCAGTGCTTCCTCGAGAAGGGGCAGCTGCCGGTGGCGCTCACGATCCTCCAGCGCGCGCTGGCCGAGCCGGGCGCGGGCGATGAGCAGCTGGTGGGCGTGCTGTACCTGCTGGGCTACGTCTCCGAGGGCCTCAAGCGGCCCGCCGACGCCAAGGGCTTCTACGAGCGCGTCTTCGCCGTCGACATCCAGTTCCGGGATGTGGGCGACCGGCTGAGTGCCGTGGAGGCGGCCATCTCGTGACCGCCGTCCCGCCCCCCGTTCACATGCCCCTCGCGCCGGCCCTGCTCGACATCCAGGCCTCCATTCGGGCGCGCCTCGACCAGGTGCCCGACGCCATGTGGCGCATCGTGCGCGCCGACGCGCCGATCATCGAGTCGGTGAACGCGCACCTCACGGGGATGAAGGGCAAGATGTTCCGTCCCACGGTGCTGCTGCTTGCGTCGCAGATCGACGACACGCCGGACGACCGTGGCGTGCGCATGGCCGCCGTCACCGAGCTCATTCACCTGGCCAGCGTCGTGCACGACGACTCGGTGGATCATTCGCCGCTGCGCCGCGGCATGCCGACGATCAACGCGCTCTTCTCGCACCAGGTGGCGGTGATCGCCGGCGACTATCTCTACTCGCGGGCCCTCGCCGAGCTCGTCGCCGTCGGCGACCTCGAACTGCTGCGCGTCCTCACCGGCGCGTCGAACGCCATGACGCTCGGTGAACTGCGCCAGCTCGCCTCGTACGACGCCCTCCAGTTCACGGAGTCGGACTACTGGCTGCTGGTGCAGGCCAAGACCGCGTCGCTGCTCGGCGCGGCCTCCGAGGCCGGGGCGCTCTGCGGCGCCCCGCGCTTCCGCGGCGAGATGGCGAAGTTCGGCACCCTGCTCGGCATGGCCTTCCAGGTCGCGGATGACCTGCTCGACTACACCGAGTCCGAGGCCACCACCGGCAAGCCCAGCGGCAACGACCTCAAGGAGCACAAGGTCACGCTGCCCCTCATCGCATCCATGGCGCACATGTCGCGCGCCCAGCGCTCGCGGGTCGAGGAGCTGTTCGCCACACCCGTCCCCGGTGACGCGCAGATTGCCGACGTCGTCGCCATTGTGCACGAATGCGGCGGCATCGACGTGGCGCGCCGCAAGGGCGAGGAATTCGCCGCGGAGGCCGAGTCGGCGCTCATCGGCGTCCCCGCGTCGGCGGCTCGTCGTGCGCTCATCGACACGCTCGGCTACGTCATGGACAGGCGGTCCTGATGGCACCCAAGGGATCTTCGAAGCATCGCCCGGGGTTTCATGCCCTGGTCCTCGCCATCGGCTTCATCGTCGGCGGCTTCCTCACGCAGTTCGCCCGCATGTGGCTGCCGAGCGGGGCGGTGAAGGAGTTCCTCACCACCGGCGTCACGCCCGCCATCGGGCCGCTGAATATCAACCTGATCATCGTCAACGTCGGATTGGGACCCATCGCGCTCGACGTCTCGCTGCTGAGCCTCGTCGGGGTCCTCGTCGCTTATCTCATCGCGCGCTCGCTCTTCTAGGAGGCAACAATGTTCGGACTCGGCCCGGGCGAAATGCTGATGGCCCTGGTGGCAATCCTGCTCCTCTTCGGCGCGAAGCGCATCCCCGAGATCGCCGGCTCCTTCGGGAAGGGCATCCGGGAATTCAAGAAGAACATGAGTGACGTGCAGAAGGAGATCGAGGCACCCGAGGCGCGTCCCATCGACCGCCTCCCCTCGACGTCCGATCGCGTCGAGCGCGACAATGGCGACGACCGGCCGGAGCCGAAGAAGTTGATATAGGGAAGAGAGACCACAGAGAGACTACAGAGAAAATACAGAGGGGCGGCGCGAAAAAAGCGGCGCCCCTCTGTTCTTTCTCTGTCTTTTCTCTGTTGTCTCTCTATATGGTCTTCCTACGAGGCCTGCCGTCGCAGCGAGGCCTGGATCTTCTTCCGCCGGTCCTCGATCTTCGCGTCCTTGCGCAGCGCGGCCAGGAACGCCTGCACGCGGCTGTCGCGCATTGCGTTCATCGCCTGCTGGCGCTGCTGCGCCTTCTGGCTCTCGAACGCCGCACGGTCCGCCGCGACCTTCTTGTCGACGCGGATCACGAAAACGGCGTCGTTCGTCCGCACCGGCGCGCTCACGGCGCCGACCGGCAGCGCGAAGGCGGCGCCGACGGCCTCGTTGAGCTGGCCCATGCCCATCACGAAGCCGACGCGGGTGAAGAGCGGCGAGGTCTGCACCGAACGGCCCACGGCCTTGGCCGCCTCCTCGAGCGTGCTCGCCGCCGCCACGGCCGCCGCCTTCTGCGCCAGCGGCACCTTGGCGTCGAGCGACTTGCGCTGCGCGATGCGCTCCCGCACCTCGGACTTCACGGCGTCGAGCGGCTGCGGGCCGCCCTCGCGCAGCGAGTCGAGCCGCGCGAGGTAATACTCGCTCTCGTCGTCGAACAGGTCGCTCGACTCGCCCGGGCGCGCCCCGCCGAACGCCCACGCGCTCACGCTCGGCGCCGGCCGGCCGAGATACTGCGCCGGCTGGCCCTCGAGCACCTCGATCTGCGTCACCGGCAGCCCCATCGTCCGGGCGGCGGAGTCGAACTTTGCCGACTCCAGCGCGCCGGCGGCAACGCGCGCCAGCTCATCCGCGCGGCGGTCCGTGTTCACCGCCGACGAGTCGCTCTGCTTGATCTTCACCAGGATGTGGCGCAGCGAAAGCGTGTCGCCCTTGCGTGCATCCACCTTGATGATGTGCCAGCCGAAGTTCGTGCGCACCGGCGCCGACACCTGCCCGGCCTGCAGCTTGTACGCCGCGTCGTCGAACTCCTTCACGAAGCGTCCCTTGCCGCCCTTGCCGAGGTCGCCGCCCAGCGCGCCGCTCACCGAGTCGTCCGAGGCGCGCCGTGCGACATCGTCGAACTTGGCGCCCTTGGCGATCTCGTCGCGCAGCGCCTGCACTCGCTTGAAGGCGTCGGCGCTGTCGGCCGCATTCGGCGTGCGCGGAATGCTCACCAGCGACACCACCGCGCGGCCCGGGCGGTCGAACTCCTTGGCATGCGCCGCGTAGTACTGCTGGATCTCCGCGTCGGTCACCGTCTTGGCCAGGGTGTCGACGTCCGCCGGCACCCACGAGATGAACGACACCGAAACCGAGTCGTTGCGGTCCTGGTACATCTGCCAGAGGCGGGCGTCGCTCACGTACGCGTCGGCCGCCACCTGCGTGAAGAGCTTCTCCTTCGGGATCTCCGTGCGGTAGTACGACTCGAGCTGGGCGAGGATGCCCTGCTGCCGCGCGGCCGGGCTCGCCAGGAACCGGCGATACTTCGCCATGTCGAATTGCCCGTCCGTCTGGAACTCCGGATTCTGCCGGAACTGGGGCGGCGGGGCATACTTGGCGGTCTCGACGACTTCCTCATCCGTGACGCGGATGCCCCGCTTCTCGTATTCCTGACGGAGGAGCACGTCGTTGACGAGTTGGTTGTACGCCTGCTCGTCCACTTGCGCCCGCTCGTCCATGGTCAGGCCGCGCCCAATCTGCTGCTCTTGCTGCTGCGCAAGGGCGGCGGACGAGTTGGCCCAGACCATGTATGGAATGTCCTCGCCGTTCACGGTCGCCACGACGGTCGACGTCGTGACCGGCGCGCGACCCAGCAGGCCCGACGTCTCGGCCAGCAGGAAGCCGCCGACGAAGGCGATGAAGATGAAGATCCAGATGTACTTCGCGGCGCTCCGCATGTTTTGCAGCACGGCGCAGCAACTCCCAGGAACGGTGTGAAAAAGACAGCGCGACAACCATCGCGGCGAACACCAGCAGGGCGCTCGTCCCGACGGCAGCTGACGAAGCTCGTTATCAGCCTAGAAACCTACCCGCGCAGGCAACCTAAGATCAAGTGATGCTGTCACTTCTGATTGACGCACCTTCCCGCAGCGTGGTAGTTTGCAGTTCTGCACCGCACCCCGACCCCACCCGATGAGCCCTGCGCCTGCGCGTGTTGACGAGCTGAAGAAGCGCTACGAGGAGAATCCCCGCCGGTTCTTCGCGCCGCTCGCCAATGAATATCGCAAGGCGGGAGACCTCGACGCGGCCATCGACCTGTGCCGCATGCACCTCGAGGAGCAGCCGGGGCACCTCAGCGGCCACATCGTCTACGGCCAGGCGCTCTACGAGTCGTCGCGCCCCGCCGACGCCAAGCAGGCGTTCGAGGCGGCGCTGACGCTCGATCCCGAGAACCTCATCGCCCTGCGCCACCTGGGCGACATCGCCAAGTCCGAGGGCGACGCCACGGCTGCGACGCACTGGTACCAGCGCGTGCTCGATGCCGATCCGCGCAACGACGAGGTGATCGCGCTGATCGACGGGCTCAAGCAGGCGCCGCCGGTTTCCACGGTCGTCGTGTCCGAACCCGCCGCGCCGCCGCCACCGCCCCAGTACGCGGTCGAGGCCGAGCCGCTGCTCGAGGTGGCACCCGCCGTTGACCCCGGCGCGCCGACGCCCGTCATCCCCATCGCGGCCGTCGAGCCTCCGGCCATGCGGCCGAGCCTCGGCCTCATGGACCTCGACCTCAACCTTGCAGACTCCACCGGCGGGTCGGTCGATCTCATGGAGATCGGCGCCGTCGGCGTGCCGCCCGCGGCCGACATGCCAATGCCGCCGGCGGAAGCGCTGCCGCCGATGGTGGATGAGCCGGCCCCGGCGTTCGAGGTGGGCTTCCCGCTGGCCGACGGCACGCTGGCCCCGGCCGCCAGTGAGGCGCCCGAGCTGCTCGGGGCCGACGATACCAACCTCGGTCTGGCCGGCCCCTCCGAGCCCGTCGAGGTGCAGGACACCTCGTTCGACATCGAGCTCCCCGCGGCCGACGAGTCGATGTTCTCGTCGGCGCCGGCAGCGCCGACCTTCGGTGATTCATTGGACGTCACCGTCTCGGATGAACTGCTGCCGGAAGCGCAGCCCGAGTCCGGGCCCCTCGATGCGTTGCCGATGCTTGATGTCGGTGAGCCGGTGCCCACCGCGGCCGCCCCCGAGCCGGCCGCCGAGCCCGCCGCGCCCACGGCCGGCGACTTCGACCTGCTGTTCGGCAATGCGCCCCTCGCCGACGTGCAGGTGGGCGGGGACGCTGCCGTTGGCGCGCAGGCCGATGCCGAGGGCTTCATCGCCGATTCCTTCGTCGGCCGCGAGCCCTCCGACCAGTCGCTCGACCTCGCCCCCGACGTGGCCGCGCCCCCGTCGCCCTTCGTCACCGAGACGATGGCCGAGCTCTACCTGCAGCAGGGATTCCGCGACGAGGCCCTCGAGGTCTACCGTCAGCTGCTGGCGCAGAATCCGGGTGATCAGGGGCTCGCCGATCGCGTGCGGCACCTGGAGCACGGCACGCGATCGAGTCTTGCCCTCGACCGGGCGAGCGAGGAGATCGAGGCGGCCGCCGTGGCCGACGAAGTGCGCCGGTCGGGCAGCATTCCGGTCGTGCCGCCGATCGAGGAACCGGTCACGACGCCGACTGCCATCGAAGAGCCGGTCACGACGCCGACCGCCATCGCGGAGCCCGTCACGGCGCCAGCCGCAATCGAGTCGCCTGTGTCGTCGGCGCCATCCGCGCCGCTGCCGTTCGTCGAGCAGCCGGCCGTTGCATACGACGCATTCCCGGCTGCGCCGGCCGCGGCGCCGGTGGTTGCCGCGCCGATCGCGGCGCCCGCCGGACCGACGGCGCGCGATGTGCTTGCACGGCTCGCGAGTCGGCGCGCCATGCCGGGCGGCGGTTTCGCGCCGTCCGAGGCCGGAGTGCCGCCCGTGCCGGCGCCGGCGGAAGCCGGGTCGGCGATGGACGCGCCGGAGGGCGTGACCGACCTTGCCGCGCCTGCCGGCACCGTGAGCGTGGCGCCAGGGGGCGCACTCGACCGGCTCTTCGGGAACAGCGGCGTGGTGGCCGTGGATGAGGGCGCCGCGGCGGCGATGGCCGCGGCGTTCGGCGGTGCCGCCGTCGCGCCCATCAAGGGTGAACCGACGCGCCGCGGCACCGACGAACTGTCGCTCAACTCCGTCTTCCGTGGCGACGAGCCGTCCGCCGCGCCGCCGGTGGTCCAGCGGCAGTCCACGAAGCTGCGCTTCGACCAATTCTTCGCCGGCTCCGAAGACGGTGGCGCTGCCGGGTCCGACTCCGGCGCGGCGGCGCCGACGCCCCCGCCCGGCCGGGGAGAAGAGGACATCGCGCAGTTCAACACGTGGCTGAAGGGGCTGAAGGGCTCGTGAACATCCTGGTTCTCAGCGGACCCAACCTGAACCTGCTCGGCACGCGCGAGCCGCACATCTATGGCACAACGACGCTCGCGCAGATCGAGGCCGGGCTCGTCGCCGTCGGTGCCGAACTCGGCGTCGGCGTGACCTGCCGGCAATCGAACCATGAGGGCGTGCTCATCGACCTCATCCACGCCGCGAAGGGCGATGCCGACGGCATCGTCATCAACGCCGGTGCGTACTCGCACACCAGCCTGGCGCTGCGCGACGCCCTCTCGGCGGTGGCCATCCCGTACGCCGAGGTGCACCTGAGCAACATCTTCGCCCGCGAGCCGGAGCGCCGGCACTCGACGCTGGCGTCGGGCGCGCGCGCCCTCCTGTGCGGCTTCGGCGCACCAGGCTACGAACTGGCCCTGCGCGGGCTGGTGGCCGCGTTGCGCGCGTAGTCGCGCGCCGGGCCGACCTCCATGGAAGACCGCCGTCCGCAGCGCGTCGCCGCATTGCGCGCGTCCCTCGCCGAGAGCGGGTTCGACGCGATGCTCGTCACGTCGCTGGCGAACATCCGCTACCTCACGGGCTTCTCCGGCTCGGCGGCGCTGCTCGTCGTGCCGGCCGGCGGTCGGCCGGTGCTGATGACCGACTTCCGGTACGAGGTGCAGGTCGTGGAGGAGGTGGGAAGCTTCGCCGAGGTGCGCATCGAGCCGACGTCGCTCTGGGCCGGACTGCGCGAGACGCTCGTCGGCCTCGAGGGCGGCGAGCGCATTGCCTTCGAGTCGGCGCACGTCCTCCACCTCGACTTCGAGCGGCTCGCCGACCTGGCCGCGCGCTGGCAGTGGCGCGGCACGGTCGGTGTGGTCGAGGCGCTGCGCGAGCGAAAGGATGCCGGCGAACTCGCCCTGATCCGGCAGGCGGTGCGCATTGCCGAGGAGGCGCTGTCGCGGACCATCCGCGAGGTGCGGATCGGGCTCAGCGAGCGGCAGGTGGCCGGCATCCTCGAGCATCACCTGCGCGACCTCGGCAGCGATGCGACGCCATTCGAGACCATCGTGGCGTCGGGGGAGCGGTCGGCGCTGCCGCACGCCCGCGCCTCGACGCGCGAGCTGCAGGGCGGGGAATTCCTGCTCATCGACTTCGGCGCCTCGTACGGCGGCTATTGCAGCGATATCACGCGCACGTTCGCCCTGCGGAGCGTGAACCCGGAGATGCAGGCCATTCACGACATCGTACGCGAGGCAACCCTGAGCGCTTCGGCTGGTGTTCGGGTTGGAATGCGCGGACGGGATGCCGACGCCATCGCGCGGGGCTACATTGAGGGCCGCGGATACGGGGCGCTCTTCGGGCACTCGCTCGGGCACGGCATCGGGCTCGAGGTGCACGAAGGCCCCCGGTTGGCTCGCACGGCGGACGCGCCGCTTCCCCCGGGAGCGGTGGTGACCATCGAACCAGGCATCTATCGTCCCGGCTGGGGCGGGGTGCGCATCGAGGATGATGTGCATCTGGCCGACGCCGGCCCAGAAGTGCTCACGATCTTCCCTCGGGACCTGTTGGTGATCGGCTGAACCACGCTTGTCCCGCCCCCACCGGTGTCGTGCGATCCTGCGATCTCGCGCTCCCGCGATCCTGACTCGAAGACCTCAGAACCACGATGATCGATCTCCGTTACGTCAAGAAGCTGGTCGACATGCTCGATGAATCGAGCGTCGACTCCATCGAGATCTCGTCCGACAAGGGGATGAAGATCCGCATCAGCAAGACGCCGTCGGCGCGCGCCACCATGCACGCGGTGCAGCCGATGGCCATGCAGCCGGCGCCCGCCGTGGCCGTGGCGGCCGCCGCGCCGGCGGCGCCGGCGGCCGCAGCGAGCGCCCCGAAGGCCGAGCCGGCGTCGAAGCTCGCCGACGTGAAGTCGCCCATGGTCGGCACCTTCTACTCCAAGCCCGAGCCCGGCGCCCAGCCGTACGTGACGGTCGGCTCGAAGGTGGCCAAGGGCCAGGTCCTCTGCATCATCGAGGCCATGAAGATCATGAACGAGATCGAGTGCGAGGTGTCCGGCATCGTCCGTGAGATCTGCGTCACCGACGCGCACCCGGTGGAATTCGGCCAGGTGCTGTTCCGCGTCGATCCCAATGGCTGACCCCACCGGTCCGCGCCCCGGCGCGGCGCCGCCGGCGCCCGGGACCCAGCAGGCGGCGGGCGCGCCGCCCGCGTCGCCGCCGTACAACTACAAGATCGTCCTCCAGCAGGCGGTTCAGATGGGGGCATCCGACCTGCACCTCAAGGTCGGCCGCGCGCCCATGGCCCGCCTGAACGGCGAGCTCAATCCGCTCGAACTGCCGCCGCTCCGGCCCGAGGACCTCAAGTCCATCGGCGAGCAGATCTGCCCGCCCAAGCAGAAGCGCGAGTTCGACGCCGAGAAGGAGGCCGACTTTGCCATCGGCGTGCCGGGCATCGGCCGCTTCCGCGTCAACATGTACCAGCAGCGCGGCACCATCGCCTTTGTCTTCCGCGCCATCGCCTTCCAGGCCGCGTCCATCAAGGACCTGAACCTGCCGCCGGTGCTCGAGGAGATCGCGATGAAGCCGCGCGGGCTCGTGCTCGTCACCGGCATCACCGGGTCCGGCAAGTCGACGGCGCTGGCGTCGATGATCCAGTTCGTCAACGAGCATCGGCACGCGAACATCATCACCATCGAAGACCCCATCGAGTTCCTGCACCGCGACATCAACTGCAACATCAACCAGCGCGAGGTGGGGCTCGATACCGGCTCGTTCGCCGCGGCGCTGCGCCGCGTGTTGCGCCAGGACCCCGACATCATCCTCATCGGCGAGATCCGCGACCTCGAGACCCTCGAGATCGCCCTGAAGGCCGCCGACACCGGACACATGGTCTTCAGCACCCTGCACACGACCGACGCCACGCAGACGATCAACCGCGTGCTCTCGTTCTATCCGCCGCACCAGCAGGCCGACGTCCGCTTCTCGCTGTCCACGGCGCTGCAGGCCGTCGTGTCGCTGCGGCTCGTGCCGCGCGCCGACCGCGCCGGCCGCGTCCCCGCGTGCGAGGTGCTCGTCAACACCGCGGCCGTGCAGGACAACATTCGCGACATGACCAAGTCGCTCAACATCCCCGACCTCATCAAGGAAGGCACGGTGCAGTACGGGATGCAGAGCTTCGACCAGTCGTTGATGGCGTGGTACTCGAAGGGGATCATCTCCTACGAGAGCGCGCTGTTCCATTCGACCAACCCCAGCGAGTTCGCACTGAAGGTGCAGGGTATTGCCGGGACGAGCGATACCAGCTGGGACTCATTCACTCAATGATGCATTCGCAGATGGCGGAAGGCAGAAGGCAGAAGGCAGGTGCGGTCTCCGCACGCCTCGCTGCCCATGCCGTGCTTCCATCTGCCATCCGCCTTCTGCCATCTGCCATCTGTGTTTAAGAAAGTCCTCATCGCCAATCGCGGCGAGATCGCGCTCCGCGTCATTCGCGCCTGCCGCGAGCTCGGCATCCAGACCGTCGCCGTGTACAGCGAGGCCGACCGCGAGTCGCTGCACGTGCGCTTTGCCGACGACGACGTCTGCATCGGCGCGGCGCCGGCACGCGAGAGCTACCTCAAGATCCCGCGCCTCATCGCCGCCGCCGAGATCACCGGCGCCGACGCCATCCACCCGGGCTACGGGTTCCTCGCCGAGAACGCCGAGTTCGCCGAGACGTGCGCGGCCAGCCGCATCACGTTCATCGGGCCGACGCCGCAGCAGATCCGCATGATGGGCGACAAGGCGGCTGCCCGCGCCAAGATGATCGAGAATGGCATTCCGGTGGTGCCCGGCACGCCGGGGCCCGTCGAGGACGTCGGTGAGGCGCTCGGCTTCGCCGAGCAGATCGGCTTTCCCGTGATCATCAAGGCCGCCGCCGGCGGCGGCGGCAAGGGCATGCGCGTCGCCAACGACGCCGAGGAGTTCGCCCGGTCGTTCCAGATGGCGCGCACCGAGGCGCTCTCCGCGTTCGGCAATGGCGATGTGTACGTGGAGAAGTACCTGCGCCGCCCGCGCCACATCGAGTTCCAGATCCTCGGCGACACCCACGGCAACGTCATCCATCTGGGCGAGCGCGACTGCTCGGTGCAGCGCCGCCACCAGAAGCTCATCGAAGAGTCGCCGTCGCCAGCCATGACGCCCGCCCTGCGCGAGCGCATGGGCGAAGCCGCCGTGCTCGGCGCCAAGGCCATCAACTACGTTGGCGCCGGCACCATCGAGATGCTGCTCGACACCGACGGATCGTTCTACTTCATGGAGATGAACACCCGCATCCAGGTGGAGCACCCCGTCACCGAGATGATCACCGGCGTGGACCTGGTGAAGGAGCAGATCCGCGTGGCCGCCGGCGAGAAGATGCGCGAGAAGGAGACCCCGGTCATGCGCGGGCACGTCATCGAGTGCCGCATCAACGCCGAAGATCCGTTCCGCAACTTCCAGCCCTCGCCGGGAAAAATCGAGGTCTTCCACCTGCCGGGCGGCAACGGCGTGCGCGTTGACACCCACGCCTACGCCGGCTACACCGTCCCGCCGTTCTACGACTCGATGATCGCCAAGCTCATCGTGCATGGCGTCGATCGTGAGGAGGCGCTGGCCAAGATGCGCCTCGCGCTCGACACCTTCATCGTGCAGGGCGTGACGACCACCATCCCGTTCCTGAGCCGCGTCATGAGCCATCCCGACTTCGTGCGCGGGGAAGTGCACACCAAGTTCCTCGAGGTCGAGGGAAAGGACCTCTTCGAGATGTGAGGCGTGCTCGGGCCGGCGGACGGGCCCGTGCCGAGGCGGCGGAAACGAGAGGGGGCGACCATCGGTCGCCCCCTCTGTGCATCGCGCGCGGTGCCCTGCGCGCCACGCCCGCTTCGCTTCGCTCATGATCGGCTGACCGTGTGGTGCCGCATCAGTTCCGATCGGCGGCGACGGGGCCGCATGCGGCGCCGCCGGGCCGCTGCCCGGTTGGTATCGCCCGAGACGGAAGGCATGCAACTTCCAGAGCGCATCTCCCGCCTCGGTGGGCGACCCCGTCCGTTCCCAACGTCCGGATCGGCAAGGGCGCGGCTTTCATGAGGAGCAGTGTATGCCGTGGATGTCAGATGACCGTCACCATTCGGTTGCAGTTGGGCGCACACGAACGCAGTAGGAGTCGCCCGCTGCGAACACCGACCGCCACTCCAGCCGCCCTCACGAAGCCCCCGCACCCACCCCAGTGCCCCTGCTCGTCTCGCTTCTCCCAGCCCCGACGTCCGCCGACGTCACCGTGGTGATCGACGTCCTCCGCTTCACCACGAGCGCCGCGTTCGCGCTGGCCAACGGCGCGCGCTCCGTCGTGCCCTGCGAGACGGTAGACCAGGCGCGGGCGATCGCCGGCAGCGTCACGCCGGACCGATGCCTGCTGGCCGGCGAGCGCGACGCGCTGAAGCCCCGCGGCTTCGACCTGGGCAATTCCCCGCTCGAGTTCACCCCGCAGGCGGTGCAGGACAGGGACGTCGCGTGGACCACGACGAACGGCACCCGGGCCATCGCCGTCGCCCGGAGCGGGTGGGACCGCGCCGCTCCCCGGGCCGCGTCCGCTTCGCATGCCCCGGAACAAGGCGCTGGCGGGCGATCGTCGTCCCGTGACTTGATCTTGGCTTCGTACGTCAATCTCAAGGCAGTCGCAGCCCTCCTGGAACCCAGGCTCCGGGAGGATGCGGTTGTCGCCGTCGCCTGCTCCGGCCGCGACGGAGGCTTCGCGCTCGAGGATGCCGCCTGTGCCGGGGCCCTCGTCCGCCGCCTCCGCGCCACCCTGGGCGACGCGCTCACTATGGATGACGGCGCGCGCGCGAGCGCGTGCATCGATGAGGCCTATGGCGAAGATCTCGCGCGGCTCTTCCGCGACGCTCAGCACGGACGATTTCTCCGAGACCACGGATTCGGCGCCGACCTCGAAGCCTGCGGTGCGCTCGACACGCTCCCGGTCGTCCCGCGCTGGCGCGACGGACGGCTCGTCGCTCGATGACCTTGACGTCGCCCCGAACCCTCGTCGCCGGCGCGAGCCGGAGGACGATGATGACACCTATACGCCGCCCCGCGCCCGCCGCCGCCCACCTGTGACCGAGGCCGACATCGGCGAACCGGTGCAGAACCAGCGCGCCCGCCGGCGCACGAAGGCCGACCCCGACGCCGAGGGGCCGACGCCCGATCAGCTGGCCCGGGCGGCGCGTCGCGAGCACCTCAAGCGGGAGATCGGCGGCATCGTCCTGCTGCTGGGCGCCGTCTTCGTTGCCGGTGCGCTCGTCGCGCCGCCCGAGTTCCAGTCGGCGTCGTGCAGCGACGCCGGCTCCATCTTCGGCCCGGTGGGTGCCTGCCTGCGCTGGTCGGTGCTCACGCTGGTTGGGGCGCTCTCCGCCGCCATCGTGCCGCTCATCCCCGCGGTGCACGCCCTGCGGCTGCTCGGGCGCATCCGCGACACCGACGACCGCCGCTGGCTGGCGTTCACCGTCGGCCTGGCTGTCCTCGTCCCGGTCATCGCGGCCCTCGCCCGCGGCCAGTTCGGCGCCGCCGAGGCCGATCCGCTGGCCGGCCTCTGGGGCGCGTTCGCTGCGTTCTACCTGGTGAAAGCCATCGGCAATGGCGGCGCATGGGTGGTGGTCGCCGTCGCCCTCAGCGCCCTCTCGGCCGTGGCCCTCAGCTGGAACCCGATCCGCGCCATCCTCGGCTCGGCATCCACGAAGAAACCCGAGGCGGCGCTGACCAGGGCCGAGCAGATGGAGCCGCCGGCGGCCGAGATGCCCGCGCTCGACCTGTCACTCATGCCCGAGCTCGTGCCCGCGGCCACCGTGCCGCTGGAGACGACCGGCAACGGCGCCTTCGAGCTGATAGAACCCGCAGTGAAGGGCGACAGGAAGGCGAAGCGGAAGTCGCGCGACGAGGCGGTGGCCGCGGAAATCGACGCCAGCGAACTCGTCGATCCGCTCGCCGAGGAATTGCCGTCGCCCGAGCTGCTGTCGCTGCCCCCGGTGCGCAACGCCGATGCCGGCCGGGCCCAGCTCGATGCCGCCGGCATCAAGCTGATGGACGCACTGCGCACGTTCCGTGTGGACGGCGAGCTCGTGGGCCGCACCACGGGCCCCACGGTCACGCAGTTCGAGATCGAACCCGCGCCCGGCGTGAAGGTGCGCCAGTTTGCCAACCTCGCCAATGACCTGGCCCTCGCCATGCGGGCGCAGAGCATTCGTGTGGTCGCGCCCATCCCGGGCAAGGGCGCCGTCGGCGTCGAAGTGCCGAATCCGACCCCGGAAATGGTGATCTTCCGCGAGCTCCTGGAGAGCCGCGACTACACCACCAAGCCGTTCGCGCTCCCCATGGCGATCGGCAAGGACCTCGAGGGTCGCGCCGTCGTGGCCGACCTCGCCAAGATGCCGCACCTGCTGATTGCCGGCGCCACCGGCAGCGGCAAGTCGGTCTGCGTGAACACGATCATCACGTCGCTCATCTATCGCCACACGCCCAAGACGCTGCGCTTCCTGATGGTCGATCCCAAGATGGTCGAGCTCAGCGTCTACAACGTGCTCCCCCACCTGCGCCACAAGGTGGTCACCGACAACCGCGACGCGGCCGCCATGCTCAAGTGGGCGGTGCTCGAGATGCAGGAACGCTACCAGCTGCTGGCCGCCAACGGCGCGCGCAACATCCAGGACTTCAACCAGAAGGTGCGCGACGGACACAAGCTGCTGAAGGCGAAGGACCCGAACGTCGCCTTCGAGGACCGCGAGTACAAGGGGAACGTCCTCCCCTACATCGTCGTCGTCATCGACGAACTCGCCGACCTCATGATGACCTGCGCCGCCGAGGTCGAGACGCCGCTGGCCATGCTCGCGCAGAAGGCGCGCGCCATCGGCATCCATCTCATCCTCGCCACGCAGCGCCCGAGCGTGAACGTCATCACCGGCCTCATCAAGGCCAACTTCCCCAGCCGGATCGCGTTCCGCGTGGCGTCTCAGATCGACAGCCGCACGATCATCGACGGCATGGGGGCCGAGTCGCTGCTGGGGAACGGCGACATGCTCTTCATCCCGCCGGGCAAGAGCGAGCCGGCGCGGCTGCAGGGCGCGTTCCTGAGCAACGAGGACACCGAGCACCTCATGCACTGGTACGCCGACCGCCGCGAGGCCCGCAAGGCGGCGCTCGAGGCCGCCGGCATCATGCATGTCGAGGCGGGCGAGGACGAGCAGGACATCCTGGAACGCGTGCGCCAGCAGGAGGCGCTCGAGGCCGGGGCCGGCCAGGACGGCGAGGCCGACGACAGCGATCGCGACAAGCTGTTCCGCGAGGCCGCCGAGACCTGCATCCAGAACCAGGGCGGCTCCACGTCGCTGCTGCAGCGCCGCCTGAAGATCGGCTACGGCCGCGCGGCGCGGGTCATCGATCAGCTGCACCTGGCCGGCGTGCTCGGGCCGCCGGATGGCTCCAAGCCGCGCGACGTGCTGATCGGGCTCGATGACCTCGACCGGATCTGCGGGAATCGCGAGGAGTGACCGGTGCGACTGCCGGTAAGAAGCCGCCGGTGAGACTCTCGGTGCGGATCGAGCGCGCGCTTCGCCGCCGGTGGGGAATCGTTCGCCAATTGCACTGGCCCGCCGCCGGCACCTGGCGCCGGACGCCGGACGGCTTCTGGATGTTCCTCAAGCCGGGCGACTTCTTCGACGCGTGCTACGCGTACGCGAGCCCTGACGAGTCCTTCCGGCAGTTCATGCCCCTTGCGGTGCATCCCGGCGACTGGGCGATCGATGTCGGCGCCCAGAAGGGGTGGTACTCCATGATGCTCGCCCGTGTGGTCGGAGCCGCGGGACACGTCCTCAGTGTCGAGCCGGATCCGGTGGCGGCCGACCTGATGAGCGCCAATCTCGAGCGCAACCGGAGCGCGAACGTCTCGTTGGTGCGTGCCGTGGCGGGCGAAGCGGCGAGCGAGGTCGAGTTTGTCCTGAACGATTACGTCGGCTGGTCGTCCCGCACGCCGAACGCACTGCAACGCGAGCGCGTGAAGGCCCGCGTGACGCTCCCCATGCGTCCCCTCGATGACATGTTCGCCGCAGGCAAGCCGCCGGAAGGCGCGCGGGTGACGTGGATAAAGATCGACGTCGAGGGAGGTGAGGCCGGTGTGCTTCGTGGCGCGACGCGGCTGCTGGCCGAGCATGCACCGGTGCTATGGATGGAAGTGAATCCGTCGTCGCTGGAAGCGGCGCACTCGTCGCCGGCCGAGCTGGGGGAGTTGCTGCAGGGGTATGGGTACCGCTTCTGGCGCGGGCGTGTGCTCGAGCGCTGGCTGCGGCGGCCGAGGGTCTGGTTTACGCCCGTCGCCCGCCTGGCCGACGTTTCGGACGAGGCAGACGTGCTGTGCATCCCGCCCTCGCGGCCGGACCTGGTGGCGCTGCTGGAACGCGCGCATAGCGCGGTGACGGCGCTCCCTCGATAGTCGCGCGTCGCGGAGCTGCAGCTTCACCATCGCTTCGCGACGCTGCGCCGCACCACGCCTGCGCGATTACGATGCGAATCGCGCGCGAAGGGTGACACAGGACGCACCCGGCGCGAGTACACTCGCGCCATGACGAAAGACACCAACAACTTCGGCGAACTGGGCGAGCGCATCGCCGCCCGCTGGCTCGAGAGCCACGGGTACACGGTGCTCGCGCGCCGCTGGCGCAGCGGCCACCGCGACATTGACGTGATCGTGGAGCGGGACGGCACCGTGGCATTCGTCGAGGTGAAGACGCGCGCCGCACTGGAGTTCGGCGATCCCGTCGAGGCGGTGCACCTGCAGAAGCAGCGTTCGCTGGTGCGCAGCGCGCGCGAATGGATGGCGAGGCATGGGACGCGCGCGATCGTCGGTTATCGTTTCGACGTGATCGGCATACTTCTTCGTGACCGGAAGGTCTGGGTGCGCCACGTCGAGTCCGCGTTTACAGTGTAATAATAATATACACTTCGGTAAAGATTCGGGATCACGAATAGACTCTCGTATGTGATGAATGGCACTTAAGCCAAAGATGGACAATGAGTTGCGAAGGCTGTTGATAAGTCATTGTCCGCAAACACGATAGGTCCGCAGGCTAGAAACAGCGGCCTTGCATTCCGGTGATCTGTTCGTACTTTCTTCGGTATCCGATTTTCGTAATTTGTTCGGGATAGACCCGCCGGTTTCGCAGGGTAGATTCCTTCCACGGGCCGCCGGCCCCAGTTCGCTCGAGGAGTTCATGGCCGTTTCCGTCGCGCAGCAGGACGAAAAGAAAAAGGCACTCGGTCTCGCCATCGCGCAGATCGAGAAGTCGTACGGCAAGGGCGCCATCATGAAGATGGGGTCCGACCGTGCCGCGGTGCGCGTGGAGTCCATTCCGACCGGAGCGATCAACCTTGACGCGGCCATCGGCGTCGGCGGCATTCCGCGCGGCCGCGTGACCGAGATCTACGGTCCGGAGTCGTCGGGCAAGACGACGCTCTGCCTGCACGTCATCGCGAATGCGCAGAAGACGGGCGGCACGGCGGCCTTCATCGACGCCGAGCATGCGCTCGACACCGAGTACGCCAAGAAGCTCGGGGTGGACGTGGACAAGCTCCTGATCTCGCAGCCGGACACGGGCGAGCAGGCGCTCGAGATCTGCGAGATCCTCGTGCGCTCGGGAGCCGTGGACATCGTGGTCGTCGATTCGGTCGCGGCCCTGGTGCCGAAGGCGGAGATCGAGGGCGAGATGGGCGATTCGCACGTCGGCCTGCAGGCGCGGCTCATGAGCCAGGCGCTGCGCAAGCTGACCGGCGCCATCGCCCGGTCCAAGACGTCGGTGGTCTTCATCAACCAGCTGCGCGAGAAGATCGGGGTCATGTTCGGCAACCCCGAGACGACGACGGGCGGCAAGGCCCTCAAGTTCTACGCCTCGCTGCGCCTCGACATCCGCCGCATTGGCCCGGTGAAGGAGAAGGAAGACGTCATCGGCTCGCACGTGCGCGTCAAGGTCGTGAAGAACAAGGTCGCTCCGCCGTTCAAGCAGGCGGAGTTCGACATCATGTACGCCGAAGGCATCTCGCACGTCTCGCTGCTCGTGGACATCGGGTCGGAGAGCGGGATCATCGAGAAGTCGGGCGCCTGGTACAGCTACAACGGCCAGCGCATCGGGCAGGGGCGCGAGAACGCGAAGATGTTCCTGAAGGACAACCAGGCGGTCATGCTCGATATCGAGGCGAAGGTCAAGGAAGTGCTCGGCATCGGACTGGCGCCGGCTGGCGAGGACGCAGCAGAGGAATAGGGGCGAGCAGCTTTCGCCCCGTGAGTGTGCGCCGGGGGGTCGATCTTGGTGTACGGCCGGGGCCCGGAATCCCCGATCTGCACCTGGGTGGCCCCCCGGTGCTCAATTCGCCGCATATTCGGAGAACGGTGAACGAACAGCGGTTGACCGCACACGGTTTTCCGTTCACGGAAGTCCGTGTGGCATAGGAGCGCGGGAATGTTCAGCTGGACCAGGTCAAAATCGGCGACGGTGGGCGGGGCGGACGAGGCGGATCCGGACCTCGGTCATGCGTCATCCGCGATCACGGGCACGATCACCGCGCTCCGCGAGAATCCGCGCAAGCCCGGCCGCTATTCGGTGCACGTTGACGGCAAGAGCGTGGCCATCGTGAACGCCGCGTATCTGCACGACAGCCGGCTGGCGATCGGGACCGTGCTCGACGAGGCGGCGGGTGACGCGCTGCTGGTGGCCGCGCGCAAGCTCGAGGCGTTCGACCGTGCGGCGGCTGCGCTCGGGCGCCGCGCCCGCAGCGCCCATGAACTCGAGCGCTGGCTGCTGCAGCGCGGGTTCGACCGCGCCGACGTCACCGACGCCGTGCAGCGGCTCACCGAGATCGGCGCCATCGACGATTCGGCGTTTGCCCGTGCCTTTGCCCGTTCCCGTGCACTGGGAAAAGGCATGTCGCGCCGCCGGCTGGCGCAGGAACTGTCGCGCCGCGGCGTGGCCCTCCCGATGGCCGACGCGGCCATTGCCGAGGTGCTCGAGGAGGAGTCGGTGGACGAGCGCGCCCTGCTCGAGGGCGCCGCGCGCAAGAAACTTGCCGTGCTGCAGGGCCAGAGTGCCGAGACGGTGAAGCGCCGGCTCTACGGCTACCTCGCGCGCCGCGGCTACGACGCCAGCGACATCGCGGCCGTCATGCGCAAGGTGATGGCGGAGTACAAGGCGGACTGACCCGGCGGCCGCCCGTCGCGGTGGCGGCGCGCCGCGTCAGCGCCGGGCGGCATGTGCCGCGAGCACCGTGGCGCCGAGGAGCGCGACGGCCGTGAGTTGGTGGAGTGCGGCGACCGCCACCGGGACCGCCAGCAGAAGCGTCGCGATGCCGAGTGTCACCTGGACGCTCGCCACGACGGCGACGGTGCGCAGGGCCTTCACCATGCGTGCGGGCGCGTCCGACATGCCCGCCCAGAACCAGAGGGCGAGCGCCACGCCCACCGTAGTGACTGCGAGCAGGCGGTGGTGGAATTGCGCCGCGGCCGGGTTCTCGAAGGCGTTGGTGAAAAAGCCCCCGAGCTGGCGGTAACCGGGCGGCACGAGATGGCCGCCCATGAGCGGGAAGGTGTTGTAGATCTTCCCGGCCCGGAGCCCCGCCACGAAGCCGCCGCTGAGGATCACGCCAAAGGTCCACACGGCGAAACCGTCGGCGATCCAGGTCCAGCGGCGCGACGTGGGGTGCGCGCCGCCGCCGGCTTCGCCGGCCTGCGCAGCCCGCAGCGACGCCGACGTCCAGAGCGCGACGACGAGGATCACCAGGGCGAGGGCCAGGTGCGCGACCAGCCGATACTGGCTCACGTTGGAGCGCACGCTGAGGCCGGAACTCACCATGTACCACCCGAGCGCGCCCTGGGCGGCGACGAGGAGCGGCAGTGCGGCCAGGCGGGTCCGGAGCCGGGCGGGAACCTCGCCGCGCGCCCAGAACCAGAAGAACGGCACCGCCATGACCAGCCCCACGAGCCGGGCGATGAGGCGATGCACCCACTCCCACCAGAAGAGCGTCTTGAACGCGTCGAGCGTGATGCCCAGGTGCACGGTCTGCGCCTGCGGGATCTGCAGGAAGCGCGCGTACGCGTCGGCCCAGTCGGCGCCGTTCATGGGCGGCAGGGCGCCGGAGATGGGCTTCCACTCGGTGATGGACAGGCCGCTCTCGGTGAGTCGGGTGATGCCGCCGATGACGACGGCCACGGCGACCGCGGCAACAGTGGCGTCGAGCCACCGGATCAAGGCTTTGTAGTTCGGGCGGGGCATGCCGCAAGGTAAAGGGTTCGGCGCCCGGTGCGAGAGGGCGGGGGAGTGACTGCCTCTCCACCGCGCTGATAGATTTCCACCACTATGCAAGCCGCTGACATCCGCCAGGCATTCCTCGACTACTTCGCGCGCAACGCGCATGTCGTCCGCCCATCGTCCTCCCTCGTTCCGGGCGACGATCCCACCCTGTTGTTCACCAACGCGGGGATGGTGCAATTCAAGAAGGTCTTCCTCGGCATGGAGGACCCGCCCGACGGCAACCGGCGCGCCACCACGTCGCAGAAGTGCGTGCGCGCCGGCGGCAAGCACAACGACCTCGAGCAGGTGGGGCACACGGCCCGACACCACACCTTCTTCGAGATGCTGGGCAACTTCTCGTTCGGCGACTACTTCAAGCGCGACGCCATCCGCTTCGGCTGGGAGTTCGTCACCGACGTGCTGAAGATCCCCGCCGAGCACCTGCGCGTGACCGTCTACCACGAGGACGACGAGGCGCGCCAGCTCTGGAAGGAGGTCACCGGCATTCCCGAGTCGCGCATCTACGGGCTCGGCGCCAAGGACAACTTCTGGCAGATGGCCGACACGGGGCCCTGCGGCCCGTGCAGCGAGATCTACGTGGACCTGGCGCACCTGGCGCCGGACTGGGAGTTTCCGGCCGGCGCGAGCGGCGAGTGGACGCGCACCGACCTCACCGACTATTCCCTCGACGCGTTCGTCGTGGGGGCCGAGGCGGGGCGGTTCCTCGAGATCTGGAACCTGGTGTTCATGCAGTACGACCGGCAGGCGGACGGCACCATGGTGCCGCTGCCCAAGCCGTCGGTGGACACCGGCGCGGGGCTCGAGCGCATCGCCGCCGTGCTCTGTGGGGTGACGAACAACTACCACACGCCCCTGTTCCTCCCGCTCATCGCGCGCGTCGGGGAAGTCGTGGGCATCACGTACCCGTACGAGCCGGGCCACGGCGTCGGCACGGCGAACGGGCCGGACGGCCGGCCCATCGACCCGGCGTCGTTCCGCGTGATCGCGGACCACGCGCGCGCGGTGGCGTTCCTGCTGGCCGACGGCGTTTTCCCCAGCAACGAGGGGCGCGGCTACGTGCTGCGCCGCATCCTGCGCCGGGCCGTGCGCCACGCCTGGTTGCTCGGCCGCCGCGAGCCGACGCTGGTGCACGTGGTTGAGAAGGTCTGCGAGATGATGCACGACGTGTATCCCGAGCTGAAGGTGCGCCGCAAGCACATCATCGAGACGACGCGGGCCGAGGAAGAGCGCTTCCTTGCGACCATCGGCGGTGGTCTCGAGCGCTTCGAGGCGCTCGCCCCGCTCGTCTCGACCAAGGGCGACGCCAAGGTGCGTGGCACGATCTCGGGCGAGGACGCGTTCCGCCTGTACGATACGTTCGGCTTCCCCATCGACCTCACCGAGCTGATGGCGCGCGAGCGCGGCTACCTGGTCGACATCGCCGGCTTCGAGGCCGCGCTGCAGCAGCAGCGCCAGCAGTCGCAGGACGAGCGCCGGAGCCGCAAGATCGCCGTCGTCGCCGACGACCTGGGCGACGAGTCGCAGTGGAAGCGGGCGCCGGGCGATGCCGAGCACGGGCGGTTCGTGGGCTACGAGGTCACGAGCATCGAGACCGAGGTGGCGGCGGTACGCCACCTCCCCGATGGCCGCCTGGCGGTGATGCTGCGCGAGTCGCCGTTCTACGCCGAGAGCGGCGGGCAGGTGAGCGACCGCGGCAGCATCGAGGGCGTCGGCTGGCGCGTGACGGTGGATGACGTCAAGAAGATCGACGGACGCATCACGGCCATCGGCACGCTCGAGGGCGAGTTCCAGTTCGGCATGGCCACGGCGAAGGTGCCAGGCGGCCGCCGCCGCGACACGGAGCGCAACCACACGGCCACGCACCTGCTGCACGCCGCGCTGCGCAAGGTGCTGGGCGACCACGTGCACCAGGCGGGGAGCGTGGTGGAGCCCGACCGGCTCCGCTTCGACTTCACGCACCATGGCCCGATCCGGGACGAGCAGCTTGAGGAAATCGAGCGCTGGGTGAACCACGCCATCTGGGAGAACGTGGACGTCACGATCACCGAGAAGAAGTACGCCGACGCCGTGGCCGACGGCGCCATGGCGCTGTTCGGCGAGAAGTACGGCGACGTGGTGCGCGTCGTGCAGATCCCAGGCTTCAGCACGGAACTGTGCGGCGGCACGCATGTACGGAACACCGGGCAGATCGCCGCGTGCCGCATCGTGCAGGAGCAGGGCGTGGCGGCGGGCGTGCGGCGCATCGTGGCGCTGACGGGGCCGAGAGCGTTCGAGGCGCTGCGCGAAAAGGAGCGGGCGCTCGACGGGCTTGCCGACAAGCTCAAGGTGAACGTCGCGGCTGCCGGGGTGGACGCCATCGCCAAGCGGCTGGACGCGCTGCTCGGCGAGAAGAAGGCGCTCGAGAAGAAGCTCGACGAAGCGCTGAAGGGGAGCGGCGGCGGCAGCGCCGTGCAGTCGGTGGTCGCGGCCGCCGAGGCGGTGGGGAGCGGCCGCCTGGCGGTTGCCATGACCGAGGCCGCTGACGTCGATGCGCTCAAGACGCTCGGCGACGCCATTCGCGAGGCCCTGCCCGACGGCGTGGCCGTGCTCGGCGCGGTCACCGACGGCAAGGGAACGCTGCTGGTGGTCGTCGGCGATGCGCTACGGGCGAAGAACGTGAACGCCGGCGCGCTGGTGAAGGACATCGCGGCCATCGGCGGTGGCCGTGGCGGCGGCAAGCCCCACATGGCACAGGCCGGGTTGGCGGACGAGGCGGCGCTGAAGGCGGCGCTGGCCGGCGCCCGCGCTGTGGTATCGAAGGCGCTGGCCTGATGGCGCCGACGCTTCCCCTGCACCGACGGACGACCGCCTGATGGCGCTGCTGGAATGGCTCGATGCGCGGCGGCCCGAGGCGCCCGAGGCGCTTCGGGTGCGCATCGCCCGGCTGGTGCGCGATCACCCCGAGTGGGAGCTGCTGCCCCGCGAGCAGGCGCTGCTGCTCGCGGGCGAATGCCTGATGCGCGACGTGCTTGGCGCGCCGCCGAAGACGCGCGACAGTGCGCTCGACCTGCTGGCCGCCGATGCGTGCGTCACGTACGCCTTCGAGGCGGCGGCCGACGAACCGGCCACGCTGACATCGCTCGCCGATCGGGCGGTGCAGCGGATTGCGTTGCTGGCGGGGCGGGGATAGATGGAGTACGGAAGCTCTACGCTTTACGCTCTACGCTCTACGCTCTACGCTCTACGCGGTCAGCCGTGGTCTGATCTGCCCTCTGCACTCTTCCATCTGCCATCTGTCTCATGAACCATCTCACCGAACTCTCCGAACTCGCGGCGCGCAGCGCGACTGAGCTGACCCCGGCCATCGAGCGCGCGGTCGCGATGGTGCGTAGCACGCTGAAGGGCGGGGGAACGCTCTTCTTCTGCGGCAACGGCGGCAGCGCCGCCGACGCACAGCACATGGCCACCGAATACGTGGTCCGGTACAAGAAGGAGCGTCGTGCCTACGCCGCCATCGCGCTCACGACCGATACGTCGCTTCTGACGGCCGGCGGCAATGATTATGGCTTCGAGACCATCTTCGCCCGCCAGGTCGAGGCGCTCTGCAAGAAGGGCGACCTGCTGATCCTGCACACCACGAGCGGCAATTCGCCGAACCTCATCCGCGCGGCCGAGGCGGCCCAGGCCAAGGGCGTCGCCACCCTCGCGCTGTCGGCCAAGGGCGGCGGCCCGCTCGCGGTGCTCGTGGACCACTGCCTCATCGTGCCGACCGATCGCACCGACCGGGCGCAGGAGATCCAGATGTGCATCGAGCATTACATATGCGAGCAGGCGGAGGCGGACGACTGAGTGCGGGGCACTCGGTAGTGTGAGGTGCAGGGGCAGGGTGTGGTGCGGGAGATGGGTGTGGTGCAGGGGCAGGGGCAGGGTGTGGTGCGGGAGATGGGTGTGGTGCAGGGGCAGGGGCAGGGTGTGGTGCAGGGGAAGGGTGTGGTGCAGGGGCGACAGGGGGTGATGGCCGACAAAAGGCCGTCACCCCCTTCAAACACCCCTCCACATCCCCTGCACCACACCCTGCCTCTGCCCCTGCACCACGCCGTAGCTCTGCCCCTGCAGCCTATGTCGTCGGAATCGGATGCTCCTCCGTGAACTCCAGCTTCGGCGCCAGCAGCCGGTACATCACCGGCGTCACGAGACGCGCGATCAGCGTCGATGACACCAGGCCGCCGATGATGACCCATGCGAGCGGCGAGTAGAGTGACGAGCCCTGCAGTGCGAGCGGCAGCAGGCCGCCGATGGCGGTGGCCGACGTCAGCACGATGGGGACAAAGCGCACCTCGCCGGCCCGCTGGATGGCGTCGTCCAGCGCGTAGCCCTGCCGCCGCAGCTCGTCGGTGAAGTCGACGAGCAGGATGCTTGTCTTGATTTCGATGCCGATGAGGGCCACGAAGCCGATCATTGCCGCGAAGCTCAGCGTGTTGCCGCTCAGGAAGAGCGCCACGATACCGCCGACGATGCCGAGCGGAATTACGCTGGCCACCACCAGCGTGCTCTTGAAGGTGCGGAACTCGAGCACGAGAATGGCGAGGATGCCGAAGACCGCCACGATGATGGCATTGCCGATGCCGCCGAAGCTCTCCTGCCGGCTCTCGATCTCACCGGCCGGGATCAGCCGGTAGCCGACCGGCAGCGGCATCGCCTTTAGCTGGGTGAGGATCTGCTTGGTGAGGCGGTCCGTGTTGTAGCCCGTCTGCACGAAGCTCGTCACCGTTGCCGACCGCACCTGGTTGAAGTGCGTGATCACGTTCGGCGATCCCCGAAAGCCGAGCTGGGCGAGCTGGTTGAGCGGAATCATCGCCCCGGTGGTGGAGGCCACCTGGATCCGGTCGAGGATCGCGCTGGTCGGCCGCCCGTCGCGCGGGACGCGCACGGTGATCGGGTACTCCTGGCCGTCGGCCGCGCGGAACTTGCCGGCCTCGAGCCCGGCGACGCCGAGCCGCACGGTGCGGTCGAGTTCGACGGTGGCCACGCCGAGAAGGCCGGCCTTCTGCCGGTCCACGCGCAGGGCGAGGTCGGTGCGCGAGACGGCGAGCGGGTCGCGCACGTACTGCGTGCCGGGCGTCGCGGCCATCACCCGCTCGACGCGCGACGCGAGGCTGCGCAGCGTGTCGAGATCGGGCCCCTCGACGCGAATGGCGATGGGCGCGTCGATCGGCGGGCCGTTCTCGAACTCGCGCACCTCGATGCGCGCCCCGGGCACCTGCGCCAGGGTTGCGCGCAGGGTGTCGATCATCTGCGGCGTGGACTTGGGGCGATACGCGTGCAGCAGCACGAACAGCTGCGCGATGTTCCCCGCTTCGGCACGCGGCACCTGGTTGTAGTAGACGAACGGGTTGTCCTTGCCGACGTTGGTGAAGACGCCCCGCACGTCGGGGTGCCGCAGCAGCACCCGCTCGACATTCCGCGCCACCGAGTCGGTGGCGGCCATCGTCGTCCCCTCCGCCGTCTCGATGTTCACCAGGAACTGCGGCGTGCCCGCCTTGGGGAAGAGCGAGAAGCCGACGAACGGCACGAGCGCGAACGAGCTGGCAATGAGGGCGGCCGAGACCACCAGCGTGCGGTACGGGTGCGCAAGCGCCCGGTGCAGGACGGGGGCATAGCTGTTCTGGATGCCCTTCTCGAGGAGCTGCAGCCACCGGTTGCCGCGCTTCTCGCTCGTTGCCGGCATGATGCGGCTGGCGAGCCACGGCACGATGGTGAAGCTCACGAAGAGCGAGGCGAGCACCGCGTACACCACGGCCAGCGGGAGCGAGCGCATGTATCGCCCCGGGAGGCCGGGAAGGAAGATCAGCGGCAGGAACGCGAAGATCAGCGTTGCGGTGGCGCCCATCACGGCCACGGCGATCTGCCGCGTGGCCTGCACCGCCGCTTCGCGCCGCGAGTATCCGGCGCGCAGGAAGCGCGTGATGTTCTCCACCACGACGATGCTGTCGTCCACCAGCAGGCCGAGCGCAATGACAAACCCGACGATCGAGAGCTGGTTGATGCTGTACCCGGTGACGTCGAGCAGCGCGACCGCGATGGACAGCGACAGCGGGATCGACGTCATGACGATCGCCGACGCGCGCGGGCCGAGCGGGAGGAGCGTGAGCAGCACCAGGCCAAGCGCGATAGCGAAGTCGACGCCCAGCCGCGAGAGCCGGCGGTCCACGTTGGCCGCCTGGTCGAAGCCGCGCACGAGCGTCACCCCCGGGGGGAGCGCGCGCTCGAGTTCGTCGAGCACCGGCCAGAGTTCGTCCTTGGCGGTCGCGATGTTCGCGCTCTCCTTCATGGCGGCCGTCACGAAGACGGCGCGCTGGCCGTTCCAGCGCCCGATATGGTTCGGGTCGCCGTATCCCCAGCGCACATCCGCGACGTCCTGCAGGTGGACGACGCCGGCGCGCCCGCCGCCGATGATCGTCTGCTGCACTTCCGCGAGGCTGCGATACCGGCCCTGCGGCACCAGGTTGAAACGCCGCGTCCCCGCGTCCACGCTGCCGCCAGGGATCGAGACGTTGTCGCTGCCGATGGCCTGCATGACCTGCATCGGCGGGATGCCGGCCCGCGCGAGCCGATCGAGGTTGAGCGCCACCTGCAGCTCGCGCGCCGGCGCGGCCCAGCGTTCCGCCTTCTTGATGCTCGGCACCCGCTCGATGCGCTTCTCGAACTGGCGGGCGATGGAGTCGAGCTGGGCGTACGGTGACGTTTCGCTGACGAGCGCCGCCTGCAGGATGTTGACGTTCGTCGCTGACGCGCGGATGATCTGCAGGCGCGCGAGCCCCGCCGGCAGGTCGGGGCGCAGCGCATTCATCTCGCGAAGCACCTCGTCTTCCTTGCGGTCGGCGTCGACGCTGGGCTCGAACTCGATGCGCACCGTGGCCAGGCCATCCTCGGCGCGGGCGTAGAGCTTCCATACGCCCTCGAGGGCGCCCAGCCGGTCCTCGATCTTGTCCACGACGAGCTGTTCCATGTCGCTCGGGCTGGCGCCGGGGTAGACGACGACCACCATGAAGGTGGGAATCGGGAAGACCGGGTCCTCGCCGCGCGGGATGCGCTTCCAGCTCACCGCGCCGATCGCGGCGAGCATCAGGAACATGAGGATGGTGAACTGCCAGCGCCTGACGGAAAATTCGGCGAGCCTCACGGCTTGATCTCCACGCGAGCGCTGTCGGCGAGCCACGCGGCACCGCTGCGCACCACGCGCGTTACGCGGTCGAGGCCGCGCACCAGCACCTGGTCGCCTGACAGGCCGACGAGCTCGACGGTCAGGCGGTGCGCGTGCCGACCCGCGGCGTCCACCGTGAACACCGTGCCTCGCCCCCCGTCGCCCTCGACCAACGCCTCGGCGGGAATGGCGTAGACACCGAGCGTGTCGCCGCGTGCCGTGGTCGCGGACGATCGCGGGTCCGCCTCCGGTCGTCCGGACGGCGGCCGCTTGCGCACGGCGCCGGCGTCCTTCGGCGAGATGACGACGCGACCCACCAGGCCCGACGGAAGCGCCGAGACGCCGTCGAGCGCCACCTCGACGACGAACAGTCCGGTGCGCGGATCGGCTGATGCGCCGACCTGCGAGACGCGCCCCTTGAACACCCGGCCGGGCACCGCCTCGAACGACACCTGTGCCGGATCGCCGACGGCAACGCGCACCGCTTCCCGGTCGGGGACGCCGGCGCGCAGCACGCTGCCGCGCCCGCGCGAGGCGAACTGGATCACCGGCGTGCCGGGGCCGACCATCTGCCCCGGGTTGGCTGCACGCAGCAGCACGACCCCATCCGACGGGGCCACGATGGTGGCGAACTCGTGGTTCACGCGCGCCGCGCGCAGGTCGGCCTCGGCCGCGTCGCGGGCGGTCTGCACGTCCTGCCATTGGGCGAGCGTCGTCACGGAATCGCGGTACAGCCGTTCCACGCGCGCCGCGTCGCGGCGGGCCTTCTCGGCGCCGGCCGTCGCCTTGGCCAGCAGGGCGTCGATCTCGCGCTGGTCGAGCGCGGCCAGCACCTGCCCGCGCCTCACGCGGGCGCCGTCGTCCACGAGCACCTTGCCCACGATGCCGCCGATCTTGAACGAGAGCATCACCTCGTCCTTGGCGCCGAGCGTCCCTGCCGCGCTGATGGCGGCCGCCTGTGCCACAGGAACGACGGCAGCCACCTGCACGGGAGTGACGGCTTCGGGCGGGGCGCCGCGTCCTTCGGCGCTGGAGTCGCATGCCGATGCGAGTAGCACGGCGGCGAGGGGGGCGAGCCTGACGGTGCGATGCATGATTCGGTCCGGCAATCGGGTCAGAAGGTGGTGGCGGGTCATGGGATGGCCCTCAGCGCGGCCGCGCGCTCGAGGTCAACCCCGCGCGCGACGAGCGAATACCGGCTCATGACGAGGTTCAGCTCCGCGGCGGTGAGTTGTGAGCGGGCGTCGGCCCACTCCAGGTGCGACGCGAGACCCTCGTTGAAGCGTCGGTCGACCATCTGGAACGCGCGCCGCGCCGCGTCGACGCGGGCCGTTGCCGCCGCCAGACCCTGCCGGGCCACGGCCACGGCGTCGAACGCCGTGCGCACGTCGAGCGCGATCATGCGGTCGGTCTCGTGCGCGCGCAGGTCCATGGAGCGTCGCGCGGACGCCGCCTGCTGGCCGGCCAGCGCATCCTGCCCGCCGTTGAAGAGATTCCACTGCAGCACCACGCTCGCCATGCCCGCGTCGTGGGCCTTGTCGAAACGGTAGTCGGCGCCCTGCACACCGTAGTCGGCGGCGAGCGCGACCATCGGAAGGAAGCCGGACGTGGCGGCGGTGCGCTGGGCACGCGCAGCTGCGGCGCCGGCCGCTGCCTGGTCACGCTCCTCGCGGCGGTGCGCAGCGGCGAGGGCTTCGTCGAGGGTGATCGGGCGCAGGTCAGGGAGCAGCGAGTCTGCCAGCGCGGGCACCGGCGTGTCGGCATCACGGTCGAGCAGGAGGTTGAGTGAGCCGAGGGCCGCGTCGCGCAGCCGCGCCGCCTCGGCGCGCTGCTGTTGCACGTCGGCCACGGCGGCGCGCGCGCGAAAGACCGCGTCGCCGGTGGCCGATCCTGCGCCTACCAGCCGCTCGGCGACGCGCTCGTTCTCTGCGACGACCCGCAGTGCGGCGTCGTAGATCTCCACGGCGCGCGCCGCGCGGGCGTAGTTCAGGTAGGCGATTCGTGCGTCGGCGTCGAGCCGCCGCTTGGCCGCCGCCAGCTCCGCTCCGCGCAACTCGCGCATCGCGCGCGCGCCCTTCAGGTTGGCAAACGCCAGGCCGTTGAAGAGCGGCAGCGTGGTGCGGAGCTTCGTTTCCTGCTTGTACGGCAGCGTCTGGTGGATGTCGGTGGGAAACTGCGGGCGACCGATCAGCTGGTTGAGGGCGGCGTACGCCGGATTGATGACGTCGCCGAGGTCGATGGCGCCCTCCATTTCAGAGTAGCGGGCGTCCACGGACAGCGTGGGCAGGAACAGGCCCGCCGCCTGTCGGACTCCGAGGCGCGCCTGCCGGTCGGCCTCCCGCGACTGGCGCACACCGAGATTGCGCTCGATGGCGAGGCGTGCGATCGAGTCGAGGGGCGACTGCTGTGCGCCGGCGTGGCCCGACGGCAGAACCAGCATGCCGAGGACGGCCGGCACGACCGCAAGTCGTGCGAGCATCGCGCGGGCGACCGCGTTGGCGTCGCCCGGGGATTGGCGGGAGCGCTTGAACATCGTCAGGGTGTGTAACGGTGTTAGGTGAAACGGCAAAAAAAGGGGCGTCAGAACTTCGGGTCGCGCAGGAGTCCCCGGAGGACCACGTCGCTCATCTGGGCGGCGGTCTCGATCGGGTCCCGGAGGTCGAGCCAGGGATGTGACACTTCGGGCGAATGCAGGTGAATGGCCGCCAGGCCGTGCACTCCGGCCCAGAGCATCTGGGCGATCATCTCGGGGTCCTTGAACTCGTCCCGGAACAGGCCCTTTGCCAGCGCCTCGTTGATATTACTCAGAAGAAAATGATAACCGTCTTCCGCCGGATCAATGGTTACGCACTCGGGCCCAGGGATCGGTCGCTCTACCAGGAACATGAAACGGAACTGCTGCGGATGACTGAGGGCGAAGCGCACGTAGTTCTGCCCCATCAGCCGAAGTCTGGTGATGGGGTCCGGGATGGAGTCCATCTGCCGGAGCGCCTCGCCAAGCGCGCTGAAGTCGACGGCGCACAACTCGTTGAGCAGCGAGTCCTTGTCGTGGAAGTGGTGGTAGATGGCCGTGGCGGTGTATCCGATTTGATCGGCAATCCGGCGCATTGATGTCTGCGCGTAACCCTGGTGCGTGAAGAGTTCCCGGGCCGCCTCGAGGATCCGCTGGCGCGTATCGGCCTTCTCCCGGTCGCGTCTGGCGCGGGAGGGGGTCGACGTCGAGGGTGATGCCTTCGTGCTTGACATAGTAATCTAGTCTAACACTGTTAGGTATTTGCGTCAACCGGGGCGTGATGGGGTGTGCCGGGCCGCGCCTGCGCGTGGTAGCTTTGACGGGCCACAAGATCCCGGAGAGTTGATGTTCAGTCTCAAAGGCAAGCATGCGCTCGTCACCGGCGGCTCACGCGGCATCGGCGCGGCCATTGCCCGCGCCCTCGCCGCCGCCGGCGCGGACGTCTGCATCGGATATCGCAGGCGCACCAAGGACGCGAAGTCGGTGGTCGCCGCCTGCAAGGCGCTCGGCGTCAACGCCGCCGCGTTCGCCAGCGACATCGGCACGACGGTGGGCGCCGAGAAGCTCGTCATTCACACCGTCAAGGAACTGGGCAGCCTCGACATCTTCGTCGGCAATGCCGGCATCTGGCCGGTGGAAGAGGTGCCGGCCAGCGACATGGCGGACGACCGCTGGCGCCGCACGATGCGCGAGAACGTGGACTCCATGTTCTACACGACGCGGGCGGCGCTGAAGGTGATGGAACCCGGCGGTCGCGTGGTGCTCGTCGCCAGCACGGCGGGGCAGCGGGGCGAGTCGATGCACTCGGACTACGGCGCCTCCAAGGGTGCGATGATTGCGTTCGTGAAGTCGGTCGCCATCGAGGTGGCCGGCCAGGGCATCACCGTGAATGCGGTCGCGCCGGGATGGGTGGATACCGAGATGTGCGACATTCCGTATGCCGACGGCGGCAAGGCGCGGATCGCGGCGGGCATCCCGGTGGGGCGTGTCGCCTCGCCCGATGACATCGCGTTTCCGGCGGTGTTCCTCTGCACCGACGAGGCTCGCCACATCACGGGCGAGATCCTCAACGTGAATGGCGGCTCGGTGCTGTGTGGATAGCATGATGCGCGCCGGCGGCGCCACATGAAGATCCTGGTGGTTGGCGGCGGGCTGGTCGGTCTGGGCACGGCCCGCGCCCTGCGCACCCGGTATCCGGCCGCGCAACTCGTCGTCGTCGACAAGGAGCGCACCTTCGGTGCGCACCAGAGCACGCACAACAGCGGCGTCATGCACAGCGGGCTGTACTACCGGCCCGGCTCGGCGCGGGCGCGACTGGTACGGCGCGGGATCGCCATGCTGCAGGACTACTGCGAGCAGCGCGGCGTGGTGCATGAACGCTGCGGCAAGCTGGTGGTGGCGGCGAGCGACGACGAGGTGCCGCGGCTGCAGGCGCTGTTCGAGCGCGGCAAGGAAAACGGGCTTTCGGGCCTTCGCTGGCTCGACGCCGCCGAAGCGCGCGAGATCGAGCCGCACGTGAACGTCGTCGCGGCGGTGCGCGTGCCCGAGGAAGGCATTGTCGACTACCGCGGCGTGGTGGATGCGCTCGCCGCCGACCTCGGCCGCTCGGGGGTCGAGCTGCAGTCCGACGCCGAGGTGCGGCGCATCGACCGGGACGGCACCGGCTGGCGGGTGCAGGCGGGGACGCAGGAGATCGCGTGCGACTTCATGGTCACCTGTGGCGGGCTGCACAGCGACCGGCTGGCCCGCATGGCCGGCGAGCACCCGAGCACGCGCATCGTCGGATTCCGCGGCGAGTACTTCGTCCTGAAGCCGGAGCGGCAGCACCTGGTGCGCCACCTCATCTATCCGGTGCCCGACCCGGCCTTCCCGTTCCTCGGCGTGCATTTCACGCGCCTGGCGCGGGGCGGGGTGGAGTGCGGGCCCAATGCCGTGCTGGCGCTCGACCGCGAGGGCTACCGCCGGTTTGCGTTCCGCGCGGGGGACGCGGCGTCGGCGCTGACGTTTCCCGGCCTCTGGCGCTTCATCATGAAGTACGCGGGGACGACGTTCTACGAACTGCGCCGATCACTGAGCAAGGACGTGTTCGTGCGGTCGCTGCAGCGGCTGGTGCCCGAGATCACGGGAGACGACCTGCTCCCCGGGCCGGTGGGCGTGCGCGCGCAGGCCATGCGGCCCGACGGATCGCTGGTGGACGACTTCGATTTTCTCGAGCGTCCGGGTGCCCTGCACGTGCTCAATGCGCCCTCTCCCGCCGCGACGGCCTGCCTGGCGATCGGCGAGGAGATTGCCGCGCGCGTTGTCATGCCCGGCTGATGCCCGGTTTCGGCGTGCACGAATCGGCCGCAGGGCCCAAGTGCTAGCATGACGAAGCGGTTGTAGCTTCCTGTCATGGCCCGCCTGAACCCGCCCGCCGAAGTCCTGGAGATCGCCGCGCGCCTCCGTCGCGCGGGCTTCGAGGCGTGGTGCGTGGGCGGCGCCGTGCGCGATGCCCTGCTGGGCCACCCCGACCTCGACTGGGACCTGGCGACCTCCGCCACTCCGGAGGACGTGATGCGCACGTTCAAGCGCACGGTGCCGGTCGGCCTTGCGTTCGGCACCGTGGGCGTGCTCGATCACCGCGGGCGCCTGCACGAGGTGACGACGTTCCGCCACGACGTGAAGACCGACGGCCGCCACGCGGAGGTGGAGTTCGGCGCGTCGCTCGAGGAGGATCTTGCGCGGCGCGACTTCACGATCAACGCCATCGCGTACAACCCGCAGACCGGCGAATTGTTCGACCCGTTCGACGGGCGCGCCGACCTGCGTCGCCGCCTGGTGCGCGCCGTGGGGGACGCCGAGCAGCGCATGAAGGAGGACCGCCTGCGCGCGCTGCGCGCGCTGCGGTTTGCGTCGCGCTTCGACTTCGCCATCGACCCGGCCACCTGGAAGGCGATCTGCAATTCGGCGCCGCATCTCACGCGACTGAGCGCGGAGCGCGTGAAGCAGGAGATCGAGAAGACCATGGAGCAGGTGGCGCGCCCGAGCGCGGCCTTTGCGCGCTGGCGCGAGTCGGGCGCGCTGCGGGTGCTGGTGCCCGCGCTGCATGACGCGCCCGTCGAGCGGTTCGAGGCCCTGGACTACCTCCCGGCGCCGGGGCCGACGGGTAGGCCGCAGCGCAAGCTCCTGCGCCTGGCGATGCTGTTCTTCGGCGACGATCGGCGCGCGGCCGATGGGGCGCTGAAGGCGCTGCGCTTTTCCAATCATGACGTGGCCTGGGTGGTGCGGCTGGCCGATGCGCGCGCCCGGCTGGGCGAGGCCGTGGACGTAGCGATGCTGCGGGAGGGCGGGGCGAGCGATGCGGAGCTCAGGCGCTGGGCCGCCGAGGTGGGGCGCACGGCCGCGGCCGGATGGTGGCGGCTGAACGCGGCGCTCTGGTGTGCGCGCCGCGCCGCCGGGCGCGACGCGCCGGCCCCGGCGCGAGTGGCCAGCGCGCACCGCCGGCTGGTGCGCATCGCGTATCGCGACGCCATCGAGATGGGGGACCTGCAGGTGGATGGCGAGGACCTGGCCGCGGCGGGCGTGCCCAAGGGGCCGCAACTTGGCGCGACGCTCAAGCGCCTGCTCGACGCGGTGATCGAGCGGCCGGGGTTGAACACGCGCGAGGAGCTGCTGCGCATCGCCCGGGAGCTGCGATAGTGCTCTTCCGCCACCAGACGCCGGCGACCAGTGTGGCCGGGCGATTCCGCCCGGACGCGGCCGTCTTCAGCGCGGGGATGGAGCGGGGGCTCCACGTGCTGCGCATCGAGGCGGGCATGGAGCGGAGCGTGGACCTGCTCCATGCGCTGACCGAACAGCTGCCCCCCGTGGTGGACTGCGCCATCGATTGCCTGCGCAGCGGGCACCGCTATGTCGGGGAGGGACTGAGCCTGCCCGAGGTGCGCGAGAGCATTGCGCGGCTCAAGGTGCCGCTCGTGTCGAGCGGCGGGGTGGAACTGGCCGTGTACACCGCGGAAGACCAGCTGGTGCTGAGCCCGCTGCTCGAGCTGTGGATCTACAGCCGCACCGACCGCTGGGTCTACCTGCTGGTCGGCGAGGGGCTCGACCAGGTCGCGACCGTGGAGCCGCGCGGGTGGACGGTGGGGCGCGACGAGTTCACCGGTGCCCCCGACCTGGTGGCGGCGGTGGAGAAGACGGCGGAGCGCTTGACGCTCAGGTTACTGTAAGGCGTGTCCACTGCCCTGGGTTTGACCATTGCCGCGGCGTTCGCCAACGTCGTAGGTGCCGCCGCGGTCCTGAGCCGCCGCGAATGGAGCGTGCGTTCGCTCGAGTTCGTCCTTGCCTTTTCGGCGGGGTTCCTGGTCGCCGTCTCGCTCGGGGATCTCGTCCCGGAGGCGATCACCACCGGGGGCGTCGGCGCGAGCTGGGTGATCCTGCTGGGCTTTGTGCTCGTGCACCTCACCCAGCACGTCTTCGTGCGCCACTTCCACTTCGGCCCCGAGACGCACCAGGTGGAACGCAGCGTCGGCGTGTCGGCGCTGATCGGACTCACGCTGCACACCTTCGTCGATGGCGTGGCCATTGCGACATCGTTCGCCGTCACGGCGCACCTGGGTCTGCTGGTCTTCGCGGCGATCGTCCTGCACAAGCTGCCCGAAGGATTCGCCATTTCGTCGCTCTTTCTCGCCGCCGGCGGCTCGCGGCGCGCCGCACTCAGCGCGGCGGGCATGCTCGGCGTCGCCACGGTGCTCGGGGCGCTGTCCACGGGGTTCTTCAGCACGATTGCGACCCATGGGCTGGCGCTGTCGGCGGGCGTCACCCTGTATGTGGGCGCCTCGAACCTGATCCCCGAGTTCCAGGGAAAGCGCGGCTGGCACCACAACGCCTTCTTCTTTGGCGGGTGCGGCGCGTACGCGCTGCTGACGGTGGTTCTGCCGCACTGAGTGCGGGGGCGCGCCGGGCCGGGCGCCCCTGACCGGCGCACATCGCCCCGACGAAGGCGCTAAATTGCCGGCGTGGCCACCAAGCGCGCTGCACCTGCCCAGCCCTCGATGTTCGCCGCCGCCGCAGGCCCGGCGCCGCTGGCGGCGCGCATGCGGCCGCGCACGCTCGACGAGGTCGCGGGCCAACAGCACCTGCTCGCGCCGGGCAAGCCGTTGCGGGTCGCCATGGAGCGCGGCGAGACGGGCTCGATCCTCTTCTGGGGTCCGCCGGGCACCGGCAAGACGACGCTGGCCCGGTTGGCGGCGCAGTACCTGCACGGCGAGTTCGTGCCGTTCAGCGCCGTGAGCGAGGGGGTGCCGCGACTGCGCGAGATCGTGCAGGCCGCGGAGCATCTGCGCGCCGCCGGCCGCCGCACCATCCTGTTCGTGGACGAGATCCACCGCTTCAACAAGGGACAGCAGGACTACCTGCTGCCGCACGCCGAGAGCGGATTGCTCACGCTGATCGGGGCGACGACGGAGAACCCGAGCTTCGAGCTCAATGGCGCGCTGCTCAGCCGGCTGCGCGTCTTCGTGCTGCAGCCGCTGACGGCGGACGACCTCAAGGGCGTGATTGCCCGC
>Ga0334722_10000901_pt1 | contig 40661 bp, 55 predicted proteins | sample C3_bottom_MG_FD_207210 | JGI IMG/M metagenome (GOLD analysis project Ga0334722, IMG submission 207210) | Sediment microbial communities from Yellowstone Lake, YNP, Wyoming, USA - C3_bottom | ecosystem: Environmental > Aquatic > Freshwater > Lake > Sediment | place: USA: Wyoming | collected...
CCCTGGAAGCTTCACGTCGGGAACGCATTGGTAATCTACAAGAAAAAATTGCTGGTTACGCAGCACAGCCAACGGGAATGTTTGGTCCAATTAGGCGTATTAACATTGAATCACTAGCAGGTTAAATCATGGGTGGCAGCGCTCCTTCAGTAACATACTATCCTCCTCCAAAGGATGATACCTTTGCAAAATTCCTAGAGTATCAACAAAAAAAAGAATCTCTTGCTGATGAACGAGCGGCAGCAGAGAAGGCAGAACAGAAAGCTGCCGACGATGCCCGCAAAGCAGCAGGTGCCGCTGGCTATGCAGGATTACGTCAAGGAGTAACAAACCAGCTCCGTCAGGGCCTGGTGGACTACGAAGACGCAACTTCTCGTCTGCGTGATTACGCTACAAAATATGACATGACTCCGCCCGAGGAGGATGTCACAAACTTAACTGATATCTATACCAAAGAACTTCTACCTGGTCGCCGCCAAACTGGCATTGGTGCAGCGTACGAAGAAATCCTTGGGCGCCAAGCAACAGAAGAAGAGAAAACAAAAGCAACCGAACGCTTCAACCAAGGGTATTACACGTCTAACCAAGACTTGCGCGATACTCTCTACAAAGGAACTGAGTACCAAAAGAAATTTAACCAGAGCTACCTGGATAATTACTACGATACAAAATACGGAGCACAAGCGGTTAACGAAAAAGGAGAACGGACAGGCCAACGTACGTTTAAATTCTCAAAAGATCTCATGCCCACCATGGGTAATGTACAGGCCGAGGATCTTGCAAAACGTACCGGTATCGCAACACCAAACTTTGGGGACAGTTTCCAGGGCACTCCTGCCGAGCTGGAAGAAGCGCAACAAAATATCCGCGATAGTCGCCAATTTTTGTACAGTGCTGGCCTGACAAACTTACAAGGTGAGATTGATAAGGAAACACAGAAACTTAAAAACGAAAGCGCCAAGGAACTAACCAAGCTACAATCACAAGGGAGCCTGTATAATTCTCTTGTTGGCAGTTTTAATTTTTAAAATTAAAATTGCTATAATTGTTTTACTACCAAAAAGGTATTTTTATGGCAAGGACTTACGAAGAAACAATTGCTGCTCTTCAAGGGGACACTAATTTAGACGCCGCAAGGCGCCAGGCTTTGATGAATCAAGCCCAAGAGCAAGAGTATGGTTCAAAAGCATTTAACATTGATGATTTTGAAGCGCTCCTTAGTCGCCTTGAGGGTTCCAAAACTCGTCAACAACGTCAAAAGTCTGTTGAAGGTCGTCGGGATATCTTCTCCCAGGGCCTTGCTGGCATGATGAGCAACTTCTGATTTTTTTTTCATTGCTTATAAACCATGTCCACGCCAGGTGTTGACGCTAATAAAGATCAATCCAATGTTGATGATTGGTTTGATCTAGATAAATATCGTCAGGCTGCTGGCGTGGCTTATGAGTTTTCCAAGAAAAAAGCAGAGGATGCAGGTGGACAAGAACGCAAAACTATCGGTAAGGGAGCACAAGAGCAGCGAACCTCTGCTGGACAACAGCAAGAGTTCAAACAAAAAGACGAAGAGCGAGACTACGGTCAAGCCCAACGAGCTTATCGATATTGAGGTATTTGATTTCTGGGTTGACGGTTTAGACTGCTCAGTCCAGGAATCATTCCTTGGTTTTGCTTCAGAAAACTACTCAGTAATTGAAGTCTTCCTCTATAGCCGTTTCCTTGGTTATAAGGGAAGTATCATTGCGTGTGAATCTTGGGTAAAAAGTAAGTACACAAAACCAGACCATCGTAAAACGTTGCTATACGAAATTGCAGAAATGCAAGAAGACATTCGTAAGCTACGTGAATCGATGGAAGAGAATGTCGTCAAGCGTGACCACGGTGTTGCGCGTATTGCTGGCATGCAACGAGAGCTACGTAGCACTATTGCACAAGTAGAAGAATTTACGGCAGTCAAAGATCGCAAAGGTCTGTTGATGGCCGGTGCTGATAGAGCAATGCGTGAGATCATGTTCATCTTCAAGGATGACCCAATTGAACTCCCCCTGGAAGAAGCCACGATGAGTGTGTGGGCCAGGATGCAACTGGAAGAATAAACAACAGTATACTTAAACAAGAGATACCTTCTGATCATGGCAGCAGAGAAAAAGTTTGTACCTGGTAAGGGCATGGTCCCCGCAGGCAAAGGAGAAGTTGGCAAGAAAGGTGCCGTTCCTCCCGCCAAAGGTAAAGGCGCTGTGCCCCCCGCTAAAGGTAAGGGTGCTGTTCCTCCTGCCAAAGGCAAACCTATGCCTCCCAAGAAGAAATAAAAATGGCCAAAGGCAAAATGCCTCCTCAGTTTCTTGAATACCTCAAGAAAAAAGAAGCAAAGAACGAGGATGGCACGGAGATGAATGATAAGGAAAAGCGTAAAGCAGCCCTTGAAAAAGCACGTAAATACCGCGAACAAAAACAAAAGCACAATAAAAAGGGTTAGTATTCAATAGAAGTTTGAATACCTGTTGTGCCGTCCTATATTCATTTAGCCCATCGACGTAATGCCAGGGCGGCATCCAAGAACTTTAAGGTAAAAGAAAATAAAAATGAGCACCTTCTTGAAAGAGCAAGGGAAGATTTTGGGTATTTTTGTGAGTATGTAGCAGATAAACCACCGGCTGACCACCACAAAGAATGGCATCGGCACTTCGTCACCAACGAAGACAGTTCGTGTTTGATCAAGATTGCTGGACCCAATATTGACCTACTTGCCCCCAGGGGATCAGCCAAATCTACTGTCTTAGGTTTGCTTACGGCATGGGCCATTGGAATCCATACGACAGCAAAACTTCCACTACAGATTCTGTACCTTTCTTATACCGTTGATATTGCTCGTTCTAAATCGGCAACCATCAAACGTATTATTGAAAGCAAGCGATATCAAGAAGTTTTCCCAACTGTACGCCTACTTAAAAACGTAACAAGTAATGAGTACTGGTCCATTGATCACAAATTTGCTGGTATTGACGTAACAGGTGATGAACAATTTACATTGTGTGCCGCTGGACTTAAAGGTTCAGTGACATCCAAACGTTCTCACCTGGTAATGATTGATGACGCTATTAAGTCTGCTGCTGATATTGCTAATCCTGACATACGTAAGACAATGCAGGATAACTGGAACGCGGTGATCTCACCAACGATGTTTGAAGGTGCCAGGGCAATCTGCCTTGGTACTCGCTTCCGACATGACGACATCCATTCCACCACATTTAATGAACAAAACAATTGGATTCAAATTATCCTGTCTGCTATCCAGAACAACATAAAAACCGGAGAGGAAGAATCCTACTGGCCGGAGATGTGGCCCCTGGAATACCTAAAAGAAAAGAAACGGCAAGCACCAATTGCTTTCTCGTTTCAGTATATGAACCAAGTCATTAGACAAAATGAACTATCACTGGCGCCAGAACTTATTGTCAAGGCGGAAATTGCAACAGAGTTTGATGCCCTGGGTATTGGCGTTGACTTGTCTGCGGGCATTAAAGAAAAGAATGACTACACAGTAATGATCCTGGGTGGACGCATTGGCGATCGCATCCATATTATTGATTACCGCAGGATACGCGTAATGGGTAATCTAGAAAAACTAGATGCCATGAAAGAGTTGCTTAATGACTGGTCTATCCTTGGGAAAGATAACAACAATAATTATTTCCCAACCTATTCAACGTGTGATATCTGGTCGGAAGCCGTCCAGTATCAGGCTTCTCTTGAGGCAGATTTCAAACGCGTTTGCCTTAACAACGAAAACCTTTACAACTTAATTTGGCATCCAGTAAAAGGATTTCGTGCAGATAAACTTGCACGTTTCCGAGGCATCATGGGAATGTTTGAAGATCGTAAAATCATCTTCAACCGTTTCAGGAACTTCACAAATCTCTTCGAGGAACTCACGAATTTCGGCGTTAGTAGTCATGATGATTGTGTAGACGCTCTCGTGTGGTTGGTTACGGGATTAGCTAGGAAAGGCCAGCTTCACCTCGATTATTAAAGTTTAGAATAATAAAAAGAACTTCAGTCGTGGGACCAGAGTATTTAGCTGTGTATATTACGCTTGGTATAGCAGGCGTAACTGGCGGATCCTGGACCGCCACTAAAATTCTAGGACGCTTTTCAGAGCGTGCAACACAACTATTTACCACAGTAAAAGACCAGGAAAGAAAGCTGGATAACCTAGAAGAAAAAGTCAATAGGCTACCGTTGGACTACGTGCTTAAGGTTGACTTCCTTAGGGAAATTAAGGAAATGCATGATAATTTTAAACAGATCAACATGAAGCTTGATAAACTTGTGGAAAAGCTTTTGACCAAATGAGCTACATTTTGGAAGTACAAGAAGACAAAAACGGAGAATCGTTCATCATTTTGCCGGACGACATCATAGAAACCCTTGGCTGGCAAGAGGGGGATGTCTTGGAATGGAAACTTAAGGCAAACGGTGTTCTTTTAACCAAGCTCAACGACAGTGCTGGATACGAAGTAATAGAAGAGTAAAATAAAAACAACAGGCAATATTTAAAATGTTTTTTAATTTCCCAGGAGCACCTGGTAATACCGGATATCAGACGCAGGCTAATCCTAATCCGTTGATGGCAGCCGATCCATCTTTTCGTATCCAGCAAAGAGGAATTCGCGGCATGTCGCCAGAGGATATAAAAATGTTAAAAGAATGGGATCCCAAATCTGCGGACGAAATTGATAGGATTCATCGAGGCATTAAGCCCGGTGGTCCCCAGTTGCCATTAGCTTATTCAAACGGCTCAGTTCCCATGGGTAATGCCGGAGCAATCGCAATGGGTAACCAAGGTTTGTACAACGGTCCTCAATACGGACAAGAACTTCTCCCCGGAACCGTAAAATACGTTTACTAAGAACAAAAGAAAACTGCTAAGATTAACAGTAGTAAGGGTAATAGTTAATGGCTGTCGACGCTAATGCCAGATTAAAAGAGATTGTTGATTCGTATCTTGAAAAAGATGGCGGAACAATGGTCGACACTGGCATTGTTGCTTCGCATTTGGCACAGATGAAACTTTTTGGTGTACGCCAAGGAGTTGAATTTTTTCCAGCACAAGACAACTTTGGTAACCAACGCAAAGATTTTATTGATCGTGTAGTCAAATACAATCAGATCGATACTCGCCTGGATTCCATATGGGATTACTTCCTCTGTGATGGCCAGGGATTATTTTATATCCGTCCTACCGAAAACAATTATCGCCTTTACTACTTCCGTAGGCATGAGTATCGGACTTATTACAATATTGACGGCGAGCTGGATGAAGTTGTAATCATCTATAGCTACAAGGTCCGCCGTGGTTTTGGATATGAACAAGATATTCAATCCAATAACATAACTGGCCCAGCCACAATGGGACAAGGTGCTAAGCGTTATATCCGCCTATCAATCAAACAAAACGAAATTGAAGAAACCCACTCAGAAGGTGAAATGTCTTTTGAGCAACCTAATTACTCTTACGGCGGCAAAACAAAAACATTCCGCAACACTCTCAAATTTATTCCCTGCGTTGAAATCTTTAATAATCCCAAGGGTTTTGCAACTGAAGGCATAGGTGAATTCGCTGCTGTTGCCAACCACATTTGTACGCATGACCAAATGGTGCGTACCATGCGCAAGAACGTACAGTTCTTTGGTAATCCAACTCTTCTTTCATCTCGTCCCAAGACAGACCTGATGGAGTCCGGTGGGGACAGCGTTGTTCAACGTCCTTCTATCGCAGCAAACTCAGGCTTTACTGGTCTTGGTCCCTTAAGCCAATCACGTTTCAAGGCTGATCCAATTAGTCGTGGTGTAGATGGTGAGATCAGGGTTCCGCGCGTCATTGCAAACCTGGAACCAAACGATCGAGTTGGCTACATTGTTCCAGATGCAATTACTGGAGATCAAAATTCATTTGCTCGTCAATATAGAGAGGAAATCCGGACCGCCCTTGGTGGTGTAGATGAACTATCTATTTCCGCTGGCGTAACAGCAACTGAATACAAATCACTATTTGGACGCGTTTCTGCAACTTCAAAGAAAAAAGCTACTTCAATTTATACTTACGGAATTTGTCGTTGCCTGGAACTTATTATTTTCCAGGAAGAACGCCTGTTCCGTGAGACGTTAGCGGCGGCAGCAGGAGTAGAGAAACCCGTGGAGCCTGATGAGAATGCTTCTCAAGAACAGGTTGATATGTATGAAGAAGCAATGACTGGGTTTGAGGAGCAAGTCAAACGTCTAATGATGGCATGCCTCAAGACACAACAAATGCCGCCAGGTGTTTTGGGACTCATCCCTGATGGTGATGTAACAATGCAATGGCGTTGGCTTGGTCCTGTTTATGAAGACTCAACGCAAGACACACTAAACAACTCTATCGTGGTGAGGAACCTACAAGAGTTAGGTGTTGATAGCATTGAAGCACTGAAATACCTATTCCCATCTAAAACAGATGAGGAAAGGGCCGGGATGCTCTCAGGCTTCCCGTTCAGGATGGTGAATGAATTGCAGGGTGCTTACTCTCAATTCTCTCGCCTAGTGGGGGGCATGATGCAGACTCCTCACCCGCAATCACCGGATTTACCGATGGCTGCGGATCCGCGATTGGATTTAACTCCATATCTGTATCGAACCTTAGAAGCTTTACAAAAGGAGATGAGTTATGCAGGACGCTACCGTCCAATCGATCCCACAGATGAGCCAAGCACCAGCCGTCGCCCCGAGCAGCTACGTGGTGGCAGCACCGCAAGCAGCCCCGGTCAGCTACCAGGTGGCGCCCCAGGCTTATCAAGTGGGTACCAGCTACCCCCAAGCAGTGCCCCAAGCGGCCCCCAGCTACCAATCAGCCCCTACTCAGTACGCCCCCCAATACCAACAGGCGGCGAACCCTTGGGAGTCGGCGTTCAACAAGGTAGTGAACGTACTGAGCGCTCCAGTTCAATCCCCGTTCCTGGGTCAACCATCAGCTCCGACGACAGCGTATACCCCGGCCAACTACGGGTACAGCAGCCCCCAGGCTACGCAACAATCGGTAGCGCCTACCTCGTATCTCAACCGGGGATACTCGCCCAACTCTTCCCCAACCTACTTGACGGGATCCTCGGCGGCGCAGGCGCACGCGGAAGTGGACAGCGCAATAGCGGATTACTACAACCTAAGCGACCAAACTCGTCAGGTCCTGGGCGCGTTCGGGATGGAAGCTCCGGGAATTCTGAACCAGTACGCCCTCAACCTGGAAGGAATGCTGGACAGCGCGGTCGCATGGGGAAGCAAGGCCGCTGATCTGATTTGTGGTTATGCCAATGTTTCCGTCAACGCTGTTAACCAGCTTCATGGTTACGCCAACTTCGCCGTTAATGAGCACCAGGAGAACCTGGCTTATAACGAGATTCTGACCAACCCCGATGTGCTTAGCGACTACACGCTGAAGTTCTTTGGTCCCGAAGGTCCGTACCCCGTGTACGAAAACGAGCAACAGCTTGAGACGCAAGGTTATCCCACTGCAGCGATCAATCCGCAGTACGGTAACTTCCCTGCTCCTCCTTCTGCCGCAGCTCTTCAGGCCCCTCAGAATTTCTGGGGCGGTTTCAGTGAGACCATGGCGCGTGATCCCCAGAATGCCTGGCGCATGCTGAACCACGCACAACCCAACACTGTTGCAAACAAACTGTTTGTAATGGAGTGACGCCATGAGAACTCCTCTTGGCAGCACACGACCTTTACTTGCGTACGGGCTTCCCGCTGCCGCCGGTTTGGCGGTTGGTGGAGCCCTTGCTGGACAAGGAGAAGATAGTGGTACTGCCGCTTTAGGTGGTATGGCCGCTGCTTTAGGTGCCAGGGGTGGCCTTGGTGCTGCTCGTCTTGCTGGACGTTATGCCCCGGCTATTGGCGAGATCATGCAGAAAACCATCGAACGTCCTGATAGAGCAGTACAAGCCGCAAGGGAATCTGTGCGAAAAGGTGGCGCACGCTATAAAGCCCTTGGTGGCATGCGTGATGTACTTACAGACGCATATATGGCTGCCGGTAATATTCCTGCTTCTGCTGTTCAAAAGGCAGCCGCAGGTTTAGCTGTTCCCGGTGCCGCTGCTCTTGCGGGCTTAGGTGGCGTTGCAGCTGGTATGGTCCCTGGGGCACTTGGAGTCCCTGGTTTCCAACAACAATCTGTTGTGGATCCCGAATCTTACGGTTCCAGTAATTCATATGGAGCTGTTTACAAACAAACGACTCCTCAGTACTACTGATAAAAATTACGGCCTGTTAAAATTTGTAGTAGATAAGACATGCTAATGTCTGCATCTTTCACCCGATAAAATTTCCTGCGATTCTGGAGGATAGCACAAAGTGTTTATTGATAACGATTTTCCGAAAATCCTAGGGGCCGAACTCTATCGTCCCCACCCTGCTTACATTGCCGAGATGGCGGTTGAGCCCGTGGTTGTCCACGACTTCACCCGTCAGCCCGGTCAAACCGTACAGTTGGACCGCTACAAGTTTTGGGGTACTCCTGGTACCAAGGATAGCCGCGAGCGTATTGCCGACCAGACTATTGGTACTGCCAATAGCCGTAACATCACCAAGGAGAAAGTCCTGGTGGTGCTTAAGGAATACACCGGTCCTGCGGACCCCGGCGATCCGACCCAGCCTTCGACCTTCAAGATTGCCCGCGAAACCCTGATCACTGCTCAGCGTCTGCTGCTTGATAGCGGCAACCTGAACATGTTCCACCAGTCCATCGGTAGCCTGACGCTGCTTGATGACTATCGCCGGTGGCGTGACCGCGTCTTCATTGACGAGCTTGCCAAAGCCGAAGCTAATGGTGCCGCTTCAACCACCCAAGGCGGTTACTATTTCGCTGGTGCCAAGACCAAGAATGCTTCTGGTCAAATCACCTATACCTCTACTGAGTACACCGCTGACCTTCAGCAGTTCTCTGTTCGCACCGACCTTCTGACCGTTGTCAAGGACCTGCGTAAGCGTAACGTGCCGACCTACTCCGATGGTCTGTATCGTTGCCTTTGCGATCCTACGTTCATGATGCACCTGCGTCGTGACCCCGACTTCCGTGAGATCGCCCGTTACTCTGGTAATCCTGGTCAAGGCATGTACATGGGTAACCCCATGCTGCCTAACAACGCCAGCTTCTTCCAGGGTCCTCAAGCTGGTCAAGGCTACTTCCTGGCCGGTGAACCCGTCATGCCTACCGGCGTGCAGTTCGAAGGTGTTAAATTCTTCGAATCAACCAACTTCCCGACCAAAACCGTCACCACTTCTTTTGCTGGTACCGGTGGTTCTTATACCGCACAAGAAGTTGCTCAAGGTTACTTCTTTGGTCCCCAGGCAGTTGGCGTTGGTATCGGCGGCCCGAACGCTCAGGTCCTCATCAACAACAACGATGACTTCAGCCGTTTCATCATCTTGATCTGGCAACTGTACGCTGGTTTTGATATCCTTAACAAGGACTTCGTTACCACCGCCTACAGCTATGTCTCCGATGATGGCACCATCTGATCTTAACCAATACACAAACCAATAAGGAAACATAAATGACTTATTTATCCGCTAAAAAAATCTATCCCGGCAACTGGAGCAATGCTCTTAACGGCTGGTACAAGAACATCGACGTAACCGCCGATAACACAAACGATTTTAGCAAGGGCGGCCCTACTTCGGTACTGGCTACCCCTGGCTATCGTTACTTCCAACAACGTGGTTACGTTGCAGTTACCCAAACCTCTGGCGCACCCCTGGTGACCGGTACGGTGATTGTTCCGTCTCCCTACCGCCAAGATGACACCCGCCCCGACATCACGGGCATGGTGATCTCTGGTAGCACCACTCTTCCCGCCTACGTTTATCGTGCTGCCATTTCGGTGGCTTCTGGCTGGGGTGATGGCCGCGTTTCTTCAGGTGTGTTTGCCGCTACCGGTAACGTGATCTCCTTTGGCCGCGACTCCAGTGGTCCTACCGCTGCTTCCGGTATTGGTGAAGGCGCCATCCAGGCCAACATCACCTCCACGGTTTCTGGCGACGCTTCTGCCAAGATCTTCTTCTCTGGTACCAGCGCCGGTTATAGCACGAACCCCTTCCTCACCGCTACTGGTGCTGCTGGTGTTTCTGGCTCTACCCTTTACACCTCCATTGCCGCCGCTACTACCCTGAAGGTGTTTGCCAAGGGTGCCGCGAATGACGCCAGCACTTCTGGTGGAATCTACATCTCGGATGCAGATTCCGCCGCTGGTCTCGTCGGCTACCTCGTCGTAGAGGTTTGCTACATCCAACCCGATGTTGCCCCTGGTTACGAAGACATTGAAGGCTACCTCCTTGGTCGCACTGTCAGCTGATTAAGTTAAACTAGGACCAGACATCCTCTGGTCCTTATGCTTTACCAGCACAAAAAAACTGGCGCACGCGTCAAAATCGTAAGCGAGTGGGATAACGGCGATTGGTTCATGGTCGAAGATCAAGACGGTCGCCTTTACACTGCATACAAAACTGAGTTAGCTCCCGACCAGGAAGCAACTAAAAAAGTACAAACACTTCAAGTAAAAGACAAGGCTGCCAAGGAAGAGCCTCGGTCGTTCCCCCCAGATCAACGACTTAATGTCAACTCTGCTACTGCGCAGATGCTTGCAGATCACATCAAAGGCATTGGCCTTAAAACTGCTCGTGAGATCAAGGATCTTCAGATGTCTTTATCGGGTGAAAGATTTCACTCTCTTGAGCAGTTAAAACAAATTAAACGAGTAGATTGGGAAGCAGTCCTGGCTGCAGATCTGGTACGAGTTTAACCCTCATCTCCTAAAACAATGCCCCTGGGAAGCCGGGGGTTTTTTCGTTTTAAAATAAAGAATAAAAGAATAATGGGTTACATACCTATCAGATCTGGCTTCACTGGACCCAGTGCCAAAATTGGGGGTTCAACGGAGTACCACCAGGATCTTAAACTATTGCAGTCTTTGCCGGTATCCGAAAGGGTAAAGATGCTGGACGCAATTGCACAGCAAAATCAATCTATTGGAAGGGAAATTGAATTTTCCAATCCTGCGGTCTCAGGCAGGCGTTGGAATGTGAATGCAAATTTAGCAGATAAAGTTGACTTACTTGAGAGAGCTGCTGCCGCTCATGGGCACAGTAAAAATGCAGGTTGGCAATCACTTGATTACTATACGCCATTTAAAGGTAAAACTAGATTTGACAAAGGTGCTGTAGAGGATGCATCCATCTACTTGCCTGCTGTCCCTGGAGGGAGAGTAACAAGAGGTTCTGGTGGAGGCTATGGATATTTTTCTGAATCAGTGGATCCAGGAGGACGTGTTATTGCAAGAGTCGGGCACGGTAATGTAGATCGCCCAGAAGCAGGTAATGTCAGCTTGCCGAGTTTCTTTTCTTCTGTTGCTCCTCCCGCACCAATACTCCCTGGTTCGGCAACCTCCACAACGCAAGCAACAACTGATACACGTACCAAGGATATCTTGGAAGCTTTTCTGTACGGCGTTGGAGCACAGAAACCTAAAACACCTGAACCTTCGCTTGCCAATAAACTAGTAACCGGACTCATGCAGAGTGCCTTGGCACCACAATCAAGTTTTCTTTCTAAGTACATTAAACAGGAACCGTACATCCAAGGGCAAGAGGCCTCAACCAATGACTACTTGTATGGTCTTCTTTAGTTGATTACTGCGCTTTATAATAAATGGATAGCAAAAGGTAGAAGTGAATTTATCTGACTTTGACAAAAGTAGGGTCAGGTACCACCTAGGGTACTTTACTGTTTCAGTGCCTGCCGGTGACTACGCCAGGCTAGAAGAAGCAATGAATACCGTCCCAGATTCTTATTTTTACGACAAAATTATTATTCAAATTGGTCGTTGCGATACGGCAGAAAAGAAAACAGAAGTTGCCACCTCTCCTTCAACACGCCTGGAAAGCATTGCTGGTGACGTTGATCGTACCATTAGATCAAGCAATGCCAAGGAAGCATTAAAAGTTTGGGACGAAATTTATCTATACGAAACCAATAGGCTTGCTGGTATCCTGTACGTACCTAACTACAAAGACCCATTCCAAGCTCGTTACCGTTACGAACGTTCTGGCGCAGAATTTATTCAGGCGTTACCAGGACCAGCAGATACTGCAGTTGGATCACGTCTTTACTTAAGGGAGATTTGTAGATAATGCCAAGTTTTAATATTGGACAAGTTGGTGGGCTTTTTCGCAGCCTTTCTAAGTCTCCTGGTGTAAGTGCGATTAGAAAAGGATTTGATCAACTACCAACCGCAGTAAATCCCTTTAGAGCCGGTAACCCTACTACGTTACTTGGTAAAACAGGCCAGTTGTTTAATCCGTTAAATCCTCAAAATCTTGTCGGATATCTTGCAGATCCAGTAATTAATAGGTTTCTACCTGAGCCGATGCGTGCCACGGCACGTGTTGGAGCCTACACACCTGGCCCTCTTCCAGTTAAATTACTTTCCGCTGGTCTGTACGACATGTTCTTGAACGAACGCAATGCAGGGGTTGGAGTTGCAGCGGGAACCTTGGAGGAAAATTCACCAGAAGCATATTCTCGCCTACAAGCTTTAAGGAATCGTGAAATACAAAATCAAGAGCGACCCCCTGGTTCTTTAGCCACACTTGGTGGAAATGAAGTTGCGTGGCGAGGACCTGACTTAGGATGGCAGCGGACTTATTCGGAAGGTGCTAACCCACCTCCTCCTGCCCCTGGTTCTTTACAGGACCTATCTAGTGGGCGGCAAGCCGGACAAGTGGGATCCAGTGTGATCTCCAATGGGGCCGGTGTTCCCGCACAACGTTCTGATGTTATTAACCGCGCACTCTCTCAAGAAGTACTTAACGCTGCTCAGCAGTTCAGTGCTCCTGCAAACGTTCCTCTTCCTGCCTTCTATGAGGGCCAACAGCAACTGGGTAGGAGCATGATGCAGAACGGAACCCTGGTAAGCCAGCTACAGGAACTTGGTGGTGCGCGGGGAATGACTCCCGAGAATCTGAAAACCTGGGCGACAGCAAACCCAGCGCTTGCGTACAGAGAACTATTGAAACGAAGAGGCGTCCAATGAGTGAACGTCAGCTTTTAGAAAACTTCCGGCAAACACCAGAGGGTCAACGCCTTCTGAAAACTATCCGATTTGCGGAAGGTACTTCTGGACCCAAGGGTTATCAAACCATGTTTGGGGGCGGAACGTTTAATGATCTAAGTCGCCACCCCGATCGTGTAGTACACGGCAATGGGTATTCAAGTGCTGCTGCAGGTGCCTATCAGTTTCTCCCTGGAACTTGGCAAACCCAATCTTCCCGTCTCGGGTTGAAAGGTTTCGGTCCAGAAGAACAAGACGTTGCTGCTTTAGCGTTAGCTCGTAACCGTTTGATGAATCTTGGCGGACTTGAAACAGTTCGCAAAGAAGGTCTTAGCCAACGTGTAGCCGCTGCGTTATCACCTGAATGGTCATCATTTCCAACGGAAACTGGACGTAGTTATTACGGACAACCTGTCAAATCCTTGGATGCGTTACAGAAGTATTACGGAGCGGTTCCAGTAGCTGCCCCTGCTTCAGTAATTACCTCTGCTCCATCACCTGCTGTAACGCCACCACCGCCTGTATCGTCAGTACTGTCTTCAATCTTTGGAGACACCCTCAGCCCAACAGAAGAGAAAAAGTCTTTTGCACAATCATTTGTTGAGCAAACACTGCAAGGTCTTCTTTCTTCCAATAGATTGATGCCCGCGCAAGCAAATCCCCTCTTCCGTTAACCATGGCTTCCTTTGCTGACTACCTAGACACTGGTGCCCTCCCTGGTGAAGTGCTTCGCTCTTCTTATGGCGACGCTTCACCTCAATCAACCCTTGAGTACAACCTCCGCAAGAGATTAAAATTTCAGCCAAACTCAGACATGGCTGGAAAATACTTGCAAGAGTTTTTAACTCTTCAGGCAAACCCAAATGCATTGGCCGACTCCGCAATGAGATTGCCAGCAGATTTTGTTGCTTTTTCAAAATTTGGCCAGTAAAGGAAATACTGAAAAAGTGTTTATGCCATTAGAATTGGCGTATAAAACACAAGCAGCCTAGCGCAAAAGGCTGAATACCGGAAGAAGTAAATGTCATCGACCTCGTCGAACAAGCAGCCCGTATTTATTGACCGCCCGCTATTTGACTCGGTGCGGGTAACCACTCAAATTGTGGGCAGCGCCACAAGCAATACTTTGTTTGTCCAGGGGGGACAGGCACCGTCCATCTTGGTGGACATGGATGCCAACCTTGGTGAAGACAATAACAATGGTGGCGTCATTGACTCCATTACGATTGCGCGGAATGATAAATATCGTGATGCTGACTACACCATTAGTTCAGGCACGTCTGGTACGGTGATCTCACTGACCAGTGGTCAGCTAGTCTTTATTCAAAACACAGGCGTTCTTGGAACTGCTGCTGGTAGCGGCTACGGTTATTACACCTATACCGGTGCCACTACGTTGACTGGCGTTAATACCAGTTTGATTTTCTCGGGTGGCACAAGTAGCGGTTTCACATACAACGGTGTTGCCTATGGCAATCAACCAACTGTAACTTTTGTGTTCTACCACACTCGCGGTACAACTACTCCCATCCCTGGTTCAGGTGATTATCGTCTGCTGTTCTCTAAAACGGTAGCTGCCAATAGTGGTGTTGTTGACTGCAGTGACGTAATGCCGCAACTTGCTGCTCCCATTGCACAAGCCGGTAACACTAACGGTCTTGGCCCTACGGCACCTCTACGCAACAAAGGCATTTACCTGGAGCGTGGCGACCGTGTTTACGTTGGTGTTTTCCCAGACGCTCCGAATATTTCTGGTTATACACCTGGCGCACACGTATATGCGCAGGGCGGTTTCTTCTAAAACATGGCAAAACGAGGGAGTGATTTTGGTTCCTTTGGGGCCATGGATATTCCCGATATTGGAAAGATAAAACCAATTACAACGGAATTCTCTAAGGGTTCCGTACCAAACTCAATCTTGCGCATGGATCGTGAATCCGCCTGGACTAGGTGGAGACGCGGTTACGAGATTGCAACTTCTGTTGGAATACAACATGCCTTAACGTACCCATTCCAATATCAAATTCCATATCCTACTGGCACTGCACCAACACAAGGCCGTCAGCCCCTCATCCTTGGCGTTGTACAGGGCTTCCCGACCGCTGGCAAGGAATTCGGCGTACACTGGACCGGATGCCGCGTAGGGGCCATCCTACGGTTTGATAACGTAGTAGATCGCTTTGGTGTACGAGCAAGCATTGATTCCGTAACGGAAGATGACGAATATTGGTACGTAAGACTTGCAGGTAGCTGGAATAGTGCCAACCCATTACCACCTCCTTTATACGTGCCAAATCCCTCTGGGGCACCTCTCAAACCTTTACTTGGTGAAATACTTGAAGATCGTATTCTTGTTCCTGAAGATTCACCAATAACCAAAGACACATTAAATCCGGCCACCGGTAAACGCTATGGTTTTGTCCAAGCTATTTTGATTGATGTTGATGGAGATAATGGAATTTTAAAACTACAAAAAACAAGTTCTTTTGAGGCAACACCCGACAATGTTTATGTGACACCAGCAACGAGGAAGCCTGATGCAGGCCGTTACTTTACTATTGGGACACGTTATGCCTGTTCCTGCCAGGACTTTAGCAGGCGTAGTTACGCTTTCATGATGAACCTGGACGGCAAAGAGAAACGTCGTTTTCCGTTTACCAAGCCGTCTTTGCTTAAGTATGGTAGACACGAGGTAATCACAGATCAAAATACTGGCACTGTTGACAACCGTGCCATGACAAACGCGAATACTAATCGAGACTTAAATCTAACTTCCACGTCAATTGACAACCCTGGCGTATTTAATGATTTTGGCGGACGTTACCTGAGGAATTTTTCGGCCTCTCGTAAGACGGAAGGTCCCACAACCTTTGTTGATTACACGGCACGTGACAATCAAATCGTTTCGTTTACTGATTACTGGTCTCCACTCCTAGATGAGATGCGCTATTGCAAACATATTTATGCGCTTCGCTTTGAAGAAGGTATCCTGCCGCCAGAGCCATCTGATTTGCCAGTAGAAACAGAAGAAAGTCTTACGAAATGGGAGCAAGACTTAGTGCAGGAATCTGCTGTCACCTCTGAACACGTAAATAGAATCCACGCATACAGGGCATTGGCGCTCATGGATGTACCACCAAAAAACTTTCAGTCGCCGCAAGTTCTACCAATGATGCAAAAGCTGTTGAATGTTCCCACTTCTTTCATTAGGTTGGAAAACTTTAGAATGCAAGATAAGACCGGAGCGTTTTACAATCCCAGCGCCGGTGAGTTACCCGCTATTTAAAATGGCTGATTTTGGTGAAGTAGTTGAAACGCGTTACGTGCTTTCAGAGGCACAATTGGAGGCCAGTAAATTTGGCTTCAGCGAGGTGTTCTACAGCGGAAATCCAACCGTATACTCCCCAGGGGATGTAGTGAATCTTCCTTATGCAACAGGCGAAACCTCAAGCATGAATGCATTGGGCAATGCCTGGGCAGCATACGCAAGTGGTATCGGCCCAACGTAAAAAGCGGCCCCTTTCACAGGACCGCTCTTGACCCATAACAGGCTTAGCTTATGAAGCTACAGCCATTTTGTCAAGGACTTTTTTAATTGCATTTACGTTCCAGCGGAAACTGTCGCGTGACCGTGTTTCGGGGAATGCTGCGTAATGGGGACCAAGCCGGAGGGTTCCATTATCACGAAATTTGTACAGAGTTTTCTTGTCGATGCCAAGAAGCTCTTCAATGCGGTACGCTGGAACCCAGCCGGGATGGCTTGCCATGACTTGTATAGTCTGTGTGCATACCCAATTTACCCATATCCAGTTCCCTGTCAACTCTTTTTTTGTTAGCTTTTGTAACAAAAAGAATTCATGTTGCCAACCTAGAATAAGTTAACAGCTATTTGAGTATGTTCTGCAGCGAACACGAGCCGCTCGCATTGCTTCTTGAACTAACTCCTAAACTAGCTAAAAAACGTTTTAGGCAATCTATCTACGAGTCCTGGAACCACCGTTGTGGTTATTGTGGTGCAGAGGCTACAAGCCTTGATCACATTGTCCCAAGGTTTAAATCAGGCTCTAGTAATAGGCACAACCTTCTTCCTTGTTGCCGCAGGTGCAATGAGTCTAAAGCAAGTGCAAAAATGGAAGAATGGTATAGCAAGCAAGATTTCTTTACACAAGCTAAGATGGACAATATACATGCATGGATGTCCAAGGAGGCAGTAGATCTCTTTGTATATCAAGTAACTTCTTTACAGCTGGCAATTTGATATGGGAATTTCATATGATCCTCCTTCCAAGAAATGGAGTATTAACTATGAAAATACAGATTACACAGAGTTGCCTGTATCTAGAACAGCTTCTATAACAGTACCCGTTGAGGTAATGATAGATCCAGGAGGTCCCAAGCCAGTGATGGACGACCGGGGAGAGGTGGTTTACACCGGCACCATAATTGGATCTGGGGATGAAGCCAGATGGTCGGGTCCAGTATATGAAACAGTAGATAAAACAGCAACTGTAGACATTGATGGCAGTTACTGGGCTGTTATTCACGCGCTTAATGCCGCAGGAATACCAAACCCTCGCCCCTGGACTAATGAAAAAAATCTTCAAAAAGCACAAGAGGATACAAAAACACAAAACAAATACAATACTGATTTAAACGAAACAAACCTTAAAACAAAAAAAGAAAATGAAGCAAAAAATGCAGCGTACGACAAAACATATCAAGCTGCAACTACGGCTAAAGGCGGAGACTACACAACGCAAAGAGCATTAATTCGTTCGATACCAGATATCAGTGATACTTTAAAATCTACTTTAGAAGATAATTTCAAAGCTGCGTATTCAAGGGAAATAATTGAACCTAATTTCTGGGACGGCGAAAAATTGGGAGCTAAGCCACTATATGGTACGTTTGATCCTGCATATTACAAAAATCAGAACCCTGCTGCCAAGGCACAATGGGATGCTGCCGTAGCTGACGATGATATTGACATTACCGGGCGCTACGGAGGAGAGCCAGGGTTTTATTTACAGCATTACACAACTCAAGGAAAACCAGCCGGAGTACGCGGTAACGCAACGGAAGCAACATCAGCAGCTTCTTCCTATGTAGAGAAAAAACCAACCGATGCAGAAATACAACAAGCAAGAAGTCTACAGCTAGGCATAGATGACACTAGTCGAGTAGATCGCTTGTTAAATATACCAGAAATTGCAGATGCCTGGACAGAAGCAAAAGGAGGAGATACTTACTGGGAAGATTTAGCAAAAAAATATTACTTAGATGTAACAAAGAAGGATGATTTTGCAGCATTGTTTCGTCTTTCGGAAAGGCCAGAGGACAAGCAAGTTTCTCTTAGTTACAACGTAAATACTGGATATGGTGTTACGGAATTAGAGGACGCACTTAATCAAGCCGTTGGTGCAAAAGCAGAAACAGATGTTAAACGTTTTGGTGCCTTAACTCAAAGCGTATTAAAGGATACAATTGCCGAAATTACCAAGGCAAAACAAAAAGAGCAAACACTCAGCATGTTGAGTGGTTTTGGAGGGCTTGGTGAAATTATGAATATGAATCAAACACTTTCTGATTCAATTCTTGGTGATAGTGGTGTTGGTGGCGTCCTTTCATTTATAGGCAAAGGAGATACCGAAAAATCTTTACTGAAAGGATTGCAAGGAGTTACTGGCATCCAAAATAATGTTACTTACAACTGGCAGAAATGGTTTGATAATTCATTAAAAGAAAAATATTCAAAAGCTCAAGAAGTTGAGTTCTCCACTGAAGGGGCTAATGAAAAAATAAACATTGATGCAGATTTTGCGCGTAACTTTATTGAAAAATATTTGCAACCTCGTTTTGATAATTCAAAATCAATGAATGAATTTGTTGAATACCTTGATGTGCGCCAAGAAGAACAAAACCCTTTTCAAACGCAAGACCTTGTTAACGCTGTAAAACAAGTTGCTGATTCACGTTCTAAGACTTATTTAAATCAAATTTCTCAAACACCTGATCAGAAGTTTAATTCTGATTTTTATTTTAATCCTACAGGCAACACTAGCAAAACAAATGCATATACGCAACAAACTAATGCTGTTACTGCTGACTGGGAGGCGGCCAAGGGAGGTGACCCTTACTGGGCACAACAAGCATATCGTTTTGGTATCGACTTAAATAATAAAGAACAATTTGCACGTATGCACTTCCAAGTAAAAGGCCAAGGACTTGGCTATGACCCAGCGGAAGACACCTTGACCGCTTCAAAAATAAGCGATAAAATCCTTAAGGATATTCTTCCTGAATTAAAAACAAAAGCATTAGAGCAAGGTTCAATCTTTGGTCTTTTTAGAACGCCTGATGAGTTTGCAGACAAAGCCCTGGAAGGAATAGATTTAACTGATAAAGCTAATTGGGACAAAGTATTAAAAACGTATGGTATAGATGATTTCCAAGGAACAGTAGATGAACTTAAGGAATACATCAAAGAAACCTTACGAACTGGATCTGCCGCAGAAATTCGTGCTCAACTTAAAGCATTAAATGAAAAAAAAATAATTCCTACACAAGAAAATCTTGGACTTACGTACATTCAGCGAGATACGGATGTTACAAATAAAGAAATAAAATCAGAAACGCAACTATATAATATGTTCCAAAAAGCAGGCTATCAAGGAACCGAGGATGAGTTTTATGCAAACGTTTTCCCTGACGTTGATCGTTCGGAACAAATATTACTAACAAAAGCCAATTCAAAGGAAGGGATGCCCATGATGGATTTTGATTTTGCTGACCCTTATTCCTCCCTTGGAAAAATGGAAGGTTTCTTTGCTGATGACACCGAAAAACCGTCCTCCTCAAAAACAAAAGAAACCGACTCTAAAAATATGGATAGTTACTTTAAACTAGAATCGGATGACGAAGAAGATGGCTACCAAAAATCAAAATCAGGTAGTCAAATTCTTGGTGAGTTTACCTCTATGTTTAAAGGTTTTTAATGTCGAACCAACATAAAAAAGCTGCGTCCGCGGCACGCATTGCAAAGGAAAAATTGGCTTGCAATAAACCACAACGTACTCCATCACATAAAACTAAATCGCATGTTGTCAAGGCTTGCGAAAATGGTAAAGAGCAAATTATTCGTTTTGGTCAGCAAGGAGTGCAAGGTGCTGGTAGTAACCCACAAACCGCCAAAGACAAGGCACGTCGCAAATCTTATTACGCACGTCACAATGCTCAAGATCCCGACCCAAGCAAAATGTCTGCACGGTACTGGAGCCACAAAACGAAGTGGTAAATAGCGTTAAGTGGTAAAGTACTGAAGTCTTTCTCAATCCCATGGCAAAACCCAAGTCAACAGCTACCGTCATTGAGTCCAAGCCCAAGACCACATCCATTGGACATGGCTTGCACAGTCGTCCTCGGCGCCGTGGACAAAAACCATACCGCGGGCAAGGCAAGTAAAGTGTGTATATTAGGAGTATGTATTAAGTGCTCCAATGTCGGACTTTTCTTCTGCCATTAATCTTATTCGTAAGTACGAAGGGTTTAACGAAAAGGCCTACGGAGATCAAGTAACGGGTGCTGAACCTTACACAATAGGGTTTGGTACCCAGTTTTATCCTGATGGATCCCCTGTTAAACAGGGACAGCTTTGCAGTCAAGAAAAAGCGTTGGAATATTTGTTTCATGAGGTGACCATTATTGATACTCAATTATCCAAATTAAATCTAGGGCTTGACAAATACATGCGTCAGGCTTTACTTTCGTTCATTCATTCAGTAGGTTGGGATTCTTTTCTGTATAGCAGCATCATTGATGCGATCGAACAGGAAAATTTCTGGGCAGCAACAGATGAAATTGGGCGATGGATTTTTGATGCTGAATACCACGCAATTGGCAGCCTGCTAGATCGACGCAGAGAGGAAATTGCCTTGTTCTTGGAGGGTATCGCCAATCCTCCCTATGGGTCCACCACAATTTTATTGAATGCGTTCCAGGACTATGTTGCCGCTGACCAACAACGCAACGCAATCTTGGTCCTGGAGAATTCCATCAATCCTTACGTACTAGCAAAATTTGCAAACCAATTTTCTGGCGAGAAAAAATCCTGAGTTAAATACCCGCCCACAGAGACAGGCACTACTCCTAGCAGGTAGGATTAGAATGCTTTCATTAACGCAAGCTACGCCGGATGGAACATTCAGCCGAACCACGGGAATTTGAACTTCCGTTGGAATTGCAGTTTTCCATGCGTAAAGCTGAGTTGCAGGCCCAGGAGATGACATGGGAACAACTGCACTCATCGCTTTTGAATTTGTATTACCAACGATTAATGGAATGGCATGCCGTCAAGACATTGCTGACGGATGAAAATATTGAAATTGAAATTGATCTGCCTACAGAACTAGAGCTAATTGAATTCGCCGCCACCTGCATCCCTGATGATGAAGATGACGACGAAGATGATGACGATGTGTTGCTGCCGTTTTAAACGTAGTCGCGCTCTAAGCGATCAATTAAACGGTTGAGATACCAACGTGCCTTCTTGGCATCTTGAAGCATATTGTCTTTATACCAAATACGTAACAAATATTTAAGTGTTTGCCACAGCAAACCACCGGAGATTGGGTCGGGGGCATCTTGCACCGCCTGCTCCAGGATATCAATAACTTCTACCTTGCCCTGGTTGTAATGTTCTGGGTGATCTACCGGATCCCCCTTGGGAGCGATAGGACTTTTAGTTACTGCCCAGGGCACTGGGCATACACCATCTACACAACCAGTATTTTCTACCGAGTCAAACCACGTCTTTGGTTGGATAGTAAAATTTCCGTTGTCGCATTTGCCGGAGGCAGTGTCACCAACTTGCTCTTCGGCATTGGAAGAGTTCCCGGATACATGCCAGCTTCCTCCACCCCAGGGATGTAGCCGGTTCTCCCCGGACGTGGCATACCCTCTAATCCAAGATTCGTTCGCTCCAGTCCCTGTTCGCATGCTGCCAATCCACGATTGTACATATCATACAGAGGAACGTCATTGTTTGTGTTGCTTAGCGGAGCACCAAAATCCTCCTCGCTTAGGCAACGACACCTAACTTCATCCTGAACAAAACTATCTAAAAACCCAGTGGCGCCATGCATAACTGTATTGGCTTTGATTCATCTCATCTACAATATTATCATGAAAGATTTCCACGATCCTTTACACGATCCACGCCAACTCTCTGGTACTTCAGGAGCAGAAACGTCGGACCTCAGGCCTGAGCAGGCTTACGATACGGACATGCGCCGTGTTGATTCAAGGGATCGTGCCTCTGTTGATTCAGTAAATGATAAACAAAGTCGTGTAGCTAAATTCATGGCAGCGGCTAAAAGCGCTGGTAAATTCCGCCAGAAAGCAGGCATTGATGAGCCCGCAATTCGTGGTAAAACACCTAGGACAGAAGCTAATATCGCTGGTACGTCACTGCCAAGCATGGGAGATACTATTGGTAAAGCAGGAAGTACCAACTACGCCAACAAACCTCAGCCAAGTTTTGGCCGTGCCTTTGGTTAACACCGCATCAAACCTGAGAGAATACAATTTCTTTCTTTTGATCTTGATACTTGCCTTTGCGGTCTTGGTAAGACACCCGGCAGTCTTCACCTTTGTAAAACAACAGTTGTGTAATACCCTCGTCAGCATAAATACGATTAAACAAACCAGTGCAATTGCTAATTTCCAACGTAAGGTAGCCCTCCCAACCGGCTTCTGCTGGTGTGATATTTACCAAGATGCCTGAACGTGCGTATGTAGATTTGCCAACGGCAACTACGGTCACATTCCTGGGAAGCTTAATGCGTTCTTGTGCAACGCCAAGACAATACCCATAAGGAGGCAAAATAAAATACTGTCCTTTTTCATCTTCTAGTAATTCGGCATTTGTGAGGATATCCTTATCAAAGTCTTTGGGATCACAATCACCTCTTTGAATTCGGCCAAAAACTAAACATTGCTTGGGAGACAGTCGGATGTCGTATCCGTAAGAGCTGAGTCCATAGCTAAGGATACGGCGACCATCTGTTTCACTCACCAACTTATCCTGGAACGGAGAGATCATTTCCTCCGTTTCGGCAAGGTGTTGAATTTCCCAGTCGCAGAGGAGAGCCATACAAATTTTTGGTCGCCCCTCAGTTTAAACCAGGACGCGTCCCTTGGGCGAGTAAATGTCAATAAACTTTTCAGTAGCTTCGGCGCAACAGTGCTTTGGTTGAAGATACACAAGGAAAGATGTGCAAGTCTTATGTTGAGACAGGCCTTCGCTGGTGTTCTTTAGAAGTGTTGGTGCAGTTTTTAAAATGCACACAGGAAAATCAAATATCTTTTGTTCATATCGAATCATGTCCGGGCAATTCGTAAAGTAAAGCCCTTGTTCAATTTCGCTTTTCAACCAAGACGTATAAAGTTTGCGGAACCAAACGGCATGAGAAGAGACCAAAGATAAAGACGAAGCACGTGTCATCTTCCATTTATCATTCTTCTTATCCCAGAAATATGCTCCGGACGGAGGAAACAAGTAGACCCTTCCGTACCAATCCTGAGCATTTAACCCGTCATCACTTGGGGTAAAATACCTTTCAGCTCCAACATAATCATTGGCAATTTTTGAACTAGCAACATCTAGCTCAATGCCGCCCAACAATTCATTCGCAGATGCTGCCAGGTCGTAATTAGTGATTAACTCTCTGTCTTCGCTTTGGCCTTTTCTGATATCGTGAATAGCCATTATTATTCCGCAGACTGGTTATAGTCTATTTCCAAATAGCGAATGCCCTCTGCATCGTTGATGATATAACCAGCTTTCTCCTTTGGATCAATCTTTTGCGCTGCTTGCAAGATACGTCGAAAAGTTTCCGCAAGATCACCATCATTTTCACGTTCACACTCCTCCTGGGCAGCGTGAATTTCTTTTAATGTCCAAAAAAACATTGAACGTTCTTTGTTTTGTGGTTGAAAAACCATTACACCAGGCCCTTCAAATTCCCACAACTTGGCATATTGTTGGCCCATATCACCAAGGATGAACTTAATGGTGGTGTCCAGCATTTTGGTCTTGGTTTTATCTAGCTCTGGACCGAGCACTGACGATAAAAGTTTTTCGCGCCTGTTCATTTTTCTAGTAGTTTTTGTTTTGCAAGGGATTCCAAAAGCTTTGGAAGTGGTTGATAGATCACAACAAGTTTCCCTAGGTTACCACGTTTCTTGACCAACTTGTTGTTTGCATCCCGTAACTTGTCAAACTCTCCAGATCTAATCAAATATTCAGCGACACACCTGAGCCTACGTTTCAGGGGCAGCTCTGCCTGGGGGAATTTACCACAGATTGTGTCTGCGTTCATGTCTTTAAATGCTAACCGCAAGCGATTGGCAAGGGTCATATTTGAATTAGCGTCTTCCCTTTCGTACTCCTGCAAATTTTCCAGGTAACGACGCAGGATCTTGTCGTCGAAAGAACCGCTGGGAGGCAAAAAGTCAATCACCTGTAGTGCCAAGGATTCTGGTAACTGCTCGGCAAAATTCTTGACAGTTACAAGTGAGATGTCCAATCCATCAAAACGTGTTGACATCACTCAAGCTTCCCAAAAGAAGTACTTTGGTACATGTTTCGTTTTGTGTAGTAGTCACTCGTAATTGTCTTGCGGTTTTTTGCAAAGGATTGAACCAGGTTATTCCAGGGAATACGAATGACCGCTTTTCGCCCAGAATCTGGAGCAATATTGACATAGTGAACGCTTTCAATCCAACCCTTGTCGGGAGTTTTTCGTCCAATTGCAATCCAATTACGAATAGTTTGATCGGATACCTGGAGCCGCCGGGCACATTCTTCTGTTGAAATGTACTCATCCGCAAATGCTTCCGGGTTAAACACCGTATTTTCATCTGCTCCATAACGGCTTTGCCACATGGAATTGAGAATTGTCCTAATACCTTTTAATTCATGCGAGATGTCCTCTAAGCCTTTTCGAATTCCGTACGACATACACAACAAGCTTTGATTAAATGCTAAGGTATAGAAAAAGTTTTTGCTGCCTTCCATGGAAAATCAAGTGGCTCCAAGCAACACCCCGCAGCCCCAACCACAAATCCCTTTACAGCAGCCTGAGATCACGCTTGAAACCCTGGAGGCAATGAAGGCCCAGGCTAAGCAAATGGCAATTCAGCAAGCCATGGCTCAACGGTTGGAGCAACAACAGCAACCACAGCAACTGCCTTATCCCACGCAACAGTACGTACCCAGGCAAATCCCGCAGCAACCACAGGTTGTTTATGTGCGACGTAATTTAACGGTTGCTGAACTTATTTTGGTTTTTGTTGTGTCTTGTGGAATTGTTGTTGGCGGCCAAGCAGCTTGGAATGTAGGCTCAAGATTTTTTCCTAGCATTGAAATCAAAGTAAAATAAATTAAGCACAGATCGCCTATAATTTAATTTATAGGTCTTGTGGTTTAATAAGTGGCCAATAGGCGCATAACCGATTTGCCAGCAATTTCGTCATCAGCTATTGATGATGACGATCTTTTGATGGTTGTTGATGTAGCCGAAGTTGACCCTGGGTTAAAGAATAAAAAACTTACGTTTACAAATACAAAACAATACTTCAATAGCTACTACCTCCAGTTAACCGGTGGCACGGTTGCAGGTTCCCTGATTGTTGCAAATAATTTAACCGTTAGTGGAACATTTACACCAAGCACAATTAACGTAAGCGGCACAGGTACGTTTGCGCAATTACTTGTTACTGGTAATGCAGAAGTACGTAATACCCTTAGCGGTTTTACGATTACCGGTAGGACTGTTCAAGGTTTAAACGTTAACGCGACAACTGGCAACATTGATATTTTAACTGTCAACAACGAAACCGTTGGCACTGGTAATTTTACAAGAATAAGCGGTACAACAATTACTGGCACCACTGGTGTCTTTGGCTCTTTAACAGGTCAAACAATTACAAGCGCAACAGGTTTATTTTCTAGCCTGAGTGGAACAAATATTACTGGCGTCAATGGAGTATTTACAACTCAAGTATCAGGCGCAATTATTACAGGCGATACTGCTCGTGTCTCTACGTTAACTGGAGTTAGTGGCGTATTTACTACACAAGTTTCTGGCGCAACTATTACTGGTAATTTTGTTAACGCGTCAAACATCACAGGCGTCAGCGGCGTATTCACCACTCAACTTTCTGGTGCAACAATCACTGGAGACACGGGTAGATTCACAAACTTTACCGGAGTTTCTGGAACTTTCACCAGCAGGGTCTCTGGTTTAACCATTACAGGTGCCACTGGTTTATTTACTACAGTTACTGGTTCACTTGGTACGTTTACCACAACGTTATCAGGTGCGTCAATAACAGGAAATATTGTAAACCTTGGCACAGTAACAGGTATTAGCGGCGTATTTACCACGCAACTTTCTGGTGCGGTTATTACAGGAGATCGCGGGCGGTTTACATCAGTCACTGGGCAGACAGGTGTTTTTACATCAAACCTTTCCGGTGCAACAATTACTGGCGTCAGTGGTTTGTTTCAGCGCATTGAAGCTTTAACCGGTGTCTTCACTAATTCAATTTCCATCCCATCTATTAACACTACTGGTAACATTGTTGCTGCAGGCAACCTTGTCATTAGTGGCAGCGGAACAATTTCGTCTGGTTTAGTTGTTAGCGGCACGATATCCGGTGCCACTATTACTGGTATTACTGGTATTTTTGGTGACTTAACGGCTAACCAAATTTACGGTACAACAAGCCTTTCAGGCGTAACCATTACAGGAGCATCGGGCAACTTTGGTCGCCTTAATGCTGTAACAGGTGTATTTACAACTACGTTAAGTGGGGCCACAATTACTGGCGACATAATTAATGCAACGACTGGCAATTTTGTCAGTGGAAACTTTACCGCTCTTTCTGGAGCAACCATAACAGGATCTACGGTTCAATTCACAAACCTTACCGGCATATCTGGAACATTTACTAGTCGCATTTCAGGTGCAATTGTTACCGGTGACGCAGGTCAATTTTCAAATATCACGGGTGTTTCTGGAGTATTTACAACACGTATCTCTGGGGCAACTGTTACTGGTGATACAGGACAATTCACGAACTTAACAGGAGTTTCTGGGATTTTTACGAGCCAAGTTTCTGGTTCTGTAGTCACTGGCAATGCCGGGCAATTTGCAAATATCACCGGTGTATCTGGAGTATTTACAACCCAAGTATCAGGCGCAGTTATTACTGGTGTTACTGGCTTATTTAATCGAGTTACTGGAGTCACCGGTGTATTCACTAGTTTGGTTTCAGGTTTTAATGTTGCAGGGGAAAACGCAACATTTAACTATGTGACAGGAAACACGCGAGTTGAAGGCGCAACTATTTCAGGTGGTTCTATTACAGGCAACACAATTAACGTAGGGAGAATAACAGGAGTTACAGGCGTTTTTACTCAGTATTTATCAGGTGCTACGGTCACTGGTGCCACTGGTAATTTTGTCACAGTTAATGCAACAACCGTTACGGCCACAACAGGTAACTTTACAGTTGCAAACTTTACAGAAACTACTACGGGAAATATCGCAATTAGCGGCAGTGGTATTTTTGGTAGTGGTGTATTTACTTCTGGAATTATTTCCGGGGGTACTTTTATTGTTAGCGGAATAACAATTCCAATGCTATCGTTGGCAAGACTTAGTCTTGGTAGAATTTATTACATGGCTGGAGTGTAATGGCTGCTAAAATTCTTGGTCAAACATTTATTACAGGAAGTGGTTATACGACTGTGTACACTGTGCCTTCGGGGTACGAAGCTTCTTTTACTGTGTCGTTTGTTAATATTGGAAGCGCAGTAACGGGAGTACCTGCAACACTTGCAATTACAGATTCAGGCGTTGCTACGCCCAGTGGCAAACATTGGATTGAATTTGGGACTAATTTAGAGTCTGGTCAAGTACTTGAACGTACTGCCTTGGTAGCGCAAGCTTTTAAAAATGTAGTAGCATATTCAGACAGCAGTGGTTTAGCTGTTTCTGTTTATGGCTATGAGGAGGCAGCAATCTAATGGGACGCCAAGCACCTGAGCAACAATATGAAATTGTTTTTTGTCGCAATCAACACTCATCTGGCCTTGCAAGTCAATGGGGATATTTTAACAGTGGTGCAACAGGTCAAATAAATGTAACTTTTAAAGCTAGTGGTTTTAGTGCCCCTAGAACGGTAAGTAGTGGCACAGCTAATCAATATCCATTTTGTAACAATATGGTTACTTATGTTGCAGAAGATATAACAACAAGGGTTAATTTTACGCCAATTAGTGGATATCTTTCTGGTTTATCTCGTTCTGTTTTGTATCCTATTTATGAACCCGCTTCAGGAAGCCAGTCGATTTCTGTGGGCGGAGGAAATTTTGCTCCTATTTTACCCGTCCTTACTGGTTTTCCAACTAGAAGTTCTAGCCTAACTTTAGATACTCTTTCAGGCACAAGATGGAATCCCCGATATGAACAATTATCAACATTTAGTGGAATTATTTTAGGACATGGTTATACTTTGTTTGCGGCAAGTGGTTACTTAGTATCGCTTCTAACTGTCAGTTTTACTGGTAATTCTCTTGTATCAGGAGTCATTAATTATATACCAGATACAATCAACAATACGCCCAGTGGAACGGCGTCAGGTAGTCCTCGTTTTTACACGCTTGCTTCTATTGCGGTAGATACTAGTTATACAGGAGACACAAAACGTGTACTAGTTGGTTACCTTGGGATCACCGGAACTACTAGTGGACAACTTTGCGCAAGACTTGCTGAAATTAACGGAACAACAATTACATATGGTAATCCTGTTGTAATTCGATCTGATTTAGCTAATGGCGTAAATCGCCAGTCAATTGATGTAACTTATCATTCATCTGGGAATAGCGCAAATTGTTTTGTTATTGCAACCACAATAAGTCAATCAGTGACTGGAGTTTTACATTGTGCAAGTGGTGAAATTGTTGCATGCAATCCACCTTCAGGTTTAGTCCTGTCGGGTTATTTTGGAACTCCTGTTTCAGCTTTTGCAAGCAACACAACAGGCGTAACCGGATACATCAGCCAAGTAAAATGTGCCGCCTTAAACATCACTAATTCAGGAGCCGGTGAGCCAGCATTTGGTTATCTGGCTGGACTAAGAGGTGTGACCAGTGGTGTCCCAACTGGGACGTTGCTTTTACAACAATACAAAGTAAGTGGTACAACAATTACAACAGGAGCAATTGTTGATCCTGCATTTAGTTTAAATAATTTAAGTACAAAAATTGAACTAACGCAAAGTGATGCTTATCAGGTAACTCCTTATTCTTTTAAAAGCATAGATATTAGAAATTTTGCAACAGGAGTTGGCAGCGAAGTTAGCGGATTAGTTAGTTTTATTGGGGCTATTGGAACTGGTACTACAATAGCCACAACTGGGATTTCAGGAAGTGGATTTGCGCAATACTATTCGGTTCGGGCAACTGGAACTCAAGCTACTTCTTTATATGTAAATGCGATTAATACTATATCTGGCGGAAGATGGCGCCAACAACCTTATTTTATTCTTTCTGGCAATCCCTTTAGCAGCCAATTATTTTCTACTTTTTATTTAGAGCCAAGAGATAGCACTAGCGGTTTGTGTGAACAAGCTTTGTTTCTTGGCGATTTTAATAGAACAACGGTTAGCAGTATAACTAATTGTTTATTTAAATCGGGAGGCTCTTACACAACAGGACCTTTAGTCACAACAACAGGCTCAGGTAATTCTTCTAATTATCTTAATATTATTGCCGTTAGCGGCGATTATCCAAACTATCGTTATATTTACACTCTTGAACCAAGCATCACTACTTCAAACATTCTTATTGGCATAGAAATTGCTAGATATGATTTTAGCACAAGTGGAACACTTTTTCGAAATGCTGGCGCAGGCTATCGTTTAATTTCTGGTTGGAATACTGATAATCAAGCCTATAAAATACCCCTTGGCCTTTCTATTGGAACAACGGGTAACATTAATACAACGGGTGTTAGAACTGTTTCAGGTGAAACATTAATGTATTTTGATAGTGCAGCTGATTTATACACAAAACATGTAGTGGTTTCTGGTATTGTTGTTAAAGTTGCAACAACAGATTCCCAACGCAGAAAGTTTGCAAACGGAACAATTGCTTCCTCTGTTATTTTAGTTGACACCCGTAACCAATTGACAATTAGTTAACATGAAAATTCTTTGTTTAAAAACAGACGAACAGTCTAAATATCTAACCACACATCTGCTTGATGGTAGCTGGCTTGTAGATATCACAGAATCAGGAACGTGCATAAAAAATAATCAAACAAATGAAGCTGTATTCATATTAGACCTTACTGCAAGCAACGCCAATTTAATTGATGTTGGTACATCTGCTCCGGTTGACTGGTCTCCTCGTGTTTATTTTTATAACACTGAATTTCAATCTTGGGAAAAAAAAGAAATTGAAGCAGCTGTAGAGTTATCACAAGAAAAAATTCAACAAATAGAAGAAGAAATTAAACAAGCCGAATTAGCGTTATCAATACTTCAAGCCGAATAAAACATGTCAACATTCCTGGATGCCGCCTGGGCAACGAATAAAGACAAACCCCTGGAGCACCAAGATAAAGCTTGGGTTTACGCCTGGGGAGTGTTATCAATTGAGCAACAGGTTGAATTTTTAAAACGTTTTAGAAACTCACCCGAGATTGCAACAAAACTTAACAATCCGCTAGCGGTTCAGTATATGAGCCAGCGAAATAATTACCGTGATGCTAACAGGACTTGCTTTAGTTCTAGTTGCGCAATGCTCCTGAAGTTTCTTAAGCCTGGCAGTATCAAGACCGATGATGATTACATCAAAGTAGTCTTTGCTTATGGCGATACAACCGAAGGCTCTACTCAGATTGATGCCTTAAAAGACTTTGGCTTGCCTGCCAAGTTTGTAACAAACGGTAATCGTGCTCTTATTAAAAAACAAATTGATTCAGGTAAGCCCGTACCAGCAGGATTCCTGCATCATGGCCCAGTAAGTCAACCATCTGGCGGTGGCCATTGGCTTTGTATTATCGGTTATGACGACAAAGGCTACTGGGTGAACGACCCCTGGGGGGAAATGTCTTTAGTTAGCGGCACCTATCCGAGTACCGATGGCGCCAAAAAACACTACAGTTACAAAAATTTTGAACCCCGTTGGATGGTTGATGGACCGTCAACGGGGTGGTGTATTGTCGCTTAAGATCAGCGTTGTTTAGTCTTGGCAGTAACCAAGGCGAGAAACTCGATTACCTTGTAAAACTTCCTTACAAAAGTGTCGTCTTTAGGGGTATTGGTCAGTGCGGTCACTGCACTAGCTGCTGCATGAACAGCAAGCAACGCGCCGACGTAATCAGAAAAAGAACCGTGCATGATCTTGGAGGTAACTATTATTATTTTACTAGCTTTGACTTGTAATAGAAAAAAGATTTAAATTCTTCATTGATATCCCATCTTGCATCCTCCCAACGCTGAAACCACTTCTTCCACACACGGAATTGTTTATCAGGTTTTGCTGACTCACAGCGCAATGTAATTGAATCTCCTGGCAGCAACTCTTGCATCCACTGCCGCACCTGTTGAATGCCAATTGCTTGAATACGGTTTGAATGCCTACCTGTCAAATGTGAATCCAGGCGGTGGACCCTTCTTTTTCTTGTTTTTCTTTTCAACCAATCGTTGATTTGTCTCCTGCTTTTCCCTGTTGCAATGCTCGCTAACCATATGCATCCGTTCTCGGTACGCATCCATGGGAGCAACCTCATTACCACCAGGTGCCCGCCACTTAAATGTTTTGTAAATACCTTTTTGCGTTGTTTTATTTTCTTCATTCATTACGTATTGCTCAAAGTTTACGGTTGGGTTGCCAATGGAACAAGTATATCAGGAAAGGGAGAACCCTGTTGATGCTCACGTTGCCAAGCAGTATCCCACTCCGATAACGAATGAGTGTGCTGATCATCTTCAACATAAGTTGCAGTTGTATCAGCGATTACATAACTTTCAACCGTATCTTCAAACAACAAGAAATCGTAGTCTTCCAGCAAAATATCAAACGTTGTTGTTGGAAATTCAACAACAAAAGCAACCTCGTAATCAAGAAGTTCATTGCGAGTTGTTGAGATGCACAACAAATAACTTCCGGCATCCAGAGGGTAATACCGTTGATCCCCTTTGTCTAGTCGAGTAGGAACAAAGTTGTTGTATAGATCTGACTGTTTGTTCATCATGTGCCCCACATAGGGAACATATGTTTCGCCATCAATTGTTTCTGTGATGCTATTAGCGTCAAAAATAGCGCGTCCTTCTATAGGAGTTAAGTTCAAGCTGTAGGTTGAAATATTGATATACTTAGGCCTAATTCCGCCTTTAGCAAAAATAAGCCAAGCAGGAGAAGCTATATCAATACGAAACCAATGGTTATAGGCGCCACCACCAAAGCCACCATTAGACGTAAAATTAGTATCAGCCCTACCAACAACTTGACTCCTGGGTCCCAGTGTACCTTTTAAAGTGCGCACAGAAAGCGTGCTAAAAGAACCTAGAAACAAAGGATCTTCTTTGGTTCTTTGGCGTTGAGCTTGTGAAGAACGCATTATTGTATCAAGTTTTCTTACTTATATTTTACTCCTCAATTTCTTTGCGCTCCAATGGATTTGTAATGGTTTGCTTGAAGCTCTTCTCCACTAGCAGGGGGTCTCCTTTGCGCTTGCCATATAGCATTAATTTTTCAGGTTTAAAATCCAACTCAAATGGTGTAACGTCTGCAGGGGGATACAATCGATTCCAACTTGAAATTAAATGCAAAGGATTCCCACATTTTGGATTACCGCAAACCCTGGTGACCACAAGACTACCAATGTCCCCCCAGGCGCACTGATAAAGTGCTTTATGAAATGTAACATTTTCAGCTTTTTGTTTACTGTAAGTTGAGCGATAGGAAGGAAAACAAACACGCCGAGGAGTGTAGATGCCAGACGAATTAATTTCCCAGCATTCCCCTGGAGCATGTATGTCAAGTTGATTCCAAAGCTTGTGATATTTGATTTTGTAATCTGTATGTACGTAGTTAATGTCAAAACCACATACGTTAGACAGTATTTTCTTGACACAGAAGTAACACCAGTGTTGCTTGGTATCCCTAATGAAATGATTATGTGGACAAGGGAAACCAGTGTAGTAACCCTTTTCATTCAGAAGGGTTTCCGAAAGTTGACTGATGTCATTTATGTGACGAAAGCCTGCAGCTTCAATTGGTTCTTTGATGGCGCGATAAATGTTTGCCACAGATTAAGCCTCCCATCCATCTGGCACAACCTTTGTTTTTAACGGTGAGATCAACAAAGATTTTCGGTTGTCATGGTCAATGTTGTCTGCAGCATGAGACACAGTGCGATTGGTGAGATCCTCTTCGGTCCTCATGTAATGGACAATGCGGTGTGCCAGGTAAACCTTGTTGTCCACGCTCACGACGTACAGCGCCGTTCTTTGGTTGAGGCGACCAGCTTGCCCACCCGGCTTGTGGCCTGCCTTTGAAATCTTCCAGGCCAGGCCAGTGGGGTAGTCGTCGGATAAACAGAACAATTCGTTGAGCCTCCAGAGGGGAGGCAGTGGCATGTGACCTCTTGCCATGGTGTCGTTAAAACTGCTAATAGCCTAGCACGTTGCAGGAAAACAGAGAATAAGGCCTTTTTTCCTTTACTAGGAGCTAAATTACACTTTGGTTCAATGGTGTAATTATTTCTAGGTTAATATTTTATCCCTAAACTTTCAAACATTACACCCTTGTATCAAAGTGTAATTTAGCCCATACCAAGGAGAAAAGGGGGGTATTCTCTGTTTCTAAACACCTTACTTGCGTCTCACCATGAGACCGACTTCCCATAAAAAAGCCCACCCAAAGGCAGGCCTAATACAAAACTAATGACTGATTAGTTTTTCTTTTTGGTTTTCCGTGCCTTAGGCTTCACGATCTGAGGCTTCTCCGCCTCCCCCTTATCGATCACCTCCTGGAACACACCATCGAATTGTTCAGCGATCGTATCCCAGTCAAAACAAGTGTTTGTAACGCGATCGTAACAATCTTGCGCAACTTTATCCAGGAGAGTCCGGTCGTCATACAACGTGCCAAGTAGCTCAGCAAGATGGTTGTCATCAGGGCAGGGCATGATCCTGCCAAAGTTGGTATCCACATCAGCATGCAACGACTTAATCAGAAGCCCTGCACCATCAAAGATTTCCTTACATGATGTATGGTCGGGCACCACCTGGGCAACACGACAGGCAGCATGCTCAAAATTAACCAGACCCCAGCCTTCCCCTTTACAGGTGTTGACACCAACGTCAGCAGCATTGTAAATGGTGTTTAGCAACTCAACCGGCACAGAGGGAGGATTCTGTTCTGGTGTTGTCATGATGATGCGATTATTGGGATCAAGCCCTTGTCGATTCATCTCACGACCAAAGAGAGGCATTACATCCCACCCTTGGTCCTTCAACCCCATGTGTAGATACAGCTTGGCATCTGGGCGACCCACCGCAAACTTGGCAAACGCACTAATAGTGATATCAATACGTTTACGGAATTGATTCCGGTTACCATTGAAAACAATAAAATCATCCGGGTTAAGCCCCAGTTGCTCACGAGCTTTTTTCTTATCCCCAGGATAAAACTGCCTAGCCGTCATCCCATGGGGAATAACAGTAATAGGCACCTTGGCACCAGCATTAATAGTTTCTTGTGCACCAAATTCTGTGTAGCAGATAGCTGCATCCCAATCATTAAGCGTATCAAGCAACGCCCCATACCACTCATAGGAGTCCATTGGGTAGTAACCAACGAACTTAAATCCGATAGCTTCCCTTAGTTCTGCGATACGACGCCATTGTTCATTGATAATCCAAGCGTCATTAATAGTGAACACAACATCTGGTTTGATGCGTTCAACCATTTCACGAATACGATCTTCCCCAAAAGGAGCCTGTTGAAAACGATTAGAAGCAGGGTAAAGAAAGTAATCTTTCTGGAGTGGCGTCTGGTCACCATGCCAATTGCAACCGAGTACATGGATTTCGTACTTGTCTTTCAAACGACTAAGCACATTTTCGGTCACCCGTGCAAACCCCGTGGTTGCGACAATGTCACCAATCCAAAGAAGTTTAGGCTTAGATTCAGTCATCTGTCATTAATGGACTGCCTACACTATACCTAATCAATAGGTGTTATGGACCTGATTAATTCCTTTTCGTTTGATTTTTTTGCTTTGAGTTTGTACTTCAAAAACTCAGCTGCCTTATGTGAATTGGTAGTGTCACCACACGTATATAAATCGATTGCGGCATAGCCAATCTCTGGCCACGTATGGATTGAACAATGTGATTCCGACAAGAGGGCCAATAGTGTGACCCCTTGTGGTGCAAACTTTTCACCAATGATACGCAAGATTGTTGCGTTAGACATTCGCAACGCCGTCTCGATTAATTCGCGCAGAGCGTCATAATTATCCAGCAACTGCTTGTCGCAGTCGTATAGATCCAAGATCAAATGGCGGCCGTTGCTCAATCTTCTGCTGCTACTTCATCTATTCTCGCATTATTCTGCTTAGTTAAAGCTTCTCCATAGAATTCAACCCAGTCTTTTTTATTGAGACCGACCTCGACAATAGATGGATACCCCTCATAACGCGTAGGATTACTAGCCTTTGGCGCAATATTCATGATGCGCAGTCCACGAGCCTCATTAAATTTGTACACATTCAACCCAAGCTGGTGCACACAAACGTCCATCAACAACGATTCGAATCTACTGCGACCCAAAATATTGTTATTGCTACCGCGTGAAAACTCGCAATAACTTGGATACAACCGTTCATTCCAAAGCGAATAAACATAAGATGCACCGCCCGTACTGGTCTTAGCAAGTCCAACAGCAGAAGAAACCCCTGGGTCAAACACCACACAATGACTCATCCAATCCATAATCTGATTAGATTTTAAGATTTGCTCCCTGTGATGCTTAGCAAAAAATGCTACCTTCCCATTGGTTTCCATCAGGTACTCCTTCATCTCCGCCTCACTCATATCAAGCACCCAATTAACAACCCCTGGTAGCAATACAGCAAACTCACCGAAAGGACGACCCCTGTCATCCATATCAATAAGTGTTTTTTGTTGTGATGATGAACCAGTAAACGGTTTATCAAAAGGAATCGTAAGCCGCCGCCGTGCCAAACCACTTGTCGGATCCGTTGTCTGTATAGGTTCGTTTGCAGTGATCATCACAAGCCCATTAAATTTAAACGGCTTCTGACTCCCTGCCTGGAATTTGCGTTCATTACGAATCAAGTCGCGTCCAGTAATTGCCTTCAACACTGAAACCGAACCGCCATAACGCTCAACGTCATTAAACAAAAGAAGTTTTTTCTTGTACAGGTTAGCGGTCTCAAACCTGTTCTTCTCTAGATGTTCCAAAGATGAGATCATTGCATTGTCATCACCAACCAATGCATGCGCCAAGTTTGAATACGTAGATTTCCCTGATTTCCCTGGGCCTACAATCTCCACAAACTTTTGAATTTCTGAATGCCCCAGCAGTACTGCCCGTAGCCAAGCCCTAAGTACTTGCGTACGACCCCAGCTATTCTCTTGGGTACCCTTCAACCATTCAACAACAGAGTCACAACGAGCATTGGCATCATAGTTATATGGCAGCTGTTGCGTCATGTACAAATCTTTTTTGAACGGCAGCAACTCCCGCGTATTCACATTAAGGATTCCATTGGTAAACAGCAGCAAGTCCTTGCCTTCATACCAGTTGTCAAATATGACCGTAATTTTTAATTGCTCCATTACGTCATTGATTAGATTCATGCTATAACCGCTGGGCAAGAATCCTTTCTTGATTTCTTCAAATTTATTTTTGATATCGCCCTTGATATCGAATTCAGACAGCAAAGACCACAGCCCTTTACTGTGAAACTCATACACAAAAAATGCGCCATGCGGTTGGCTGTACAACAGATTACCTTTGTACATATCCAGTACCACACTGGCAATAACATCAGCCGAATGATTGCGCGGCTTTTGATCCTTCCCTGATTTCTTATTGTTTTGCGGCATCATTACCGATGTCACTGCAGGTGTTTCGTTGGCAGTCGCAGGCTCAAATAAACCCAAGTTCATTTCTTTTTCTAATTCAGCTAAAACTTTTGAAACGTGATCTAATGTTGCGTCATCAACTGGCATTGCCTTATGGTCTTGCGAAGGCTTCCACCCATGCTCCTGGGCAATATGAATCAAAGAACCAATGCCACGCCCGCCGCCCTTACTAAAAGATAGCCAACGCTGATGACATTCTCCTTCCTTATACTTGTCCGATTGTTTAGACCACTCATCCCACTGGTCTAACAAGGACTCATCTAATGAATGAAGTGATTGGCCAATGGTAATCCAAATATCGTAGTCGTCACAAGCATCGGCAGGCAATGCCCACATAGCTTCCGTAGCGAGTTGCATGTCTCGCTCCAAGGAAATCTCTGTGTTGATTGCAAACCCCGGTCCAATAATTCGAGTTTTTTCAGTAGCCGGAATGCCTTGCTTAATGTTCTTATTGATGATGCCATCTAGTATCCATTTCGGAAGCTCAGGTAATTTGTCAACCCACTCAAAGCCCATCCCTTCGGCGGTGTAGTATCCCTCCGTATCAGGATGCAAACCCATAAGGACACCCTGGTGCTTAGACCAAAGAATCTCAAGTTTTTCTTTTTGCCCTTCAGCATGCCACGTATACTTGTTACGTACAAAGTGCTTATGCTTTTCCCTGGGCAACTTATACAATTTACGTTCACGCCCTTCTCTTCCGCTACGTATTGTCAGTGTTGGCGGCAATGCCGCATCAAAATCCGTCTCATCAGCCAATGTTGTGATAAGGTCATATACCGTAGGACCATCAACATCCACCCATACAAAACCATATGGATGGTTATAGACAGGACCACTCAGCAGACCAATAGCCTTGCATTCATTAGATAAAATTTCCTTTTCAATATCCCGGACATCAAAAGGTTTGTTCTGCCAACCCGCTACGTACGGGTCCTTGCGTGCCCCCAGGGGCGTAAGCGGCCAGTCAAGGGGGATCAGGTCAAGACGGATTTCCCCAGGGCGAAGGGACTGTTTACTAGTGTTTGTCATGCGCTTCGCACAGGGGTCGTAACGTCCACTCTAGGTTCCTCTGGGGGCATTTAGCATCTTTCAATAGTGAAAAAGCATGAACATGCATGGCTGACGGAAGGCAAAAAACGTCTCCCTCCATGGCTTTGTCCATACGATTTCCCATTGAAACAAGCCACTCCCCCGTAGAAATATGAATTTCCATGGGGCAAATTTGATTGTTTTCTTATCCTACGATCAAAGCACCCCCTAAACCTGGCAACATTTCTTAATATTAGTAAGTCTAATGGTGCAAGATTCTACAATAATCCAACGTATAATGTAGTTAACAATAAGTAATAATATCGTCGTACATGGCATCTAAGATTGCAGGTAAATACTTGTCTGAACTAGATCCTTCCAGGGAAATGGCAAGCGCCAAAATTGAAAGCAAACTATCAGGAGTCAGGCCCAGCCGCTCAATGCTGGAAGCCAATCCCCGCCTTGCCTTTGGAGCTGGCGGACTAGGCTTTAATTTTAACGAAAATGATTTCTATAGTTAAACTAACTCTTTATCTTGCATCCCATGCTCATCTACCTGTTCGTAATATTCCTTAACAATTGCCATCCAGTCAGTCCTCAGCATATCCAAGAACCTACGCGAAATTTTAAAAACCTGGGTACGCAAAGGAGTTGATACCAAGATGGCAGCCTGTTGAACCCTCATCCCCAGGGTTTGTTCAATCCCCAAATCGTAAGCTGCCAACTGTTTGCATGTTTTTTTAAATTTCATGTGACCACCGAGTAAGTCCCTCCATTCCGGCGACCCCTTCTCCAAATCCTTGGGCCACCTTCTGCTGTATGGTTTGACCGAAGTTTTTAAGTCGGCCAGTGTTAGCTTGCCGCCCACAACACCAATAATATCAGGAGCACCGGCCCAGGCACGCCCTTCATCATCGCAACCCCAAACGCGAGCCACATCATCACTACCAACAGTAAACTGATGTTTTTCCAATAGGGGCGATTCCGCCCAAATAAATTCTTCAAACTGATCCAAAATCCCTGGCATGCCCGTCCAAAAATCCGAATACTCCTCTGGAATTTCATGAGGAATTTTTTTGCAGTAACACTCCATACCATAGTGGATAGCTGTACCCCTCTCGGCAGCAGCCTCTTTCACACCTGGATTATTCTTAGACCACATCTCAAGCTTCTGCTTGTTTGCTTCTGATGCAGTCTGCGAAAGAATCGTGGTTACTGATGGTGCGGCACCCTGTTTTAACGGTGTAGTATAGTGCCTGCGCCCATTAAGAGTAATTCTTGCAGCCGACCCGTTGAGGTCGCGCATATCGTAAACCATGTACGGTTTTGTATATTACTTACAATATACTGCATTTTCTAAAGAATTGTAAAGCCAACCCATTAACCATCCATCAAGGGCGTAGGCTATTCATACAACACCCCCAGTCTCCCTGGAAACACGCTATGGTCTGTAAATTGGTTCGTTTTTATTACGGAGAGCACACGCCCACCGGATTTAACAAGGTTGCTTTTGACGACTTTGAAGAAGTGGAAGCCGACCTGCACGAAGAAAAACTCCAGCAAGAACAAATTGATTACCTGCGAATTGATCAATGATTAAACCAATTGAAATGATTGGCACCATGATTCTCAATGGTGCAGAAGATTTGCTTGCACAGTACAACTGTATTGACTTCCCAGTCAAGCGCTATTTCATCCTGGACAACTCCATGGGTAAAAATACCGCTGTTCGACAGACAATCGCAACAATACAAAACACCAACCATTCTTTTGTTGAAGAAGTAATTGTTGTAACAAATTTTTTGAACGCTGGTTTCTCTGGTAGCGTCAATCAAATCATCAAACAAAACACAGACTGCCCCTATTGGTGCATCTTATCTGTTGATTGGCATCCGCAGCCAGGACAGTTGATGCGTTTAGCTAATCGATTGATGCAGCCATTCACTGCAATCTTGTGTGACGAAACACAGAACGGCTATTCATCCATGGTATTTACGCCGGAGCTTCTCCATGAAGTAGGGCTAATGGACGAGAATTTTTTCCCAGCATATTACGAAGACAATGACCACCGTTATCGCATGGGTTTAGCAGGTATGGAATGGGAGCTGTTCCCACTTCAATACAGCCATGCAGTGAGCAGCACCTTGAAACGTGACAAAACTTTTGGCGATAAAAACCAATTCACATTTAAAAAAAACCATCGATACTACGTTGAAAAATGGGGCGGCTCCCCTG
>Ga0334722_10000902_pt1 | contig 40613 bp, 56 predicted proteins | sample C3_bottom_MG_FD_207210 | JGI IMG/M metagenome (GOLD analysis project Ga0334722, IMG submission 207210) | Sediment microbial communities from Yellowstone Lake, YNP, Wyoming, USA - C3_bottom | ecosystem: Environmental > Aquatic > Freshwater > Lake > Sediment | place: USA: Wyoming | collected...
CTTCTCAAGCGAGTCGCCGCTAAGTGCGGGTTCTCGAAATATTTCTTCGTGGACATGAACCCTCCCGCGATCGACTCGCTTGAGAAGAGGTTCCCTGAAAAGAACAAGGCCGTCTTCTACGAGGACGACTGCAACGACTGCGCGTCGGATATCAGGAGCAGGATCTCTCCCGCGTCGATCAACCTCCTGGTGGCCGACCAGACGAATATCCAGTTGAAGTTCGAGACGCTCAGGGTCTTGGCGGAAGGGAGAAGAGTTGACCTGATCGTGTACTTTCCGACTCTTTATTTCAACCGCACTATTCCAGTTGTCAAGGACGACGAGAAGATCAGGGGCATCAACGATTTCTTTGGCGACAACGGGGAAGGGATCGAGATCTGGAAGAACTCCCTCCCCGGGATCCGGAACGGCGCGGTTGTGGCGTATTACAAGGAGAGGTTGAAGACGATCGGATACACGTTCGACGGGACAGTGGACCAGGAGATCACGATCTTCAACGAGGATAAGAACTCGGAGATGTACCGGTTGGTGTTCGCCTCGAAGCATTTGCGAGGCTACGAGTTCTGGCGCAAGATTCAGGCAATCGAGCACCATGGGCAAAGAAGGCTGCCGTTTGTATGAGAGACGATCGAACACACTTACAAGTTTTCTTGGGGCCTGAATGAGCCTGAATACCGCCATCGAGTGGACGGCCTCGACGTGGAACCCGGTCACGGGTTGTACGAAGATCAGCGCTGGCTGCCAGAATTGTTATGCGGAGAGGATGTCGCGGCGACTCCAGGCGATGGGTCAGCCCAACTACCGCAACGGTTTCAAGGTAACGGTCCACGATCACGTCCTCTCGCTTCCCCTGCAATGGAGAAAGCCGCAGACCGTGTTCGTCAACTCCATGAGCGACCTGTTCCACAAGAGTGTCCCGAAGGCTTTCATCTACCGGGCTTTCGATGTCATGAACCAGGCTGCGTGGCATACCTTCCAGGTTCTCACGAAGAGATCCGAGAGGCTCGTCGACTTGGATGGATCTCTACCTTGGCGAAAGAACATCTGGATGGGCGTGACCGTGGAGGACAAGGACAATCTCTACCGGATCGACCATCTCCGGAAGACCGGCGCGGTAACCAAGTTCCTGTCTTTCGAGCCTCTCCTCGGCCCCTTGGGGAAACTGGACCTGAGGGGCCTCGACTGGGTCATCTGCGGCGGCGAAACAGGCCCCGGCGCACGATTCATGCACCCCCATTGGGTAGAGAACCTGCGCGACCAATGCACTGAGGCGGGCGTTCCGTTCTTCTTCAAGGGATGGGGAACGAAAACGATGAAGAAAACCGACCCGGACTATATGATGATCGACGGGCGGGAGTGGAAGCAATTCCCATGATATCCGTTGCCAGAGGAGGCGAAAGGATGAAGGCGAAGAAGGTCGTGAAGAACGCGACGTACTGGAAGAACGTGGCGATGGCGAAGGAATCGGAAACCCTGCGGGAGCGGCAAGAACTCAACGCTGCCAGGAATAAGATCCTCGCTGTTATCAACGAGGCGAACCAGATCCGCGAGGACAACAAGTCCATCCTGCGCGAGAACCAGAACCTAAAACTACAACGAGCCACCATGCAACTCCGCACCGGTGTGGATTCCCAAGCCGAGGTCGTGATGAGCATGAAAAAGGCGATGGAGTACTCGATCAACACGTCCGCCGCCCTGCTCGATGCAATGGGCGAGTTGGTCGACCGAGTCTCGGGCCGGAAGGCGAGGCGAGAGGGGGAGACCGGTCTGTGAGTAAGCACGCCTGTCTCTGCGGTCGCGAGATCAAAACCAAAGAGGCAAAGGTTTGCCAAAGTTGTAGAACTCTGCCGTACAAAGAGGTGAAAGACCGCATCATCGAGGCGAAGAACCGGAAAAACAATACGCTTGGAAAGAGGAAAGAGATGGGATTGACCCCATGAAATACTTCGCCCACCTATGCAACGCCCAGGACGATGATAAGCACGATCTCCTCTTCGACCGCTACAAGTTCGAGGGCTACGGAGTCTATTGGTGGCTCTGCGAAAACGTCGGAAAACGCAAGAAGACTGCAAATGACGACCCTGAATACCTGTTCAACATGAAACGACGAGAGCAGGAGCGAGGCACTTCAAGGAAGCGAATCGCCGAGATGATAGGATTTATGCACGACATCGGACTCGTGATCGCTGACGTTAGGGGCGACTGGATATCAGTCAGGATACCGAAATTAAATGAGTATTCCGCTGAATGGCAGAAGAGGTTGGCGAAGAAGAGGGGCTGCGAGACTCAAGAGACACTCGGGAGCGACTCAGTAGGGGCTCGGGAGCGACTCCTGCCAGAGGTAGTAGATAGAAAGAAGAGAGAGAAAGATCTTAGGCAGACAACTCCGCATTCGACCGTTCAGGCGGTCGATGCGTCGTCTGAAATCGAAGACCCGAAAGCCAGAGCGGAGGCCATGAAGGTCATCAAGGACGCCATGAAGACCATGAACATCGGAACCCCTCAACAGCAAACCCCAAAGTCCAAAGACTCGGGGAATGGGAAGATCCCAACGGCTTCAGGTCCAGAAGTCGAGGCGATGGGTATCCAACTCGAAGTCAGTGGCTTCGTGGGACCATTGGTCCAGGACATCCTCGATGCATGGTGGGCCTTCCACACGGGAACGCACAACGAGTACGCACTCGCGGCGGCTCTTGACAAGCACGGAATCAAAGGGCAAGATCGGTCAAGAGTCTACCAAACCCTCGGAGTTGTATGAGAAATGAGAGATTCCAATCTCACCGTACCGAAAAAGGTACACGGGCCTTTCCCTGCAACAAAGTGTTGCATAGTGCACCAATCCGTTGCATCCCCGCTGTTCTACGGCGCAACACCCAAACCTGTGGATAACTTCATGAGCAATATCAATGGGATAGGCCAGCGTCCGGTAATATATATTATGTCAAATCGTGAGGTAAGTGTATGAGATCATTGATGATTGTGTCAAGTTATGGGGTAATTATGTGGGCGAATCAGGCGTTTTATTTGCGCGAGGGGGGCGGGGGTGGGGGTACCCCCCGGAAAAGCCACGCGCCCGCTCGTTTCAGGACCTCCCCGGCTATTTTCCGTAGTTTTCCCCACCTCTGTTTTTTGAAGTTCTACGATTTTAGGAGGATAGATTGCGTGTGATCCGGGTTTTCCCAAGGGAGACGAAGGCTACTCCAACCGATGCCCTTGTCCGGGTTGGCGTTGGGCCGACGCTTTTCGATTCTGCCGACGAGGTCCATATCAGCGCGACTTTCTCGTGGGACCTCCCGATTGTCGACCACCTCGCGAAGGAATGGTCCGCCATCGCCCCCGTGAAGGTTGGCGGCCCTGCGATGGGGATGCCAGGGGGCGAGTTCTGCCCCGGCGAGTTTCTTCGCCCCGGCTACGTCATCACTTCTCGTGGATGCCCGAATCGGTGTTGGTTCTGCGACGTCTGGCGACGGGAGGGTCCGATCCGAGAGTTGCAGATCACGAACGGCGTGAACGTGTTGGACGACAACCTTCTCGCGTGTTCCGATGCCCACATTAGCGGCGTGTTCGATATGCTCGCTCGGGTGAGGACGTCAAAGACGCGGGTCGTTTTCACGGGGGGACTTGAGGCGGCACGGCTGAAGGAGTGGCACGTTCTCCGGTTGCGGGATCTCCACCCGCATGGGATATTCTTCGCCTATGACACCCCGGATGATCTCGCGCCTTTGCGCCGGGCGGGGGAGATGATTCTTGGAACGGTTTACAAGCGGGGGTCGCATTGCCTCCGGGCCTACGTCCTCGTAGGTTATCCGAAGGACACAATGGAATCCGCAGAAAAAAGGATGCGCGAGTGCCTCGCCGCCGGGTTCACGCCGATGGCGATGCTCTACCGCGACCGAGAGGGCAAGCGCGATCCTTCTTGGGCGCGGTGGCAACGAATATGGGCTCGCCCCGCGCTAATTTACGCCGCCGGAGGTTTTTAATGACGATCGTGAAGGATTCGCCGAAGGAAGTCGTTGTGCCGGAGGTAGTCGGGCCGGATGTTCGGAAGGTATCTCGCCGGGAGCGTCCTGGGGAGTTTGGTTTAGCGGGTCAGGGTCGGGCTGCGGTTTATCAGGGGGAGCGTCCTGACGATGCCCAGGTGAAGGCGATGGCTCCTCCGAAGCCGGCGAGCAAGCGGGCGTTGAGCCGGATGGGCCTGACGAGGAAGGAGGCGACGTACCTCCAGGCGTTGGTGGGCTCGAAGACTCACATTGAGGCATACGAGCGGGCGTTTCCGATGGGGAAGGCGAAGTACGCATCGCGGAGGAAGCAAGCCTCTCGGATCCACACCTCGATTCTCGGGAAGATCGGGGACGAGGGTTTGATGGAGGCGATGGGGATCGGGAAGCAAGCGACGTTCGAGAAACTCCGGCAGTTGAAGGACGCGAAGGTCATCAAGGCGTTCATCGTGCCGGAGAGCGGGGCGGTGGTCGAGGCTGGTCCTTACGAGGACAACCAGACGCAGTTGGGGGCGACGAAGTTGCTGACGCAGATTCACAAGCTGGTGCCGGACGAAAAGGGCGGTGGTGGCGGTACGGTGATCGTGAACGTGGTGCAATATAACCCTCCAGATTTTCCAAAATGGCCGGGAGGGGGTAGGGTATAATGGACAACAAGGAGGCCCGCCGCGCTTACGAAAAGCAATGGCGGGAGAAAAACAAGGAGCGGTGCGCGGCGGCATCGCGGCGATGGCGAGAACGGCACCTGGAGAAAGTTCGCGAGAAGGGACGCGAGGCGGCGGGAAGGTTCCGGCAGTCTCCGCGATGGATGTCGAAAGAATGGATCGAGAAGCGAGCCAAGTGGCGCAAGGCTGACCTGGATAAGTTTCGGGAGAGGCGATGTATCCAGAGGGCCGAATATAAACAACGCCCCGAGGTGAAGGAACGAGAGAACGCTCGGCAGCGGGCCGCGAACGCGACCGGGAACTCTGCCGCTCAACTCCGGCGAGCGGAGACTCGTTCCGCCATCAACGCCTACAAGGTTGAGCATGGGTGTTGTGTCTGTGGGTACAAGAAGTGCGCGTCGGCGATTCACTTCCACCACGATCGCCCCGGAGAGAAAGAATTTACTCTCGCCACCGCAGTTGTCCATAAGATGTCGTTCGATAAAATTCTGGACGAGATGGAGAAGTGCGCCTTACTGTGCGCGAACTGTCACGCTGAAGTTCACGCCGGGGAGCGCGAACTGCCGAGCAAGCGGCCCCCGAGTTTCGAGAAGTGGGTTCAGGCAAGGCATAAAACCCCGGGAGGTGGGAGAGTATGAACAGATTTCTGCGGCGGTTGTTCTGTTGGTTTTTCGGGCACGGCGATCTGAGGATCCGTCTGGTCAACGCGAAGACTCGCACCACGGTGTACACCTGCGGGGATTGCGGCGCGGTGTGGGCGGAGCGGGACGGGGTGCAGGCATGAAGAAGAAGAGGCGGGTGAAGTTGCCGTCGTTGAAGCGGCTCCAAGCGCGGGCGGATCGGTTGTGGTCGAAGATGATTTTGGCGGACGGGACGGGGGCGTGCCAGGTGTGCCACAAGCGGGAGTCCATCTCCGCGCATCATATTTTTCATAAGGGGGCGCATGGTCGGGCGCGGTACGACCGGAGGAACGGCTTGCCGATCTGCCGTGGCTGTCACTTGCGGGAGCGGTTTGATCCGACGCCGGTGGTGTTCGCCGCAATGCGGTACCAGCGGATCCCGGTGATGTGGGCCTTGGAGAGAGACGTCTCTGAATCCAGCGGGCAGTACGTCTGGACCCGCGAGCGGCTGAACATGGTCATCATCGCGATGGAGACGATCCTGGAAGGGGTGCCGAATGCCGTCGATTCAGCTGCCGAGTAATTTCAACCCGAGGTCGTATCAGTTGCCCGTGATGTCGGCGTTCGAGGCTGGATGCCGCCGGGCCGCGCTGGTGTGGCATCGGCGGGCGGGCAAGGACAAGGTCGGGCTGGCGGTGACGTCGAAGGAGTTGTGGGACCGGCCCGGCGTGTACTGGCACCTGTTCCCGCTGTTGAATCAGGGCCGGAAGATTCTGTGGGACGGTAGGGGCCGGGACGGGAAATCATTCCTCGACGCCTTCCCTGCCGAGATCATCAAACGGAAACTCGATCAGGAGATGAAGATCGAGTTTACGAACGGCTCGCTCTGGCAGGTTGTCGGCGTGGACAACGTCGATGCGTTGGTTGGCGCGAACCCTCGAGGGATCGTCTTCTCCGAGTGGTCGCTCATGGATCCCGTGGTCTGGAAACTTCTTCAGCCGATCCTGCTGGAGAACGGCGGGTGGGCGATGTTCATCTACACGCCTCGCGGGAAGAACCACGGGTACACGACGTACAAGGTTGCAAGCCGGGACCCTGAATGGTTCTGCTCGTTGAAGACCGTTCGAGATACGATTCGGGATGCGCCGGGGGAGGCGGGCGGAGCCGTGATCCTGGAATCGGACATTGACAAGATCCGTCGCGAGGGGGATGAGGAAGGGAACGTCCCGGATGAGGATACGATTCAGCAGGAGTACTACTGCTCATTTTCCGGGAACCTCCAGGGCGCGATCTACGGGACTCAGATGTCGATGGCGGATCGTGAGGGAAGGATCTGCCGAGTTCCGTGGGAACCTCGCTTCGCCGTCCAGACCGCATGGGACTTGGGTTTGAGCGACTCGATGATCGTCGGATGTTTTCAAATCATCGGACGCGAATGGAGATGGATCAACTACTACGAGAACAAGAAGATGGGCAACAGGGTTTCCAAGGAGGGGTATGAGCCGGGGATGCTCGGCGCGATCAAGTGGCTGAAGGAGCAGCCGTACACGTTCGACCGGCACTACGCCCCGCACGACGCATCGGCGGGCGAGATCTCTTCCGGCAAGAGTCGGCAGGAGTTCGCCCGGCTTCATGGGATCGAGTTGTCGATCGTTCCGAAGCACACGATCGAGGACGGGATCGACGCCGTTCGTCGGCAGTATTCGAGCATGGTGTTCGATGAGAGGAACTGCGACGCGCTCATCAACGCCGCCCGCTCATATCGGTACGAGTGGGATGAGAAGAAGGCGTCGTTTTCCCGGAAGCCGTTTCACGACTGGTCTTCCCACGGGTGCGACTGTATGCGATATGGTGTGATGGGGTACATCCCTCCTGTGGCGAAGGATATGCCCGTGGTCGCGACCGGCATGGACTTCAATCCGCTGAACTACGAGAAGGACCTGCGGGGGTTGCCGACCGAAGCCGCATGGGAGTTCGATCCCTTCACGGGGATGCCTCGGAGGTGATCCGGGTATTCCCCACGGTGATGATCGTGTTGAGCGTTGGGGCGTCTATCGCGTATGCCGCCGACGGTACAAACTGGCGGATGGCGGTGTACTGGGCCGCCGCGGCGGTGTTGAATTACGTGGTGACGTGGTGATTTTTCTGCTTGACTTTTCCGGGGAAGATCTATAAGCGTGGGAGGTATCATGCCTCTCCAGAGCAAGGCGCAGATGAGGTGGATGTTTGCGAATCATCCCGCGATGGCGAAACGGTGGATGAAGGAAACACCTGATCCGAAGAATTTGCCCGAGCACAAGAAGCCCGGCAAGACGTTCCTCACGAAGACGGCGGGAGGGTGATATGTCCTGGTTGAGCAAAGCGGCGGGATTCGTGAGCAAGGCCCTGGGGTATACTCCCTTCACGGGATATGGGATATTGAACTCCGCGACCGGATACGGATCAACAGGCCCCCTGTCGGGTCTCGTGAATAAAGTCGGGGCTACAGTCGGAATCACGACTCCGGGTCAGAGCGTCGAGAATAAAAAAGCGTCCGCCGCTGAGGCCGCGCAGATCAACGCCGCCCGAAAGGCCGCGCACGACGCCGAGGTCGAACAACTCGGACAGAACGCGCTTGGTGTCGTGAATCTTCGCAAGCGTCGGGGCTCGGCGGCGACCATGCTCACGGGCTCGCCGATGATGGGCGGGTCTCCGGGGTCAACCGGAAAGACAATGTTATCCCAATGAAGCCAGCCGATCCGAAGTACGTCGCGAACTGGTACGGGCGGCTCCTGGCTCAGCGAGCTCCGTGGGAAGCCATGTGGCAGGACCTCGCGAATTACCTCACTCCGAACAAGTCGATGATAATCACGAAGAAGTCTCCCGGAGCGAAGACGACGGAGTTCGTCTTCGACGGTACGGGTGAGCGATCCCTGCGGCGGCTCGCGGCGAATATGCACGGCTCGCTGACGTCCGCCTCCCTGAAATGGTTCTCCCTCAAGATGCGCGACAACAATCTGAACAACTCGAAGGTCGTGCGGATCTGGCTCGAAGACAACGTGGGCCGGATGCTCAATACGTTCAACCAATCGAACTTCGGCTCCGAGGGTCAGGAGTTGTACGTCGATCTCGGCGGCTTCGGTACCGGCGCGTTGTTCACCGAGGAGGTCGATTCGGAGGCGGCGGGCGTGTTCGGCGGCTTGCGCGTGACGGCGTTGCCGATGGGCTCCTACGTCATCGACGAGGATCCTTACGGGCGGGTCGACGTCATCATGCGGATGCTCACGAAGACCGCCCGGAATCTCGTACAGCAGTTCCCCGACACGGTGCCGGAGAAGGTCAAGAAGGCGGCGGAGGAGCAGAAGGATGTGTCCTTCGAGTTGCTCCATGCGATCTATCCGAGAGAGGGCGGATCGACGAGCCCGAGCGCGGACGCGAAGTCGATGAAGTACGCCTCGTGCTATGTCCTGATGAAGGACAAGATCCTCCTGAAGGAATCCGGGTTCCACGAGTTCCCCGCCCCGACGCCCAGGTGGTCAAAGGTCGCGGGCGAGACCTGGGGTCGTGGACCCGGACACCTGGCCCTGCCGGACGTGAAGACGCTGAACCGGCTGGTCGAACTGTCGCTGAAGGCGTGTGCGAAAGCCGTTGATCCTCCCCTGCTCGTCGCCCACGACGGGATCATGGCGGGCGTCATCCGGCTCAACCCGGCAGGGATCACCTACGTCCGCAACACCGAGGATTCCATCCGCCCGCTCCCGCTCGGCACGAAGTGGGACGTTGTGAAGATGGAAGTTTCACAACTCCAGCAGTCGATCCGCGAGTCGTTCAACGTGGACAACCTGACGCTGAAGGATCGCCCGCAGATGACCGCCGAGGAGGTCCGGGCGCGGATCGAGCAGATGCAGAAAGACATCGGCCCGACGCTTGGTCGGATCGAGACCGAGTTCCTGAATCCGCTCATCGGCAGGGTCTTCAACATGATGTACCGTGCGAAGGCCCTGCTCCCGCCTCCGCAGGAAGTTCTGAACGCGATGGCTCAGAAAGCGGGCGACATCGACATCGTGTTCACGGGGCAGATGGCGAAGAACCAGCGGATCGGCGAAGTGTACGCGATCCGGCAGACCTACGATCTTGCGCTTGCAATCGCACAGGCGCGAGCGGGTCTGCCCGGCGTGGACGATGTCATCGACGCCGACAAGGCGTTGACGACCGCCGCCTCGATCCTCGGTATGCCGGAGGATTCGATCCGTGATCCGAAGGACGTCGCTGCGATCCGTCAGGATCGTGCGGATCAGCAAGCGAAGGCGGATCAGGTCGCGCAGGACCGGCAGGACGCCGGTACGGTGAAGGATCTGTCGGTCGCCGACAAGAACACACCGCCGGGCAACGGCGCGATGCCGCCGCAGGATCAGGCGGCGATGATGGCAAACGGAGGCGATACGGTTCAATGAAGTTAGAGGAGTTGTCCCCCAGGCAGTTCGCGGAGACGCTCGCTCGCATGGTCGACTCCCAGGATGGCGAGATGTTCGTCGCCTGGCTCGACGCGAAGGGCCGTCTCGATTCCTACGATCCCGTCAACCCGCACAACACCTCGCGCAACGAGGGCTTCCGTGCGGCGTTCAACGAGATCCTGGAGTACATCAAGAAGGGGCGAGTGAAAGATTCATATCCAGAGGAGGCAGAAACCTAATGGCAGATCCCGTCGTTCCACCTGTCGTTTCACCCGAGCCACCGCCGCCAACACCGGACTGGAAGGAATCCCTACCCGACGACCTGAAGGCGGATCCTTCGCTGGTGGCCTTTAAGGATCTCGGTTCGCTCGCGAAGTCGTTCGTCGAGACGAAGAAGTTGGTCGGGCAGACGCTCCGGGCTCCCGCCGCAGATGCGACGGACGAGGAGTGGGACAAGTATTACAAGGCGGGCGGGAAACCGAACGCGCCGGAGGAATACAAGCTCGCGCTCCCGGAAGATTTCAAGTTGACGCCGGAGGAAGAGAAGGACATCAAGGACACGGCGTACCGTATGGGGCTCAACGGGAAACAGGCGCAGAAGTTGATCGACCTCCAGGCCGAGCGGGTTGCCGTGATGCGGAAGTCCGAGCGCGAGGAAGTCGCGAAGGTGGAAAAGACCTACCGCGAGAAGTGGGGCGCGACCTACGATCGGAACAGGGCGATCGTCGCAAGGACGATCGAGAAGATCGACCCCGACAAGAAACTGCGGGCCTTCTTCGATGAGACCGGGCTCGGGAATCATCCGGTGATGATCGACCTCATGCACGAGTGGGGGAAGAGGCTGGTCGAGGACGGGCTCATGCCGGGAGACGTGCAGGGCATCACGGGCCGCGAGGAAGCGCAAGCGAAGATCAAGGAACTCATGGCGAAGCCGGAATACCTGAAATCGAAGAGGGGCGATCCTCTCTTCGACGAGGTCCAGAAACTTCACCAGTTGGCTTGGGACTGAGCCAAGAAAGACTGACCTCCCCGACTCTCGGCGGGTGACGGTCGTCTTCGCGCCCCGGTGGTCGCCTCCCACCGGGGCGTTGTTTTCTGCTTGACATTCCGATGCGATTTCTATAAGCGTAGAACTCAGGCTGGATTATCCGAAAGGACCCAACCGTCCCACCCGGAACCTCGGGCGACCGGCGAGCGTAACTCGCAAGGACGGGCCGCGAAAGCGATTACCCTCCGTTGGATGGTGTAGTAACCATATCTTCGGGAGGTAACGCTCATGTCGACGCAGATCACCACGGCCTTCGTCCAGCAATACAAGTCCAACCTTCTGGTCCTCGCACAGCAGAAGGGGTCCCGTCTCCGCAACACCGTCCGCACCGAACCCGTCACCGGCACCTCGGCCTTCTTCGATCGCCTCGGCGCGACCGCCGCCGTTCTGCGGACGACCCGGCACGGCGACACGCCGCTCATCGACAGCCCACACTCCAGGCGTCGGGTTTCCCTGGCCCCCTACGAATGGGCGGACCTGATCGACCAGGCGGACAAGGTCCGCTTGCTCATCGAGCCGACCTCCGACTACGCGACGAACGCCGCGAACGCGATGGGCCGGACGATGGACGACATCATCATCGCCGCCGCCTCCGGGCTGGCGTACACGGGCGTCGACGGATCCGGCACCCAGGCGATCACGCTCCAGGTCGCCGCATCATCCACGAACCTCACGCTCGCGAAGTTGCTCACCGCGAAGCAGGATCTCGACGAGGGAGATATCGACGATCAGGACCGTTTCATCATCGTGTCTCCGAAGATGCTCACCTCGCTCTTGGGGACCACCGAGATCAAGTCGGCGGACTACAACTCCGTCAAGGCTCTCGTGCAGGGGCAGTTGGACACGTTCCTCGGCTTCAAGTTCATCACCTCGAACCGGCTCGCCGCGAACGCCACGGCGGACGGGCACCTCTGCCTGGCGTATCAGCGGCGCGGGCTGGTTCTCGCGATTGGCGAGGACGTCAAGACGGAGATCGGCCCTCGGGCCGACAAGTCGTACAGCACCCAGGTGTACGTCCGCATGGACCTCGGCGCGACCCGGATCGAGGATGCGGCAGTCGTGGAGCTTGACTGTGTGGGGGGGTAGGTAAGTGGTTGATTTGAAAGAGATTTAGCGGGTAGTACAAGCAACCGACAACCAACCTTCCGAAGGAGGGATTCAAATGACCGCGTACAACACGGGCTATCCGTACAGCAACATGGTGGCAGTTCCCCCGGTGGCAGAAAAGCCGGTGGAACTCGGTGGGCGGGTTCGCATCGCCTACGGGTACATCGCTTGCTCCGCCGTCCAGGAAGTGGCGGGGAGCGTCATCAACGTCACCAAACTTCCTCTCGGGGCGAAGATCATCGCGCTCCTCGTGAAGTGGGCGGACATGAGTTCCGACGCCGCGACGATCACCCTCAAGAAGGGGACCACGGCGATCTCCGCCGCGCTCGCCGTCGCGACCGCGCAAGCCGCCTACGCCTTCGACTACACGGGGTCGGGACTCACCATCGACACCGAGGCCGAGCGGATCATCTCCGGCACGACCGCCACCGGCACCCTCAACGGGACGGCGGGGGGCAAGACGGAAGTGATGATCCTGTACGTCCTCGACTGACAACCTCTGACCGGGGCCCTTCGGGGCCCCGGCTCGTATCTGGAGGGCTCGATGAAGAAGACCCTGCTCGTACTGATTTTCCTGCTCGCCTCCACAGCATCCTTCGCACAGCCGGAGTGGGTCGGCACGGCACTCGTGACCGGAGGCGTGGTCACGGACAACACCTTATCCGCCGCCGTCCTGCTCCCGCAGGGGATCACCTCTCTCGCGATTGTGATCCCGACGATCACTTCGGCGACCGTGTCCTTGAAAGTGTCACATGACGGCACGACGTACCAGAACTACCTGGGCACAAACAACGGCACGAATCAGATCTTGTGGTCGACCGCTGCCGCTACCGGCGCGGTGACCGCATTGGTTCCGGGGAATATCGGGCTCTGGAAATACGTCAAGGTCTTATGCGGTGCGGCACAGGCGGCGGATCGGACCTTCACGCTGATCGGGAAGTAAGGCGACGAAAATACAGGGAGGTGCGCCATTCGTTACCCGATAACCGGAGTCGTTCTTCCGAACTCGAACGTCACGGTCTACAACGACGATGGGATCACGCTCGCCACGATCTACGCGGCGCAGACCGGCGGGTCCGCCCTCGCGGGGAGCATCGTCCAGGCGAACGCCCTCGGGAGCGTGGTCTTCTTCGTCGACGACACCGACTACCCGATGATCTACTTCTTCACGGTCTCGGCGGACGGGCAGACCGTCTCCGGTGTCTGGTCGTTCTTCACGACGACCGCGATGCCGACCGCCGCACCTCCCGCCGTGGGCTCCACCGTCACCGTCCTACAGATCTACAACCTCGCGCTCATGGCGGTCGGTGCGGCTTCGCTGGTGACTGTCGCGGACGTAAGCGTTCAGGCGGACGTCGTGCGGGCGTGGTATCCGTTCTGCCGTGATTCCCTACTTCGGTCTCATCCGTGGAACTTCGCCGAGAAGCGGACGACGCTGACGCCGGTCGTGGGCACGACGCCGACGATGGACTATGCCTACTTCTTCGACCTTCCCTCCGACTGTCTGAAGTTGAGGAAGTTGTCGGATGAGGCGGTCGACAGTCCGTATAAGGTGGAGGGCCGGAGGATCGCGTGTGACGATCCCGCAATCTCGATCCTCTATACCTACCGGATCACGGATCCGACGTACTTCGATCCGATCTTCGTGGACTGCCTGGTGGCGATGCTCGCGTGGAAGATCTCGTACCCGATCCGCAAGGACGTGAACTTCGAGAAGGCGAAAGAAGTTGTCTTCAAAGATATTCTCCTGAACGCGAAGGCTACGGACGCGCAAGAGGGAACGCCGGACTACTCGCAGAGCAACGATCTACTGGCGGTCAGATAAAAAAGGAGGGTGTGATGGACTTCACGAAAGCGTTGGATGAACTGAAGCGGGTGAAGGAGTTCCTGTCCGCCGTTGCGATCAGCGAGGAGACGATGCGCCAGGTGGCTACTTTGAGCGACGAGATCGCGACTCTCGGGAAGAGGAAGTCGGAGTTGCTGTCGGCGATCGCGGGCCTCAGCGGAGACTACGCAAAGGCGAAGGCCGCACATGATGTCGCGATGGGTCGCCTCTCTTCCGAGAGGCAGTCGGCGCAGGATGATCTCGACGCCGTGCGGAAAGAGATCGCCGCTTCGAAGAAATCGTTCGGGCTGGAGGCCGAGGCTCACGCCGCCGAGATCCTGAAAGCGAAGAAGGATCATTCCGTCCTGCTTTCCTCCATGCGGCAGGAGGTCGCCGCCGAGCAGTCGAAATTCGACCAGATTAGCGGAGCGATCAAGAAGATCACCGGGATCGCGGGGTAACCGAAGATGGCGACCATCGCCCTCACGAACCTCCCGCTGAACGGCGGGAAGCAGGAGTGCCGCATCCTGACGTGGGGGACGCTCACGACCACGAACAGCGTCGGAGAGGCTTTTCCTGCTGCGGCCTATCCAGACAAGTCCGTCCAGGTGGAGGGCACGTTTGGTGCAGCCGCCACCGTCGTCATCCAAGGCACGAACGAGGAGATTCCAACGAACTGGCACACACTCGTCGACCCGCAGGGGAACGCCCTGTCATTCACCGCCGCAAGGCTCGAAGCAGTTCTTGAGAATACAAGGTGGGTCCGTCCGGCGTTGGCGTCTGGAGGCGACGGGTCTACATCCATCGACGTCATTATGATGATCGTGGCAAGGTAGATGCCCCTATCCCTTAAATCCACCTGTGTCCACACGTCCCGCCCGTGGGGGGTGAAGTAGATGGCCGTTGCAATTGTAGGCACTCCGGCAAGCGGAAAGACATCCGCCGCCACGAATACGGTAAACATCACGATCCCTTCCACCACGGCGGGGAGTGCGCTTGTCATTAGCCTAATGGGCACTTATCTGGTTTCCAGTATTACCGCGACCGGTGCTACATTCGCCCGGAAACAGTACAGCGGCGCGACGTCGGTATGGACGGCTACGAACGTAAGCGCGGGAATAACCACGCTAACGATAAATTGGACCGGATATTCGAGTATTTACTGGCGGTGCGTTGAACTGTCCGGCGCGGACACAACGGAAGTCCACGACACAAGCAATGTTCTGGCCAATGCATACAACGCAACGGACCTCGGGACCGGGGCGATCACTACTGGGGCGGCAGGAATGGCGGTCGCCATTTTCCAGGATAGTTATGCAGTCGCTACAGGTTGCTCCGCAGGGAGTGGGTGGACCGGAGGAACTTGGGACAACACGGCCAAGAACAACCACGAATACCGCACGACGCTAGCATCCACCGTATACGGTGGTACGACGGGTCAGGCAACCGGAGCCGGTTCGGGGATCACCTTCATCGGATTTATCGTCAACATCAAGGCGGCGGGGGCGGGGGGCGGGGCAAACTGGCTCAAGCAAGGATATTGGTGGAACCAAGCCTACGGGAACGTGAGGGGGTAGGAGATGTATTTAAGCATCCCGGCGGGGGCGACTTCCAAGATCATTCAGTTCCCTATATATGATTCGTCCTCTACCGTCGGCGCGAAGTTGGCGGGGCTGGTCTACAACACGGCCAGCCTGACCGCCTACTATAACCGGGAGGGTGCGGCGGGAGCGGCGACGGCGATCACGCTTGCCACGGCTACGAAAGGAACGTGGTCTACCGGAGGATTCGTTGCCATTGACGGCACGAACATCCCCGGTAGTTATGAGTTGCATATTCCCGATGCGGCCTTGGCGACGGGTGCGAAATCCGTGCTGGTGAGTCTGAAGGGCGCGGCCAACATGGTGCCGGTGGACTTCATCATTGAGCTGACGGCGACGAGCAATCAGGACGCGGTTCGCGGCGGCATGACGGCCCTGCCTTCCTCTGGTACGCTTGCGGTCAACCCGGTACTGGCGGCGACGCAGACTGGCGTGACGATCCCTACGGTGACGACGCTGACGAACGCCCCAACGGACTCCAGCGGCGTGACGACGCTGCTGACCCGGATCAGTGCGGCTCTTGGATTCACGGGCGGCTATGTCAACGCTCAGGTGAAGGCGCAGGACAACATCGACTTCGGAGCGTTGCAGAAGACGAGCCTGAACGCGGCGACACCGGCGAGCGTCGTCGGAACGGTCGGATCGGTCACGGCAGGCGTTACCGTCACGACGAACAACGACAAGACCGGCTATACGGCATCGACGGTATCCGACAAGACCGGCTATTCACTCTCCGCCGCTGGCGTACAGGCCGTTTGGGATGCGCTCACCTCGGCGCTCACGACGGTCGGATCGGTCGGGAAGCGCATCGCGGACTATCTCGATGCGGCCATTTCCTCGCGGTCTACTTACGCAGGCGTGGATACGGCGGGAACGACGACGTTACTTTCGCGGATCGTCGGGACTCTGCTGACGGGGAACCACACTCCGCAGACCGGGGACGCCTATCCCATCGTCAGCAACGTGACGTATGGCAACTCGGCCCTGCATACGGAAGTGGCGAAGGATGCCACCGTGGCGAAAGACGCCACCGTGATGAAGACGGCTGGGTACACGGCACCGGACAACACCAGCATCGCCGCAGTCAAGGTGCAGACCGATAAGTTGGCCTTCACCGTGGCGAACAAGGTGGACGCGAACGTGCTGGCTCTGAACGGAGACGCGACGGCTGCGGCGAATCTCGCCAAATCCGCCTCCGTGATCTATCAGGGCAGCGTGACCGGCGCGGCTACTGCGACCACGCTCATCGACGCCGCATTGACGCAGACGGCGGCGGACTTCTGGAAGGGCCGCATCATCATCTTCACCAGCGGGACGTTGCTGATGCAAGCAACGGACATCGTAGCATTCGACCCGGCAACCGACAAACTTACGTTCACCGCGCTGACGGCGGCTCCGGGCGCGGGTGACACTTACGTGATCGTCTGATGCGGACCCGACTCGCACTCTCGGCGACCCCGGGACGGCAGTACGGATCGTTCGCGGGGAGAAGTGCGGCTGTGACAATCCTTGATTCCTTCATCCCATGTTTTCGTAGGAGGAGAAGGTAGATGCCTCGCGGTCGCGTAATCCAGAACTCCCTGAACGCCGGGGAGATGTCTCCGCACATGGAAGGCCGGGCCGACTTCCCGCGCTTCCAGAACTCGGCCTCCACCCTGGAGAACTTCCTGATCCACACGCAGGGCGGGATCTCGAAGCGATGGGGCACCCGGTACGTTGCGACCGCGAAGACCGGCGCGACGGCGGTCAGGATCATCCCGTTCGTCGTTGACGCGACGACCTTCTACCTCCTGGAGTTCGGCGTCAACTACATCCGCATCCACCGGGTCGTCGGCACCGCGCCTCACGATACCGCGATTGACGTGGTGACGACGTTCACCGCCGCTGAACTGTTCGAGATCGACTACGCGCAGAGCAACGACGTGATGTACCTCGTGCATCCTTCTCATCCGACGCAGAAGTTGGCCCGGCTCGATTCCTACGGCGATACCTGGGACATCAAGAACGTCGTCTTCCTGCCGCCGCCGACGTTCGAGAACGACATCTACCCGAACACAACGATCGCCCTTGCGGCAGTCTCCGGCTCGGGTGTGAAGGTTTACAACGGCGGCACCTTCTTCCTCGCGGCGGACATCGACCGGATCATCTATTACCTCGACGCTCGCGCCGTGATCTCGACGGTGGACGCTGGCCTGAAGTTCGCGACGGTCGACATCCTTGACGACTTCCCTGCGGCTCTCATCACGGCGGGACTTGGAACTGCATCAGGAGCCGAGACGACGATTACGACCTCGGTCAACCACGGGCTCACGGCGGCAAACGTGGGCAATCTGATCGTCATCACCTCCGGGGCGCAGTCCGGGCAGTCGCGCAGGATCGACGCCGTCCCCGGCGTGAATACGCTGACGATCGACGCCGCCTTCCCTGGGGACCCTGGTGGTGCGACGTGGAACCGCTCCGCTCATATCGACGTGAACTCCTGGCGGTGGCTCGGAAGTCCGGCGGCGAAGTTGACCTCCGACAAAGTCGGCCCGGTACGCGGCGTTGCCACGCTGACGCTCGACGCCGCAGGTTGGAGAACGACCGACGTCGGGAAGTACGTTCATGCGATGGGCGGCATGATGAAGATCTCGTCCTTCACTTCCACGACGGTCGTGAAGGCGCAGATCCTTGCGACCCTGTCGTCTGCTCCGTCGACCGCGCCGTTCGAGACGCTCGCCGGGACGTGGACGCTGGAGGAGGAGTCCTGGTCGGCGACGAACGGATACCCTGGGACGATCTGCTTCTACGAACAGCGGCTCTTCCTCGGCGGGTCCACCAAGCAACCTCAGACCTTATGGGGTAGCGCGACGGCGGACTACGAGAACTTTGCGATCGGGGCTCTTGCCACCGATGCCGTGGCGTACACGGTCGCGTCGAACGACGTGAACCCTTTCAAGTGGATGTCGTCCTCGCGGGTCCTGCTGATCGGGGCCTTGGCAAGAGAGTACCGAGCCTCGGGCGGATCGTCCGCGATCTCGCCGTCAAACGTCGACATCCGGGGCGAAACGTCCTACGGGTCCATGAAACGCAAGCCGTTGCAGATCGGGCATACGACGATGTTCCTGACGTCGTCCGGGCGGCGGCTCCGGGAGATGACGTACAACTTCGACAACGACGCCTACAAGGCGGACGACCTGACGATCCTCAACCCGGAGATCTCTACCGGCGGATTCACGGAGACGGACTACTCGAAGGAGCCGATGTCGATCATCTTCGCGATTCGCAACGATGGGACGTTGTGCGCCCTCACCTACGAGAAGTCGCAGGAGGTCATGGGATGGGGAAGGTGGATCACCGATGGGGACTTCGAGTCCGTCTGCGTACTGCCTTCCTCGGATTCTTCCGGCGAGGACAACGTATACGTTGTCGTGAATCGGACGGGCGGGCGGTACATCGAGCGATTCGATTCCTCGTTGTTCACGGATTCTGCCGTCACGGGAGCAGGGGCGACGGTGTCCGGGCTGTCGCATCTGAACGGGAAGACGGTGAGGATGATCGGTGATGGTATCCTCTACCCGGACGCAGTTGTTTCAGGCGGACAGGTCACGTTCCCGGTGGCTCCCGCCGCATACGAGGTCGGACTGAACTACACCGCGAAGGTGATCCCTGCAAGACCGGACGTCTCGATCAACGGCGTCTCCTCACAGGGAGTCCCGAAGGGATGGGGCGCACTCAGTATCCGAGTCCTTAATACGAAGGGTCTCAAGATCAACGCGAATCGCAGTTGGATCGGGGCGGCGCAGGACCCGACCGTCGCGGCTCCGGTCGCGGAGACGGGATTCATGGAAGTGGAACTGCTCGGGGTCAGCATTGACTCGCAACTCACGATCGAGCAGGATCTTCCTTATGCCGCGACGATCCTCATGGTCGTCGGTGAACTGTCGGTGGGAGACTGATATGCTTCCTCTGCTCGCGATAGGAATGGGAGTCTCGATGTTCGGCTCCCTCATGGGCGGGCTCGCGGCGTCGGAGGCGCAACGCGAGCAAGCGTCGCAAGCGAGGATCTCCGCAGTACGCAGACGTCTTCAGGCTTCAGACGACGCGAGGGTGATCGAGGAGCAGGGGAACCGCTTCCAGTCGAATCAGGCGGTTGGGTTTGCGAAGTCTGGGGTGACGCTCGACTCGGGATCTCCGCTCGCGGTTCTGATGGACACGGCGATCCACGTCGAGCGGAACGCGATGAAGACTCGGCTGTCGGGCGATTGGTCGGCGGGGGCTCTCGACGCTTCGGCGTCCGCCTACGACACGATGGCGCGTAGCTCTGTGATGCAGGGCGTCTACGGCGCGGCGGGCACGTTCCTCACGGGCGCGAAGATCCAAGCGGGTGCGTACACGCCGGGGGGCGTAACGGAGCAATCCTGGATGAAGGGATACGGTAACGATTGATGAAGATTCCCGAGTACGACCAGAACGTGTCGTTGACCGCAACGGGTCCGTACCCCGGTGTATCCGGCGAGGCGGCGGCGGCTCCGTGGCTCGGGCTTGCGAAAGTTGGCGAGCAGACAATGGAATTGGGGAAGGTCATACAGGACAAGCAGGATGAGATCTTCAGGGTGAAGGATCTCTCCGAAAAGACGATCCAAGCCGAGGGGGACATCAGCAACCTGATGCAGTCGCTCTCGCAGGAGCGGGATCCGCAGACCGCAGAGCAGAAGTTCGCCGATGGATTCGCAGAAATAAAGAATCGCACGATGGACGGCGTCAACGACTACAAGGTCGCCTCCGCTCTCACGTCACACCTCGCGGCGAAGGAAGTCGCGGGCGTCACGGCGGTGAAGCATGAGGCGTGGAAGTGGACGTTGGAGAACAATACCGCAGATACGCAGAAGGCGGTCGACGCATGGACGAAGATCGCGGCGGCGGATGAGAACCGCATCCCCGAGGCGACCGCGCAAATCACGGGACTCATCAACGCCAATGTACGTCTCGGCGCGTGGACACCGGAGACGGGCCGTGTAACCCTGGAGAAGGCGACCAAGGATCTCTACGCGCAGACGGCGGCTACGATCATTATGAATGATCCGTCGAACGCACCGGAGAGGATCAAACCCCTGCTCGCAGCCTCCGGCCTCGATCCGACCGCCGCCTTGTCGTTGGAGACTCGGGCGGTAACGGCACAAGCGAAGGCGACCCAAGTGGAGAATAAACTCGACCAGGCGGAATGGGCCTCCACCGCCGCGATGATGGCGTCCTCGATCAAGGTCGGTGGAGAAATGACGATCGGCGATATGACGTTCACGCCCAACAAGGAGGGCGTCCTGTCGATGTACTCGCAAGGATTCATCGGCGACAAGCAACTCCGATTTCTGGAACAGGTCCTCGGAGGGGGAGGCACGGACCCGATCATATCGAAGCGCAATTCCGACTCGATCATGGCGGACGTCTATATGGGGAAGACGACGCCCGCCGCCGCGATGCAAAAGATCTACTCCTCGCAGGACATCCTTCCCGAGAACAAGGACGACGCCCTGTCGAAACTCACGCAGATGGGGAAGAGCGAGGGGAAGATCCCGCCGACGATGGAGAAGGCGATGCAGTTGTACCGTACAACGATCGCGCCGTCCTCCTTCTCACTGAATCCGAAGGCGGAAGAAATGGACGCTCTCGGAAATTCAATGCGCGAAGTATGGACCGATTACTTCAAGAACGAGAAGAAGTACCAGGAGAACCCCGACCTCATCATCAAGCGGGCGATCGAGAAGACCACAAAGACGAACGTCGTTGAGGCTACCCCGAACCCGTACAAGGATCTCGTGGAACTCGGGAGAGCGTATAAGGCGTATGTCGTCGACGTGAAGTCTCGCGGGGGTGTGCCTCGCGGCAGGGAAATGTGGGCGCAATGGTTCAAGGCCAAAGGCGGTGTCATGCCCGCCTGGCCCGAATAAGGAGACGAGATGCCCGGAACCGACCCGTTCCTGACCTACGCTGAAGACACCTCCAGCAAGGTCGACATGGCGCAGAACATCGAGAAGGGCGTGAACGATCGCTCCGTGTTCGATCAGCAATACTACACGGGCAAGGACAAGGTCACGCCTCCCGAGGCGCAACCTCCTGCGATGCCTCCCGCCGTAGCGGCTCCGTTGCCGGGATCGAGCGAGTACCGGGCGAATCCATTCCTCGGGCAAGGCCCGGAGATCTCCACGATCACCAGGAATCCGATCAAGAAGTGGGGCATCGCGGCGCAGGAGATGGTCCCGTCGCATGAGGTCTATACGCCGCCGGCGGAGCCGTGGGATCAGATCGCGCTGAAGACCTGGAAAGGGATCGGACTTCAGGCCGAGAAGCTCGCGGCGGGCACGGTGCGGGCCGCGAGCGATCTGGTGGACACAGTCGCACCGGATTCCTCCACGCCGGAGTCGCGCTTCGCGATGGACACGGAAGCGCAAGCATTGAATCGCGAGATCGCGGCGAACGCTCCCGGCGAGGGATCGACGTGGGCTCAACGCCAGGCGTTCGGCTTGGGGCAGTCGCTTCCGACTCTCGTCGCGGCGGTCGGTGGGGGCATCGTAACGAAGGCTCCAGGATTTGCCGGATACCTCATGGGGTTCACGAGCGGGGTCGAGAAGTATTCCGACCTGAAGGACTACGGGTACGATACGGGGAAGGCTGCAATCGTCGCCTCCCTGTACGGATCCGCCGATGCGATCTTCTTCGGCAAGGCGGCGGGCGAATGGCAAGCGATGTTGACGGCGGGGAAAGCGGCGACGCCGACGCTTGAACGGACGGCGGTCGATCGTGTCGCCGGATGGGCCGGGGATGCGTTCAAGAAGTACGGCGTCGTGATCGGCGCGATGGAACTCGATACCGCCGCGAAGTCTGTAGTCAACAAACTGTCCGATCAGCCGAACATGACGGCGCAAGACTTCGCCGAGTCGATGTTCGATACGCTCGTGCAGGGGACCGCGATCCATGCGGGCATGACGGCGGCGGGCGCGGCGGCGGGACTCGCCCGGAAGACGGACTTCGGCCCTACGTCATTCCAAGGGTGGGTCGCTCGCGAGTTCCCGAAGATGCCGTTCGCCGAGACGGATTACGGCGGCAACGTGACCCTGCCGGATGGGCGGACATTGGAGATCCACACGCCGTTCTCTCCCGCCGCCGAGAAGTTAATGGCAGAGGGGCTTGCCGGAGGCGATCAATCGGTCGCTTCGGAGATCAAGGCCGGAGAAAGAGTAGTCTCCGGGATGTACTTCAAGGTGGGCGATACCACGATCACGAACAACGACCTGATCTTCTTGACTGGTCAAGGAACCGATCCTACGACGCTCGGGCATGAGAAGGGGCACCTCGTCATGTCCGCCGTGAATATGCTTGCCACCCCGGAGGAGTTGAAAGCGGTCGGGTTGGATGCGAAGGCGACGGATCAGGAGAAGGTGATCGGCGGGAAATACGAGGAATACCTCGTACAGCGACAGGCATCACCGGAGAACCCGAAGTCGCCGCTCGACAAGTTGTTCGCTCGCGTGGCGGACTTCGCGCATGAGGCGTATTCCGCGATGCAGGGTTCGCCCACGGAGCGGGCGGTGTTCGAGCGAATCCGGTCGGGAAAGATGCTGGAACGCGCCGGGGCAACGCCGGAGCAAGCGGCGAAGATGGCAGAACGAGGGACGCAGTACCAAGTGAAAGACGGCAACGTGGCGACCGCCGCTGGCGAGTTCCCTCTCGACCACAACGGATGGAAGTTCGAGGGCGAGTGGCCCGGCACGGGGATGTATCAGTACAGCAAGGTCCTGCCGGACTCACCGATCAAGGCGACTTTGTACGTCAAGGACCCTTCGCAACTCGAAGCCCGGGCCGCGCTGAAGGAGAAGGAGTTCGCCGGGCCGAAGATGCAGACCCGCGAGCGCACCCCCGGCCCGAAGGGGCTCACCGTCAACTTCACGAGTCCCGAAGTTACAGCACTCGGGGAGGAGATGCTCCGGGGCGCGTTCGAGAAATTGCAGTACACGCAGACGAACGACCAGACGACGAAGAAGGCGCAGGATCTTCTCGCCTCGGGCAAGGTGTCGCTCGACACCTTCCTGAACCACGACCCGTACACCGCCTGGCCCGACTCCGCGCATCAGGTCGCCGCAGAGGCGATCGCGGGCGGCGTCTTCGACTACGTCAAGGAGAGGATCGCCGACTTCAAGGCGGGGAAGATCACGGCGGACGAAGCGAATCAGGCGCGAATGGTAGGCATGGCGTCGATCGCGTCTTGGTACTTGCCGCAGTCCGAGGTGGGCCGGATGCTTCAGGCTCGGCAGATCTCGGTCTCGCCGGAGGGGATCCCGATCCGGGATCTCATGGCGGAACAGATGAAGTTCGAGACCGATCTCCAGGAGTTGAAGAACCGGGGACTCGTCACAGACGACCAGGTCCTCGATGCGATGGGCAAGTTCTACTCGATCGACCAGGCGCAGAACTTCGTGAGTCGTGTCGCGAAGGCGAAAGTCAAGGAGCCGTCCGTCCTGAACCAACTCTTCTACTTCTCGCTCCTGTCGAATCCGGTGACTCATGCGGCGAACGTCATCGGCAACATCGGCCCGCTGTTCATTGGGATTGCCGAGCAAGCCCTCGCCGAGAAGATGCCGTTCAGTTCTACCCCGAAGGGTGGAGCCGCAGGGATGGCGGCGGGGTTGATTCATACAATCTTCGACGCATATACCCTGTTCAAACGAACTGCCTACACGGGCGAGGCGATGTTCGGGCAGGGCAAGGTGGAGGGTGGCCCGGCTCGTACCGGCGTCGAGTCGATCGACCAGGCGAGGTCCGCGCTCGATCAGATCCACAACGACCCGACGCATCCGTATCATGACCCATCCTCCCCGGAATACGATGCGGCGAAACGCGACGTCATGCTCCTGCACCGCAAGGCGTACAACCCGATCTCCGGCGACCGGCTGTCACGGCTAATTGGAGACATGGACGCCTCCGGCTTCTTCCCGAGAATGGCGGACGTCATGGGTGAGATGATCGATGCACCCTTCAAGGGACTGAACGCCGAGGATATGGCCTTCAAGGTTCTGAACCAGAGGATGTGGATCTGGAAGTCGGCCTACGAGATGGGGATACAGCAGGGGCTCGAAGGGGATGCCTTCGACAAATTCGTCGCGACGTTCGTGGAGGATCCTCCTCCGGCGACGATGGCGACGGCGAACGAGTTCGCGCTGAAGCAGACGTTCAACAACGACCCCGGCAAGATCGCCGAGGCGTTGGTGGCGATTACCCGCGAGTATCCTATCGCGAGGTTCATTCTTCCGTTTGTCAGGGTGCCGAGTAACATCTTTCGGTTCGCTTTGGAGAGGACGCCGTTCGCTCCGGCACTCCGTCAGGTCAGGGAGGACATTAAGAATGGAGGGATCGCCCGCGACATGGCCCTGTCGAAGATGGCGATCGGGACCTCCATGATGGCGGGCGTGGCAACGCTCGCGGCTGCGGGTCTCATCACTGGCGGCGGTCCTTCCGATCCGAAACAGAAGAAGATCTGGACGGATTCCGGGTGGCAGGAATACTCGGTGAAGATCGACGGGACCTACTACTCGTACAAGCGGCTCGATCCTTTCGCGATGCCGATCGGCGTAGCGGCGGACCTCGTGGAGATGGCGCGGTTCGCGCCGGACTTCGGGTTCGACGAAGCGGCCCTCGTGGGTGCCCTGGCGTTTGTCCGCAACTTCACCTCGAAGACCTATATGCAGGGGTTCTCCGACTTCCTCACGGCGATCACCTCGGGCGGCGAGGACACGATGATGGCGTCTGCCACGAAATACGGCAAGGGATTGCCGAGGGTTCTCGTCCCTGGCGGCATTGCCCAGGTTGCGCGAGTCGCGGATCCAATGAAGCATCAGATCGACGGATGGCTCGACACGCTGAAGTCGAGAATCCCAGGACTGTCTTCGACCCTGGAGCCGAACTACAATCTCAAAGGCGATCCGATCACGATCGGGATGTACGAGTCGCTTCCGGGCAAGGGGTTCGGAATGGTCAATCCGATGCTGTGGTCGGAGGACAAGAATGACCCCGTGTGGCAGGAGATCCGCAGGAACCGGGTGCCGGTCACGATGCCCGCACGACGCCTCGGTGGCGGAACGAATCCCGACAACCCGCAACTGGACCAAGGAGCCACCGCGCAGAAGTTGACGCCGGAGCAATACTCGTGGCTCGTCAGGATGGCGGGCAACGGGCTGAAGGACCCGAAGACCGGGCGGGGCGCGTGGGATGAACTGACCGCGATCATCAACGGCGTGGATCCCGTCGCGACCTTCTACGGGAAGCCGATCTACTACGCGCAGAAGAACGACAACGGGACACCGGTTTTTACGGATGGACCTGATGGCGGGAAGGCGATGATAATCCAGAAGGTCATCGGCAGGTATCGCGAGGGCGCGAAGAAGATGTTGGAGGGCGGGGAGCCGTTCCCTGAACTGCATAATGAATACGTCGCGGCGCAGACGCAGAAGAAGATCAACCGCGCACCCCAAATCGGAGGAGCAAGATGAATCCAATGAAGAAGTCCATTTCCCTTGTTCTCGCTTTACTGTTCTATGTCTCGATCCTTCCGTGGTCCGCCGGGGCCGTGCCGCCGAACGCTTCCTTCAACACGACCCGAACGAACGACCTCATCACGAGGGCGCCGTGGGTAGACGTAAGGTCGGATAACGCCGTCATAAATGGCTCGGATACACGATCTTATTTACAAATTTCTATAGATCGCATGGTGGCAGCTGGAGGGGAAGTATTTCTTCCTCAGGGGGTGTATTCCGTAGCGAAACCACCGGGATCATCCTATGTCCTAACCGGGTACTCTAATATGAAACTGCGCGGAGTCCCTGGCAAAACAATCATTAAGTTGATGTCGGCTGACGGAGACTGCTCCATTTTTGGAAGTTCCTCTTTTGTGGATAACGTGTCCATCGACGGAGTAACATTCGACGGGAATAAATCGGTCGTGTCTGCTGTTAATACATCGGGGTTGTTATTTCCGAACGTACAGAAAATCAATGTCACCAACTCTGTGTTCCGAAACTTTACGCTGGATGCTGCGCTTTTGGGAGAGACCACACTTGCCGGGGATGTATATTTTTATGGCAATAAGTTCAGCAATACGAACGGGAATGGGGTGAGGGCTTATCATATAAAGCGGTTACATGTAATAAATAATACCTTCGACGGATTTGTTAAGTCCTCCGTTGACACAAATCCAAGTGCAACCTTCGACAATAGTGCCGAGGTAAAGATATCATGGAATACAATAAATAACGGGGCTGCGTGGACCGCAGGGTACAGCACTCTTTCTTTACTTGGAGACAAGATTGATGTAATAGGGAATACTATAGTTGGAGGGGGCGCGATAGTCGTTCACTCCACGTACACAAGGACTATAGGAAATTATAAAATAGCACTTAACACTGTGGACAATTCCGTTGCAAATGCGATAGATGTAAATCAGGACACCAACACAAAGATATCCGTAGTGCTAAATACACTAACCGGATTCGTCGGAAGTGGCGTCAGCGTGGTGCTATGGGATAACGCGGCAACACCCACCAGGGAGACGATTATAGCACTAAACACGATTGAAGAGGGGAGTGGAACTTATACTTGGACGAACGAACCGGCATCTATAAAATTGGTCGGCGCTGCGAATGTAAAGGTGGCACTAAATACGATTAAAAACCCCAGGTTTGCAGGAATTGAAGTGGCGGGAAATGCCGCTGACATTGTGTTGGACGACAACGATATCTTCGGTCATAAGGGGCAAGCCCCCACAGACACGACAACCAGGTGGGGAGCGCCGATCATACTTATAGATCAGGGCGGGGCGATTAGACGAGTAACGGTACAGAACAATAATATATATAACTACCTGACAGCATTTACTCCCGATCCGTACAACCCTTTTGCTTCTGGAATAGTTTTGTACGGTGTAAGTTCTGATAATACCGCAATATCTGATGTGCTTGTTAAAAATAACACGATTCGTACAGGCAATGGTCCCGCTATTTACTCATCATACACAACGAACTCAATTATAGAAGGCAACAGGTCAACAGGATATCTAATGTATCCGTTCGCCGGATCAAACAATCCTGGACTGCAATACAATACTTTAATATCCGACGCCATTCCTTCCTCCGACAATACATACTATCTTGGAGAGAATACCGGCGCGTTTAGGTCGTGGAAGGGCATTACACTGAAAGATACAATTAATGGTAAACATTATAAGGTTACAATAGATAATGGGGTTGTTACTCCAACGGCACTTGATTAAGGAGGGTAGATGAGAGATTCCTTTCCAGCCGCCGTCGCGTTCGTGCTTGAAAGGGAGGGGTAAATGGATCTCCTGAAAATCGTATCTCGCATCAAGGAGGAGGAGGGATTCTCCCCGTACTCCTTCTGGGACGACGCAAAGGGCGGCGGGAAAGGCCAGTGGACTTTCGGCTACGGGACCGTCGCTCCCGGCGAGGGATGCTCCATTACCGAACCGAAGGCCCTCGCTGAACTGGAAGCGATGGTCACCGTACACCTTGAGGACTACAACGAGATATTCAGCGGCTTCCACATACCCTCCGATAAGGAGGACGCACTGATGGATATGCTCTACAACCTCGGGGAAAGCAGGTTCCGCAAGTTCCGCAAGTTGATTGCGGCGGTGAAGCGTTATGACTGGAAAGAGGCCGGAAAGCAAATAAGGGAATCCATATATTACAAACAAGTAACAAGCCGGGCGGAAGAGAACGCCCAAACATTGGAGGCGTGATGAAAAAAATACTCGTATTGTTGGCGGTGATCGTTCTGGTGATGAGCACGACGGCGGTGATGGCGTTCCGGCTGTACTTCACGCCGGTCACCACGTACACGGACAACACGGCGATTGAACCGGCGAATCTGCCGGTGCTGTACGACTTCTGGATAGACGGCTCTCCGCTCGCCGTGGGCGCGACGTCCTCGCCGATCAACCTGATCGACAACACCTACGGGGCTACGCACACGTACAAGGGAAGGGCGCGGCTTGCAGACGGGCGCGTGTCGGATAACGTGGTGGCAACGCTGAGCAACCCTTTCGATCTTCGGTCCCCCAAAGCCCCGGGTGTTCCGTTGTCGATCGGTAACTAAAGGAGGTACACCATGTACTATCTCGTAGCGTTCGTTTCAGGGATCCTCGCAGGTGCAATCGGCGCGGTCATCTACTACCGGCGGCACGTGGCCGAGGTCGAGGCCCGACTTGCCGATGCGGTCGCTGCACGGAACAAGGTGGCGAGCAAAGTGGGAGGTAAGTGATGGCCGACCAGAACTGGTTCCAGAAGATCCTGTCGGGCGTGTTCGACCAGCGCGGGGGCGTCTACGTCGGGATCTCCACCGTCACCGTGACCCTCATGGCGATCGCGGAGTTCATTACCAGCGGATTCAAGCCAGGGGTCGCGGGATGGCACCCGGTGGCCCCGGTGTGGTATGTCGCGGTCCCTGTCGGGATCTTCGCGTTCATCCTCGGGCTGTTCGTCATCAATCGGGGAACGACCTATTACATGGACAGCCGGTTCAACTCCCCGGCGGATAAACCGCCAGAGAAGCCCCCAACAGGATAGGAGGAAGGCGGTATGTCATGGACATCAAGGATCCCTGCATGGATTGTAAGGTGGGGCCTGATTGCCCTTTGCGTCGTGTGTGCGCTGGCGTACCTGCGTTTCGCTCCGGACTCCCTGAAGCCGTGGACGAATACCCCGCAACCGGCGGTGCAAGTCGCCGAGCCGAAGGTGGTGACAAAGATCGAGCGGGTACTCATCCCCGGCCCCACAAAAGTAGTCACCATCGAAAAGATTAAGTACATCGAGAAGATGCCCGGAGTGCTGACCCCGGCCACGGTGCAGGACAACTCCGCACACGTCATCGCGTCGGCCACCATCCCCCCGTCTCCGGCCGGGGGTACCGCCTCGGCCATCCTGCAATATGGTGCCGACAACACGGCGTTCGGAAGGATCGAGTATAGGCCAGCGCAGCCGAGGTTCTTTGCCATCCAGAAGGAGTTCGGCCTCAGGGCGGGCATGGGAACGGGGGGGCTCGTCATAGGCGAGGTCTATGCTCGCCCGGCCCGTGTAGGCCCCGTTACGGTCGAATTTAGGGCCTTCGGGAAGAGAGATGATCGAAGCGGGGCAGATTTCGGCGGCGTGGCGCTCATCGACTACAGGTTTTAGGTGAGAAGGGGTCACAGGCGGGGCGAATTACATGGCACTTGATCGCAGGGGGGGCCATTGAAGTCAGAAAACCGTGAGAATACGCGCAGATTGCATGAGGCATGCATGCATTCTCGGCAGAAACGAGTCTGCGGAGATTGTGGCCCTGCGGTCAAGGGTAACGCCTATGATCGTCCCGTGGCGAAACGCAGGGTCCGCGTGATGGTGGAACCGACCCCGCCCCGGTACGATAACGTATTTTTTGAGGGCGTGGCATGGCTCGATACGTTATAGGCGGCTTGGCAAAATAACCGAAGGGTGAAAAACTCATGGCAGATTCCGGCAACCTCCCCGACGACTTCTGGCAGAGACTCGATGAGCGTCTTGAAAAGTTATCCATCAAGATCGAAGACTGCAACAGGTCGCTTGCTTCGCTCACAGCCTACGGTTGCGCACAACGACCGAACGATGTCAGGCGCATCGAGGAACTGGAGGGGTGGCGCACGAAGGGGATCATCGGCGTCATCGCCACGTTCGCCATGTCCATCGGGGCATTGATCGGGATGCTGCTGTCAGGACAGAACAAATAATCCCCCGCCCACATTGGCAACGCGAGGGGGCGGGATTGGTAAGTTTAGGCACGCTAACTGTCAACGCGAGGGGGCGGGGGTGTCAACGAACAAATAAAAAGGGGCACCCGAGATCCGGGTGCCCCTCGTCTTCTTACCTCCCTCGGCTCGCCGCCGAGTCTCTCTTCACCGCAAGCACACCTGGGATCGACAGGTTTTCCTTGTGCGCCTTCGCGAGACCATCGAGCCGAGCCTGATCCGGGATCATGTACTCCCGAGGAACCTTGCTAACATCTACGACTTGAGCCGACCAGATCTCGACGATGCTGAAGCCCTTCACCTTCGCGACTTGGGGTGCCTCGGAGACCGTCGCCGCGATCGACGCGACCTTCTCCTCCAACTTGGCGACCTTCGTCACGTCTCCCCTCTCGATCGCCTTCAGCCGAGCCCGCTCGGCCCTCTCCATTTCGATGCGGGCCTTCTCCTCAGCATCCCAACGGATGCGTTCCTGCTCGCGTTGCCAGGCGATCATCTGCTTCTTGATGGCGTCCTCTGCGGCGGCGAGGACCGCGAGGGCGGGCTTGAACAGGTCGTCGACCTTGCGCCCGGCCTCCAGGATGGGGGCCTTCAACTCCTGCCGCTTCGCCTCGATCTCCTTCGACTTCTTCTTGATGGACTGCAACTCTGCGTTTGCGCCGACGAACTCCTCGTGTGTCGTGACGGTGAACGCTTGGCTGATGGACAGGATGACTTCCGCTTCGGCCTTCGCTTGGTTCGCCTCCTGCGTCGGGGGCGGGATGACCAACTTGTCGATCGTCATGCTTCCTCCTTCGGCGGATCGGGTAGAGGTTGCCAATGGGTCACCTCCCCGTCCACCCTCCAATGGACCTCCTCAAACTCGTTCGTCTCGTACCACCCCTCCTCGCAGTAATACTCGTCCGTCTTCTCGTCGTAGTCTTCCTCCCCAGAGACAGTGTCCGGGTGACACGCTAACGTAAACGGTGGGGCGTGTTGCGCCCGGAGTCTGCGCTTCTTCCCCTCGTACACCGTGGCGTAAACGATGACTGGCACACCCGGCTCCGGCAACCCGTCCTTCACGCCGATCCATCCCGTCATGGGTACAACTCCCTTCTCGTGTGGCTGCACGTCAACGCCGCCAGGAATCTCGATCGGTCCCGTGGATCCTCGTGTCGCACGGGTCGTGCCTTGTCTCCCTTCGTCGACCGTCATGAAGTAACTCCTTTCCTGCGGCGTTGAAGTTCTATTCTTATGGTGTGAGCCACCCCCGCATCGAAGTCCTGTCTGGTCGCCCATTCCAGGTAGTCAGTAGGAACCTCGCTCCACGGCTTCCCAAAGTGCTTCCCCATCGGTACGCGGGGGAGGAGGGGAGGTTCGTCGCTCCATGCGATCAACTGCTCAACGCTCGCCAGTGATAGGGCCTTGATGAGAATCCGCGCCGTTACGTGGCAGTCGGGGAGCGCACGATGCGGAGGCATTCCGGCCTCGCCCGGGTCGCAGCCTTCGAGGAAATATCGGAGGACGGAATTCGTATGCCGCGGCGAATCAGGCCACATCCGGAGCGCGCACTTGTACGTGTCGATCCAGGGGGACCCTTCTGGGTTGAAGAACTGCTTTTCAAAGTCGGCGTTGTGGGCGCAGAACACGAACGCCCCGATGGAGAGACTCTTCATGGCATCCGCCCACGGAATGCCGTACTCTATTTCCGCATCGGATATATGGTGCGCGGCCCGAGCCTCCACGCTGACTGGCCGCGAAGAGCAAACGACCTCTGACCACGCGCTGCCTATGGTGCCCCCATTGAGCACGTCCACGTACGCCGCCTCGACCACGTCCGCCGCGGGGGGAAGGCCGGTCGTCTCAAAATCTATGACCCGTATCATCGTCATGGGTACAACTCCCTTCTCGTGTGGCTGCACGTCAACGCCGCCAGGAATCTCGATCGGTCCCGTGGATCCTCGTGTCGCACGGGTCGTGCCTTGTCTCCCTCCAGGTAGAGGCAGTAGCGTTCGACCTTGAACGGCTGAACACCGACCAGACATTCCCCGAGCGCGATCTCCAGCCCCGCCGTCTGGAACCTGTAGGCGGGGTACTCGTTGCCGGTCTTGAAGTCGATGAGCGCGAGTCCGGTCTTCCAGATTCCAAACAGGTCGAGCCGCCCGGCGAACTGGTACCGCTTCGATCCGACGAGCCCCTCGACGAAGAGCGGCTTGATCCCGGACTGCTCCCACCACTCGGCGAAGGTACGGACCTCGGGATAGATCAACTCGTCGACCGTCGACCAGTCCAAGACCTTCAGGATGAACAGTTCACACGCCTTGTGAATCAGGGTACCGCGCTCCATCGCGGCGGTCGCGTCGTGGCTCCCGGTGAAGTTGTGCAGTTGATCGACGACTTGGGTCACAGAGGGCACCGACACCCCGTCGATCCGGTACTGGTGTCCCTCCTCCAGGAAGGTGATGCGATAGGGGGGCGTAAGCCGCCCCCCCTCGCAAAGTTCCACGACTTTAGAGAGGGCTTTCGACATCGAGAGCCGCCTCCAGTTTCTTCGCCTCTCCGTAGGTCTTATTCAGCCACCGGCCCACGAGGCGAGGGTCGTCGATCCCTTGGGCACCTACCTCGATGTCCTTGGGCGGGGTGTCCTTCGTCTTCCCCATGAACTTCGACAGGTCGAAGATCACTTTCTCGACGGTCTCGTTGTACCTGGTCGCCGCCGCCGTGGCGGTTGCCAGGATGAAGGCTTTCTTCTCAGGATCGGTCCGGTGGGTATCTGCGGCACCCGTAGCGGGCTGAGGAGCCCTGGCGAGATCCCCTGCCGTGGCGGAAGGCTGATTCGGCTCCACGGTTTTTTCGGGATTTTCGGCCTTTACGGGTTCTGCCGTCGCCCTTGCTTGCGGCGTTTGGATCTTCCGGTTCTCCTCCTCGTGCTTCTGGTCCTCGCTCAACTCCTCGGCGATGGTGGTCCGATAGCCTCCCAGGACGACGACCCAAGAGAAGACATTCCGAAGGGACTTCGCGCAAGCCCTGGTCTGCGCCATCGAGCGCAACTGGAACAGAGGGACAGAGACCTCCCCGTCCGCGATCTTCACGCTCTTGTAGTGGCCCTTCTTCCCGCCGGACGGCGCGACCCATATCTTCTTGCCGTCCTTGTCGACTTCGTCCTCGTAGCGGTACTTCGTGCGGGTCGACCACTTCTCCTCGTCGTTGAGGCACATCGCCTCGGCCGATGAAAGGACCTGTCCGTTCCGGTCGAGGCAGTCGGCGATCGCGAGGAACCCCTTCACGCCGCCGAGGTCGATGAACTCCGTCGACCGGACCCTCGTCGTGCAACCGTAGAACTTCGCGACCGTCTGCCAGTCTTCGAACTCCAAGTATTGCTCGCCGCCCATCATCACCTTGTTCTTCTTCTGCGAGACGACGTCGACGAGGACCGCCGCCGCCTCCCTCGCTTCCTTGATGACGAGTGCGGGTTTCCTTGCGACAAACAGATCCGGCACGGACCCTTCGTATACTGCCAATTCATCATCCTTCATGGTGCCTCCCTCTTCATAGTTCCGGCTCGTAGATGATAGCCGGTGCGCCGTGGTCGTACAGGACGACCGCCAACACGTCGTAGGTGTGTTCCTTGTGGGGCGGGTACATGATCTTCCCGGAGGGTAGTTTCTTCCCTGTCGTGACCTCGACCCTGGAAAGGGCTCCGTCCTTCAGGATCGCTATGTCGCAGGGGCACGCCGGGCTCATGGAACGGAACACGTTGTACCCCTTTTGCATTAAATCCGCCGCGACAAGCAGTTCTCCGATCGCTCCCACCGTACCAGTCGCTACCCCGGTAGGCGGATTCGCGTGTCGATACCGCTGTTTACACGCCTCTTGGTAGCATGGTTTCGAGCAGTATTTCGACTTTCTTCGCCTTCTTTTTTCCGAGACGTCTCTCCCGCAGTTCAGGCACTTTTCCATAGGCAAATAATACCCCTATTGTGATATTCTGACAACCGGAATCGCTACTTACCTCCCGTCAGAGTGAAATACAGGATCAACAGAATGTAACCCGCCGCCGCGACAGTCACCGACGTGACGGCAATCGTCGACCACGGCGTTTCCAACTCGCTTCGCCTCCAGTCCTGGGGCAGTTCCCGGATTGCCCGAGGAGTCTCACGCGACCTTGTGAACACGGGCGAACTCATTCGCCACCTCCTCCTGTCGTTTTGTGAACCGTCCATCGAATCCATTGACCGAGATCTCGACCCTCATGTCGGGCGTGATCCTCGCCTTCTTGCCGTATTCCACCGCATCGACGCCGGTCCTCCAGACGGCGTACTGCGGCGACTCCGCACGGGACACGATCCCCGCCGGGATCTGCTTGCTTGCGAACCATCCGAGCCAGGTCTTCACGGCGTCTGGCGTGTGGAACCATCTTGAAAAGACGAAAGGGCCGGGCTTGCCGATGTTCGTGGGTTGAGTCATGCCGACACCTCCAGGGCCTTTCCCTTCGGCAACCTCCTCGCCGACACCCGCGCCGACAGGGAGAGCGTCGCCGCGATGTTCTGGTAGTGGTCGCAGGAAGCGACATCCTCCGGCGACAGGTCCCTACGTTCGGTCGTCGCGGCGACTGCCCCGGCCCTCCTGATGAGTTTCATCCCTGAGTTGCCTTTCCTCGCGACGTGTTGCACCCTCCCCGGAGGAGGCAGGATCAGGAAGCCCTCGTTCGGGATGGCGTCCATGACGACGTTGTTCTGACGGAACAACAGTTTCCTCCACGACGTTGTCACCGTCTTGAATCTGTTCGAGTCACGATCAACCTTGATCGCCTTCGCGATCTCCGCATATCCGATGATCGCACCCTCTTTCGGAACGCCGAACTCTTTTATCAGCAGATCGACGTCTATCCGAGTCGGGATCCCCTGGAAATAAGGTTTTCCCATCACCTTCTCCTTTCTGATTTTTTTTCCCATGATCCATGCCGTGCCGCGCCGAGCCCTGCCTTGCCCTGCCGAGCCTCGATCCATGCCTTGCCTGACCACGCCTTGCCCAACCTCGCCGCGTTCCCTGCCCGACCTTGCCGCGCCCCGCCTCACCAAGCCTTGCCCTGCCCGACCGGGTTCCATGCCCCGCCGAGCCCTGCCTTGCCCCGCCTCACCAAGCCATGCCTTGCCCGACCGGGTTCCCCGCCTTGCCGAGCCCTGCCCTGCCGGGCCATGCCGTGTTCCATGCCTAGCCATGCCGGGCCGAGCCGTGCCCTGCCATGCCTCGATCCCTACGCCTTGTCCACCTCCGCGATGAACTTCCCGAACGACCCCGGCGACTTCGGGGATGAGGGCCTCCAGTCGCCGATGCCCGCATAGCAACCGGCGAACGTCAGAATGTTCTGGAGGACGTCCCTCGTGATCTGGTCGTCGAGCACGGTGATCGTCCCGCCGCACTCCCACTTGTCGAACCTCGGACGGACGCGAACGTGCTTCGCCATCCCGATCTTCGCCCGCTTGACGAACAGCATGAAGCCGGACTTCAGTGCGACCTCCTCGTGGATCGAGAAGTCTTCCTCGTCGATCAGCGCATCCTTGATCGGCCCCCAGGTGATCTCCTTCCCGTCGACGATGACGGGCCAGGCACTCTGATCGACGACCAGGCCGCTCTGCGTCTGCGCCTTGAAGGTCGTCTGCCCCTTGCCGGTCGGACACCGCTTGCCTCCCTCGCGGAGTACCGTCATCAGGTTGTCGGACGGGACAACGATCTTGCCTCCCTCGACGTAAGCACTCCCGAGCCACCGCCACGCCGGGGACCGATCGTCACCGGGGATCGACCCCTTCTTGTTCGCGGGATCCTTCCCCCACTTGTTCATCACCTCCGACCACGACAGGTTGTCGTTGTGCATCAGCATCGGAGTCTCTCCTACCAGGTGTACCGCATACGTTCTCGCTTTCATCGCCTCGCCTCCTTGAGTGAGTTGTTGGATACCAAGTTCCACGCCTCGCCTCGCCCAACCCAGCCTCGCCTTGCCGCACCTCACCGCGCCTTGCCGCACCTCACCGCGTTCCACGCCGTGCCCAACCATGCCATGCCAGGCCACGCCCCACCGCGCTCCATGCCGAGCCGCGCCATACCGAGCCATGCCGTTCCGAACCTTGCTCCAAGCCCTGCCTTACCGCGCCTTGCCAAGCCTGACCGAGCCGAACCGTGCCGAACCCTGCCGTACCAAGATCCATGCCCCGCCTTGCCGAGCCACGCCGCGCCAAGCCCCGCCGCGATCCTCGTCTATGGAATTGCCTCCTCGTTTTTCGCTTTCGCCGCATCGGATACTGCGGCCATGCGCTTCTCCATCTGCCTCAGTTCTTCAATGATGAACGCCTTCCCGGAGTCGTCAGCGGCGGGAAAATCCACCGTGACGATTTCGTTGAGGATGCGAAGGAACTCCACCACGCCGTCCGTCATTTGGCTCATCGTCTTGTGCCTCCTTCCTGATTTTGTCGATCAGTTCCTGCGTCAGCGGCACCCATCGGTACTCCCCGTCGATCAGCCGGTGTCGATGACGCAGATGTCGACCCGGATGGAAGCCCCGAGGGACTCCCTCCAGGATGCGCTGTTCGCCTTCTTGATCTCGCTGATCGCCTTGTTCGCGGCGACGGCGTATGACGGAGCCTTCACCCGGACATGGTCGGAAGCCGGGTACCGATTCCCCTTGTGGTCCCACCGGACGTCGACGGAGAAGGTTCTCATCAGTTCCACCTCGCTTTCTCTTTCGGCTCCATCTTCTTCAACGCCTCGCCGATCGGGTCGATGCCGGACCTCTTGATCTCCTCAGAGATCGACCTCGCGATCTTGCTGCCGATCGCGGAGAGGTGTTCGGTATCGCCGGAGACGTTGAAGGCGGACTGCCTATCGTACCGAGTGAAGGACAGGGATTCGTTCCCCTTCTCGGCGTAGACGTTGAAGGCATCCTTCGATACGCGCCACCCGAGGGCGACAAGAGCCGCCGCAAGGGTGTCGGAATTGTTTAGTTTTGTTATCAGGCGAGAAAAACAAGGCATTTTCGTCTCCTCCCTTACATCGAGATCCGGCGGTTGCCCAATCCGGTCATGGCTTTTATCCTTCCGCCTTCGCGATCGCGGCTTCGGCCTGTTCGAGGAAGTGTGGGACATCGAGCATCACTCCCCGAGGGCCAGGCGCGGCGAGGTGCGCACCCACGAGTCCCCGAAGTGCCTCCAGGAGTTCCGGCGCGGCGGCGATCAGGGGGGCGTTGGCTTCAAAGTTCGGGCTACCGTAGCAGATGACCTCCTTGCCAGAACAAACACGGTCGTATTCCTTGTTATAAACCCACGGGCCCGGTGTGTACTTCATGGCTTTTATCCTTCTCTCCTCTCTTCTTGGCGGATTACCGCCTCGTCTAATTTACGGCTGACGGTCTCGCACTCTTCGGAGCAGAACCGCCAGTCGGTCTCCTCCTCCAGGTCCGCCGGGTCGATCTTGAAGTCGTTCCCGCATTGGATGCAGGTCTTGTGAATCTTGCGATACTTCATGTCTTGTCTCCTTCGAGCGCTGTTATGTTGGACCTCTAACCCTGCTTCACCGGTACAGTATCAGATGCCGCAACAATGTCAACAGTTATTATTCGTGGCGGAATAATACCCGCCAGCCCGCATGAATAGGGCATCGGTGTTTTCCCCCTTGACATGGTTCGGCGAAATGGTGTCTACTCGTTACGTCATACGACACCAGATTGAGAGAGGAGGGAGCGCATGGCGGCACCGTCATACTTCACCACGAAATTGCAGACTGCGTTCAAGTGCTTACGATGCGGGCATGTGTGGATACAGCGGTACCCTGGACGGCTTCCGGTGTCGTGCCCGTCGAGCCGTTGCCGAAGTAAGTCTTGGAAGATTCCGCCGAAAGAAAGGGCCAAGCGGTGAGCCGGAACCTGGCCATGTCCAAACTGAAGTGTGGCATCTACTGAGTAGCCGCGCCAGCGGAGAAGGAGGTGTTATGCAGAAGATTGTCTTCGTTACATCGCTGTACCGACTGCGGAAGTTTAACGCCTGCTCGGACCGATACGCGCATCTCGTCGATAAACTCGGCCCGGAGTGGGGCGACAAGGACGATATCAACCTGCTGGACATCCTGAAGCACAACGGAACCGCCGACTGCCTGTGGGCGCTGTGCGCCACGGTACAGCATCCGGACGCCGACAGGGCGATGCGCCTCATGGCCGCCGACTTCGCGGAGGCCGTGCTGTCAATCTTCGAAAAGGAATACCCGAAGGATGACCGGCCATGGAAAGCGATACAGGCGGCAAGAGACTCCGCCAACGGAAAGATAACCGATCAGGAGCGGGCCGCCGCAGGGGCCGCCGCAGGGGCCGCCGCATGGGCCGCCGCATGGGCCGCCGCAGGGGACGCCGCATGGGCCGCCGCAGGGGCCGCCGCACGGGACGCCGCAGGGGACGCCGCATGGGCCGCCGCACGGGACGCCGCAGGGGCCGCCGCATGGGCCGCCGCAGGGGACGCCGCAGGGGACGCCGCAGGGGACGCCGCATGGGCCGCCGCAGGGGACGCCGCATGGGCCGCCGCATGGGCCGCCGCACGGGACGCCGCATGGGACGAGCAAGCGAAGATCATCCATAAGTATTTAGGGAGGTAGCCGCGCCAGCGGAGAGGGAGGAAGGGGATGTACTGCGGAAAGTGTGGCAAGAAAATAGAGAGTACAGCGGGAGTTTGCTACTCATGTACGTCCGACCCGGTATTCGACGGTCCCGTGTTCCCCTGCCCCCAATGCGCCCGGATAGATGACACCTCAGGACTGGCGCGGGTCATCGAGGATGCCGCGCTCGTTGGCGGTGTATCGTGGATGGGTGTCGCACAAGCCGTCCAGAGATTTATCAGAGGGGAGGGGTGATGGACCTACAATGCGAATATTGCCATGAGATGATTGTATTGGGGGTGCGCCACGATTGCTATGAGGTAGTCGCCACCCTCCGCGCCGACCTTGCCGCCGCTGTCGCCCGTGCTGAGGAAGCGGAGCGGCAACTTTGCAAGGCGAGGGATTATTTATTAACCATTAAATCGTCGGTAGAAAATGTGGCAGGGGCCTTCATTGGATACGTCGACATCGACACGATGATAGATAATCTCTACCAATCCTCCCCCTGCCGCCACGAGGCCGAAGCGGACGCACTGAGGGCGGCGGTGGAGTGGGCGTTAGAAAACATTCCCATGACGCAAAACAAGGCGACCGAACTCCGCCGCAGGGCGGGAGGGGAGGGGAGCGGGGATGACTTATACACCGACAGGGAACATTGTGCCGTTTGCTCAACGCTTCTTGAACAAAGAAAAACGCAGGTACGCCGCCCCGATGCGGGTCCTGTAATCTACGGTCCCGCTGAAATGGATAATTGGGGCGAGCAGTATTCGGAACCGTACTGCCCCAAGTGCGGTATTCAGTACAGTCAAGTCGCTCTGTTAGAATTGGAGAAAAGCCGCCGTGCGGACGCCGCGAAAGGAGGCAAGGTATGATGAATGTCAGAAAATGTAAAAAGTGTGGTCAGAAAATGCACGGATTTGAGGTAAGGGGCGGAAAAGAATACTGTCGCATCTGTGGCAAAAGGAGGAAAGGATGACGGACATCGAACGAAAGTGGATTCAAATGGTGTCCACCGCCGAGGAGCGGACCAATCTCGGAACGAATACGATGCACGATGATGCGATACTTTCGGTGGATAAGGAACTGAAGGAGCGCAGGGAGGATGAGGAAACTTTTCGCAATACGTGGGAGTTGATGATATGGGCCAGTTTGGACGGACGTTTCTATGCTGGCAAAGTGGACAGCGATGAACGCCAACTTGGTCCGTTCTCCACCCTCCACTCCGCGATCCTCGCCGCCCGAGGTGGGAAATAAATGAAAACCGTCGGAATCTGTTTCTGTGGCGATTACCAAGATGACCACGAGAACGGGACTGGCCGGTGTCGGTTCAACTTTCACCACATTCCCGGGAGCCACCACAACCCTGCTGTTGCATTATTGAACCGATGTGACAAGTATCAAGAGGCGTGGCGAGATGAGGACAAACGGGCCGACACCAAGAGGAAGGGGAAATGAGCGGCCTCGTCTGCGGCGTCTGCGGGACCTCGTGGAAGTTGGACAAGCCCTTGCTGTATCATCTTGGGGCACTCCATTGCGACAGCCACGCCTGTTCGAGGACGTGCGAGGAATGCCAGGATTGGGAGGAGGTAGTCGAGGCGGCGAATCCCACGGACGGGGATCGTAAGGCAAAAATAGCGCGACCTGCCGCCGCCACCACATCTGACAGCTCCTTCACGAAAGCCCCAGGCTACGCCGCGATGATGCAGAAACTCAAGGGAGGCACGTAACGCATGGGTGAGCGGTCAAGCATCGAGTGGACGGACGCGACCTGGAACCCGGTGACCGGTTGTACGAAGATCAGCGCTGGCTGCCAGAATTGTTATGCGGAGAGGATGTCGCGGCGACTCCAGGCGATGGGTCAGCCCAACTACCGCAACGGTTTCAAGGTAACGGTCCACGATCA